>Ga0315275_10008227_pt1 | contig 10142 bp, 7 predicted proteins | sample YL17G03_0_MG_FD_205557 | JGI IMG/M metagenome (GOLD analysis project Ga0315275, IMG submission 205557) | Sediment microbial communities from Yellowstone Lake, YNP, Wyoming, USA - YL17G03_0 | ecosystem: Environmental > Aquatic > Freshwater > Lake > Sediment | place: USA: Wyoming | collected...
TGGCTTGCCAGGGGTGAGCGTTCGAAAAAGGAATCGCCTCCCGAAGAACCTGTTCCTTACAAACAAGAGGAAGTGATCTTCCATAACGATACTCTAAAATTCGCTGGGACTCTCACTCTTCCTCCCAAACCTGGCCGCCACCCCGCAGTGGTTATGATCACCGGTAGCGGACCACAAAATCGGGATGAGGAGCTGTTTGGATTCAGACCTTTCAAGATGATCGCTGACCACTTCACCCGCAAAGGTATTGCTGTTCTCCGCTACGACGATCGCGGAGTTGGAGGCTCCAGCGGCAGCACCTCTTCCTCCACGACGAGTGATTTTGCGAATGATGTGATCGCCGCAGTGAAATATCTTCAGACGCGATCAGACATCAAGCCTGATCAAATCGGCCTCTGCGGTCACAGCGAAGGGGGAATCGTCGCACCGCTTGCCGTAAGCAGGGAGAAGACGATCGCGTTCATCATCCTTATGTCAGGCACAGGCTTGAATGGCGCGGAGATTGTACTAGCGCAATCATCGCTCATTGCCAAAGCAGACGGAACTCCGGAAGCGGACATCAAGGAAAATATTGCGGTGAGCAGGAGGTTGTTCAATGCTGTGCGGGAGGGCCAAGATCTCGAACAATTTCGAAAAGAGCTCATGGAACTCGGACGGCGACAACTGGATAAGATGAAACCAGAAGAACGGAAAACCATCGTCAATCCTGATGAGTATCTTGAATCCAAGATCAAGGGCCAGCTGGCTCAGATCCAGACCCCCTGGTTCCGGTTCTTCCTCAGTTATGAGCCGGCCCCTGCGCTTGCTCTGGTCCGCTGCCCTGTCCTTGCCCTTTTTGGGGAGCTTGATCTACAGGTTCCTGCCGAAATGAACAAAGAAGCTATTGAGAAAGCTCTGAGGATAGGCAACAACAAGGATTTCCTCATGAAGGTGTTTCCAAAGGCCAATCATTTGTTCCTGACCGCGAAGACCGGCAGTCCGTCAGAGTACGGATCGTTGAAAAAGGACTTCGTTCCGGGATTCCTCGAAACGATGAGCGGTTGGATACTCCAGCACGTCACCATAGTCAAGTAGTTCCGATCAGAGTGGTGATTGCTTAACACGTCCGGGCTCGAACGCGGCTTCTTTATCTGGCGACCTGGAATAGTCAATTTTGATACGAGAACCCAAGTAAGGCAGGCGGGCGGAATATTGCCAGCCTGCTCAAAAGCTTTTCCTTCTGTTTTCTCCGAAAAAATCCACATATTGGTAGTCCAAAATATTCCACCCGACAACTAACCCGTTTCATCATATTCATCAAAACAAGGAGCACATCAATGTTCCGCTACTTCAGCAAAACACTCTGCCTCATTCTGCTCGCCGCAGCGGTTATCTCTTCGTCGTACGGTGGAGAGAAATTGCGTTATCAGATGGTGAAGGGCAGCACGTACAAATATGTCTTGATAGGCGACACCAAAAGCACCGTCCAGGCGATGGGGCAAGAAATGGCGACCAACGTAGGAAACTACTTCGGCATATCGCTCTCTGTCGAAAGCACAGGCCCTGACGCGATCATCCTCGTCGCTAAAGTGGATACGAACTTGTCCAGAATCGAATCCATGATGATGAAGGACTCCGCGATGGTGATGAAAGAGATCAATGGAAAACGTGTCCGCCTGACACTCAGCCCGCTCGGCAAGATGGTCAAGACGGTTGTTGTTGATACGATCGTGCCTTCGCGAACAATGCAGATGATGGGCGGAGCGAATCCAGCCGATTTCTTACGTCAGCTCTTCGTGAAATTGCCAGATCAGGCTGTTGGTGTTGGCGACACATGGAAGAACACCACCCCGGATACGATCAACGCCCAGGGTATGAACCTTATCACCAAGCCGGACGTGCAATTCAAATTGGCCGGGACAGAGAAGGTCGGCGGTTACGACTGTGTAAAGATCACTTTTGAAGGTACCGCGTCCATCTACGGAACGGGCTCCCGTCAGGGGATGGAAATGGTGGTCGATGGCACCACGAAGTCAAAAGGGACGACGTTCTTTGCACCGAAGGAAGGACTCCTGGTCTCCATTGATTCTGAGAGCACCAGTGACATGAACATTTCGGGCACCGGCGAGCAGATGTTCACTGCGATCCAATCGACAAAGTCAGCGCAGAAAATGAAGCTCGCGAAATAATCTTCATTTCCAATCAGGCTACGAAGGTTCGTCTTCTCTTACTTGCGAGGGATATCTATGACAACTCGACTTGCCATGAGGTGGATCGTTGTTGGGTGTTTTCTTGTGCTCGGAAGTATCGCAGCGCGGGCACAATCCGGCATTACGCCTGAGGAATACAAGCAGCGCCGGGCTTCTCTCATGTCGAAAATGGAACCAAACTCCGTAGCGATCTTCAAGGCGCGGGATGCCAGCGTGCGTTCTAACGACGTCAACTATCTGTACCATCAGGAGACGAATTTCCACTATCTCACCGGTTGCGATGAGACGAAGAGCTATCTCCTGCTGTGCCCGGAGGGAGTTCTTTTGGACAGCACGACGAAAGCGAAGGAAGTGTTCTTCCTTCGGCCGAAGACTCGGAGCGCCGCCGGAGAAAGCCTGGGGCTTGAGGGGGCAAAATCTCAGCTCGGATTCGCTGTGGCGCTGCAGTCGTCAGAACTCCTGAGTTTTAGCAAACGTGCGTTGGCCGGGAAAAAGATTCTCTACTACTTTCCGAGCATGCCTGATGTCGTGTACGATCCTTTGATGGAGAAGCGCTCAATCATTTCGAGAGAGGTCAAGAGCGAGTTGCAGGCCGCGTTTCCAGGGCTTGAGATCAAGAATCTCTACGGTCCGATTGCAGAAATGCGGTCCATCAAATCCCCCGCTGAAATTGCGCTTCTTCAGAAGGCAATCGACGCGACGATCACTGCCCACGTCGAAGCAATGAAAAGTTGTGAGACGGATATGTACGAATACGAGCTTCAGGCGGTCATCGAGTACTGCTTCGCGAAGAACGGTGCCGAGTATCAAGGCTTCCCGTCCATCGTCGGATCAGGTCCGAATTCGTGCATCCTCCATTATGAAGCGAACAGGCGGAAGATGCAGGACGGCGACGTTGTGGTAATGGATATCGGGGCTGAGGTTGAGGGTTATTCTGCTGACGTGACGCGCACGATCCCCGTCAAAGGCACTTTCTCTCAAGCGCAGCGCGAGATTTACGAAATTGTTCTGAGGGCGAATGAGGAGTCCATCAAGGAGTTCAAGCCGGGGGCTTCGCCAACCTCTCCAAGCCAGAAAGCGTACGACATCATTGCGGAAGGGCTGATGAAACTCGGAATCACGAAGAACAAGGATGATGCACGAACCTACTACATGCACGGACTGAGTCACCACATTGGTCTTGACGTTCATGATCCCGGACCTTGGGGCAAACCGTATGCACCGGGAATGATTCTGACGGATGAGCCAGGGATCTATATTCCCGAAGGGAGTCCGTGCGACAAGAAGTACTGGAACATCGGCGTTCGCATCGAGGACGACGTGCTCATCACGCCTGAAGGTAATCGTGTCCTCTCCGCCGGAGCGCCCAAATCAGTCAAGGATATAGAAAGTCTGGCGAAAAAGAAGGGTCTCGGAAATGTGAAAATCGGTGACAAGTAACGTTTTCCTGAAGACTCAGATCAGGGAGTGGGTAATGGAGAACAATATGGATGCACGACAACTGAAGATTTGTAACGACCTTATCAAGAAGAACAAGATTGAGATGATCGATCTGAAATGTATCGATCTCACAGGTTATCTCCATCACATTTCGCTGCCAGTATTTCCTAACATAGTGTCAAAGCTCGTCACGGAAGGCGTGGGATTCGACGGATCGAGTTATGGATTCCGCAGAGTGGAAAACAGCGATATGATCCTCGTTCCGGACCTGACGACAGCGTACGTTGACCCTTTTCGGGTTGAGCCGACACTCAGTTTCTATGCGAACATCCTTCTGACAGACCAGCACAGGACGCCTTTTTCCCAGGATGGCCGTGTTCTTGCCAAACGGGCCGAACAGGCGTTGAAGAAAGCTGTGGGTGTTGACCTGTCCTGGTGGGGGCCTGAATTCGAGTTCTACATCTTTTCGAAGGTGCGGTTCGACACTCGCACAGCGTCCTCCTACTATGAGGTTGAGCACGCCGAAGAGTTTTTCAAGAACGCATATCATGCCGCGAATCCATTTGATGTCTACGACGACTTTCGGGATGAAGCGTGCAAGATCCTGAAGCGATTCGGCATCAGCGTCAAGTACCATCATCACGAGACTGGTGAACGGGGGCAGCAGGAAATCGAAATCTATTTCAACAACCTGCTCGCCACGGCGGACCACATTATCACAACGAAGTACGCTTTATTCAATTTCGCGCGGCAAAAGGACCTCTTTGTGACCTTTATGCCGAAGCCGATGTATCAACAGTCCGGCAACGGCATGCACCTGCATTTCTATGTCACAAAGAACGGCAAGAATGCGTTCTACAAGAAGGGTGAATATGGCAACATGAACACCCTTGGTCGCTACTTCATCGGCGGCATGTTGATACATGGCCCGGCTCTTTCGGCTTTCACCAATCCAAGCACGAATTCTTACAAGCGCCTTGTCCCGGGCTTCGAAGCCCCCGTGGCACTGACCTACGGGATGGGGAATCGCTCTTCAGCCATCCGCATTCCGAAGTATGTCAACAATCCCGAACAAACCCGGTTCGAATACCGTCCCCCCGATGCGACCGCAAATCCGTACCTCTGCCTGTCTGCGATGCTGCTCGCCGGCATCGACGGCGTGGTGAACAAAATCGATCCGGTCAAGGAAGGATTTGGCCCAATCGATCAAAACGTTGATGAGCTCACTAAGGACCACATGCGCTTCCTCCCCAGGAATCTGGCCGAAGCGTTGGATGCTCTGGCGCTCGATAATGAGTTCCTCAAGCGCGACAGAATCTTCACTGATGAGTTGCTCGATCAATGGGTGAAGATCAAGCAAGAAGAGATCAAATCCATCGGTACGATGCCGCACCCGTTTGAGTACAAGCTGTATTTCAACTTGTGAGTCAGAATACCTTCCGAAGGTTGTGTCAGTCATGCCCGCGCCTCCGGAAGGTTTCACTTCCGCTTCAGCGCAATCATGGAAGACCAATTCAAGATCTTCACGCTCCCCCATTTCGTCCTGCTCGGTCTGATTCCTCTCGTTGCGGCCGGATTGACCTGGTGGACACAGCGGAGCCATTCCCGGGTCCGTATCGTCAGGATGAGCCTTGGGATCGCCTTGATGGTCAATGAACTGGTTTGGTACTGGTACTACGTTCGGCAGGATTGGTTCGTCTTTCCTCACTCCCTCCCACTCCAGCTCTGTGACATCCTTGTTTGGATTGCTGTCGCAGTCACGCTTTTCCCCCGCCAACAATCGTATGAACTCCTGTATTATTGGGGCCTGACGGGCACATTGATGGCTATCCTCACACCGGATGTGTCCACTTCGTTGTTTTCCTATCCCACCATCCGTTTTTTCGCGGCACATGGAGTCATCGTCATCTCAGTCCTATTTCTCACGTGGGGCAAGGTGCTCAGGCCAAGCACAGGCTCTCATTGGAGGGCCTTGCTCTACCTGCATCTCTACGCTCTGGTCATCGGTGTATCCAATCTTCTTTGCGACACCAACTTCTTCTACTTGCGTGGCAAGCCTTCGGAACCTTCTTTGCTCGACTATATGGGCCCCTGGCCGGTGTATATCCTCGTCGGCGACTTGCTAGCTGGGTTCCTCTTCTGGCTCCTGTGGCTTCCATTTCGGAAGAAGCACTCCACGATCACGCCTTCTGGCGCAAAGGTCGGAATATGACTTCGGAACTCGCACAATCCGGCCACGTCAAAAGGGGAAACCATGCACGGCATGACTTATGGAGACGCCTTGAAAACGATCATTATCACCTTCTCTGTGCTGACCCTAGCTTGTCTTCCTTCGTTCAGCCAACCAAAAGATGCCTCTGTCAACCTGCCCGCCACTCCGGTTGGCCAACATGCCCAAGCATATCTGAAGGCGTTCAACTCATCGGACGAGGGTTCAATGCGGTCATTCTTCGAGGAACATGTTGCGAAGAGTGCCCTCAAAGACGTACCGCTTGAAGAACGCCTCTCTCGTTTCCGGCAGATGAAACAACGATTGGGCTCACTTCAGGTGAAAAAAGTCATCGAGAGCTCGAGGGAATCTGTTTTAATCCTAGTGCTCGCGAAGGGCGGGAATAGCATGCAACTTAGTTTCCAGTTCGAATCCCAGGCGCCATTCGGGCTTCTCGGGATCAGAGTTGAAGATCTTGGCGAAGGTGACGAGGGTATAGGTACTCCCAGTCGAAAGGCGGACGACGCTGAAGTTGTGGCGGCAACTCGATCATTTCTGGACAGTCTGGCGAAGATCGACCAGTTTTCAGGGGTAGCGCTTCTCGCTAGAAAAGGAATGGTAGTTTTTGAGGGGGCCTACGGCTATGCAGACCGCGAGCGAAAGATCCCAAATCGCACAGACACAAGGTTCAATCTTGGCTCGATCAACAAGAGATTCACAAAGACGGCCATTCATCAGCTCGCTGCGCAAGGGAAGCTTGCACTCACCGACCCGATCAGAAAATTCCTCCCGGACTATCCGAACAAAGAGGCCGCAGACAAAGTGACTGTCAAACACCTACTTGACATGCAATCAGGAATCGGTGATTTCTTCGGGGAGAGATACCAGACCACGCCAAAGGAAAAGCTCCGGAGCATTTCTGACTACCTCCCCCTCTTTGCTGACAAGCCGCTGGAATTCGAGCCCGGCACCGGCCGACGCTATTCGAACGGTGGTTACGTTGTCCTCGGAGCGATCATTGAAAAGGCATCCGGCAGAGACTACTACACGTTCGTGAGGGAGAATATTTTCGCACCTGCCGGGATGGCGAGCACAGAGTCGTTCGAAAAGGACAAAGAAGTTGCGAATAGAGCGCTTGGGTACACAAGAGATAATACGAATGAGAGCTGGCGCTCAAATTACGCGACGCTGCCAGCCAAAGGAAGTTCGGCAGGGGGTGGCTATTCTACGGCTCATGATCTCCTGCGGTTCATCGGTGCCCTTGAGGCACGGAAGATCCCAGCACCAGACACGGAACAAGGCCTGGGAATTGCGGGTGGAGCTCCAGGAATGAACGCTGCGCTGGAGTGGGAACCGAAAACCGGCTACGTCATCGTCGTTCTTTCGAACTTTGACCCGCCGGCCGCTGAGCAGGTCGCCCGTCAGATCAGGGCATGGCTGCCTCAGAGTGCAAAGTAGATTCTCAGCTAGAGATTCAGGCACACGACCCGCGTCTCCGTCATCTCCTGGAGCATGCTCCAAATCCCCGTGCGTCCGACGCCGCTCAGTTTCGTTCCGCCAAACGGCATGACATCCAGGCGATAGTCCGTCGAGTCATTGACAATAACGGCACCGCAGTGCAAGCCTTGGATAGCCTTGAAGGCGCTGTTGAGTTTCTCCGTGAAGATCGCAGCGTGCAAACCGTACGGGGTTTGATTAGCCAGCTTCATCGCCTCCTCGAGTGATTTGACCCTGTAAAGTGAAACGACCGGGCCGTACACTTCTTCGCAGTCGATTTTTGCCCCTGGAGGCACGTGTTCAAGAACTGTCGGCCAAACCACTGATCGTTCCCGCTTTCCACCCACCAAAATCGTAGCCCCTTGATGTTCGGCTTGCTTGATCCACGATTCTACTCTCTTCGCTTCATCTTCAGTGATCATTGCACAAACATCTGTCTCCTCATCCATCGAGTAGCCGGCTTTGAGCTTTGAGACATGGCCGACAAACCGGTTCTTGAATTCACCATAGATGTTGTCATGAACCAGAATGCGCTGCACACCGATGCAATTCTCCCCAGCTTGAGCAAACGCCCCGGCAGAAATGGCAGGAATAGCACGTTCGAGGTTTGCGTCGTCCATGACAATGACAGGAGCGTTGGACCCCAGTTCCATGAGCACCTTCTTGATCCCAACCCTGTGGCTGATCTGCAGACCAGTTTCAACTCCACCCGTGAAGGTCACGAGGCGAACCCGAGGATCACTGACCAGGGACTCACCAAGTTCATTTCCATGTCCTGTGATAACGCTCAGCCGCCCTTGCGGAAGGCCGGCCTCCACCAAGTCCTTCGCGAGCATAAGGATGGAAAGCGGTGTAAGGACGCTTGGTTTCACGACGATGGAGTTCCCTGCCGCAATCGCAGGTCCAATGTTGTGAGCTGCGAGAGCGAGCGGATCATTGAATGGGATTATCGCGGAAACAATGCCGACCGGAAATCGAAAATAGTACCCAACACGATTTTCCGATCCGACCCGGCTGTCGAAGGGAAGAGTCTCTCCTGTGAGACGTCGTCCCTCTTCTGCAGAAAGACGGAGGATGTTCGCGGTCCTCACGGGTTCCCTTCGTGCCTCGCGGATTGTCTTACTCCCCTCACGCGCAATGATCCGCGCATACTCTTCCTTTCTGCTCTCGATGATGGTTGCTGCTCTCATGAGGACATCGTAACGGGCATGAAGCGGAAATTCCTGGTCAAGAGCCTGGGCGGCTGCGTCGATTGCGGAGAGAACATCTTCTACTGTCCCCCTCGGGACTTGTCCGATCACCTCGCCGTCGTACGGATTCCGAACTGTAATCACCTCTGTTCGACCCACCCATCTGCCTCCGACCAGCATTTGAGAACCAAAGGCGTTTTCAATTATCGCAGTTGACATTCATTTCTCCTGGGAGAACCTATTATGAGAAGTGCACACAAAGTATCACAATGAGACCCGATTGTCAACAATCCCGATGACATGAGCCTTGTCAGATTTGGTAATCGCATTTCGAAATGCGGAGGCAAGGAAATGAAACACGAAAGGCGTCTCTGAAGACGCCTTTCGCAAACAAGAATCCTGAAGAGGATCTGTTTATTACTTCTTTGTGAGGGATCCGATCAAGGCGTCGAGTTCTGCTGCCGCACCTTCGACCGTTTTTGCCGGTCCGGTGAATTTGAAGAAGAGCTTGCCTTCAGGCGCTTCCACGATGGCTCCGTAGAGGCGAAAGTTCTCTTTCTTTCCCGTCGCTTCCATCATTGGTCCGGCCGGCGCAAGGTAGTTGCCAGCGATCTGAACCTTCACCACGTTCATTCCACCAACCTTGTCGTCCTTCCGCACTGGTGCGGGTGAGCCTTCGAATTGACTGGACCACCGCATGATGTTCATTTCAGCATCTCCTCCCGCGCCGCTACCGAAATAGGAAACGGCACACTCGCCGGGCTCCGAATCACCTTGGGCCGCAGGGATGACGTATGTTACCACTCTCATCTGGCGAGGCGCCCCTTTTGTCCATCGACTGGGATAGGACCAGAGGACGCCGGCAGCGGTGTTTTCAGGCACTTCCTTGGTCAAAGCGACATTAGATGACTGTGAGGAATCGTTCTTCTTGCAGCCCGACAGGAGAAGCACAAGACCGCCAACGATCACTAGAAAAAGAATCATGAATCTCTTCATCACAAATAGTCCTTTCTGATGAGTATTTTTCAAACACGAATCATACAAATATAGCAGAGATTACCTAAGATTCAATTCAGAAAGCCGGGCATTGCCAAATCAGCGAGTGCATGACAAAGATGAAATGGCTCTTGAACTAGTCATTACTCTGGAGTAACTTAGTTGAAGTAGAACTCACGGATCAGCCCCTAGCAAAAGGTTCTGATATGCCACTTCCGCCTCCGGCTCAACCTCAGCAAGTTCCTCCTGCGGCACCCAGGGTTGCGCTTGAACAGATCGATGTCCGGAGTCTGTCCAAAGAGAAAATCCGCGAGCTCTTCCGCTCAGGCCGGCTACCAACCGCAGAGCTTATCGTTGAAGAGATTTTTGTCCGCGCAACGAAGTCTGGCTCGACTGATATTCATTTCGAGGCTGTGGAGGCTGAGCTGAGAATCCGCCTCGGTCATGAAGGAGTTCTGAAACGTCTTGTTTCTCTTCCTCCTGACATAACCGAAAACGTCATGAGCGTATTGAAAACGCGCGGTGGCCTCAACCAATTTGAAAAGAAAAAACCTCAGGAAGGGCGATTCTCGGCGTCCTACCACGGGGAGCAGTACGATTTCCGGTTGAGTCTTATACCGG
>Ga0315275_10008228_pt1 | contig 10142 bp, 9 predicted proteins | sample YL17G03_0_MG_FD_205557 | JGI IMG/M metagenome (GOLD analysis project Ga0315275, IMG submission 205557) | Sediment microbial communities from Yellowstone Lake, YNP, Wyoming, USA - YL17G03_0 | ecosystem: Environmental > Aquatic > Freshwater > Lake > Sediment | place: USA: Wyoming | collected...
TTCGAAGATCTGGCCTGCGCAGAGTTTCGCAGAACTGGCCAACCGCCTGATTTTAGAATATCAAGCAAAAATAGCTCTTATTTCCAGCGCAAAAGACGCAACCCTTGCTCAATCCGTGATGCGAAATATTAATAGTTTAGTCATAGATTTAGCTGGCAAGACCTCTATAAGCCAGTTAGCTAGCTTATTAAAAAGGGCGCAATTATTTATTTCCAATGACTCCGGGCCGGTGCATATTGCCTCAGCCGTAGGCACGCCGGTGATTTCTATCTTTGGCAGGAATCAGGTGGGCTTGGGCCCCCAGCGCTGGGGGCCAGTAGGCAAAAGGGATATATTTCTGCATAAACCCGTCGGCTGTATTGAATGCCTGGCGCATAACTGTGTAAAGGAGTTTGCCTGTTTGAAGGCAATAAATGTGGATGATGTCTTGAAGGCGGTGGATTCTATTTTAAAGAGCTAATTCTATGCGTTGACGAGTGAGGTAAATCGTGATAAAATCAAAGTCTATGCTGGATTTAAGTAAGGTAAAAACATATAACTTGAGCAAGCGTAAAAGCAAGGTGAATATGGCTAATTTCTGTCAGATTCCTACTAAGGATAAGAGTTTTTCAGGTTTCTACAGGTCCTTGCCTAATATCTTGAAGGCGCAGGATTTACGTTGCGTGGTAGAAGCGGTAGTTTCAGCCCATAAGAAGAAAAAGCCGGTTATCTTTATGATGGGCGCGCACGTGATTAAGTGCGGCCTGAGCCCTCTGGTCATAGACATGATGCATAAGGGTGTGTTTAGTTGTATTTGCCTAAACGGGGCAGGCATAATTCATGATTTTGAGTTAGCTTTTCAGGGCAAGACATCTGAAGATGTAACTGCAGAGTTAGCCAAGGGCAGGTTTGGCATGAGCCGCCAGACTGCGGAGTTTCTTAATAATGCAATTAATGAGGGAGTTAGCCGTGGCAAAGGTATTGGTTATGCAGTGGGAGAAAAAATAGGCAAAGACAAACTTAAGTTTAGGGATTTGAGTATATTGTATAATGCCATAAATTACGGTGTTCCTGTGACTGTGCATGTGGCTGTTGGGACAGATATTATTCACCAACACCCTTCTTTTGACGGTGCGTTTACTGGTAAAGGTTCTCAACGCGATTTCCACGCTTTGGTCAGGATGGTCTCGCAGTTAGACAAAGGAGGAGTAGTTATAAATTTTGGCTCTGCTGTAGTTTTGCCGGAAGTATTTTTAAAGGCATTAAACTTATCCAGAAACCTAGGCTTTAGAGTCAAGGATTTTACCACTGCGACTTTTGACATGATCCATCATTACCGGCCGCAGCAGAATATTGTGCACAGGCCAACTTATAAGAGCGGTAAAGGTTATTATATCATCGGACACCATGAGATCATGCTGCCAATGCTGGTTTGGGCAATCAATGAGAGGTTATAATGCAGGGTTATAAGAAGATAATTCAAAAATTTAGCAGCGGCAATATTTTGGTTATCGGCGATCTTATCTTGGATGAATTTATCTGGGGAGATGTGGATAGGATTTCTCCAGAAGCCCCTGTGCCGGTAGTCTGGGCCAAGAGAAGGTCCTATATGCCCGGAGGCGCAGCCAATGTAGCCAATAATATTAAGAGCTTGGGAGGCAACGTAAGCGTCATTGGGGTGGTGGGCAAGGACCATAACGCCCGGGTATTAGTTTCTGAATTAAAGAATAAAGGTATTGATACAAGAAATATTGTAGTTGAAAAGTCAAGGCATACTACTTTAAAGACCAGAATCATTGCCGGGCATCAGCAGGTAGTCAGGGTTGATTGGGAGCACCGTGACACAATAAACGGCCGCTTGAATGATAAAATAATCAACTTTGTAAGAAAAAATATCCATAAATATGACGGTATTATTATCGAGGATTACGGTAAGGGCTTGATTAATGCGGCAATCTTAAGCGAAATTATTAGTTTTGCCAGGGAGAATCAGAAGGTCATTACCGTAGACCCTAAAGAAGAACACTTTATCTATTATGAGGGTGTTACTTGTATTACGCCAAACCGCAAAGAAGCAGAGAATGCCGTCAGAAACATAAAGATTAAAGACACCGAGAACAGGTTTAAGATAAATTACGACAGGTTAACCAGCGATAAAGACATAGAGTTAGCCGGAAAAGAAATCATGAAATACCTAGGCCTAGAATCTTTGCTGATCACTTTGGGTGAGCAAGGGATGTGTCTTTTTGAAGACAATGGAAAGATAACGCATATTCCTACGGTAGCGCAGGAAGTATTTGATGTTTCCGGAGCAGGGGATACTGTAATTGGTACCTTTACTTTGGCACTGAGTGTGGGCGCAAATAAATTGCAGGCTGCTAAAATCGCCAATTTCGCCGCGGGAATTGTGGTCGGCAAGATGGGTGTAGCCGTAACCAATCAGAAAGAACTAATTGAGAGGATGAAAAGTAAATAAGATGGATGTTATCGGCGTAATTCCGGCGCACTGGGCTTCTAGCCGTTTTGAAGGAAAAGTCCTTGCAGATATTTTAGGCAAATCCATGCTGCAGCATGTTTGGGAGCGTGCGCAAGGGGCCCTGCTTCTTGATGATATTATCATCGCCTGCGATGACGAGCGCGTGGCATCTGTGGCTAGCGGTTTCGGAGCAAGAGTGGTGATGACTTCTAAGGATCATCCTTCGGGAACTGACAGGATAGCCGAGGTAATTAACCCATTGGATGTAAAGATAGTGGTGAATATTCAGGCTGATGAGCCGCTGCTGCATTCGGCAATGATAGATCAGGTAGTCAGACCTCTCTTAAATGACCGCAGTGTATCTGTTTCTACTCTTATTAAAAAAGTAAATGATCCATTAGTAGTCAATGATCCAAATGTAGTAAAGGCAGTAATAGATAAGGATAATTTTGCAATGTACTTTTCACGCTCTGTGATTCCGCATAAAGCAGTGAATTCGGATGCCGATCCGGTATATTACAAACATATAGGGCTTTACGCCTATACTAAAGATTTCCTTTTTATTTATCGTAAGCTTCCGCCATCGAAGCTGGAAAAAATTGAGAAGCTAGAGCAATTAAGAATTCTGGAAGCTGGTTTTAAAATTAAGACTACAGAAACTAATTTTGATACCATAGGCGTGGATACTGCGGATGATTTAGAAAAAGTAAAAAGGAAATTGCTTTCAGGAGATAAAACTTTATGACCAGAATGATTGATATAAATGGTATTAAGATAGGAGGCCGCAAGCAGTTAGTTTTAATCGCCGGGCCTTGCGTTATCGAGTCTGAAGGTATGTGTTTAGCTATCGCCGGACAGCTAAAGGCGTTAACTAAGAAATTGGGTATTCCTTTTATTTTTAAAGCCAGTTATTATAAGGCAAACCGCCTATCCCTAGAGTCTTTTCGCGGGCCGGGTTTAGCAAAAGGCCTGGAGATTTTGAAAAAAGTTAAAAAAGAAATAAAAGTGCCTATCTTAAGCGACGTGCATTGCAAAAAGGAAATATCCAGGGCTAAAGGCGTGCTTGATATAATCCAGATCCCGGCTTTTCTTTGCCGCCAGACAGACTTTGTTTTAGCAGCGGCAAAAACAGGTTTGGCCATAAATATAAAAAAGGGGCAATTTTTAGCGCCTTGGGATGTTTTACCTATAATTAAAAAGATTGAATCTACCGGAAATCATAAGATTACCGTTACCGAGCGCGGTTTCTGCTTCGGCTATAACAATCTGGTTTCTGATTTAAGAAGTTTAAAGATAATTCAGGATTTGGGTTATCCGGTTATATATGATGCTACGCATAGCGCGCAGCTTCCCGGAGGAAAGGGCGGCTGTAGCGCTGGTCAGCGCGAATTCGTGGCCGGCCTTTCGCGTGCAGCAGTTGCTTTTGGATGTGACGGATTATTTCTAGAAACGCACCCAGCCCCGGAAAAAGCGCTTTGTGACGGTCCAAACAGCATAGCCTTAAATGAATTGCAGGTATTACTCAAGCAGGTAAAAAAGGTAGAAGAGGCATTAAGATGAAAAGTATAAGAAAGCGCGCTCAGGAAGTTTTGGATATAGAGGCAAAAGCAGTTTTGGCTTTAAAGAATCGTATAAATAAAAGTTTTAAAGATGCCTTAGATTTGATTTTACGATCGCAGGGAAGAGTGGTGGTTAGCGGCATGGGTAAGACCGGCATTATTGGGCAGAAATTATCTGCGACTTTGTCTTCAACAGGGACTCCGAGCTTATTTTTGCATTCTGCTGAAGCTGTGCACGGTGATTTAGGCCGCGTGACTAAGGATGACGTAATCATAGTATTGTCCAATAGCGGCTCAACCGATGAAATAAAAAAGCTGATGCCGCTTTTAAAGAAAGTCGGTTCTAAAATTATTGCTTTAACCGGAAATGTGAAGTCGCTCTTGGCAAAATACAGCGATATAGTTTTAAACGTAAGCGTAGAAAAAGAGGCTTGCCCTTTGGGCCTGGCTCCCACAGCTTCTACTACTGCCATGCTGGCTATGGCAGATGCCTTGGCAGTGTGCCTTCTTGAACTGAAAGGTTTTAAGGAAAAGGATTTTGCTTTTTATCACCCCGGAGGCAGTTTAGGGAGAAAATTATTGCTTACAGTTGAGGATATTATGCGCACAGGCCATGCTAATCCTATTGTGCGCCAAGACAAGAGGATATCAGAAGTTTTATTTAAGATTACTCAGGCCCGCGCAGGTTCAGCATCAGTGGTAGATGAAAAAGGAAAATTAGTCGGCATATTCACAGATGGCGATTTAAGAAGGCATATTGATGCTGACGCAAATCTTTCCCGTAGAAAAGTAAAAGAGATCATGACCAAAAATCCTACGGTTATTACCAAAGAAAAACTGGCTCAGGAGGCGTTGCAAATCCTGCGTGAGAAAAAAATAGATGAAATTCCCGTGGTGGATTCAAAATCCCATCCTATCGGCCTATTGGATGTCCAGGATCTTCTAAAGGCTGGACTTGTTTAGATGCAAATCATTGTTCCTGTATTAACATTAGGCGGTTTAGGCCTGCTTTTTGGCGTGGGCCTAGGAATAGCCGCAAAAAAATTCTGCGTAGAAACTGATCCTCGCCTTGACAAAATCTTTGCGTGTCTGCCCGGAGCAAACTGTGGTGCCTGTGGAAAACCTGGATGCATCGGTTTTGCAGAAAGCCTCATTGAAGGAAAATCCAACATTACCGAATGCGTAGTCAGTGATGAAGAGATCAGAGAAAAGATTAGTAATATTCTTAAAATAAGTGTAGAAAAAAAAGTTAAGCGCACTGCGGTCCTGCATTGTAACGGCGGAAATAAAGTAAAGGATAAATTCAAATATTCAGGTATTCAAGATTGCCGCGCAGCCAATCTCATCCAGGCAGGACAGAAGGCCTGCAGGTTCGGCTGCCTTGGCTTTGACACTTGTGTCGGAGCATGTCCTTTTGGCGCCATAACGATGGGAAACGAAGGCCTACCGGTTGTTGATGAAACAAAGTGCCGCGCCTGTAACAAATGCGTCTTGGTTTGTCCTAAAAAATTATTCAGCTTGGTGAATACCTCAAAATATTATTTTACAGCTTGCAAGTCTTTGGATTTCGGTAAAACTGTTATGGATGTGTGTAAAGTAGGCTGTATCGGCTGCGGCAAGTGCCAAAAGGCCTGCCCTGTTGGCGCAATCACAGTAATAGATAATCTAGCGGTTTTTGATTATAAAAAGTGCGAGAACAAGGCAGAATGTTTTAAGGTCTGTCCGACAAAAGCCATACTGAAAAGAGAATGAAAAAAATTGCAGTTTTTTGTTCTGGAAAAGGCACAAATTTACAGGCAATAATTGATGCCGTAAAGACAGGTAGGCTTAAGGTTAGCATTGCCTTAGTTATCTCTGATAACAAAAATGCCTATGCCCTTTCGCGCGCAAAGAAAGCAGGCATTAAAAACGTTTTTATTGACCCGAATAATTTTTTAGATAAGGCTGCTTTTGAAGCAAGAATTATTGAAGAACTAAAAAAAGAGAAGATAGATCTAATTGTTTTAGCCGGCTTTATGCGCATCCTAAGCACTGGATTTGTAAAGAATTTTAAGAATAAAATCATTAATATTCACCCGGCACTTCTTCCTGCTTTTAAGGGCGCTCATGCCATAAAAGATGCCTTTCTCTATGGAGTAAAAGTTACCGGGGTAACCGTGCATTTTGTGGATGAGAAGACGGATCATGGCCCGATAATCTTACAAGAGGCCATAAGAATAGAAGAGAAAGATACCTTAGAATCTTTGGAGGCAAGGATCCATAAGATTGAACACAAGATTTATCCGCAGGCAATCAGGCTTTTTGCGCAAGGTAAGTTAGTGATAAAGGACAGGAAGGTAAGAATCTTTTAGTAAAACTAAAGCCCTGAATCTTTAAATTTTTCCGTAAGTTCGTATTTACTCATTGATTCTTTATTATTCGAAGCTATATCAGTCATTTCAACCGCATAAAAATTATCAAATTCATAAATCTTGGTAAATTCGTAGATATTTTTAAGGATTATTCCCTGTATTTTTTGATTGGTTTTTTCTTCATCCTTTAATTTTGCAAACTCCTGCCTTGCCTTTTGCGCAGTAAGCTCAACAATAAAATTTTCTAAAACGATTTCTTTATAATCCAAGTGCTTTCCTGTCTTGTCTCCTGTAATTGTCTCATCCCCCTTTTCTTTATAGATAGTCCTGGTCCCGTAGAATTGTTCCGAGGTGATGATGTTGACCATAAGTTTTTCTAGGTCCGAGCGGTTTATAATGGTTTTTATCTCAATTCCCTTTTTTATATCTGCAATAGAGACCACAAAGAATTTCAAATTTTTGGCATCAGTGGAATAAACCAGGTCCATTAAAGAGACGAAAGCCTTTTGCAGGATATCATGCGTCAGATTAGTGTAGCCTTCGTTAATCCCTTTGCTGGCTGCTTCTTCTTTAAATGAAGTAGGGGGCAGGTCTTTTAGCCTGAAGATATCATAATAAAATTGGAAATTTCCCGAATAGTCGCCTTTTAACTGCAGGAAGATTGTTTCCTTTTTTTCATCTTCTTTACCCTGGGATTGTTTTCTGTCAAGAGTTAAGATTTCTTCATCTGTTGCAACATAAACCCATAGAGTGGTGTTGGCCATCTTGGCATTGGCATATAAAGGAGTTTTAAGTTTAAGTGTATTATTAAAGCTTTTTAAGAATAGATGTTGCGGGTCCTGCGCAGGCCCGGAAGTGCTTTTAGTATTTTGACAGGATAGGCACAGGCTTAATAGGCTAAGAAGTAGAGCGAGCTTTATTGAATTCTTTAAAGATTGTTTCAATTTCATCATAATTAAGTTCTTCTTTAGCTAATAATTCTTGGCTGAATTTATCCAATAATGGGCGTTCTTTGCTTAACAACGCTTCTACTTCTTTAAGGCAGCCGCTTATGATATCCTGAACATCTTGCTCTAGCTTTGCTTTTGTTTCTTCGGAAATAATGGATGTATTCATTTGCCTTTGCATCAAGATATGGAAATTTCCCAATAGTCCTGATTTACCCATTCCCCAGCGCCAGACCATATTATGAGCTATGTTTAGCGCAGTGCCAAAATCGGAATCTACTCCGGCGGAAGTCTTACCAAAAACGATTTTTTCCGTAGCGTAGCCGCCTAAACAAATTTTAATTTCTCCTAAAAGAGAATTTTGATCTTGGATGAAGCTTTCTTCTCTTTCAGGGGTCCAGGTTACGCCGCCAGTGTCCTTGCGCGGTATTATAGAGGCCTTAAATACATCTTTTGTCGGGACTAAAAGATAAGTTACCAAGGCGTGTCCTGCTTCATGATATGCAGTCATTTTCTTTTCTGCAGGGCTCATTTTAATCTTTCTTTTTATGCCTAAGGTAATGCGTTCTCTGGCTTCTTCAACTTCACGCATAGTGATAAAATCTTTACCGTTTCTTACTGCGATAAGAGCAGATTCTCTGACTATATTGGCTATATCTGCAGGGCTATAGCCCACAGACATCTTTGATAGATGGTCTAATTTCATATTGTTTTTGTCGTAATTTACTTTACTTAAGTAATAAGCAAATATCTTTATTCGGTCTTCTAGGTCAGGCAGGCTTACATAAATCTTGCGGTCAAATCTGCCAGGACGTAGCAGAGCAGGGTCTAGGAAATTTTCTTGCATATTTGTAGCGGCGATAACCACGACATTGGTTTCCTTTTCTTTGATGCCGTCCATTTCTACTAACAGTTGATTTACGGTAGTATTGCGTTCGGTATTTCCTCCAAAGCCGCTGTCTGCAGCGCGCTGTGCGCCAACAGCATCTATTTCGTCAATGAAAACAATACAGCCACCTTCCATTTCCGCCAATTGGCGCGCTTGTTTAAATAAACTGCGGATGCGGCCTGCGCCCACGCCTACAAACATTTCTACAAATTCTGATCCAGACATGGAAATAAAAGGAAGCCCCGATTCTGTGGCTATGGCTTTGGCAAGATATGTTTTTCCGCAGCCCGGAGGCCCCATCATAAGCAACCCTCTTAAAATCTGGCCTCCTATACGTTTTAAGTGAGCGCGGTCGGTAATTAACCTTACAATCTCTGATGCTTCGCGCTTGGCTTCTTCCATGCCAATAACATCAGTCCATTTGATATTGACTTCTCCGCCGGCCACCGCTTTTTTCTTCACTGAAGTAAAAGATTTATGCCCTTGTTTCATAAAAAGCCAATACCACATAAAGGTATAAATTACGCCAAACATAAGCGACATAATTAGCTGCAGGAATAGCTGTATGGGAATCATGGCTAGCTGCGATTGCTTATAATATGGGCCTATCTGTTTCCATGATTGAAGTCCCTTGCTGATTAACACGAATGATGCTACTAAAATGATTGTTAATAGCGTAATGACAATCATTTTTATCCAGTGCAGCCTGAGAAAGAATTTAATCTTTTTTGAATTTAATTTATTCATTTTTCCTCCGAAATATACACTTAAAAATAACATATCCTTTTGCGGCTGTCAAGTGAAAGGTTCTATTAATAGAACCTTTCACTTGACTAAAAGCGGATTTATAGTAAAATTATAATCTACTTAAGATCATTTATAAAGGAAGTAAATGTCAAAGATAATCAAAGTTATCGCAAGAGAGATACTGGATTCCCGTGGGAATCCCACTGTGGAAGTAGATGTTTTGCTTGATTCCGGGGTAATGGGCAGGTTTGCTGTTCCCTCAGGCGCTTCTACAGGCGAAAATGAAGCCCTGGAATTACGCGATGGCGATAAAAAGCGCTACTTAGGTAAAGGAGTTTTAAAGGCCGTTGAAAACGTAAATAATATTATTGCCTCAAAAATAAAGGGTTTAGAGCCTGATTTTAAAAAAATAGATAAGATTCTAATTGAATTAGACGGAACTGAAAATAAGGCAAAATTAGGTGCAAACGCGATATTAGGCGTTTCCATGGCTGTGGCTAAAGCAGATGCCAACGATAAGAAATTCCCTTTATATAAATATCTCGGCGGAAAAGACGCTAATATTCTTCCTGTGCCGTTAATGAATATTCTAAACGGCGGCATGCATGCGGATAATAATTTAGATATCCAGGAATTTATGATTATGCCTATTGGCGCGCCGAACTTCCGTGAAGCCTTACGTAAAGCAACAGAGGTATTTCATAATCTTAAAGCAATATTAAAGTCTAAAAAGCTTTCTACATCAGTAGGAGATGAGGGCGGTTTTGCCCCGAGTTTAGGTGCTAATGAAGAGGCATTAAGTTTGATAATCGAAGCGATAAAAAAGGCCGGATATGAACCCGGAAAAGATATATCTTTGGCCTTAGATTGCGCAGCCAGTTCTTTTTATCAGGATGGAAAGTATAAGTTTGAAAATTCCCTAAAGTCTTCAGCAGATTTAATTGCTATTTATGATGCTTGGCTGAAAAAATATCCTATTCTTTCTATTGAAGATGGCCTTGGGGAACATGACTGGAAAGGATGGAGGGTGCTTACTGATGCGCTTGGCAAGAAAGTCCAGTTAGTCGGCGATGATATCTTTGTGACTAATCCCAAAATCCTTAAAAAAGGCATAGATGAAGGCGTTGCTAATTCCATATTAGTTAAGGTAAACCAGATTGGCTCTTTGTCTGAAACGCTGGAAGCTATTGATTT
>Ga0315275_10008230_pt1 | contig 10138 bp, 7 predicted proteins | sample YL17G03_0_MG_FD_205557 | JGI IMG/M metagenome (GOLD analysis project Ga0315275, IMG submission 205557) | Sediment microbial communities from Yellowstone Lake, YNP, Wyoming, USA - YL17G03_0 | ecosystem: Environmental > Aquatic > Freshwater > Lake > Sediment | place: USA: Wyoming | collected...
GGAATACCTGAGGAGGCAGTTCATGATTCCGGAAGAGGCAAGGCAGTTCATTGGCAGAGCTGAGCCGCCTATAATCAGGCATGTCGAGAAGGGTGCGATAAGAAGATACGCTGATGCTGTGGGGAATGACAACCCCCTTTATAGTGATGAGGAGTATGCCAGGAAATCACGCTATGGTAGCGTCATCGCCCCGCCGGGCTTCTTCGGCTGGCCCACCAAGAGGCCCTGTTCTTGCACAGGGCTGGCTGACATAGTGGGTGAGCTGCAGGCAGCCCTAGCCAGGGGCGGTTTTCCTCGAATTCTCGATGGTGGTATATCCTATGATTTCTTCCTGCCTATACGTGCGGGCGATGTTGTAATAGCCAACCACAAGGTTACAGGGTTGTCAGAGAAGGAAGGCAAAAGCGGCTCCATGATTATCTGCAACTTCGAGACCACCTATGTAAACCAGAGCGGCGATGTGGTGGCAAAGGCATATCAAACGTTTATCGCTCGCTAGCGCAGGTGCATAAAGCATAGTCAAGCACGAAACATAGAGGTTGTTTAGTAACTGGGGAGGCCAGAGGGGTAAAACCCTTCTGGTGGGGGTTTGGGGGTATCACCCAAATTCTAACTTCCCCCAAGATTGGGGGAACGAGGGGGTTGAGGAGAAGTTGATACACAACCTCAAATATAGGGGGTACATATGAGGACTTCCCAGCAGTATTTAGAAGACCTGCGGAAAATGAGGCAGAATGTTTATATGGGCGGGAAGCTTGTCAAGCGGGACGACCCCCGCATTATCCCCGGCATCAATGTGATGCGCATAACCTTCGATATGGCTGGCGACCCTCAGAACAAAGAGCTGTTCACCACCACCTCCCAGTACACCAAGAGGAAGATAAATCGCTTCTGCAATGTCAGCGACAGCGTTGAAGACCTCCTCAATAAACAGAAGATGATTCGCACGGGCACGCGTCTGTCGGGTTTCTGCATCCAGCGGTGCATGGGAACGGACACTATAAACGCCCTCTCCGTAGTCACCAAGGAGATAGACGACGCTCATAACACAGAGTATTACCAGCGCTTTCTCGAGTACATAAAGAACTATCAGAGGAAAGACCTGATAGGCGCGGCAGTTCAGACCGACGCCAAGGGAGATAGAAGCAAACGTCCTCATGAGCAGGTGGACCCTGACATGTATGTGCGGGTGGTGAAGAAGACCAAGGACGGCATCATTGTCAGGGGAGCCAAACAGGACATCACCATGGCATCCTATTGCGATGAGCTGATAGTGCTTCCTACCAGAACGCTGACTGCGGAGGAAAAGCAGTGGGCGGTGGCTTTCGCCGTCCCCGCCGATTCGGATAACGTCCACATCATCAATCGAGCCAGCGCTCCTCGCGAGAGGAAGCGGCTGAAGGCACCATTGAATACCTACGGAAGCTCGGATGCCCTGGTTATCTTCGATGATACTTTCGTCCCCTGGGACAGGGTGTTTATGTGCGGAGAGCACGAGTTCGGCGGCAGGGCGGCGCTTGCCTTTGCCACCTCTCACAGGCACAGCTACTGCGGCTGCAAGCCTGCGGTGGAGGACGTTGTCATGGGCTTGATAGCCCTCACCGCTGAGTACTACGGAGTGGCAGATAAGTCGCACATCCGCGAGAAGCTGGCTCATCTGGCTGGCATAGCCGAGCTTATCTATGCCGCTGGCATAGCTGCTGCCATAGAGTCCACGAAGTCATCGTCGGGCACACAGGTTCCGAACGCTATATATGCCAACGTGGGGCGGCGTCTCGCCGGAGAGAACACCTACGACTCCTGGGGCATGGTCGCCGACGTGGCTGGAGGTTTCCCTGTAACCATGCCTTTCGAAGAGGACTACTACGACCGCAAGATAGGGCCCTTCATAAAGAAGTACACCATGAGAAATCCCAAGGTATCCGCTGAGAACATGCACAGATTGCAACGCACGCTCGCTGATTATCTTTCCTCCTCCTGGGCTGGGGTCTGGCAGGTGGCGGATGTGCATGGCGGAGGCTCGCCTGTCATGGAGACCATCGCCATCCTGTCCAACTATAACTTCGAGGAGAGGAAGAAGGTAGTCAAACGCCTTGCTGGCATCAAAGACTAATCTTTTCCTGAGGGGGTACAAATGAACGTTAGAGATTTGTTCGACCTGAAAGGCAAGGTGGCAATAGTTACCGGAGGTTCGCGGGGTCTGGGCAAGGAGATAGCCATCGCCTTGGGCGAGGCTGGAGCCAAGGTGGCCATAACAGCGCGCCGTGAGGAGTGGCTCACCTCGGCACAGAAGGAATTGGAGGGCATGGGTATCGAATGTCTCTCTGTGGCTGCCGATGTCAGCGAGGTAGAGGGCGTTAAAAAGATGGTGGCTAAAACTCTGGAGAAATGGCAGAAAATAGATATTCTGGTGAACAATGCCGGGGTAGTCTGGGCTGCGCCCCCTGAGCAAATGACTCTTGACAAATGGGACTACGTTATGAACATCAATGCCAGGGGCACTTTTATCTGCTGCCAGGAAGTGGGCAGGGAGATGATAAGGCAGAAGTATGGCAATATCATAAATATTTCATCTGCCGTTGGGGTCTCCGCAATAGACCCCAAATCAGGTCAATTCATAAGCTATCAGGCAAGCAAGGCAGCGATAAACATCATGACAAAACAACTGGCAGTGGAATGGGGCCCCCACAATATCCGCGTCAACGTAATTGCTCCATCCTTCCTATCTACCCGTCTGACCGATGCGTTGATAGCAAGGACAGGAGAAAACATTAAACGGTGGACCCCCCTGGGTAGAATAGGGAGACCTGATGAGATCAGAGGAGCAGTCGTATTCTTGGCCTCAGAGGCCTCAAGCTATATAACCGGGCAAATCCTCTGCCTCGACGGAGGGACAACTGCCTGGTAGCCCTTCAAACCTAAAGGCCTACGATAGCGATGCTAACCACATTCACCGAAGGTACGCCGCCCAGGTTGTGAGTTAAGCCAAACTTCGGGTTCTTGATTTGCCTAGGCCCGGCCTTCCCCTGAAGCTGCTTGTACATCTCATATACCATGCGCAGGCCGGACGCACCCACGGGGTGCCCAAAGGATTTCAACCCGCCATCGGGCTGCACAGGCAGCCCACCCTTTAGCTCAAAGAACCCGGACTCTATATCCTGTTTCACTTTCCCCCTGCCACTGAACTGGAGGTCTTCCATGGTAACAGCCTCGGTTATAGAGAAACAATCGTGAACCTCGGCCATGCTCACCTCTTCGCGAGCGTTCTTTATTCCTGCTTCCTCGTAGGCTCTAACAGCAGCATGAGTGGTGGACTCAACGTGAGTCCAGTCGTCATCGTACAGCATCTCCACGCCTGAGCTTGCGGCAATCTGGAGGGACTTGATATAGACTGGGTCAGGTCTGTATTTCTTAGCCAAATCGGCTCTACAGACGATGGCTGCGGCCGACCCATCGCTTACCCCACAACAGTCGAACAAGCCTAGAGGCCAAGCGATGATAGGAGCGTTAACTATCTGCTCGACAGTCACTTCTCTCCGCAAGTGAGCCTTGGGGTTAAGCGCGCCGTTGCGATGGCTCTTGGCTGATATCATGGCAAGCATCCTCTTGCCTTCATCAGGGGCGATGCCGTATCTGGCGAAGTATCTCGTTGCCAGCATGGCGAACATACCCGGTGCGGTTTGGTTGGAATCAACGAGCCTGCGCACCGTGCCCCATTGCACCTCGTTTTGGGGAAGACCGCCGTAACCGGTATCCTTGAGCTTCTCCACACCGCACGCCAAACAGATATCGTAAGCTCCTGAGGCTACCGCATAGCTAGCACCCCGCAGAGCCTCTGTCCCGGTGGCGCACCAGTTCTCCACCCTGGTCGAGCCGACGAAGGGCAGTTTCAAAGCCACAGACAGGGTGATGGCGGATTTACCGATACTGGTCTCTTCGTAGCAGGTGCCCGACCAGGCTGCCCCAATTTCTTTCTTATTGATACCGGCATCCTGAATGGCTTCCATGCAAGCCTCGACAATAAGCTCCTCGGCACTTTTGTCGAAGTGCTCTCCAAAGGTGGTGCATCCCATACCTATGATTGCAACTTTGTCCTTTATTCCGTCAGCCATGTTGCCCCCTTTTTAAAGCGAATCTTCTAAGTTATAAATCCAGTTAAGCCCTGGGTAGAGTTGCTTTCCAGAAATAGCCGTGGATTCCCCGCACCGCATCGCGGTACTTCCTGCGGAAGGTCATCTCCACCGGTATCCCCACCTTGAGCGACTCGAGGTCGCAGTCGGTGAGGTCGAAGTTGTACCTGCCGCCGCCCTCAAAGGTTACAATGCCGTAGATTGCAGGCGGGCTGAAGCTGGGAGCCAGGGAATCGCTGGTGTAGGTGAACAGATGTCCTTTCTTGTCTGAGAAGCGATAGCTCTCCATTTCATTGACAGCCTCGCACTTCGGGTTGGCGCACACCACCTGGCGTGGGTAGTGAGGTGTGCCGCAGCGCTTGCACTTAGACCCGCAGCCCCCCAGAACCATGCGGCGTTCCCTCCACAGTGTGGATAGCTGGGTGGGACCCACATCTTCACCGCGGCGCCCTATATCCACAGTTAGGATGTCGCGGAAGGTGGCATATTTCTCGTAGCTGGTCAGGTCTTTCCTGGGAGCCAGGTGTTTCTTGATGCCTCTCCTGTGCTCTTTTACCTTCTCTATCTCCTCAGTTACATGGAGGAACAAGGCGTCGCTGCCGTTCCCGTAGCTGGCGACGAGTATTTTATCGCCGGGCTTGGCTTCCTCGAGCGCTGCCACAAGCATCATAAGAGGGTAGGCAGTTCCGGTATCGCCCACCGTGGTGAAAAGCTGCTCCTGGATTTGATTAGGCTCTGCGCCTAGCTTTTTCCCTATGGCTGCGTGCTCTCTGGGGTAAAGGCTGGGGTAAATCACCCTGGCGAAATCCTTGATGTTCAGCTTGTACTTCTTCAGCAGCCCGGAGATAGCCTCGGGGATGAACCTGCTGTAGCCTATATCCCGAATCCACCTGTCCTCCCAGGCACGGTCGAACCTGTCTGCCTCCGTCCTCCAGTAATCTACGAAATCATAGGAAACTGAGTAGGAGCCCTCGATGGTGGCGATAACCTTGCCCTCTCCTACTAAGATAGCAGCCGCACCATCGCCGCAGGATTGCTCCTGATTGCTGCCAGCCTTGCCCACGCGGCAATCTGAGGCGCAAACGACAACATTCTTCGCTGAACCAGCTTTGGCAGCGTCTAATGCGAAAAGAAGGGCAGTGGTTCCAGCCTTAACAGAGTTGCTGAAGTCGGCGGTCCTGATATCGGAACGGAGGTCGAGGGCGGTGGCGACTATGCCTGCGCCCTGTCTCTCTTTGTACGGCGAAGTGGTGGTGGCAAAATATAAGTCATCCACCTTCTCGCGCTCAATCCCTCTCAGGCAGTCTACCGCAGCGGCTACAGCCATGGTGAGGCAATCCTCATCGTAATTGGCTACCGCTTTTTCCCCCGGCAAAGCGCTTGCCGAACCCAACCACCCTGTAGCGGAGGAAATGAGCTTGCGGCTTATTCTCAGCAAGGGTATGTAAGCGCCATATGAAGTTATCCCTACCATAGCATCTACCCTCTCTATTCCCCCGGATGGGGATAGTATTTGTAACTATTTCTCACTAAAAAAGCGGGGACGCCCTGCTTCCGCTTCTCTCTTGAACGAGTTGATTAACCACAACCTTTAAAATGGTATATTATCACCCTCTCCATGTCAACGGCTATGAGTCTGATTTCATCACTCCGCAGTAAGGCGCGAGGTTTGACATCATGCTACCAGGTGCATTAAATTATTCTACCAGAAGAAGGAGACACTGGTCATGAAACTGATTAAGCTGTTCGAGCCAATCAAAATCGGGAACATGGAGCTGAAAAACAGGATAAAGCTGCCTGCGATGGGCATAGCATTGAGCGAAGATGCCTCGGTGTGCGAGCAAACAAAGGCTTGCTATGCCGAGCGGGCCAGGGGCGGGGTAGCGCTCATCGGCATAAGCTGCACCGCCACCCGGTTGATGAAAGGGCCTTTGTACGGGATATACCATGACCGCTTCATCCCCGGACTTAAAGAGCTGGTTGATGTAATCCACGCCAATGGAGCAAAGGTCTATGCCCAGATGGGCGTGGGCTACAGTTGGGCATTCGGGGAGGGTCCCGTACAGTACGTAAGCCCATCGGGCATCACACCCACCGGGAAACCAGGCACCGCCTTTCGTCTGGGTGGACCCTATGAGGCAACTATGCCCAAAGCCCTCTCAATTGAAGAGATTCGTCAAGTGGTCGAGGCTTTTGGGGATGGAGCCCGCAGAGCCGAGCAGGCAGGCTTCGATGCTGTCGAGGTTATAGCCTCGGTCAGCTATACGGTATCTCAGTTTCTGTCTCCCATAACTAACGAACGAACAGACCGATACGGCGGCAGTCTGGAAAACAGAATGAGATTCCTGCTGGAAATCATCGAAAACATCCAGAGCAAAACGGGCAAGGGCTATCCCATCACCTGCAGGGTCAGCGGCGCTGATTTGATGGAGCCGAGGGGATATGACCTCGAAGATACCAAGCAGATGGCTCGCATGTTGGAAAAGGCGGGAGTAGCTGAGATAGATGTGATGTCCGGCTGGCACTATGCTACTGTTCCCATAATACAGACGTGGGTACCACAAGGGGCATGGGTTCATTTCGCTGAGGGGGTCAAAAAAGCAGTCAACATACCTGTAGCAGCAGGCACCCAGATTCAAGACCCTCTGGTTGCGGAGCGAGTCCTGGCTCAAGGTAAGGCAGACCTGGTGTATATGGCGCGAGCGGTGGTTGCTGACCCGGATATGCCGAAAAAGGCACTAGAGGGTCGTCTAAAGGATATCAGGCCCTGTATAAACTGCTGCCGCTGTATCTCGGGAGTGGATAGCCCGCCTGTTCATTGCAGTGTTAACGCCAGGATGGGTAGAGAGGCAGAATACCCCTTGGAAACGGCAGCAGCTAAAAGCAAGAGGGTGCTTATTGTAGGTGCGGGACCAGGCGGGATGGAGGCAGCACGAATAGCGTCTCTTAGAGGGCACAAGGTCATGCTGTGCGACCAGAATTCAAGACCGGGAGGAGCATTGCTGCTGGCATCGATAACAAACAGACGCATGAAGCCGGCACTCGACTACATGAGCAGAGAAATCAAGAAGCTCCCCATCGAGGTCAGGCTGAATACTAGGGTCACACCCGAGCTAGTTGACAAAGTCAAGCCGGATGCGATTGTACTGGCAATGGGCGGTGCCCCTTCTCCAATTAATGTGCCTGGCAGCAACAGCAACATCGTACTTGACCGGGGAGATGTGCAAGCGGTTTTCGGCGGTCACTCCGTGAGAAAAGGCGGCTTATCTAAGAGGACCGTCTCTTACATGGCTGCCCTTTTTGTAAAGTACTTTTATGATCCCTCGGCCTTAAGATGGCTTTTGAGATTCAACTTCCCCTTCGGGAAACGCGTTGTGGTAGTAGGCGGTAACTTCGCAGGGTGCGAGCTTGGGGAAACGCTGGCGGAACGAGGGAAGAAAGTGACCATTGTGGAGGAGTCCAAGCGACTGGGCTCCGACATCGAAATCACCCACAGATGGGTGTTCCTGAAAAAGCTAAAAGAGGCCGGGGCCAGGATGTTCAGAGATGCCAAGGTAACGGAGATAACCGACAAAGGAGTGCAGATAAGCCACTCTGGTGCAACGGAATTCATCGAGGCTGATACGGTGGTGAAGGTGGGGATAACACCCGATACCGGCCTTGCTCAGGCGTTGAAAGGAAAGGCCCCTGAGCTTTATCTTGTGGGTGATTGCAGCGAACCCGGCAAGCTCATGGAAGCTGTGGCTTCGGGATTCCTGGCAGGGCAGAAAATCTAAGCTTAACACGAAGGGGAACTGAAATGCCAAAGCAAACCGGACGTTTTGATGAAGAATATGACGTAGTGGTGATAGGGGCGGGTATCGGAGGCTTAACCTGTGCAGCCTATCTGGCGAAGCAGGGCAGGAAGGTGAAGGTTTTCGAGCAGCACTTCGTGCCTGGAGGCTGCTGCACGTCCTTCTCCAGAAAGGGGTTTAAGTTCGATGCCGGAGTCCTGCACATGACAGGAGGCAAGGAGAGCGGGGCTTTCCAGCGGGTCCTCTCTGCTCTGGAAATAGAGAACGAATTTGAGTTCAAGGAGCAGTTTCAGCGCTTTGTCTTTCCCGACCTGACGCTGGATAGCAGCCACAATGTGGAATACCTTCCCCAAAAGCTGAAGGGGTTGTTTCCCCAAGAGAGCAAAGGGATAACAAGTCTATTCGATACCATGAAATCAATGTATGACGATGTCAAGAGGCTGCCGCAGCTTTCGCCCCTGCTGGCAAAATACCGAGACAAGTCTTTTCAGGATTTAGTCGATGAGCACATTAAAGACAAAAGACTGAAGGCTATTGCCTATGCCAACTGGCACCTCTGGTATCCCATGTGGAGAAGCTCGGCGGTGGATTACGCCGCGCTACTGGTCACCGAGCAACTAAGAGGCTATTTCTACCCTGTGGGAGGGATTCAGGCGGTGCCGGACACCCTTGTCCGAGTCCTCAAGAGCCATGGCGGTGAGATAGAGTACAAAACCTTCGTGGATAAGATTATTCTGGAAAACGGTAAAGCCGCAGGCATCGAAACGAGAAAGGGGAAACGGATTCGGGCAGGGCAGGTTGTCTCTAACATAGCAGCCAGAGCCACTTTCCTCAACCTGGTGGGCGAAAAGAACCTGCCCCGCGGTTTTGTTGCTTCGTTGAACCGACTTCAAATCAGTCTATCAGCCTTTTACGTTTATCTGGGCATTGACATGGACCCTCGATCCACAGGTTTCGATGCCCCAGAGACCATAGTGTATGAAAGCTACGACAACACAAAGGAATGGGAGCTTCTGCTGAAAGGCGAAACAGCCATCCCCTGCTTTGGTATTGCCATCCCTACTTTCGTTGACACCAGCCTGGCACCGCCGGGAAAGCATGTTGTCATTGTCATGACCATGGCACCATATCAACTGAGGAATAAGAGTTGGAGAGAAGAGAAGGAGAGGTTTGCGGAAAAGCTAATAGCAAAGGCAGAGAAGCTTATCCCTGGGCTGTCCCAGCATATAGCAGTACAAGACGCTGCCACCCCTTCTACATACGAGCGATACACCTTAAATTCGCTGGGTGCTGCCATGGGTTGGGCTTTCACACCTGAGATGTTTCTTAAAAGGCTGGAGCAGAAGACGCCTATACCCAATCTTTACCTGGCAGGACACTGGACAGTGCCTGGTGGGGGTGTGCCTGCAGTAGCGCTATCGGGGCTGCGGGCTGCCCGCATGATTCTGGGTGGATAAAATGGTCGCTAGATTCAAGACAACTAGCACGAATCTTGACAGTTTGCTCGGGGGTAACATATACTATCGACCGAGAACGAGTAGCTGTTGCCTGTTTTCCTGCTTGCGCTTCTGTCAAAAGTAACATAGATGCTGAAAAGGGGCCACTTAGAAATTGTCATCGCGGTCCCAAATTGAACGAGATGGTCAACCGAGCGAATAGCAATGTCCCTGGTGTGGATATGCCTATAATAGTAATATACTTGGAAAGGACGGGAGTCCTTTTTTGTTCAGCAATGCAGTGCAAATGCTATAGGCTAGTGGCAGGAAATCTATTTTAAGGGGGCAAAAGAATGGAGTACAAAAAGGGAGACACTTTAGGGATCATACTGGATAAGGTCGGCACCAAATATGCCAGGCAAGAAGCCATAGTTTCAGGGAAGCAGCGAATAAACTACGAAACGCTGTTGGACAGAGCGAACTCGATAGCGAACGCCCTGCTGAAAATGGGCGTCAAGAAGGGTGATAAAGTAGCAATCTGGATGGGTAATATACCCGAGTGGGTATATGTTCATTTTGCCTGCATAAAAATAGGAGCCCCTGTCATCCCTCTCAACACTCGATACCGCACTCACGAGGTCGAATACATACTCCGGCAGTCTGATTCCACCACCCTTTTCATGATGGACCAATTCATCAAGGCTGATTATATTCCAATGATATACGAGGTCTTCCCCGAGCTTAAGGAGTGCAAGCCTGGTGAATTGAAGTCTAAGAA
>Ga0315275_10008231_pt1 | contig 10138 bp, 9 predicted proteins | sample YL17G03_0_MG_FD_205557 | JGI IMG/M metagenome (GOLD analysis project Ga0315275, IMG submission 205557) | Sediment microbial communities from Yellowstone Lake, YNP, Wyoming, USA - YL17G03_0 | ecosystem: Environmental > Aquatic > Freshwater > Lake > Sediment | place: USA: Wyoming | collected...
CTGGCGGTGGCGCTGCTGGCCACCGGCATCGGTCTTGCGATCGGCCTGGTGACGGGCTATCTGCGCTGGCTCGACGCGGTCATGATGCGGGTGATGGACGGCTTGATGTCCATTCCCTCGGTGCTGCTGGCCATCGCCCTGATCTCGCTGACCAAGGCCAGCCTGGACAACGTCATCATCGCCATCGGCATCACCGAGGTGCCGCGGGTCGTGCGGCTGGTGCGCTCGCTGGTGCTGACCTTGCGCGAGCAGCCCTATGTCGAGGCAGCCATCGCCTCGGGCACCCGCCTGCCCGCCATCCTGCTGCGCCACATCCTGCCCAACACGGTGGCGCCGCTACTGGTGCAGGCGACCTATATCTGCGCCTCGGCCATGATCACCGAGGCCATCCTGTCCTTCATCGGCGCCGGCACGCCGCCCAACATCCCGAGCTGGGGCAACATCATGGCCGAGGCGCGCAGCCTGATCCAGGTTGCGGGCACGATTCTGCTGTTTCCCGGCCTTTTCCTCTCGGTCACCGTGCTGTCGGTCAACCTGCTGGGCGACGGCATGCGCGATGCGCTCGATCCGCGGCTGGCGCGCCGGATGTGAACATGTCTGCCAACGAACCAGTCCCCCTGCTGCGGGTCGATGGCCTGAAGACGCATTTCCACACGCGCGACGGCGTGGTGCGCGCGGTCGATGGTGTGAGCTTCGAGGTGCGCTCCGGCGAAACGCTGGCCATCGTGGGCGAGTCGGGCTGCGGCAAGAGCGTGACCGCGATGTCGATCCTGCGGCTGCTGCCCATGCCGCCAGCCCGCATCGCCGCCGGCCGCATCGAGTTCGAGGGCCGCAACCTGCTCGACTTGAGCGAGGCCGAGATGCGCCATGTGCGCGGCAACCTGATCTCGATGATCTTCCAGGAACCGATGACCTCGCTCAACCCGGTGCTGACCATTGGGCGCCAGGTGGCCGAGGCGCTGGTGCTGCACCGCGGCTTGTCGCAGCGCGAGGCCATGGTGCGCGCGGCGGACATGCTGGGCAAGGTCCAGATCCCGGAAGCCGGGCGGCGTCTCAAACAATACCCGCATGAACTGTCGGGCGGCATGCGCCAGCGCGTCATGATCGCCATGGCGCTGGCCTGCGGCCCGCGCCTGCTGATTGCCGATGAACCGACCACGGCGCTGGACGTGACGATCCAGGCACAGATCCTGGAGCTGATGCGCCAGCTCGGGCGCGAGACCGGCGCGGCCATCATCCTCATCACGCACGACCTGGGCGTGGTGGCCGAGATGGCGCAGCGCGTGGTGGTGATGTACGCCGGGCGCAAGGTGGAAGAGGCCCCGGTCGAGGCGCTGTTTGCCCAGCCGCGCCACCCCTACACGCTCGGCCTGCTCGGCTCCATGCCGCATCTGGGCGGCTCGCTGGCCGATGTGGCGGGCCAGCCGCCGCGCCGGCTGGTCGAGATTCCCGGCATGGTGCCCTCGCTGAAGGAGGATCTGCCCGGCTGCCTGTTCGCGCCGCGCTGTCCGCAGGCGAGCGGGCAATGCCGGCGCGAGGCGCCGCCGCTGGCCGAATATGAACCGGGCCACTGGGCCGCATGCTGGCATCCGGCCAGGGCTGCGATCACGGTCCCCACGGAGGCGGTAACCGCATGAACCCGTCTGCTACCCGCGATCCCGTGCTGCTTGAAGTGCGCAACCTGCGCAAGCACTTCCCGACCCAGCAGGGCTGGCTGGGGCGCAGCGGCAGCAAGGTGCATGCCGTCGATGGCGTGAGCTTCGCGATTGCCGATGGCGAAACACTGGGGCTGGTGGGCGAGTCGGGTTGTGGCAAGTCCACCACCGGCAAGCTGATCCTGCGTTTGCAGGAACCGACCGCCGGCGAAATTCTGTGGCAGGGCCAGCACATCGAAGGCCTCAACCAGGCCGGCATGCGCCCGGTGCGCCGGGAACTGCAGGCGGTGTTCCAGGATCCGTATTCCTCGCTCAACCCGCGCATCCGCGCCGCCGACATCGTGGCCGAGCCGCTGCGCAACTACGAAGCGCTGAGCGCCGCGCAGGCGCGTGAGCGCGTGGCCGGCCTGTTCGAGCGGGTGGGTTTGCGGCCGGACCAGATGGTCAAGTACCCGTTCGAGTTTTCCGGTGGCCAGCGCCAGCGCCTGGGGATAGCGCGCGCGCTGTCGGTGCAGCCGCGTCTGATCGTGTGCGACGAGCCGGTCTCGGCGCTCGACGTGTCGGTGCAGGCCCAGGTGATCAACCTGCTGATGGACCTGCAGCAGGAATTCCGCTTGTCGTATCTGTTCATTGCCCATGACCTGGCGGTGGTCGAGCACATCAGCCACCGCGTGGCCGTCATGTACCTGGGCCGCATCGTCGAGATCGCGCCCAAGCGCGCCATCTTCACGCGCCCCCAGCACCCCTATACCGAAGCCCTGCTCGAGGCGGTGCCTGTTCCGCAGCCCGGTGTGCGCCGAGAACGCCGGGTGCTCGCGGGCGACGTGCCCAGCCCGATCAACCCGCCACCGGGCTGCCACTTCCACACCCGCTGCCCGTATGCCGAGGAGCGCTGCCGCGTCGAGTCGCCGCCGATGCAGCAGGTCAGCCCGCAGCAGTGGGTGGCCTGCCATCTGCGCCAGCCTGCGGCCATCGAGAAAGCCATTGCATGAGCACCGCACGGCCGTCCGAAGGTGCTCGCACCGCAGTGCGCAGCACGGAGGTTTCCCTATGACCCACGAAGCCCGCGCCATTCTCAACCCGCAGGCCGAAGCCGCCGCCGCGCCCTACGGCCCGCAGCGCGCCCAGGTCATGAGCCAGGCCGGCTTCGACGCCGCCTTCGCTGAAATCTCCAGCTGGCCCGGCTACGCGCCAACGCCGCTGCACGCGCTACCGGGCCTGGCGCGCGAGCTCGGCATCGGCCAACTGTTCTACAAGGACGAGCGCAGCCGCTTTGGTCTGGGCAGCTTCAAGGCGCTGGGTGGCGCCTATGCCGTGGCCAATGTGCTGCGCCACAAGGTGATGGCTGCGCGCGGCCTGCCGCAGGTGAGTTCCAAGGAACTGCTCTCGGGCGCGCATGCCGGCATCGTGGCCGCCGCCACCGTGACCTGCGCCACCGACGGCAACCACGGCCGCTCGGTGGCCTGGGGCGCGCAGCTGTTCGGCTGCCGCTGCGTGATCTTCGTGCACGAGCACGTCAGCCAGGGCCGGCGCGCGGCAATAGCCCGCTACGGCGCCGAGGTGCGCGAAGTCAAAGGCAACTACGACGACGCCGTGCGCCACGCCGCCGTTACGGCCGCCGCCCAGGGCTGGACCGTGGTGTCCGACACCTCCTACCCCGGCTACCGCGACATCCCGCTGGACGTCATGCACGGCTACGGTGTCATGGCCACCGAAATCGCACAGCAGATGGCCGGCAGCGAGCCGCCCAGCCACGCGCTGGTGCAGGCCGGCGTGGGCGCGCTGGCCGGTGCCGTCTGCGCCAACTTCTGGCTGCACTGGGGCGCCCAGCGGCCGCACTTCGTGGCGGTGGAGCCCACGCGGGCCGATTGCGTTTATCGCAGCCTGCAAGCCGGCCACCCGGTGGTGGTGGGCGGTGCGCTCGACACCGTGATGGCCGGTCTGGCCTGCGGCGAGGTGTCCGAGCTGGCGTGGGAAATTCTGCGCGGCGGCGCTTACGGCGCGCTGGCGGTCGATGACGCCTATGCGCTGGCCGCCATGCGCCGGCTGGCGAGCCCGGTGGCGGGCGACCCGCCCATCGTCGCCGGCGAGACCGGCGGTGTCGGGCTGGCCGCGCTGCTGGCGGCGCGCGATCATCCGGTTATGCGGCAACAACTTGGCCTGGACGCCCAGGCGCGCGTGCTGCTGATCGGCAGCGAGGGCGACACCGACCCGCAGATCTACCGCGAGGTGGTGGGCCGCAGCGCACAGGAGGTCTTGGCATGAAAGTCGAACATCTGCGCATCGACCCGGCGCGGCTGATGCAGCGCATCCACCGCCTGGCCGAGATCGGCTTCACCGACGAGGGCGCCTGCTGCCGCCTGGCGCTGACCGATGAAGACAAGGCCGGGCGCGACCTGGTGGTGGGCTGGATGCGCGAGCTCGGCCTGCAGGTGCAAATCGATCCCATTGGCAACATCTTCGGCCTGCGAGCCGGGCTGGAAGACACGGCGCCGGTGATGACCGGCTCGCACATCGACACCGTGCGCACCGGCGGGCGCTACGACGGCAACTACGGCGTGCTCGGCGGCCTGGAGGTGGTGCAGGTGCTCAACGAGGCCGGCCTCACGACGCGCCGCCCGCTGGTGGTGGGCGTGTTCACCGACGAGGAGGGCGCGCGCTTTCACCCCGACATGCTGGGCTCGCTGGTCTATGTGGGCGGTCTGCCGCTGGAAGAAGCCTACGCCACGCGCGACATCGACGGCAAGCTGCTGCGCGACGAGCTGGCGCGCATCGGCTACCTGGGCCATGCGCCCATGCCGCTGTACCGCCCGCACGCCTATGTGGAGCTGCACGTGGAGCAGGGGCCGGTGCTGGACATGGAAGGCATCACCATCGGCGCGGTGGAAAACCTGCAAGGCATTTCCTGGACCGAGGTGCTGGTCACCGGCCAGTCCAACCACGCCGGCACCACGCCCATGCGCCTGCGCCACGATGCCGGCTACTGCGCCGCCGCCATCGGCGTGTTCGTGCGCCAACTGGTGCGCGAACTCGGCGGCAACCAGGTCGGCACCGTGGGCTCGATCACCCTGCACCCCAATCTCACCAACGTGGTGGCCGCGCGCGCGCGCCTGACCATCGACCTGCGCAACACCGACAACGCTGTGCTCACGCAGGCCGAGGCGCGGCTAGCCGCATTCCTGGAACAACTGGCGCGCGACGAAGGCGTGAAGATCGAAACCCACTCGCTGGCACGCTTCGACCCGGTGGTGTTCGACCAAGCCATAGCCGACCTGATCGCGCGCAAGGCCCAACAACTAGGCCACTCCTGCCGCCCCATGACCTCCGGCGCCGGCCATGACGCGCAGATGCTCGCGCGCATCTGCCCGGCCGCCATGATCTTCGTGCCCTCGGTCAAGGGCATCAGCCACAACCCGGCCGAGCACACCGAGCCGGCCGACCTGGCCGCCGGCGCCGACGTGCTGCTGCACACGCTGCTGGAGCTATCCCAGTGAAACAGGAATGACACCATGACCCGCATCGTCACCGTCGGCGCCGCGCAGCTCGGCCCCATCGAACGCAGCCACAGCCGTGCGCAGGTGGTCGCGCGCATGCTCGACCTCATGCACCAGGCCAAGCGCCACGGCTGCGACCTGCTGGTGTTCCCCGAACTGGCGCTGACCACCTTCTTCCCGCGCTGGTATTTCGAGCGGCAGGACGAGATCGACGCCTTCTTCGAGCGCCAGATGCCCGGCCCCGAGACGCAGCCGCTGTTCGATGCCGCGCGCACGCTGGGCATCGGTTTTTACCTCGGCTACGCCGAACTGGCGCAGGAGGATGGCCGCACGCGCCGTTTCAACACCGCCATCCTGGTGGACAAGGGCGGCAATATCATCTCCAAGTACCGCAAGATCCACCTGCCCGGCCACGCCGAGCACGAGCCCTGGCGGCGCTTCCAGCATCTGGAGAAGCGCTATTTCGAAGTCGGCAACCTGAGCTGGCCGGTGGTGCGCGCCACGCTGAGCGAGGCCGGAGCCGGCCTGTACGGCATGGCCATCTGCAACGACCGCCGCTGGCCCGAGACCTACCGCGTGATGGGCCTGCAGGGCGTGGAGATGGTGCTGCTGGGCTACAACACCCCGGTGCACAACCCGCCGGCGCCCGAGCACGACGCGCTGTCCAACTTCCACAACGAACTGGTCATGCAGTCCGGCGCCTACCAGAACGGCAGCTGGGTGGTGGGCGTGGCCAAGGCCGGCCAAGAGGAGGGCGTCGAGCAGATCGGCAACTCCATCATCGTCGCCCCCTCGGGCGAGATCGTGGCCGCCTGCACCACGCTGGGCGACGAGCTGGCCATCGCGCGTTGCGACCTCGACCTGTGCGCTTCCTACAAGAACACCACCTTCAATTTCGAGCGGCACCGCGAGCCCGGGCAGTACCGCCTGATCGTGGAGCGCAAGGGCGCGCTGCCGCCGGCTTGAGTCAAAGACCATGACTACGGAGCTGAAATCATTGATCGAGTCGGTGCGCCAGTTCTCGGCCGACCGGGATTGGGCGCAGTTCCACGCGCCAAAAAATCTGGCTGCTGCGCTCATCGTCGAAGCCGCCGAATTGCTGGAGCATTTCCAGTGGCTGACCGAAGCACAAAGCCGCGCTTTGCCGCCGGCCAAGCGGGTTGACATCGGCGATGAAATGGCCGATGTTTTCCTTTATCTTCTGCAGCTCGCGGACCAGCTCGATATCGACCTGCTCAGTGCGGCACAGCGCAAGCTGGCGCTGAACGCGGAAAAATATCCTGTGACCAAGGCGCGTGGCAGCAGCCGCAAATACACCGAACTGTAGGTGGCTCTTTTGCGGGCTCAGACGATATCGACGTGGTGCATCTGAAACTGCCCGGCGCGGCGATCGGCGAAAAATAGCTCCAGCGTTTCCTTGACGGTCCGGAAGGCAATCTCTTCCCACGGGATTTCGGCTTCGGTGTAGAGCCGGGTTTCCAGGGTCTCGTAGCCGGGGTTGAACTGGTCGCTCAGCAGCCGGGCGCGGTAAAACAGATGCACCTGGCCGACGCGGGCGACGTTGATGATGGTGAACAGGCCTTCCATCTCGATCTGGGCGCCGGCTTCTTCATCGGTTTCGCGGGCGGCACCCTGGGCCGTGGTCTCGCCCAGTTCCAGAAAGCCGGCCGGCAGGGTCCATTTCCCCTTGCGGGGCTCGATGTTGCGCTTGCACAGCAGAACCTTGTCGCCATAGTGCGGGACCGTGCCCACGACGTTGAGCGGGTTTTCGTAGTGGATGGTGACGCAGACCGGGCAGACGGCACGCTCCTTGGTGTCGCCATCGTCCGGAATACGGTAGACCACGGCAGTGCCGCAGTTTTTGCAGTGTTTGATGGGGCTGCGCAGCATGAAGAAAGTGTAATCTGAAAACAAAAAAGGACTCCCATGGGGGGAGTCCTTGACGGGGGGCTGGCCGACCCGGTCTCTCGGGTCAAGTCGCCTATTTGTTTTTGTCCGGATCCTTCACCGCCTTGATGACATCGAACTCCACGTTGTAGAGCTTGCCATCCACGCGCTGGACCTTGCGAATGTAGACGTCCTGAACGATGTCGCGCGTCTGTGGATCAATCAATACCTGGCCCCTGGGGCTTTCAAACGACTGGCCCTTCATCGCGTTGACCAGCGCCTCACCGCCAGCGCCCTTCGTGGCCTTCAGACCTTCCATGATGACGTGCATGCCGTCATAGCCGGCGACAGCCATGAAGCTGGGCCGCATGCCGTTATTGGCTTTGCCGATGGCGGCCACAAATTTCTTGTTCATGGCCGACGGATGCGCGGCCGAGTAATGGTGCGAAGTGATCGCGCCCAGAGCCTCGTCGCCCATTTCGCCAAGCACGTCATCATCCACGACATCGCCCGGGCCAATCACCTGAATGCCGGCCTTCTTCATGCCGCGTTCGGCGAACTGCTTCATGAACATGGCTGCGGCGGAACCGGCCGGCACGAACACAAACACAGCTTGCGGCTTGGCATCAAGAACCCGCTGGAGAAATGGCGCGAAGTCGGGGTTCACGACAGGCATGCGCAATTGCTCAACGATCTGCCCCCCGCTGGCCGTGAATCGGCTGACGAAGGTTTTCTCGGCATCGGCGCCAGGCGCATAGTCGGACACCAGCGTGACGACACGGGAAATCTTGTTTTTGTAGGCCCAGTCCGCCACGCCCAAAGTGACCTGGGGCAGCGTCATGCTGGTGCGCACGATGAAAGGAGACCTTTCCGTCACGGACGAAGTGGCCGCCTGCATGACAACCATCGGCGTCTTGCTCTGGGTAGCCAGTGGCGCGGTGGCAAATGCCTGCGGTGTCAGGCCGAATCCGGCCAGCACGGTCACCTTGTCATTGACCACCAGTTCCTGCGCCAGGCGCTTGTTGTTGTCAGGCTTGCCTTCATCGTCTCTGATGATGAGTTCCACCTTTCTGCCGGCCACCATGTTGCCGTTCTCGGCCAGATAGAGCTGGACGCCGGCGTTCATCTGCCGCCCCATATAGGAAAACGGTCCCGTGTTCGGCAGCAGCAAGCCAATCTTGATCGGCTCCTCGGCCCGGCTTCCCATGGATGCGCAGGCCAGCAGGGTGAGTGTGGCGAGCATGGCGAAGGTGCTTCGCCTTTTCAATTGGATGAATTTCATGATGTTCATGCCTCCTCAGTTTGAAGTTTACGTCGCTTTTGTATCAGACGACCTTGACGCTCAAGGGCGGGAGGCCTTGCACGCCGCCAACCAGGATGTCGCCCGGCAGGACGGCGGCCACGCCTTCGGGTGTGCCGGTGTAGATCAGGTCGCCGGGTTTGAGCTCCCAGGCGGTCGTCAGGTGCTCGATGATCTCGCCAATGTTCCAGATCAGCTTGTCCAGATTGCTGCGCTGGCGGTCTTTGCCATTGACCTGGATGGAGATCTCGGCGTGTTCCACATCGCCGGCCTGTGCCGCCGGGGTGATGGGGCCCAGGACGGCAGCCTCGTCAAAGGTTTTGCCGATGCACCAGGGGCGGCCCAGTTTTTTCTGCTCGCCTTGCAGGTCGCGCCGCGTCATGTCCAGACCGACGCCATAGCCCCAGATGTGCTTCTTGGCGTCTGCGGCCTTGATGTTCTTGCCGCCGGTGCCAATGGCCACCACCAGTTCGATCTCGTGCTGGAAGTCCTTGGTCAGGCTCGGGTAGTGCAGGGTGCCGGTCTGGCCGGCATCGACCACCAGGCAAGTGTCGGCCGGCTTGATGAAGAAGAAGGGCGGCTCGCGGCCGGTAAAGCCCATTTCCTGGGCGTGTGCCACATAGTTGCGGCCCACGCAGTAGATGCGGCCAACCGGGAAACGGTCCTGGCTGCCCACGATGGGGGCTGACACCGAGGCCGGCGGCGTGATGACGTAGCTCATGAAAACCTTTCTTCTCTGTGAATGCCCAGCGCCTGATGCACCGGACGGTCGGAAAAACTGAACAGCACGCAACCCTGGGCCGACTGGAGCCGGACGGCTTGCCAGGACGGCACGACGAAATGGTCACGCGCTTCAAACTCGAATCGTACAGGACCGGCGGGCGACTCGATGTAGGCAATACCCGAACCCTCGACCACGCTGTAGACCGCGCCGTCGGTCTGGCGCCAGGCACGGCCAGAGAAGCCGGCCGGCAGGCGCTGCATGAAAGTGGCCATGGTGGGCATGGGCGAGCCGCCGGTGGCGGGGTTGATGTAGCGCAGCTTGACGCCGTCCCAGGCGTCCGGCGGCGCGTCCCGTTCCAGTTGGTGCAGCGCTTCGCGGCTGCGCGCGAACGGGTAGCTGAAGATGGGGGAGGTGGCGCCATACGGGGCGTCGCCCCGGACCGGCGCCATGTTGTGGCCATAGCGGGCGAAGCTGGCGCCCTCGGGGCGCGTGACGGCTTGCGACTTGACGGCGTTGTTCTCGGCAAAGCCGGCGTCGAAGAAGCGGATCATCGGAATGTCCAGCCCGTCGAGCCAGACCACGGGTTCCGCCGCTTCGTTGCCGTGCGAATCAGAAGGACCCCGGCCAGGATGGCCGTGGTCGTGCCAGGTCCAGCTCGGGGTGATGATGAAGTCGCCCGGATGCATGGTGGTGCGCTCGCCGTTCACTGCCGTGTAGGCGCCGGATCCTTCCACGATGAAACGCAAGGCGCTCTGTGTATGCCGGTGGCTTGGTGCGATCTCGCCGGGCAGGATCAGCTGCAGGCCGGCATAGAGCGACTGCGTGATCGCGGACTGGCCACGCAAGGCCGGGTTTTCCAGGATCAGCACGCGGCGCACCGCCTCTTCGGCGCTGATGACTTCGCCGGCACGCTTCAGGAAGGGCTTGATCTGCTCATATTTCCATAGCGCTGGAATACAGGGGCTTGAGGGCTGGAGCGGCACCAGGGCATGCAGAACTTCCCACAAAGGGGTCAGGTTCAGCGGCGACATGTCGCGGTAGAGTTGCTGGCGCAGTGGCGCGGCGGGGTGGGGCGCGT
>Ga0315275_10008232_pt1 | contig 10136 bp, 7 predicted proteins | sample YL17G03_0_MG_FD_205557 | JGI IMG/M metagenome (GOLD analysis project Ga0315275, IMG submission 205557) | Sediment microbial communities from Yellowstone Lake, YNP, Wyoming, USA - YL17G03_0 | ecosystem: Environmental > Aquatic > Freshwater > Lake > Sediment | place: USA: Wyoming | collected...
CGCATGATCAGTGCCCATCATCTTCTCCGGGTCATCCAGGTCAAGGGCGATGATCTCGGTAGCACCCATGACCAGGGCGGGCTCAATGGGTAGATTGCTGAGCGCGCCTCCATCTACGATGAGCCTGCCATCTTTCATGACCGGTGCAAACCAGGGCGGGAGGGCAATGGATGCCAATAAACCCTCCAATATGGTTTGAGTGGGATCCTGACCATATATCAGCGGTTCTCCACAATCGAGGTCCGAACTGACCAACCCCAGGCGGACTCCTTTGACCTGTTCGAAGCGCAGATCGGGAGAGAATCCCTGTGCCAAAAAGAAATCGCGGGCGCGGTTATTGGCATGGTGGCTCGGACGCCCGGACAGCACCCGCATCGTAACACGCGCCATGCGTGGATCAAGAAGATTGCTGTGGGCAACTTCATGCCAGGACTTTTCCAAAGCGGCGAGGCCAGTCTGATTTGCACCCCACACCGCCAGACCGGTGGCGTTCACGGCACCGATCGAAGTCCCCACCAGCAGATCAGGTTTGTAACCGCCTTCCAACAATGCGCGTAAGGCACCCAGCTGCATGGCACCCCGGGCACCTCCTCCACCCAACACAAAAGCCAGGCATTTTTTCATTAATTATTCTCCACGTCCCCAACGCATATAAAACCCTTTTTCAATCCGACTGTCATTATGAAAATCATGATTTTATTATATAATAGCACATGTTAACATATGCTCAATCGTTTGTTAAGTTGGAGTGCATTTATGGAACCCAAGATCCTGGATGAACATACAGCCGCCCACGTGGCGGAACTTTTCCGTGCCTTCAGCGATACCAGCCGGGTGCGGATCCTGTCCGGTTTGATCGAACAGGAAATTAATATATCATCGCTGGCGAAATTGGTTAATGTGACCGAATCCGCTGTTTCGCACCATATGCGTGGACTGCGCCAGATGCATTTGGTCAATTCAAGACGCGATGGCAAGGAAGTCTTTTATAGCCTGACCGACACCCACATTATTGCTCTTTTCCAGCAGGGTGTCAGGCACGTGCAGGAATAAAATATCCCCACGATTATCAATTCATAAAAAAAATTAATTAAATTGTTATTCTCAAGAGAATCAAATGACCACGAATACATCAATCACCGACACTGAAGCAATTTTGCCAAATAATGAATTGAAAGGTTTAAGTGCGGACGAGATCCTGAAACGCAGGGCTCAATTTGGCGAGAACCGCCTGCCGGGGGAGAAGGGTGTTTCTATCTGGACGATCCTGTTCAACCAGTTCAAAAGCCCGCTGGTGTATATCATCCTGGCTGCAGCCGGGGTCTCCCTGGCGCTGGGTGAATTAAGCGATTTTGGCATAATCATGGTCGTGGTGGTGATCGATGTGATCCTGGGCTTTATCCAGGAATACCAGGCTCAACGAACATATGTTGCCATGAAGGGTTTACTTAAACCGACCACCACTGTGCTGCGTGATGGACAGCGGGCGGAAGTGGAAGTTTGGGAATTGGTGCCGGGTGATCTTGTGATCCTTAATGCCGGCGAAAAAGCTCCCGGGGATGGGGAACTGGTGGAAGCCACCAAGCTTTCGATGGATGAAGCCATACTGACCGGTGAAAGCGAACCGGTTAACAAACATGCCGCCATCCAACCTCGGGCAGAACCTCTGGCTTCTGCGACTGACCTTCTGACCCATGTTTATATGGGTTCCACCGTGGTGACCGGGCGGGGAATTCTAAGCATCACCAAGACAGGAACAAGCACTGAATTGGGACAGATCGCTGCCAGCCTGAGTGAACACACCGAAGAGGAGACACCACTCCAGGTCAGGCTGAAGTCCTTCAGCAAAGCGCTGACTTACATCGTGGTCGCCTTCACCCTGGCCATCCTTTTGGTGGGGTTGTTGATGGGTCGTGGTTTCTTTGATATGGTGCGTACATCCATCATCCTGGCGATCGCTGCCGTACCTGAAGGTCTGTTGATCGCTGTCACAGTCATTCTGGTGCTTGGCATGCGCAAGATCCTCAAGCGCAATGGATTGGTTAAGAAACTACTGGCGGTCGAAACCCTCGGTTCTGTTACCGTCATCTGCACGGATAAGACCGGAACGATCACTGAAGGGCGCATGCGTGTCAACCGTGCCGACCTGCTCGATGAAGTGCGCGCCTATCAGACCATGGTTCTATGCAACAACCTGGAAGGACCGGTGGACATAGCCCTGTGGGAGTATGCGGAGAAGCGCATGGCAGGTAAACCTCAGGAGCTATTTGACAGCTCCCGGCGGTTGGCAGAGGACCTGTTCACCAGTGAGACCAAGTACATGATCACTGCAGTTTCCAGTAATATCTTTCTGGATCAGCATTATTTTTTCCTTAAAGGCGCGCCAGAGATCGTTTTGGGGATGTGCGCAGTTTCAAAAGAAGAACAAGACCGCCTCTTGACGCAGGTGGATGAATGGGCGGGGGAGGGGCTCCGCCTGCTGGGTCTTGCCTGTCGCAAGGGCGGAAATATGGAGGATTACCGCGGCTATACCTGGCTCGGCCTGCTTGGCATGGAGGACCCGGTACGCGACGGAGTAGTGGCATCAATCCAGGTTGCCAGGCACGCTGGAATAAATGTAAAGATGATCACCGGTGATTATCGGCGGACTGCTGAACGGATCGCAGCCAGCATCGGTTTGCTGAATGATGGCGATCAGACCCTGGAAGGTGCCGAGATCGCTGCCTTGACCGATGATCAGCTTCAGGAAAAAGTGAAAAAAACCGCTGTGTTCTCACGTATCCGCCCGCAGGATAAATACCGCATCGTGCGCGCTTTGCAGGCGAACGGGGAGATCACCGCCATGATCGGGGATGGTGTCAACGATGCCCCGGCATTGAAACGAGCCAATATCGGAGTGGTTGTGGGGACTGCCACTGATGTAGCCAGGGAGATTGCAGACCTGATCCTGCTGGATAATAACTTCCGCACAGTTGTCGCCGCCATTGAAGAAGGTCGCGTTATCTTTGCCAATATCCGCAAGGTCGTGGCATATACTCTTTCAAATTCCTTTGCTGAGGTCCTGACAATCTTCATCGCCATGATGTTTCGCTGGCCGGCACCATTGGTGGTCGCTCAGATCCTTTGGATCCACCTGATCTGTGATGGTCCTTCCGATATTGTGCTCGGTTTTGAACCCAAAGAAGCCGGGATCATGGATGAAAAACCCAGACCCTTGAAAGCCCCGGTCCTGACCCCCCTGGCATTGTCCCTGATCGGTGTGATTAGCATTGCCAGCACCATATTCGCATTGACAGTTTTCAAGCATTTCTACCAGATGCATGGCAACGCTGTGGAAGGGCGAAGCATCGTATTTGCAAGTTTCGCCATCAACTCCCTGGTTTACATCTTTGCATATCGCAGCATGCGCAGACCGATCTATCGCATGAACAGGTTGAGCGAAAACAAGCCGCTCATCTGGGCTGTCCTGGCAGGCCTGCTTACCATCCTGGCTGCATTCCTGATCCCCGGTTTGCGGACTGTCCTTGGGATCGTCCCCTTGAAATTATCTGAGTGGGTTCTGGTGTTTGGGATCGCGATCACTTTATTGGGTCTGGTCGAGATAGGAAAGAACATCAGCAATCGCATCCATACGAATGACTAGGATCATCCTGATCTCCAAGTAAAAAAAATTCACTTGGCCTGGAACAGATTCAGGTCGGATTCCCTTTTCCGATCACAACCCAACGAGCTGAACTGATTCCAGGTTTTCGCTAATTGTGGTGTTAAAATAGAGATAAGTCTTTCTTGTTCCCGTTGGAATATGCCACTCGAACCTTTAATGGAACCCGGTTATTTCAACAGTCATCAAGAGTCTCTTTTCTGAATAAGGAGAATAATGGTTACCTCAAACTTAATGGATGCGATCCGAGTTGTCAAGGAAAACGAAATCAAGACTTCCGATTCCTATCGGGAAGCCTCCAAAAACCTGACGAATCCTCTGGGTAGAGACCTCTTTGTGAAACTTTCGGATTTTGAAAGATTCCATTATGAAAGGATCTCTGCCTTGGAGAAGTCCCTGCTCGAAACCGGCAAGTTCATCCAATACGAAGGGAGGGAATTTCCGCTCCCGCCGGTTTTTGAGATCAAGGCTGCAGAAGAAGCGCACACCAAGAGTGTCATGCAGATCATTTCCGAAGCAAGGGATCTGGAGGTGATCGCTGAAAAAGCATACGCTTCCCTGGCAGAACAGGTTCCGGATCAACTTGGAAAAGACATGTTCGAAAAGTTATCAGCTGAAGAACACATTCACTTTATCATTTTATCCGACGCGTACTGGTCATTGAATCAGACAGGAAAGTGGAAGTAGATTTTCCGGGATTAATTATCCCCTAAACGAATGGTGCTTCGCAATTTTATTGTTGCGGGTCAGACAGTTCACAATCCTGGTGCTGTTTGCTATGTCAATATTTTTCTATCCTGATTCCCACAAGGAAAAACCCAATCTATGAAGCTGTGCAATTGTTCAGGGGATGATAAATTGCACAGCTTGTCTTATTTTCCGCCTTCATATTGGAGCAGGCGCCAGCCATCTCTTCCAATCAATTGAACATATCCGGAGAGATCGATCTTATCGAAATCTGGAGAGATAAGTAAATAATCCAGGGGGGGATGATCCCCATTGACCTGTTCAGGGTTGGTAAATACCGCCAATTTCCTACCGAACGAATCTCCAAAGAATAGATAATCCGGGAATGTGTACCCGGGGAGGTTTAAGATCCCCAGAGTCGATTTTTCATCAGCCCAACCCTCCACCATTTCGAGAGGAATGCGGTATTTCTGGTTACTGAAGGTCTTGATATATGCTTCTGGTGCTTTCCAGATATCCAGTTGATCCAGGTCGTTCCTGAAGAATGGGGTTAATTTGTAAGCGATCTTTTGGACCAAAACAGAATGGTCTTTTCCCCATCTTTGCAACTCCAGGAATTGGTACTGGCTGATCAAAGGACGCGAATCATTGTTCACTACGGAAAAGATCATTATGAAGGTAGCAAACACCCCTGCACAGCAGAGTATGATGGTATGGAAGATCTTTTTATTGTCCAGGAATCCAGCGCTAATTGGCATTGACAAGGCGGTCGGAAAGATCAGGTAGCGCCCCACGTATGGATCCCAGCCCCCTTTTACGAAGGATATAAGCAGGAAGAAGATGAATGATGTGACGATCAGGATCGGACCTTCGATTTTCTTCTTCTTTAAGGTCGTGACCAAACCAAATGGAATGGCGAGAACAATAATTAGACCTCCGACCAACCCAAACCAGGATGATTCTTCATTAAGTCCATACCTTGTGTCAAGTCTAAACGGCTCCTTCCTGTCGAGCAGGAATCTGTCGCTTTCAAGATCGATTGCCGGGGAGGTCAATAAAGGTCTGAGCAGATACGTTTTCGTATGAATACAGCCTGCCTCAAGAACAGGGGGAAATCCCTCACAACTCAGGAACTGGTAGGATAAGCGAAGGGAATTGACTATGAGTTTCTGTGTTCCAACATCTTGGTTGGTCTTGCCCATGATCATGGTCAACGAATTCTTGTCTCCGGCAGGATTTCCGTAATAGATCCAATTTTGGACATATGAAAAGGAACTGAACAAAATGATGGTGCAGGTCGCATAAATTGAACTTCTGATGAGAATGAACCTGGCATCCGTTCTCATTTTCCTTAACATGCCAATAAAAAGCCCGATATAACCCGGCAGGGCAAACAATGCATACTGTTTGGTACCGACGGACAATGCAAAACTTAATATTGAAAATACCAGGAAAGGTCGATCAGGTTTATGCATAAAACGAACCAGGAAATAGAATGCCATGATCAGGAAGCATGCCACCACAAGATCATTTTGTGAAGTGACCGACTCAAACAGTACGATCGGGAAGGTCAGGAAGAACAAACCGGCAAGTAAACTGGATTTCCTTGAATAGCCCAATTCCTTTCCGAGGGAATAGATGGTGATCGCGGTCAGGATGGCAGCAAAAAATTGCACATAACCGACCAGCTTCTCCGAGCGAAGGAAGGTCACGCTCCAGGTCATCAGCAGGCTGCTGATAACCGGAAAAATATTGCCGATGTTGTTGAAACCGTTATAAGGTTTTAATGAACCCTGTTGCAGCCAGTATCCTATCCGGGAAAGGTGATTGAGAAGGCTGTCTGTGGTGTTTTGAGGGAATCTGACTTGAAGATAAGCAAGGAAGAGGTAAACAAGCACGATCAAACTGAGGAAAATGGACGCGCCGATGTTTCTGCGGACTTGAACGATCGCTCCTTGAAACATTGCTTTAAAATTGGTGAATGCGATTACCGGAAATCCAACCTTGTATCGGGAAATAAGCATCAACGTGACAGCCAGGATGATCGCCTGCAGGAATAAAATAAATATCGGTTTATTCAGGAAGTTAAAAAAACCTGCCAGTTCCAGGTTGAATATCAGGTACGCGCAGCCGGAAAGAAAAATGGCAAGCAATTTCTCGGATGGCTGAAATTCCTTTACTAAATTCAGACCCATGAACAGGAATAAACAAAGGAATACGACTGAAACCAGGAATAACACCATCAGGACCTCATACCCAATGACTGTGGATTTCCCCCCAATAATATGCTTGAATTCCAAAAAGATGAGTCAGATTCTGTCAACGGGGTAATACTCCGCACACAGGACTTGGATGGTTCACCTGAATGATTATACCTTTCACGAAGAGTTTACGGAAAAATGGCTGTGCGATCTTTCGAGCTGTTGGAGACCTGGATCTTCCCAAAAAAGTCCTCGCGGAGAAACGACCTGATCATCAAAAAATCCCACATCGATTGCTGATGTGGGATGGCTTGTTACACAGTTTTGGGTTTACCACTTGTGTCTGCTTCCTCGGGAGAAATTGAAGACAAGCAAAAGAACTACGACGCCCAGCAAGGTCACCAGCGATGTCTTTAAATTTACCGCCGCATTGATCGTAGGCACATGAAAATATGGAGTTAGAAAATAACCAGCCAGGAAAACCCCGATGAGACCCACAATGATATTAAAGACCAGGCTCCCGCGATTATGGAATAGGTCGGTCACTATCCAGGCTACAACGATCGCTCCTAAAGAATAGATCAGAATATTCAACATTCTTGACCTCCACGGTAGATGCAATCCAATGATTGGTCATATTATACGGTTTTCAAGTTCGATAAACAATAGCTAGTGATGTTCAAGATTAATGGATTGTCTGGCAATTCTAACCTCCCTGTCCTTTTTCATGTATATCAAGAGGCTTCTGGACATTGTGTCACTGGATCCAATCCAGGATGCGGTGCCACGCGCCGATCATTGGCAGGAACCAGGGTTTCCCGTTGTACAATCCGAGAGGAGCAGTGGGGAAGCTGTACCTGGCGTAGGGCAGATCTTCAACTGTCCCATCCAGGAGGGCGTCGCCAATCCGCATCCCCAGGTGTGTTCCGAGTGCCACACCATGTCCAGCAAAACCAAGTATATACGTGATCCCATCCATCATCCCGGCATGCGGCATCAGGTCGAATGAAAAATCCAAGGTGCCGCCCCAGGCATATTCGACTTCCACCTCTTTCAATTGCGGGAAAATATGGATCATTTCTCTACGCAGGATCCTGGCGCTTTCGCGAATGGTCGTCGCTGTTTCCGGGAAGAAGGCTGCCCGACCTCCGAAGATCAGGCGCTTGTCTGCGGATAATCGGAAGTAGTTAAGATAATGCCGGTAGTCGAAGATCATGCGGTTGTGCGGGCTGATCTGGTGCGCCAGTTCAGCGGATAATGGTTGCGTGGCAATGATGTATGAACCGATCGGGATGATTCGGCGCTGCAGCCGGGGTGTGGCAGAGGAGGTGTAACCGCCGCTGGTCACCAGTACCTGTCCGGATTCCAATTCACCGCGATCTGTCATCAGCCGGAAACCACTCGAAGTGGTTTCAACTTGGTTTACTTGTGCCCGCGCGCATAGAACTGCACCTGCTTTTCCAGCTGCTCTTGCCAGACCACAGACATATTGAGCCGGGTTCAAACCTGCGCTGTGTTCATCCACCATACCGCCCTGGTACAGCTCCGAGCCGATTTCCGTGGACAATTCATTTCGGGCAACCAGGCGGGTTTTGTGGTTGAAATGCTGTGCCAGCCATTCCGACTCCCGCTGCATCGCCTCATAATGGGCGGGTTTGTTAGCCAGGAGCAGGTGACCGGTGTACTGAAATCCACATTCAATTCCTTCCTGTTTGATGATCTGCTCCAGGGTTTTGACCGAAGCAACCGCATCTTCAAATAATTGCTGAGTGAGTTCGCTGCCATACCTGGCTTCGACTGTCCTGGCATCCAGTTTGAGCCCTGTCAGTGCCATGCCTCCATTCCGGGAGCTTGCCCCCCAACCCGGGCTGTTCTTTTCCAGCACGACCACTTTTGTGCCTCGTTTCGCCAGCTGGCGGGCTGCAGCCAGCCCGGGAATGCCGGCGCCGATCACAGCCACGTCCACATGGCTGGGTAGTTCTGCCAGGTTCTCCTCGGAAGGCATCTCTGTGGTGGTTTGCCAGTAAACTTTTTCCTTTATATCCATTTCAGCTCCTCCTCTATGAAAGCATGCCCTGGATCAACTTCATTATACATACCGTTTGCTGAAACGTCCCATATCAGCACGCCCACCTGTGCCATAACCTGGATAATTGATGAAAGGTCTAAAAGGTTATAATAGATAAATCTGTACATATTATTATTGGTCGATGGGCTCAAACTGGTTGCATCGAATGACTATTGAAGGATGATTTCATGAAAAAGGATAACGATCTCCCTGCTGAAAAATTGGAAGTAACAACCCGCCTGGGAAAATATCAACCTCTCATCGAGACCGCCTGGTCGGACTTAAAAAGAGGGCACATCCTTGAACGTATCCAGGCACACGACCATACCGTCTGGCAGCCGGAACCGGTTGAGATATCCAACCGCCTTGGGTGGCTGGATATCGCTGAACGTATGCAGGCTGCCGTTCCTGATATTAATAACCTTGTTGACCAGTTGCGCCAGGCAGGTTTCCGGCAGGTCGTCCTACTGGGCATGGGTGGTTCCAGCCTGGCTCCTGAAGTTTTTCGCAAGGCATTTGGACAGAAGGAAGGGTACCTCGACCTGGTTGTATTGGACAGCACCGATCCAGCTGCGATCCTCGACCTCGACCGCAACCTGGACCTGGCTCGTACGATCTTCATTGTCTCAACCAAGTCCGGGACGACTCCGGAAACGCTATCTTTCTTCAAACATTTTTATAACCGCCTTTGTAACAGGTTCGGTGAGACAAAAGCTGGGGGACACTTTATTGCCATCACCGATCCAGGCAGTCCTCTGGTCGATCTGGCAGAACGCTGCCACTTCCGCACCACGATTCTCGCCGATGTCAACATCGGTGGACGCTATTCAGCCCTGTCCCAATTCGGTCTGCTGCCGGCTGCCCTGGTGGGTGTCGACCTGAAAGAACTGCTGGCGAGAGCGATCCGCATGACGGATGCCTGCAAAAAGGAAGGTTCTCCCGGTGGATGGCTGGGTGTTATCCTGGCGGAAATGGCAAAAGCAGGCAGGGATAAGGTCACCTTCATAATTTCCCGGTCAATCGCCAGTTTTGGCAACTGGATCGAGCAATTGATCGCCGAAAGCACCGGAAAGTCCGGTCGGGGCATCCTGCCGGTGGTGGGGGAGACACCAGGTCCGGTCGATGAATATGGAGCGGATCGCTTTTTCGTGAACATCTGCCTGGATGACGATCATTCCAATGACCTCGTCGTTGATGCATTAATGAATGCCGGTCACCCAGTCCTGGTCATCAAACTGGAGGATGTCTATGACCTGGGTGGTCAATTCTACTTATGGGAGCTGGCTACGGCAGTCGCCGGATACAGCCTGGGCATCCAACCTTTCGACCAGCCCAATGTGGAGGCGGCCAAGATCCTGGCTCGTAAGATGATCGCTGAATTCGCTAGGAAAGGGGTCCTACCTGCAGTACATCCCGCACCTATGACGCCCACCTCCCTGCAATCATTCTTGGGATCAGCCTTGCCGGGTGCCTATATCGCCATCCAGGCTTATGTCGCGGCATCTCCTGCCATGGACAA
>Ga0315275_10008233_pt1 | contig 10135 bp, 5 predicted proteins | sample YL17G03_0_MG_FD_205557 | JGI IMG/M metagenome (GOLD analysis project Ga0315275, IMG submission 205557) | Sediment microbial communities from Yellowstone Lake, YNP, Wyoming, USA - YL17G03_0 | ecosystem: Environmental > Aquatic > Freshwater > Lake > Sediment | place: USA: Wyoming | collected...
GGAATTGGCCTATTTGTCTGGTTGATGAGTTCAGTTCTATAATTATTATTCTAAATTATTTTTGAGTACAGTTTCACATCATGCATATCAATCCTTTAATCCAATAAATCCTTTAATCAAGGTTAAAAAAGTGGTTTGGCAATTAACAACGCAGTTATGTTAAAATAACTAAGATTTAATTATAGACAAAATGACCAAAGAACCTAAAAAATTATTCAGTTTTTTTTATTCGGCAAAAGCGCTATATATAGGTTTGCCCGTTATAGCCGTCGCCATTTTTTTCCTTTTGTACAATTTTTTACCTTTACCCGATATATCTGACGGTTATTTGCCTGATGAAGTCAGAAAAGTCACTTACAATGCGCCTCTTACCATACATTTCAGCCAGCCGATGAATAAGTTGAGCGTTGAAGCGAATTTTTCAGTTAATCCTAAACTCGATGGTGAATTTAAATGGGTAGATTATAAGACTTTGGAATATATCCCCAAAACCGCACTTAATATCGATGACGAATATCGCGTAACGATAGGCGCAAAAGCGAAAAGCCTGTACCTTAAATCCATGGGGGCGGATTTTGTTTTGCGTTTTGTCGTGACTGGCCCTCCGTATGTTAAATTTATCTCACCTTATCCGTATACCGGTAAGACTAAGGGGCAGAGGCCACAATGGATGGAGGGGCAAACAATTGGGGGAACAATCGATGGAACAATCGATGGAACAATTGATATGTCAGAAAATCAGAACGCTGATGATATGGAATCCGTTTTAGCGTCAAAAGAACAGCAACTTATTATAATTCCGAAAGACCAGAAAATAACTATAATGTTCGACAGGCCGATGCGCGAACTTACGACCATCGACGAAAGCGCTTCGAGCCAGAACATCCCTGAACTTGAAATAACGCCTTCGGTAAAAGGTTCTTATCGATGGATCGGCACAACGGCTTTCCAGTTCATACCCGATGAATGGGTGATGGGGACGACTTACACCATCAAACTTCAGAAAGGCATAACAGCTTTGGATGGCGGACAGACTGAGGGAGAAACCGTATGGCAGCTCACCACGGATTCTCCGAAGATCGTAAGCAGCAGCCCGAGCAGTGCGTATGACGCGTTCGGTGTTAATGATAATATCACTCTCGTATTTAATCAGCCGATGGATCTGGATTACATCAAGCCGGGCAATAACGTGCTTCTGTACCCCAGCAACGATACCGATGCGGAAAAAAATCCAAAGCAGGACGGGTTCTTTAACACTGAAGTAGTTTTTGGGAAGACCGAAGACGGAAAGACAGATAATAAGATCCTCGTATTCAAACCGGAATTCCCATATCTTTATGACCACTTTTACAAGCTTGTTATAAAATCCGGACTTGAAGGCGCGGCATATAAGCAGGGCGGGGGTTACGGAGACCGCTTTATGGAGGAAGATGTGACCATAAATTTCCGCACAACCAAAAAGCCTGATATCGTAAGCTACAAACCGGCAAACGGAGACCAGAATTATGGCGAAAATTATATAACAATAGATTTCGCCTCACCGATGACAAAAGAGCTCATAGCGGGTCTATATTCAATAAATCCGAAACCCGATAAGGAGCCGGATGTTTCAGTCTATCAGATTAACGACGCGACAAAAGGGAACCTATGGGAAGCTAATATAATATATGATCTAGAACCGAGCAAAAACTACACCTTTGAATTCAAAGGGCCGTTTAAGGACACTTTCGGAAACATTTCCAGTAAAGGATTTAAAACTTCATTTAAGACAGCGCCGAAAAAACCGTTTTTAAGCCTGCTAATCCAGGATAGTTTCGGGCTCTTTATGAACGGACTTGGGCCAATTTATACCATTAAGAGCATCAATGTAAACACGGTCGACGTTAAATATTGCGCTTTGTCTGAACAGGAATTTTTTGAGGTTAATAAAAAATATGGATGGTACCAGTATCACTGTGCTGAACCGGAGAAGAAAACAATTGAAGTGAAAAGCAAATTAAATTCCATGAATTTCTTTGACCTTGATCTAAGGGATATATTTAACAAAGAATTTGATAATGGGATTTATTTCTTTGAAGTGAGTTCAAGACAATATATTGATGAAAATAAACAGCCATACCGTTTTTACCAGACATTTTTTATTAGCGACACAAATCTTACTCTTAAAAAGTCAGGGCAGGACCTTCTTGTATGGGCAACAGATTTAAAAACCGGCAAACCTGTATCCAGGATGGATATCAAAATAATATCGTATCAAGGCAAAGAACTGCAGAGCGGAGTAACTGACGGCGATGGTTTATATAAAATATCCAAAGAGCTAAGCGACAACGTATATGTAATAGGCACAAAAACACTAGAAAATGAAAACCGATGGAGCATGGTAAATCAATACTGGAGCAATGGCATCCAAACATGGGAATATGGCCTTAATGGTGAATGGGTAGGATTAAATGAGCCTCGTATATATATTTACACTGAGCGCCCGCTTTACAGGCCAGGAGATGAGGTTTTTTATAAAGGTATATACCGTATGGACAGCGACGCAAAATTAACACTGCCTGCAGATAAAAAAGTCCGCGTGGCGCTTGAGGATCCCGAATATAATGAGATAAGTTCCGGGGATATCAAAATTCTTTCCGACGGTTCTTTCAGCGGTTCATTCAAGCTTGCCGAGAATGCCAGGCTTGGACAATATAACTTATATGCGGAAACGACAGGACATCAAAATCCTCAAAGATTTTACACATATTTCTTTACTGAAGAATACAAAAAGCCGAAATTCAAGGTCGAAGTTTTAGAGTCAGAAACGGATTATATTCACGGTGATAGCGTTTCTATGGATGTGATGGCAAATTATTATTTCGGCGGAGCCATTCAGGGCGGTAAGGTTACCTGGACATTAATGAGGGAACCGTATATTTTCACCAAATATAAGGGTGAGGATTATTATTCATTTGGCGCTTGGAGAGGATTTGAATGTTATTGGGGCTATTGCAGTTCCTCGACGGAAATAGTAACTGAAGGAGAAGATGTATTGGACCAGAATGGCAAATTTCATTTAATTCTGCCAAAAGACGAAAAAGCTGAAAAAGGACAAAGTTACATGTATACGCTTAATGCCATGATCACAAATAAAGATGGCGAAACTGTAAGCAAAAGAGAGTCATTTATTGTGCATCAGGGCACTTATTACATCGGCCTTAGCCTGAAAAATTATATCGTTGAACCTGGCAATAAGCTTCAGCTTAAAGTCATAACCGTTTCATCAACTGACGCAAAAATCGTTTCCGATAAAAAAATATCGCTCGAACTTTATCAGGAAAAATGGAACACGGTTAAAAAACAGGGCGTTGACGGGAATTTTTATGATGAGAGCGTGCGCGAACTCGTTTTCGTGAAAAAGCAGTCTGTGACTTCATCATCCGAACCTGTTGAAGCTGAAATCAATCTCGATGAAAATATGGAAGGCGGAAGTTATGTTCTGCAGGCAAAAGCTTCGGAGGGCGGAAATGAGATACTTTCCGAGGCGAATTTTTATGTTTCATCAACCGAATGGGTAAACTGGGGCTCATCTAACAACAGCAGGATGGAGCTTGTGCCAGATCAGCCGGAATATATTGTCGGCGGAAAAGCGAAGGTACTTATAAAATCTCCATATGGCACAGAAAAGGAACCCGTTAAGGCATTGGTGACATATGAGCGCGCGGGTATCCAGCATTATGAGATAATAGATATTAAATCAAATTCGGATACCATTGAAATCCCGATTACTGAAAACATGGCGCCTAATGTCTATGTGTCGGTAATGGTTATCAAAGGAACAGGTGAAAATTTTGACGCTTTTATGGCAAATGACAGCAAGGTAAGATTGCTTGAGCGTCAGAAATCGCTGAATTCTGATATCAATAAACTTGAATCTGAAATAAACGATTTGAAATCGTCAACGGATGAGACTTCTGCAAACAGAAACAAAATCCTGATTTCCAAAAAAGAACTCGAACTCGCCGCGCTAAAAAAAGAATTAGATGATGTGAACGGCTTATTGGATAAAGCCAAAAACGTAACCTCAGATACTATTGATTACAGTTTAATAAAGCCTGACTTTAAGCTTGGCATAATAAATTTGCCTGTAAATATAAGGGAGCATAAGATATATATCGACCTTAAAACCACTAAACCAAGCTACGAGGTGGGTGAAAAAGCCACGATTGAGATACACACTCTAGATTACCAGAATCGCTCCATTCCTGCGAATGTGTCTTTAGCGGTTGTGGATGAAAGCTTACTCGCCTTAGTTGCCAACCAAAAAGTCGATCCTCTTAATTATTTTTTCGGCCAGCGCGCGCTTCAGGTCAGTACTTCCGCGAGCCTGACCCTGCACATGGACAGGGCGAACATCAAATCCCAGCAGGGCGCGAAAGGCGGTGACGGAGGCGGTTCAGAATTATTTGAAAAAAAGAGGGGTGAATTTAAAGACACCGCCTACTTTAATCCTTTAGTCAAAACCGACGCCGGCGGTTACGCAAAAATTGAATTTGAACCGCCTGATAACCTTACGACATGGCAGATATGGGCTGTTGCTTCTGCAAAGGAAGATGATTTTGGGATGGCGACACAGGATTTTGTGGTCAAAAAGCCGCTTGCAGTTACTTCCATACTACCAAGATTCGTCATTAGCGGCGACTCCCTTACTATCGGCGCGCTTGTTCATAATCAATCCGGTAAAGATCTGGAAACCACGATCAGCGTTAAAGCAACTGGCCTAACCATAAAAGGTAGTGCTAAAAAAAGCCTGTTTATAAGAAATGGAGGAAGCGAACGCGCGGATTTCCAGGCTGAAATGGATCCAATAAATTTTGACACAAACGCTTCTGTGGAGTTCTCCGCGAGCGATGGCAATAAGCTTTCCGATACAGTTGTTTATACTTTGCCGGTAAAAACTTTCGCTTACCCCGAGGTTGTGGCAATTAACGGAACAGTGGATACCACGCAGACTGAAAAAATCCGGATACCTAAAGACATTGAACCGGATATGGGCGGGCTTGATATAAAAGTCGGAGGCAGTATACTTACGAAATTTATAAAACAGTTTAAAGCCCTTGCGGATTATCCGTATGGATGCGCTGAGCAGATAACAAGCCAGATTTTGCCCACATTAGTTTTGTTTAACCAGTCTTTAAAAAATACCGAAACCGATTTATTTAAGTTAATCAATTCCGACAAAGAAAAGAGCAAGAAGATCATTGAGGATGTTTTGCAGAAGCTTTCCAAATTCCAGCAATTTGATGGGGGCTATGGTTTCTGGGAAGGGGATTCATATAGCAACCCGATTCTGACTTCATATATATTGTATTCCCAGCGATTGGCATCACTATCTGGCTTTACCATCAGCGACAATAGCTTCGATCTCGCCATACAGTATTTATGGCAACGCCTGAATTCCAAAGATGATCGGTATAAATTAAGTTCAGATGAGCGGGCATTTATATTGTGGGTTTTAAGCGAATCTAGCCAGAATGACACAGGCATGACCCTATCGCTTTTCGAGAAAAGGAGTGAAATGTCTTTATACGCCCAAGGGCTGATGCTGATGAATTTAGAAAACCTGGTAAATTCAGGCCAAAAAAGCGTTGAACCATTTATAGAAAAACTGAAATCCGAAATCGTCTCGAAACAGATATCCGAAGACAGGACCGTGCATTTTGAGGAAGTCTCAAATTCATGGTGGGATCTTAATACCAACAGGCGCACAAATGCGATAATCCTTATGGCTTTAAACAGGGATGACCCTAAAAACCCGATTCTGCCGAAAATGGTTAATTATTTTGTTGCGACAAAGGATCAAAGTTACATCATAAACACTCAGGAAACCGCATGGATTCTGATGTCTTTGCTCGAATACGCGCAAAGCCAGGAAATCCTTAATGCCGATTTTTCATTTAGCACGATAGTGAACAGGAAAGAGATCATCAAAGGCACGATAAACTCAAAGAACCTTGAGCAAATTTTTGAAAAAGAGCTTGCCTTAAATCAGCTTTTATCCGTTGAAAACATCAATGAAATAACTTTCCAGAAAGACGGAAAAGGGCAAATGAATTATGATATGGAACTTAAATATTATCTCCCGAATGAGGTTATCTGGCCAATGGAAAAAGGCTTCTTCGTTTCAAGGAACTATTATGAGTTTAATACGACTGAAAAGAATAAAGTGGCGAAGGATATAAAATCAGGCGAGATCTACCGCGGAGAACTGAATATTATCGTTCCTGAGGACATGTATTATGCAGTCGTTGAGGAGCGTTTGCCAGCAGGATTTGAGGCCATCAACTTCAACCTCGAAACCACAGGCGCGAGCCTGCAATACAAACTGCAGGAACAGACAAAGCCCAAAGAAGGGGAATATTATTGGTACGACAATCCGCTTTGGTACTTCAACCATACTGAGATGCGCGACGACCGCGTGCTTCTTTTCGCCGATTATCTGCCGCGTGGCGTATACACCTACAACTTCCTCGTCCGCGCAGGCCTGCCCGGTAAATACCATCATCTTCCTGCATCCGCATATGAAATGTATTTCCCTGAAGTGTTCGGAAGGACTGGTGGGGAGTTTACGGAGGTGAAGGAGTAATACATTTCGCATTTCGCATTTCTGATTTCGCATTTTGGATAAACTGTAGTTAATTGAAATAATTTTCAGGGTGCACATTATATTATCAAACCCAAAACAAAAGTTTATTAGATGTAATAAATTATATTCTAAGATATGAAGCATAAACTATTACGCCCAGATCAAATAATAACATTAAGAGATTATCCTTTATTCAATGAACATATTCTTAGAATATATTTTAGAATTTTTGCGAAAAATCAAGGCAAAATTTTACCACCCTGTCCAGTAATACATAAATCTTTTGGAGCCCCTTTTATAAATAAAAAAAATATTAAATCTAAAAAATACAATACGCTCTTAAAAAAATTTTTAGATAATTGTCCTCATGCAGAATATTTTCTTCTAGACGGAAGTCATAAGACTACTGCTGCCACTTTGTCCCATAAATTAATTCCTGTTGTTGTCATCGAACAAGACAAAGATTTTAAGGAAGCAAAGAAATTAATTAAGATTGGTGAGTTTTTTGGCTGGTATTCAGTAGAAAATTCAATTAAAGAAGCTCTTCATGTATTGGCTAAACATCATTTTGGAACTAATAAATTTTTAACCGCAGAAGATAAAGCAAAATTGATGGTTAAAAATAAAAATGTTCCAAATTATATGATCTCTTTTTTTAAAAAACATAATAGATAAGTGTACTCTGAAAATTACTCTCGCCAGCCCTTCGGGTCGTTGCACTCTGGCTCGGCCTTCGCATCGCCTAACAACTTATTTTCCATTCGAAGTTTTTTATAGGTAAATAATCAATCGGGAAATCTAGGTATGTACATTAGCGCTAAAGTATATTTTAATGTAACCCACATTAATTTTTTTTAACCATTTAAATTATGAGCAGGGCGAATTTTAATCTGAGGGGGCGTGAGTTATCAGCTGACTTTGAACATACCTCAATACCTACTAGGTTTGCATTAGGCGCGCGGATAAAAGATCTTCGGGTAGAAGATATTGAGGAAGATTTTGAGATATATGATGTGTTCGATGCCATTACTGGAGAAAAAGTGGAATGCACGGAGGAAATTAGGCGTTTGGTTATGGAATTATTCCTTCAGGAATTAAAAGAGGGAGATAAGCTCGCTGAACAATGGCAAGCTGAACAAAGAGAATAGTATTGCATAAAATCATTACCTAACTACTTATGTTATTTTTTAAAGTATCAGTTGACTAGTGAACAAATGTTTACTAAAATAATGTTGTACGATTTAAGATGTATGTTTATGACCAATAATATATTTGAACAGATTAAAAAAATTAATGAATATGGGCAGGAATTTTGGAGCGCCCGGGATTTATATAAATTGCTTGGCTATACTGAGTATGGCAAATTTTTGCCTGCTATTGAGAGAGCAAAGAACGCTTGCCAAAATAGCAATCAAGCAGTATCAGACCATTTCGCCGGCGTGAGCGATATGGTCAAAATTGGGTCAGAGGCAGAACGTGAAATCGATGATTATAATCTTTCGCGGTATGCGTGTTATTTGATTGCTCAAAATGGTGATCCGAGAAAGGAGGAAATAGCGCTTGCCCAGACTTATTTTGCTATCCAAACCAGAAAACAGGAAATCAGTGAGCAGTTAATTGAAGACGGGAAGCGTGTTTATTTGCGAGATGAAATGAAAGGGCATAACAAGAATCTTGTTAAAGCGGCCAAAGAGGCTGGGGTAATCAATTACGCTAACTTTCAGGATTATAGTTATATGGGTCTTTATGGCGGATTAAGGCAAAAAGATATTCATGCCAGAAAACGCCTCAGGGAAAAGGAGGCGATTTTAGATCACATGGGAAGTGAAGAGCTTGCGGCAAATCTTTTCCGCGCCACTCAGGCAGAGGCAAAACTTCGACGTGAAAATATTCAAGGTGAGCAAAATGCAAACGATACTCATTATGAAGTGGGCAAAAAAGTCCGGGTAACAATAAAGGAAATCGGAGGAACTATGCCGGAGCAATTACCCACACCTGAAAATATTAAAGAATCCAAGAGGCGTATCAGGCAGTCAGGTAAAAATTCTTTACCAAGGAGTAAATAAAATGCATGATTATTAATCCATTTGTCCCTTTTCTGCCTTTGTATTAAACTTTGAGCTAGATTTCAATTAATTTATTTTTTTAATAAAAAAATTATGCCAGATAGATTTACAGAAGTTACTACTAAAAGCTGGGGTTCCAGGGTAATGAGTTCATTTATGGGTGTTGTAATCGGTTTTGTAATGTTTATAGTATCTTTCGGAGTTTTGTACTGGAATGAAGGAAGAGTGGATATGTCGAAAATCGCGGAGAAAGCTACTGAAATAACATCGACTACTGTCGCGCCAGTAACTTCTGATAAACAGCTAATTTCATCAACAGGAGTTTTAAAGTCCGAGGAAAAAATCGGTGATAATTATTTAAAGGAAGGTGATTATATTTCTATAAAAAGAAATGTAGAAATGTATGCATGGGAAGAGGAAAAGAAAGATAAGACTAAAACCAACGTCGGTGGTTCAGAAACCACAGAGACTACTTATACATATAAAAAAGAATGGACAAGTAGCCCTGAAGATTCAGCAGATTTTCGTATTTCAGAAGGGCATACAAACCCGCCAATGGCATTAGATGAAAATACGGTAAGCGTAAAAAATGCTGAGCTTGGGATTTATAGTGTGGATATGAGCCAAGTCAAATTACCTGAATACAGAGATATTAAATTAAATAATGATAACGTTGTACTGGCTGATGATCTCAAATTGGCCAATGAACAGTATTTATTTAAGGGTACTGGCACAATAGGCAGTCCAGTAATCGGAGACACTAGGGTAAGTTATTCTGTTATTCAAAATCCGCTTGATAACGCGACGATTTTTGGAAAACTTGATTTGGCAAATAAAGTAATAACACCATTTTACGGAGAAAAAAATTCAGAACTTTACAGGATTTTCGAGGGCTCAAGAGACACCGCAATTTCGACGATGAAAACCGAATACACGATGTGGTTATGGATATTCAGAGGAATCGGTTTCGTATTAATGTGGCTTGGGCTTATGTCATTATTTGGTCCGATAAGCGTATTTTTAGATGTTTTGCCGATTTTAGGTTCCATCGGAAGGGCTGGTGTCGCCTTTATTACATTTTTTGTATCTCTGGTGTTGTCTGTTGTTACAATTTTAGTATCAATGGTCATCCATAACTTAATCGCTTTAGTAATCGTCATTTTAGCGCTTATTGCCGGAGCTATCTGGTATTTAAAGAGCAAAAGAAATAAATAGTTTATATATAAATAACAGAGATAAGTTGGATTGCTTACTGTGGATTATCAAATCCATTTGCTCAACTTATCTTTTTGTACTAAACTTTTAGCCTAATTAAATATTTATGTCTGAAAATAGCGATACCCCAGAAAAAAAGGACGACAAAACACTGCCTGATGGCACAGTTATTCATGGCAAGGTAACAATCGGTAGTAATAAGAAGGATGTTATGTATATTGTTCCA
>Ga0315275_10008235_pt1 | contig 10134 bp, 14 predicted proteins | sample YL17G03_0_MG_FD_205557 | JGI IMG/M metagenome (GOLD analysis project Ga0315275, IMG submission 205557) | Sediment microbial communities from Yellowstone Lake, YNP, Wyoming, USA - YL17G03_0 | ecosystem: Environmental > Aquatic > Freshwater > Lake > Sediment | place: USA: Wyoming | collected...
AATGCAGGTGCACCTCTGCCATATAGAATACTAAATGCAATATCCTTAGCTTTACGTCTTATAATAGGATGACCTAATTCCCGTGTTAGCATGTCTGATAACATTTGATGGAAGTCTAACTTCGGGTCTTCTATATAAGAGTGTAGCATATCTTCATCTTCATAGTGAGCTAATACCCGTAGTTCTTGAGAAGCATAGTCACGTTCATTCCATATATGCCCATCATCAGGTAATAGATATGTTTTCATACGTGGTAATGGTGGAAGACCTAACTTCATATGTCCTTCCACTATATCGGCTCTAAGATTTACAGGCACATTCAACATTGATGGTGTAGATGATAACCTACCAGACCTAGTACCAGTTAATCCTCCATGTTCACTATTCTTAACTTGGTTCCATGAAAAATGTAAAATACCATTATGTTCTTTATTAATCCATGGCATCATGAATGTGTCAAGATAAGTAGTGAGTGTACCACGATAGCTAAGTAAACCAAGAAGTTCTGGGTGCTGTACTGCAGCTAAAAGATTACCTTTACTCGTAGATCGTTTTCCAGACTTTGTTAAAATCCAATTAGCATCTAAGCCACTTTTAACAATAGCATTAGCTAATTCTTCACCACTGTTTAAATTAAATTCGCAGCCCAGTATTGTAAATATTTTCTGTTCAACATCCTTTCTAACTTTAGTATATGCAACAAAGTCAGTAAATAATTTCAGTAAATTAAGTCTAATACCTTCTAAAGTATTATTTGCTAGTATCTTTAATAGTTTAAGTTCTCGGTCATATGCTTCACCACTATACTGGTCATATAATACACTAAACAATGCATAAGTCATCTCTGTATCAGCTTCAGCGTATGGGCCAACTAATGCTGCTGGAGCTAAACTGATGTATGCAGGGGCTTTCTTACGAGAAGTAACTCCAGGAACATTAGTCATAATCCAGTCTACTACTACGTCACGTTCAGTTGGTGGTATATGTAGAATTTCTTCTGCGGAGGGTTTTAGTGAAAGAGTGAAAGCGTGTGGGTTTCTTAAGAATAAAAGAAACATAGTATCATGTATTTCATCTGGATAAGGAATATTCAAATGGTATTTAGCTACATTTATATCAAATGCAGCATTGTGGCATAAGATAGGATAGTACTTGAATAAATGACGGAGGGTTATGCGGGCATCTTCTTGAGTACAGTTATTATCACTATTATGTCCCCAAGCCATATAGTATGCCCCACCACCGGGAGGTCTAATACTAACCCCTACAGGTTTTGGTGGTAATGCTCCATCTATAGCTTCTGTTTCAAAGTCTACAGTTACAATTTCATCAACTAAGCGGCTCATACAAGTTTATTCCATAATGCTACCCAGTTATTCTGTAAAATATCTTTATCTAACTTTCTATTTCTTTTCCAGTTAAGTTTATATTCTTGCATACATTCTTTACACCAACTTTGCTTTCCAGCTGCTTTACTGGTAGCTGTCCAGAAATCATTTAGTTCTTTTATTTTTTGGCATCTTGAACATTTCTTTGTCATGACTATTCTCTTATTATAGAAAGCCATCCCTGGCTATTGTTAGTCTTATTTTAATTTCTTTTCTGGTTTTGCAGATTTTGCTGGTTCAACTTCTTCATCCATACTGTATTCATAGGTAATCAGCTTTTCAGCTTCTTCTATACGTTTTAATAGTGGTAACATTAATTCGTTATGAACTAAACCTGTTGGTTCAAGTGTAACTATATACAAAGACTTCTCATCAGGTTTTATTGCTAATGTTGCAGTAACACCAAACATAGGACGTTCATACAATAGTTTCGCTTTTGATCTGAACTTCTCAAGATTTTTGCTGCTAGTAACTGGCATAGTAGCAAACCGTAGTTCTGATGATAGAATATCGTTGATAGTTGATTCTTCATCAGGTGATGGTATAATGGCAATACGATAGCGAGTCTTACAGGCCTTTCCACGACCGCCAGCAGGGTCAGAACCCCATTGATAGTGTGGGCATGTTTCACAGTCATCGTTTTGCATTTCAGTTACATCTGCTGCTGGCCACATTGCGGATAATTCATTATAAACAGCATAGCATACTGGCATTTGAGTTTTAGTAGGATCAAACTTACCAACGTAGTATGTATTTTCAGCTATGAATGTTAGTACCACTACTTCCAACGAGGCGGAAGGTATGGCTACTTTATCAATAGATAATTGTCCACCTTTAAAGCTGATAAACTTAGGTCCAGAAGCTAATAATGCTGCTTGTTTATCCTGTTGCGCAGCTTTAGCTTTAACGGCATCTTCCCAAGATAGTGCTTTGATTTCTTGCATAGGTTCAGACGTGTCTTTTTCTACACCTGGAAGCACTGTTTGTATTGGGTCTTTAGAGTCTTTGCTCATTTCTTTTTTCCTATTTTAGTAATTGAAAAACGAACTTGTTCAAATTCAGAAGTTCCGGGAACTATTATCCCAGTATTCCTATATTCATTCCAAGGTTCTTGTGCTATCTGTTTATAGCATAGTTCAAAAGCATTTTGCTCTTTAATAAATGCTACAACGGAAGGCCATTCCATTATCTTTGGTATAATTTTTGTTGAGAAACTAAAGTTAGCAGCATTGCCCCGCAACGCTGTGAGATTATCAGCTTCAAGTGTTTCTTTTAAAAAGTACGCAAGTTCTTTCTCTTCTTGCTTAAGTTCTTCAACTTGTTTTTCTAACGCAAGACGTACCGTTCTTTTTTCATATAAAGTGTCTACTATTTCACCAATAGTTTTCATCTTAGTCTCTTGAGTAATACGTTTATTATATCTTTAGGTTCAATAAACTTCTCAGTTTTTATTAAGTCATATTCATACCCTCTTTTACTTTCTTCATAAGTTTCTACCAGTTTCCTACCATTATAATTAGAAGTATTAACAGCAGTCAATATCTCATCAAATGGTAAGCCCATTGTTGCAGCTAATCCATAGATAACAATAACTAAATCAGCTAAAGCATCTGCCATACTAACTATATCATCAAGGTCATTTGCTGTATCTAATTCATTTAGTTCTTCAAAAATAAATCTAACTCTAAAATCATAGTCATTTTTATTTGGAAGTATTGGTTTATCGGATATTGGAACACCTAAATGTTGGTACGTTTCCTTTACTTTTGTAAAAATACTTTTATTCATATTAATTGCACCAATCCAATACCAGATAAAAGGTCTTCACATTCTGGTAATAATTCTCCCCTATATACAAGTCTGTACATTCCGCTATTCAATAAAGCTTTAGTACAGCGAAAGCATGGGGATAAAGTAACTATTACAATACCTACTTCCATAACATCAGCACATTGCATTAATGCAGATATTTCTGCATGAACACTGATACAGCTGTCAGGATAACTGGCTTTATTTGCACCAAGACACGGATGCTCAATACAGTGGGCTTTACCTGAAGGAGGAGAATTATAACCTGTAGCTTTGATTTTACCTTTACGGTCCATAAGAACACAACCTACAGCACCACGTGAACAAGACGATCTTGTTGCCACAGCTTCCGCTACATGCATCCCCCATTCATTTAAACTTAACTGCTTCATAAGAAAAGCTCAAATTTTCTAGCTTTGTGAGATGCATAACCTGCTATAATTACATCCTTTGGATCAAAGGTTAATAAAGATGTACCAGGGTCAAGTAATAACTGTGATAATGGTAGTGGGTCATACTTAATCATATAAACAGCCTCCATAATATGTGGGGTATAAATATGAGTATTACCAAAAGTGAATTTAAGCGTACCTACGAACATATTGCAGCAATGCGCCAATATATGTACCAGTAAAGCATAAATAATAATATCGTATGGTAGTCCAAGCATTATGTCAACACTACGCATATAAACAATACAATCTAATACGTGATCCTCCCGTACATGGAATTGAGTAATTATATGGCATGGTGGTAATACCATATCATTAAGTTGTGCAGGATTCCAGGTTGTTAAAATATGCCGTCTTGAGAATTTAGCATAGTGAAGATTCTCTAATAAAACCTTTAATTGATTAATACCAAAGAAGTTATTCCATTGAGCACCATAAATAGGTCCTAATTCATCATTAGCCATACCACCAGTTGAATTCCAATAGTGGCAGCCTACGGAGTTAAATTGGCTTTTTGTGGTATAACCTCTTAAGAAGCCTGTAAGTTCACCAATAGCTTGTATGTAATCAATTTTACGGAGTGTAACTATAGGAAAACCCTCAGTCAAGTCAAAAGTTATTTCTTCACCAAATACGTGAAGTGTAGAACAATTCCTAGCTCTTTCAACCGTACCTTTCGTAAGCACTCGATCAATCAAGTCTCTATATGCATGCATCAATAATCTCCTTTCTAGCTAACTTAGCATAGCCCTCAATATCTAGCCAATGGTCTGCTTCATTAGGATTACCATTAAGAATACGGGCTAACTTGTGGCAGATCATATCTAGTGATTCTCTTTGTACTTCAGATAACAAAACCCAACCACCAGAATTATGACATTCCCTTTTTAGTTTTTGGCTTATTTCAGAATGTTTAACATAAGGCCCATGGGTTTTAGTTCTTTCTTTAAGTATATCTTCTACTTCAGTCATTCTGGCATTCACTTTCTAAACTCCTAAAATAAGAAGGCCCAATCTATGAAAGGGCCTTCTTAGTGGTTAATTTACAGAATACTGTTATTCGTCGTCAGCTTCAATACCAGCTTCTTCCTCTTCCTCAGCTTCCAAAGCTTCAGCTATTTTCTTACGTGAAGGACGAACACCGTTAGGCCATTGTTTCAATGCATTCCGATACCAGTTAACGCATGATACATTGGTATTGTTGGCAGGGAAGTTAACGTGAACTTGCTCCAGAATTTCTTCGTTAGTTAGTCCTTCAGTAATAAGGTTCTTAACGAAAGCACCAACACCTACAGGGCCACGATTGGAAGCACCACCTGTTCTACCAGCTTTACCAGTAACTTCTTTTAATTCAGCTTTTAAATCAGCAAGCTGATCTTGCAAAGCCGCAATTTGTTCATTAATTTCAGCAGCACGTACTTCTTTGGCAGCTGTTTCTTCGGCCAAAGCCTCTAATTCTTCAACGGTTAAAGCTACATGGGCTTTAGCAGCACGGGGCTTCTTGGCTGAAATGGTTGCCGCTTGAGCTTTAGCAGCATCAATAATTGCCTGAGCTTCTGCCCTGGCAGCTGCTAACATTTCATTTATTTGTTTTTGTAAGTCTTGGTCCATTTGTTTTTCCTCTTTAGGTTTACGAGCCATAGCACTCTCTCTATGTTAGTTAAAAACGTACTAAAAATTTTTAATACGTGTAAATTATAAATTATTTTTATTAAAAAGTAAACGATTATTTTAATTAAACATTGTTTAATTAAATTTTACGGGGGTTATAGTACCTCTCTAAAATTATCTCATAAATAGCTTCTTTATCGTATGTTCTACCACTTACTAAGGTAGATCGTTTTTTATACCAGATATACGGTCTTGCTAACTTTGGTGTTTTATCTGCTAATGTTCCAAAGAACATCTGCCCATTTTCATTCCATGGACCTTTCATAAAACCATAAGTTTTAAAAGCTACCGCAGCACCAGCTTGCCTAATATAGGATTTAGGATTCTTAGCTAAAAATTTCTCATATTCTAAACCTGGAATAATAAAGTCTAAATCATCTAGTTCTTCCATAATATAGTAATCTATATCACGAAGAGTAGCTTCTACTACTGCTTCTTTACTTTCATTTAATGGTGCTGGTTGTGTACCATCATAACCTGTAAGGTCGTAATTAAGATAATAATCTAGCAATGCTGATCTAGCTTCTGGAGTGTTAACCCATTCTTTAAGGGCAGTATTAACAGCAAAAAACTCACGCATTTCTATAGCTAAATCTGATGCTTTCGGAATCATATATATCAGCTCCCGACGAGAATGTGCTTCCACTAGATGCGTAAAACTTTCATTGGAAGTAATACATATTTGAAGGTAGTTAGGGATAGTGCGGGGTTGTGCATACTTAGCGTTAATTGTAATTGAATTACCAGTTACCATATCTTTTAATAAGTTGGTATGCTTTTCACCTTTCTCACCAATTTCATTAAATACTACTAATTTCTTATCTGCTAACAGAGCATTAAAATCACCATCTAAGTCTCTAGCGGAAGTAACTAAAGCATGATTAAACCTACCATGTGGCATACCTTTTTTACTATTGTTAATAACTGCAGCAATAGTCTCAAAGTAAAAAGATTTACCTACACCTGTCATGGCAGATAACAGTATGCAAATTCTTTCTTGCTTAACCCACGGTTTCTGTAATGTTAACGCCATGCAAGCTTCAAAGTCATGCTTAACTTCTTGGTCCATACTGAAGAACTTATTAACAAATTCTAACCATAGGGATACATCACCTTTAACAGGTTTAGTCTTAAATCCACGCCATAAATTCAACTCATGATGGGGGGTAATAAGACCTGTAATGCGGGGGTCAAAAGTTATATTCTCTATGGTAGTTCTGTTTGCCGCTTTCATAAACTTCTGGCATGGAGTTACTTTATCCTCAGCTCCTGGCTCATAAGGATTTTTGCAGTTTGCTTCTAATGCGTTGAACTTAGTATATGGTAAAATAACCCCAGTGGCTATACAAACAACATCACCTGCCATAACTGCATAGTTGCTATGAAGAAATACCTCACCATCTTCTTTGTTAGGTTTAAACTCCCTAGCTTGCTTTAACTTAAGATCAAAACCTTCAAAGCCTTTGGCATTAATGAAATCATCTAACCCTACTTTCTCCATACTCTTAGATTCACCAAGACGTATAAAGAAAACAGTACACCCACGAAGTTTTAACATAGATGCTAAAGTTTGTTCTGCTTTCAGCACTTCAGCCTTAGGATCCCCAGGGTTAACAGCATCTAATGCACCATCATAGTCAAAACAAATATAAACTTTCTTACCAGTAGGTATGGAGTTCAGTGGTTCTAATAGTCGCCTACCACCCAAGTATTTCTCCGTTATACTGCATACACCCCCAAGACCAATAGTATCGAAGCCAACGTCGAGTTCATGTCCTTCTACTATAGCACCATGTGATGCACGAATAGCTTTGAATTCACCCTCAGTTATAACTAACGGACGATTTAAGTCTGCTAAATTCCTAACCCAATACTCTGATCGTGGAAGGTATACGGTTACTGGGGTTCCGTGGGGTTGATGGTATTTATAACCACTAAAGTTACCTAGTAACCTGTAGCGGTAGAAATTTGTGAGTTGCCCTTTAATATTAGGGTATTTTATTTTGATAGCACCCACAACACCAATATTGACATTACCTAATTCTTTGGCTAGTTCTGATAGTGGGACTAATTCAATTCCTTGGTATTCTGGGTCTATGATGAGAGCTTCTTGTAAGCGTTTATGGTAGGATTCTTCACAATTTTCTGTTGCCGCTGTTTGAGCTGTAGCGGTAAATGAATTAGTAGCCATATTATATAGCCCTTATATTAAAATAAGACTTTACTTTAAATATTAAATAGTATATAATAGCGCTTATGTTAAGGTTGTTTCTTTTCATAGTAGTTCTCTTTTGGTATGTTGACTTGCCCCAGTGGTTGTTATGGGCCTCTGGGGCCTCTTTTTATAGCGGAGTTAAGTATTATATTATACTCTCTTTTTAATAAAAAGTAAAGTCTTATTTATTTTCTTCCAACATTTGTTCTTGAGCATTATACCATAATTCATCAAGCTTTTTCCTTTCTTGACTAGCTCTAACTCTTTGTAATTGTAACTGAGCAACAGTTATTCCTAGTTCATCTGCTTTCTTCTGCAAACTCTGCTGAACTCTCATATTAATTAATTCCTTCACAGTTATGCCCAGTGAAGTTGCTTTCTTTTGTAAGTATTGCTGTGTGTCATACTGTTTCATTTTAATCTCCAATACCCCCGCATCTGCAGGCACTGTAGTGGAAGGTAATTACTTACAGGGGAATAAAACCTTATGCCATGGAATTGCTTTATTCTCAAGCGCCCGGACTCTAAGGGTTAGTCTCTTTATTTCTGCAAGCAACAACTTATGTTCCCGTAGTGGGATAGTAACCATTTTCTCAGTCTTCATCATTGTCTCCAAATGCGGCATTCCATTCTTGTGGAGTGATACCTGTTTTAATAAACTCGCGTTCATCAGGTGACAGAGTTGGCATTGCATCTTGAATCCGCATACCCCTTTGCCATTTATTAATTTGTTCATCTGTTACTAAGATATTCAGAGTATGTACTTTACCACTAAATGGTGATGTTTTAGTTATTTTCATTTTATTTCCTTTATTGATTTCATTATTAAATACTTACCAGCTTGGGTTAAACCACCACCTTTACTCCACAACAGAACTACATTATGGCAACACGGTGAATGATAAATGTCAAGATACATATTGGGCCAATAAACAGCCCAAACAACGGTATCCCAATCATTGGTATACTGATATATTGACTCACACTGTGGATCTCCAGGATATACCCCGTCGTTTTCTAACATGGTTACAATAATTTCTTTGCTTTCTATGGTGCTCATTTTAGTTCTCTCTGTTATGGTTAGGAAACCCCGCGGCTACGGGCACTATGATCTGTTATCAGAATATTGTTTCATTTTAAGTTACCATTTATATCTAAGCAACCAATATTACTGTTAATACAGGATGCGGAGTCAATTATCACGGGGTTATTTATGGTTATCTCTTGTATTGGTGTAGACGGGTTAAGCATCTGTCTTGATGCTTGGTTATACTGTGTTATACCGGAATAATCTCGGTTAGGCTGAGATTGACTTAGCCCTACCGCCATGTAGTTAGCTCGTGACTGCATAGCAGCGGGGCTATTATGTAGTTGTAGCCAGATGTTGAATGCACTCAAAGCACCTTCACCAAAAGACCCAGTATTCGGGGCAAGGTATGAGCAGCCTGATAGTACTAAGCTTGCTAAAACCACTTTACCCCCTATAGGTATTGTTTTCATTTTATTCTCTCTGTTATGGTTAGGAAACCCCGCGGCTACGGGCACTATGATCTGTTACGGCATTAATATTCTTAGCGTATCTAGTAAGCTATTTATCTTAGTATCATATTTAAGGTTGGCTTTGATACGCCGCGCTTGTACACGATCTATTTCATCAAATACTTGCTCTATAGATATTTGCTCTTGTATTGGAGGTCTCTTACTATGTGTTGACCACCAATCTGTAGGTTCTTCATTAAAGGGTCTTTCATTTTTATACTGCCAATAATTATCATATAGGTCATCCGTTTCATCGGGACTAAATGGTGTTATAAACAGTACGTTAAAAGAAAGCTCAGTATTCTGCGCAAAGTTACTAAAACCTGCATGCTTAAGATGGTTCATATACCAATCTATACAACTAGGTGTTGTCTTAGCATTAGGATTATATTCTTTAACCGCTATAAGCGTTTCTTTTTTAGTATAACCAGCAAGTAAGTAAGTATAGGCTAATGCACCAATACCAGTGTTGTTAGTGCTACGTTTTGGTTCTAAGTCTATCTTAATTAAATGGTTTTGTTTAGTACCCAAAGAAATTAACTCATTATTGGCAATAGTAACCTGGTTTTTAATTATGGTAGATAAGGAAGTGTTCATGTTATTCTCCAATAGTAATGTGAGTTAATTTAGCTTTCTCAGTTTGTAGTTCAACTAACAGTTTGTTGTAACGAGCTATTTCATCAGATACAAACTTGATTTGTGCATCTAATATACTTACTTGGCCAACACTACCTTCCTTTAACTGACGTTCTAAAGCACCTTTCTCAGTATTTAATCGTACCAGGTCCATCTTTAACTTCTTTGTATCACCACTTTTAGCAGGTGTGGTCTCAAGTTCCCGTATTTTAGCAGTTAAAGCAAGAACTTCCTGAACTTTCTTTGTAAGCTCAGCGGCTACAAATACACCTCTCTTAGTTTTCTCATCAAGTACAGCTTGCTGCTTAGCCAGCTCTTTGTTAATCTGCAGCAAAGTATTGTCACGCTGAGCAATCTTAGCAGCCAACTTAGCAAGCTCAGTCTTAACCTTAGGCTCATGCAGTGGATCAGCCGTATTGTTACG
>Ga0315275_10008237_pt1 | contig 10132 bp, 9 predicted proteins | sample YL17G03_0_MG_FD_205557 | JGI IMG/M metagenome (GOLD analysis project Ga0315275, IMG submission 205557) | Sediment microbial communities from Yellowstone Lake, YNP, Wyoming, USA - YL17G03_0 | ecosystem: Environmental > Aquatic > Freshwater > Lake > Sediment | place: USA: Wyoming | collected...
ATAGGCCTCCTCCCGCTGATTGGGGGTGAGCGCCTTGGAGTCCTTGGAAGCCAGCTTGCGGAGAAGCTTCTCGTCGTCGCGTTTGCAGAGAGCGCAGCAGATGACCAACGGGCCGAGCACTGCCCCTCTTCCGGCTTCATCAATACCCGCTATGTAGGAATGCATAAATAGGAAAGAAGACCGCCACTGGGGCGGTTGATGAGGTGGCCTTCAGTAGGCCATGTTCCTCTTCTCTACGATGATGAAGTCGCTCACTGCCAGGACGCTCTCGTACTGGATGTGCACCATGCCATCGCCTTTCTTCATCTTGCTGGCCAGCTCGCTGTCCGGATTCGGCTCTATGATGAGGCTTTCAATCTTGCCGCTGACTTCATTGACTTCCAGGTCAACGAGCCGTCCGAAGTCTTCGCCTTCGTTAGTCACCAATTTCTTCCCTGAGAGTTGCCGTGCTATAAGGTACTTGGCCATCCTATCACCATGTAAATGCTTTCGTTAGACAATTTGCAGTTTAAGTTTATAAACGTTGCCAAAGCTGTGCAAAACCCGTTATGACTTGAAATCCAGGGTGTGGAGGCGTCCGGATTTCATCTCATAGACGGGCACCAGCGCCGGTGTGGGCACGTGGCCCTGCTTGACCTGGTAATCGGTCTGGTCCTGGAATGTGCCGGAGTTTATCACGAGCGTGCCTCGGTATTGGGTGTAGCCGTTCTTGTGCACATGGCCGGAATGGAATACGTCCGGCGGCTCCTCTATCACCATGTAGTCCACGTTCTCCGGTATTATCAGGTTGCCTCCGTATATGGGCGAGAGGTGCCGCCTCTTGAGATATTCCACCATCACCTTCTCAGGGTGCATGTATGACATGTGCGGGATGCTGGAAATCATGGAATCCATGGAGGTCGCATGGTATATCAGGTGCTTCACCCCTTCGATGGTGGCATAGGACGGGTTGCCGACCAGGTGGATGTCAGAGGAGACCATGTCCTTGCCCAGGGCCGGCTGCGGCTCCCCCCTCCTGACCGCATCATGGTTGCCCGGCGCGGCTATGACCTCTATGTAATCGGGCACTGACTGCAGGAAATCATCGAACATCTTGTACTGCTGATAGATGTCCTTCACGATAAGGTCCTTCTCCTGGTTCGGGTAGATGCCGATGCCATCGACGATATCCCCGGCTATGCATATGTATTTCACCTTGCCTGCCAGTTCCTTCGCCTCACCGCGGCCGTGGAGCCAGTCAGAGAATGACTTGAGGTGCTTGACCAGGAAATGGCGGCTTCCAAAATGCAGGTCCGAGAGGTATGCCACGGCCACGTCGGCCTCCACCTGCTTCTTCTCACGGATGACCGGCAGGTCAGGCCATTCGATATCCTCAGCTATCAGATACGGCTCCAGCACCTTGCCGGTTATGGCGACTATGTCGTCCAGCAGGACCGCCTTGGCCTTGTCCATTATCTTGTCGTTGAACCTGGACTGCGAGACCACGACCTTGAAGGTCCCGGTCATGTCCTCCACCTCGAAAAGCAGGTTGCCCTTCTTGGTGTCGCGCTTCTCTGATATGAGCACTATGATGCGCACCTTCTCGTTGAGGTGCTTCCTGATGTCCGCCAGCTCCACGCCCGGGACCGGATTGCTCCGCCTCAGCATGCGCGAGATGCGCTCGAACCTGTTCCTGAAATGCGCTATGAAGTTGTCCACCTCGCCCCGGGTGCGCGACTTGCCGGTGACGTCCAGCATGTGGTTGAATTTCACGTCTGCCGGGTGCTCCTTGGCCACAGGCGAGAATTCCTGGGGGCGGATGACCTCGGTCTGGAGCGGCTCGGGCGGCTTGAGCAGGGATTCTATGTCTTCCTTGGTGACAAGCGGCTTCCCCAGCAGGATTATCTTCTGCACAAGCGTGCCGGACTGGTCTGACTGCAGGAGCCCCTCTGCATCCATCGCGACCCTTATCCCCCTGTCGGCGAGCTCTCCTGCCATCGCCTCACGTTCGCTCATTGATTGTTTCCAGCGCGCCTATGATGGACCATATCTGGGTCCTTGCATGGGCGGGCATGTTTATGTCCTCGGTTATGGATTCTATGAGGTAGATGGCCGCGCTTATCTTGACCATCCGCTCCTCATTGCTGTCCAGCCTGGCCTTGGCCTCGGAAAGGGCCTTGCGGATGTTCTTCGGGATGGTGGTATCGTTGACGAGGTTGTCGACCATCTCGCTTATGTCCTTGATATCCATAGCCATAGGATCACCTGCAAACAAAGGATACGATTGTGATTTGCAGGCATAATTTGACTGTAAGGAATTTAAAGGCCACTATTGGTCAGTGCAACAGACCAGCTTAGCCCTCAGGGCTTTTGACCAAGCCCTTTACTTTTGCCCGGAGAAATGCCGAAGCCAAAAGTAATGGGAATCGGGCCCGCCGAGTTGTGGACGGCGATCCGTCCACTTCCCGTCAGGCCCTAATGTACGGCCTCAGTATTCACGGGCCCGCCGAGATTTGAACTCGGGACCTACAGCTTTCCGCCTTTTAGGAAAGGTGGAGCCAAAACTGGCTTGCTATCCTTTTCCTATTGTTAGAAGGCTGCCGCTCTATCCATTTCAGGCCTTGGCCTGAAAATCTTGGTCGTCAGACCAAGGCTAGCTGAGCTACGAGCCCGTACTTGATTTACAAAAAGAACTAGCTTCCTAAGGTTAAAAAACAGGCAGGAAAATCAGTTTTCTTCTTCCTCTTCCCAATCCTCTTCCTCGTAGTCGTCATCTGACGGCTCCTCTTCCTCATCCACGCGGAACGGTTCCATATGATCGCCTGCCTTTCACTCTTCCTCTTCTTCCTCTTCCCACTCGTCCTCTTCCGTGTCGTCGTCTTCCCAGTCTTCCTCTTCGTCAATCTTAAGGGGTCCCATGTCATACACCTGAGGTTTGATGGCTATACAGTAGAAAGTCTTTTAAAGATGCTTGACACGCTTTAGCTCTCATGGACCTGATGCGGATGAACTGGGAGGCCACCATCACGTATTGCGAGCAGTTGGCCTCGATGGCCAAGGGCTTCAAACCAGATATGGTGGTTGGCCTCTCGCGCGGCGGGCTGGTGCCCGCCAGGATACTGGCAGACATACTCGCAGTGGACGAGATAGGCATACTCGGCATCACATTCTACAAGGCCCTGGGCAAGCCCAGCGATTTCCCGAGGATAACCCAGGAGCTCAACATGGACCTCAAGGGCAAGAAGATACTCATCGTGGATGACATCGCCGACACGGGCAAGAGCCTCCTGGTGGCGAAGGACTACCTGAAGAGGAAGGGCGCAGGCGAGACAAAGGTGGCCGTGATACACTACAAGCCGACGCCGGGCTTCACGCCGGACTATTACGCGGCGACAGCCACTGCCTGGATAGTCTATCCCTGGGAGCGACACGAGATAGAAAGGGAACTGAAGAAAAAGAGGAAGGAATAGGTTTCCGTATCCCGGATTGTTGGATTTACCATAATAAGCGCCTGAATCTTGTTATTTGTTATAGCAAACGTTTAAAAATGGGTTTATCCATATATAGGATATCGCACAATTGTGTGAAGGAGGGATATGATGAATAACAGGATGAAAGTAGGATTGAGAGGAGCGGTCGCCGCAGTCGCTTTGGCAACCACTTTGAACGGCGGGCTTCCTGCCTATGCGCAGCCGAAGACTGAAGCGCCGATGGTGTGCAACCCCTCAGTGGCATCCCAACAGCTTGTCGCGAGGGTCAGGGCAGGTGTTCTTGGGAACGCAAGTGAAATCAGAAACACCGCACGCGCCGATGCAGGCGATAACGTGAAGGTCGTTGTTAAGATAGATGTGGATACCCAAGGCAAGGCTACTGTGCGCAGCGCCGAAGTCGTTGCTGGCATGGAAAGGACAGATGTGAAGAAAGTCCTCGGCGAGGACCTGCTGAAGAGTGTTGCGCTCCCGGGCCAACCGGAAGCTTGCACTGCAACCGTCAGTGTGGTATTGCCACGCGACTGAACATTTTTCTGATTTTTTCTTTTATAGCAAAAAGAAGTAATTATTTCAGCCTTACAGCTTCCAGATCAGCCATGGCACGCGAATCCTTCCTCATCATCATGCCTATGGACCTGGCGAACTCCTCGGTCTTGCCCCAGTCGCCGTGCATTGTGAGCACGCGCTCAGGGCCGGGCCTCAGATTCTTCAGGTAGGCGGCCAATTGCGCACGGTCGCTGTGGCCCGAGAAGCCCTCGGCCGTGTCCACCCTCATGTTGATGTTGAGCGTCTTCATCTTGCCGTCATCGCCGAGGATGGGCAGCTCCTTCATGCCGCGCTGGACCTTGCTGCCCAGCGAAAGCGCGCTCTGGTATCCCACGAAGACGAGCGCGTTGTTCGGGTCGTCCGCCATCAGCCTGAGGTATTCGTAGGACGGCCCTCCGGTGAGCATACCGGACGGCGCGAGTATCACGGCCGGCTCGCCGTTGATTATCTCTTCCTTGGACGTGCCCTTGGCGACCTTTATCAGCGGGGATTCGAACGGGCTCCGGTCGGAGAGAATCCTCCTCTGGAGCTGTTCGCGGAGGTATTCCGGATATGCGGTATGGATGGCCGAGGCCTCCAGTATCATGCCGTCTATGTATATCGGGACGTTGATGTCCGGCTCCCTGCGCATCATCTCCTCTAGGACCAGCAGTATCTCCTGGGAGCGGCCTACCGCGAACACAGGTATCAGGACCTTGCCCCTCTTGGCGATGGTGTCTCTTATGATGGTCGAAAGCTTCTTCTCGCTGTCGAACCTGTTGACCGATATGTCGTTCCTGCCGCCGTAGGTGCTCTCTATGAAGAGCGTCTCCAGGCGCGGGAAGTGTGTGGTCGCAGGATCGAACAGTCGCGTGAAACCGAATTTGAGGTCTCCGGAATATACCAGGTTGTGGGCGCCCTCCCCGATATGGAGGTGGACGCTGGCGCTGCCTAGGATGTGACCCGCGTTGTAGAGCGTCATCTTTATCTCTGGCGTTATGTCCACGACCTCCTCGTAGTCCACTGTGATTATGTTGCGCAACTCCTTGTAGATGTCCTTCTTCGTGTATGGCGGGTCTGAGTTGAATGCCTTCTTGCACAGGTTCAGGTAATCCTGCTGCAGGAGCACCATGAAGTCGCGCGTGGGCGGCGTGCAGTAGACCGGGCCGTCATAGCCGTAGGCGAACAGGTAGGGCAGGAAACCCATGTGGTCCATGTGGCCGTGGCTGATGACCACTGCATCCAGGTCCTCGAGCGAGAAGCCAGTCATATTAAGGTACGGGTATGCCTTGGTCGGGTCTGATGTGGCGGTGTTGACGCCGACATCTATGAGCACCTTGCTGCTGGGCGTCTGGACCAGCAGGCAGGACCTGCCGACCTCCCTGAAGCCGCCTAGCGCCATCACCCTTATCCAGTCGCCTGGCGGCGAGGACTGGCATATCTTCTTGCCTATGTTGATGAGGAACTTCTTCCTCTCCCCGGCCTCCATGGCATTTATCTTGCGCACGCCCTCAAGCGTGGCGGACGGCATGGTGGGCGCACGTAGCGTGACCGGCGCCCAGTTGGTGCGGAGCATGATCTCCTTGAGTATTGAACCGCCTTTGCCGATGACAAGACCGGGCTTTATGGCCTCTATGCGCACCTCGCACATCTCAGGCACGAACGTTATGTCGCGTATGTCCGCCTCCTTGGGCACCAGGGATTCTATGGCCTGCTTGGCCTCGTCCATGGGCGTGAGGCTGGCGGGGTCCACACGTATGGTGACCTTCTTCTTGAGGGCGCTGGCGAGCTCCTTTATGAGCCGGTCGTTGGAGTAGAACGCCTTGATGTTCTTTATGTATATCACTGTGGAGAGCCCCTCGGGCTCGACCTTCGTGACCTCGCAGTCAGGCGGCATGATTTCGCTGATTTTCTTTACTATATCCTTATAGTGCAATGGAAACACCTCTAAAAGTTGTATTATGACGCGTATGGCTGAAAGAAAAAATATCAGTTTAGGTTTAGGGAGCTTATGCTTTCATGAGGCGGGTGACGTCTTCCTTCTCCAGCCTCTTGAAACCGAATTTCGTTATGACTACCAGATCCACCCGCTCGCCGCTGGCGGCATCCCTCTTCATGGCCGCGCTGACGGCTTTGGCCGCTATGGGCAGATTGGTCGATATGTCCTGCTCGGGCGTATAGAGCTCCTCCAGAACGCCGTAGGCGATCGGAGAGCCGCTTCCTGTGGATGTGACCTTCTCCTCGGTTATGCCGCCGAGCATGTCCACCGAGAAGAGCCGCGGCTTCTCATCTATGCCGCCGATGAGGAGTTGCACGTAGAACGGGTAGAACTTGTACTGCCCCAGGATGTTCGCCAGCAATACGGCTGCGGCCTCGACGGTCGCCGGCTTCTCGTGCTTGAGCTCGTAAAGCTTGAGCTCTGCGTTCATCCAGCGGATGAGCGTCTGGGCATCGCCGACGCCGCCGGCTATGGTCATGGCTATGCGGTCGCTCACAGAATATATCTTGTCTATATCCTTGCTGGCGATGAGATATCCCATGGTCGCCCTCCTGTCGCTGGCGAATACCACTCCATCCTTGCAGACCAGGCCGACAGTCGTCGTGCCCGTCTGTCTTGCATCTTCAATGTGTTTTGCACTATCCATCAAAACCACTTGGGAGAACGAGTTATATCCTAACTCTGGATGGCAGTCTTTTTAAAGCTCATGTTTCGAACTAGGAATCGATGAAGACGAGGTATGGCGGCCTTTCTGATGCCGAGGCCGGAGAGCTCTTCCTGAAGCACGGGCCCAACGAGCTCCAGGAGAAGAAGAAAGAGCCGCTCATCATCAAGTTCCTCAGACACTTCACTGATTTCCTCATCCTGCTCCTGCTGGCGGCTGCCATCGTGGCCGCCCTGCTCGGGGAGAACCTGGATGCATTGCTCATATTCTGCATAGTGCTCATGCACGCCATACTGAGCTTCGTCCAGGAATACCGGGCCGAGAAGTCCTTCGAGGCGCTCAGGAAGATGGTGTCGCCCAAGGCCATGGCCATCAGGGACGGCAAGGTACTTCTGGTGGATGCCAGGATGCTGGTGCCCGGGGATGTGGTGCTCCTGGAGGCAGGCGACCGGGTGCCTGCCGACGGCTTTGTGATAGAATCTTTCGACCTGGCCACTGACGAAGCGGCGCTCACCGGAGAGAGCATGCCGGTCCCCAAGAGCGCCGAAGAGGAGGGCAGGACCTACATGGGCACCATAGTGGTATCTGGCAAGGGAAGGATGCTCATAGAACGGACAGGCATGAGAACCAAGATGGGCGAGATATCCGAGATGGTCCAGTCCGTGGAGAAGGAGCAGACGCCGATAGAGAAGGACCTGGACAGCATGGGCAAGCAGCTCGGCACCGGGGTGCTCATACTCTGCGCCGTGATATTCCTGGCCGGCATGCTGAGGGGCTTCGAGCCGCTGGACATGTTCCTGACCTCGGTGAGCCTGGCCGTGGCTGCCATACCTGAAGGCCTGCCTGCGGTAGTCGTGGTCACGCTCGCGGTGGGCGTGCAGAGGATGTCCAGAAGGAACGCCATAGTCAAGAAGCTGAAATCCGTGGAGACGCTCGGCTGCGCGGACGTGATATGCACGGACAAGACAGGCACCCTCACCAAGAACGAGATGACCGTGAGGAGGATACTGCTCGACGACAAGGCGGTGGATGTGTCCGGCTCGGGCTATGAGCCAAGGGGCGCGTTCTCCATCGGCGGCAAGCAGGTGAAGCCAGAGGGAGACCTGGCGATGCTCATGAAGACCGCGGTCCTCTGCAACAACGCCCACCTCAAGGAGGAGAAGGCCGGCTGGCAGGTGATAGGCGACCCCACGGAGGGCTCGCTGCTGGTCCTTGGAGCCAAGGGCGGCATGTGGAAGGACCAGCTCGAGTCCAATGACCCTGCGATAGTGGAGTTCCCGTTCGATTCCACAAGGAAGATGATGGCCGTGGTCCGCAAGGACGGCGGCGGGAACGTCGCCTATGTGAAAGGCGCGCCGGAGGTGCTGCTGACGCTTTCCAGGAGAAGGCTGAAAGACGGCAGGACCGTGCCCCTGGGCGCAGATGACAGGAAGAGGATAGAGGAGGCGAACGACGCGTTGACCTCCAGGGGGTACAGGACCCTCGCCCTGGCATACCGGGAGCTGGACGGCGTGAAATTCACACGCGAGAGCGTTGAGAAGGACCTCACCTTCATAGGCATAGCCGCCATGATGGACAGCCCGCGCGAGGAGGTCAAGGATGCGCTGAAGCTGTGCAGCAGCGCAGGCATACGCGTGATAATGATAACCGGCGACCACCCCCTCACCGCGAAAGCCATCGCGGATGAGCTGGGCATAGGCGATGGCGGCCATGTCATCACTGGCGAGGAGCTCGACCACATGGGCCAGGAGGAGTTCCACAGGAAGGTGGATGAGATATCGGTCTATGCGCGGGTGTCCCCGGCCCACAAGCTGAGGATTGTGGAGGCGCTGAACCACAATGGCCATGTGGTGGCGATGACCGGCGATGGCGTGAATGATGCACCGGCCCTCAAGAAGGCGGATATAGGGGTGGCCATGGGCATCACAGGCACAGAGGTCGCCAAGGAGAGCGGCGACATGGTGCTGGCTGATGATAATTTCGCGAGCATAGTCGCGGCCATAGAGGAAGGCCGGGGGATTTACGACAACATAAGGAAGACAGTCGCTTATCTCCTCGCAGGCAACATCGCAGAGGTCGGTGTCATATTCTTCGCTGTGATGCTCGGCATGCCTCTGCCGCTCATAGCCATACAGATACTATGGATAAACCTGGTCACCGACGGCCTGCCGGCCATAGCCCTGGCCCTGGACCCCATAGACAAGGACGTCATGAGGAGAAAGCCCCGGAAGAAGGGCGAGAGTATCTGGAAGGGCATGGGCATCTTCATATTCGAATCGCCGCTCATAGTCACGACCGCCACCATGGGCGCGTTCCTGTTCGATGTGACCAAGGGCGACATCGTGATGGCGCAAAGCCTCGCCTTCACGGTGGTTGTGATGTTCGAGAAGGCGCAGGCGTTCTCATGCCGGTCGCTTGAGAGGCCCATAATCAGGGAGCTGTTCGCCAACAAATGGCTCGTCTATACGACCATACTGACGCTCGGCCTCCAGCTCGTCATACTGTACACGCCGCTGCTGAACGAGATGTTCCATGTGAAGCCCCTGGGCCTGACTGAATGGGCCCTGGCCATAGGGCTGGCGCTGTTCGTATTCGCCTACATGGAGATAAGGAAATGGATGAAGAATAAAGTAAAGTAAAAGAAGGGCTAGTTCTGCGGCCTGGTGACGTTGAGCAGCGTGACCTGGAAGTGTAATGTCTCGTTGGCCAGCGCATGGTTGCCATCCAGCGTGATATTGGCGTCTCCGACCTCCTTCACGGTGAAGCGCGTGGGCGCCAGGGTGGATGGGTGTGCCAGGGTATATGAACGATTGATGACGAGCATCCTTTCCATCAGGATGCTGTCGTTCGTCTTGTTGACGACCCTAAGCGGGACTGCCGCCTTGAAGATGGGGTCTGTGAAGGCATAGGTCTTGTTCTCCACGAGCATCAGTTCTATCTTCGCGGTCAGGTTCGAGAGGGCCACGACCTGCTGGGGGACGCCGCCGACAGTTATATTGGCACCTGGCACGAGGAGGTAGAATATGGTGACATTCTCATCGTTGAAATCGGTTATGAAGATAGTGCCATAGGGGGTGTCGAAGCCGGTCCCGTTGGAGACATTGATGCCCTGCTGGGTGAAATATGAGCGCGGCACGGTCTCGTACAGGCTCATTTCTATGTAACGGTCCGCGGTGTAGTACCTGGGCACCACGATGACCTTGGACGGGTCGTAGGGGCCATAGCCACGCTCAGGATCCACATCGAATGCCACGGTTTCGTTGACACGCAAACCGATTGTGTTGATGATGAAGCCGTCTATGAGCCCCTTGTTGAACTGCACTTCGAAATCCAAAGGCTTGTATTGCCTCGAAGGATTGTAGATGCCGGACTCATTGGCCAGGGTGGCGTTGCTGGTGTCCATCACCTTGCCCTGCACCCAGAGGCTATAGTCCACCCAGACATGGTCTCCGAGGTTGACCGTATAATCGGCAG
>Ga0315275_10008239_pt1 | contig 10131 bp, 7 predicted proteins | sample YL17G03_0_MG_FD_205557 | JGI IMG/M metagenome (GOLD analysis project Ga0315275, IMG submission 205557) | Sediment microbial communities from Yellowstone Lake, YNP, Wyoming, USA - YL17G03_0 | ecosystem: Environmental > Aquatic > Freshwater > Lake > Sediment | place: USA: Wyoming | collected...
GGATCAGGTCGCGCCACTGGGCGCAGGCCTGCGTCGGGCACACGTCCAGGGGCGTGTTCTCACACACCGGGCAATACAATTGCCTGGCAATCGCATTTACTTCATCGTCGGAGGGAGTGGGTTGTTGGGCGCGGACGGTTTGTGCCAAGCCAAGAGTCAGCAAAGGAATTATCAGAATGAACAAGAAATTGCGTTTCATACTTCTCTCCAGTTGCAAGTTGAAGGTTGCAAGTTGCATGAACGACTCTCCAACCTTCAACCTTGCACCTTCAACTTTCAACATCTTTATTAGGCCAGGCAGCCACCAGTGTGCCGAAGATGAAGACGAGGCTGCCGATCCACAGCCAGTTGACCAGTGGGTTGTGATACACCTTGAATGTTGCGCCAATGGCCGAGATCGGCTGCCAGTCTACCAAAATAACGTACAAGTCATCCGCCAAGGTGGAGCGCACGCCGGGGAGGGTCATCGGCTGGCCGGATTCGTAGAAATAATCGCGGCGCGGGTGAAGGTCGCCAAGATATTGGTCTCCTTTGTACACGCTGACCACGGCGCGGGTGACGTTGCGCCCGCCGGCGCTATCGAACTGCGCCACCGAGTCGAATTTGACCGTATAACCGGCCAGCGCAAGCGAGCCGCCTTGTGGAATGGTGCCTTGCGTCTCGGTCTGGAAGACCTGCATGCCCAGGATGCCAATCGCCATCAACACCATGCTGATGTGGATGAGGTACCCGCCGTAGCGGCGGCGGTTGCGCCCGGCCAGACGCCAGAGGGCGAGGAAGAAATTCTCGCCGGTCGTTCTGTGACGCGCATTCCCGCCGCGCCAGAACTCGTACAGGGTGACAAGAATGACCAGCGCCACAAGCCCAAAGCCTATCAAAGCGACCACGTTATGGATGCCGGCCGCGAAGATACCGATGCCAACCAGCGCGGCCACCAGGGCGGGCTTCCAGACGGCGCGTCCCAGGGTCTTGAACGTGGAGTGTCCCCAGGCAGAAAGCGGGGCAACGCCCATCAGCAGCATCAGCGCGCCGAAGAGCGGCGCGGTGGCGCGCTCGTAGAACGGGGGGCCAACGGTCACCTTTTGGTTGGTGACCAGTTCGGAGATGAGCGGGAAGATCACACCCCAGAAGCAGACGATCAGCACACCCATGAAGAGCAGATTGTTCAGCAGGAACAAGGCCTCACGGGAGAGCATGGACTTCATCTCGACTTCGGCCTTCAGGTCATTCCAACGATAGACCAGCAGCGATACCGAGCTGATGAGGGTCAGCCCAATGAAAGCGAAGAACAGCGGCCCGATAGCGCTTTGGGCGAAGGCGTGCACCGAGGAGAGCACACCGGAACGGGTCAGGAACGTGCCGAAGATGACCAGGTCATAGGTCAGGATGATGAGCAGCATGTTCCATTGCTTCAACATGCCGCGCTTTTCCTGGATCATGACCGAGTGAAGGAAGGCCGTGCCGGTCAGCCAGGGCATGAAGGCGGCGATCTCCACCGGGTCCCAGCCCCAATAGCCGCCCCATCCCAACACGTCGTAAGCCCAGCGCGCGCCCAGCACCAGTCCGAGCGAGAGGAACAGCCAGGCCACCAGCGTCCAGCGGCGGGTGAGGCGGATCCAGCGGTCGTCGGTGCGGCCGGTAACGAGCGCCGCGATGGCGAAAGCATAAGGGATGACGAAGGAGACAAAGCCGAGGTACAGCATGGGCGGGTGGATGATCATGCCCGGATGGCGCAGCAATGGGTTCAAACCCATACCGTCCGAGGGCGTGAGGAGGGTCGCGCCCGCCGGGCGGAACATGGCCGCCACCTCGCCGGAGGCCGTTTGCCACCACCTGGCAAAGGGGTTTTCAAAGAAGATGGTCAGCGCCAGGAAAAAGGCCAGCGTCACCGACGAGACCACGATCACCCAGGGCAGGAACTCGCGGTCGCGCTCCCATTTGCGTAGAGTCACCGCCGAGGCAAAGGCCGACATCAGCCACGACCAAAAGAGCAGCGATCCAGCCTGCCCGCCCCACAGGGCGGTGATCTTGAGATACATCGGCATACTATTCGAGGTCACGGAGTAGACATACTTCAACTCATAGTGGCTGGTAGCCAGCAGGTAGATCAGGGTAAACGCCGAGATCGTGATCAGCGGGAAGGTGAGCAGCATGGCGCGCCGGGCGCTCTCAGCCCCGCGATAGGATTTCGCCAGCGCCCCATACACTGCCGTCCCCACGCTGAAGAGCGCCAGGAGAAAGGTCATCACGATAACGCCGAAGCCGAAATCTGCAATCATTAGTCTCCTCGTTAAATACCCTCACCCCTCGCCCGTCTCCAGAAAAAGAGAGAGGGGTTAGGGGTGAGGGTGGAAAGAACCTCAATGAACATGATATAAATTACCCCCCATTGACCTGCTGGGGGACAGCCTCTTCGTACTTGGTTGGGCACTTGAGCAGAAGCTCGTCCACGTAGAAGATGCCATCTTCGCCCAGGTGTCCGGTCATGATAGCCTGCGCTTCGTCACGCAACAGGTCCGGCTTGGGGCCGTTGTAGTTCACCTGCAAATGGGAGCGGTTCGGGTCAATGACGGCCTGGTGCAGGACGGCCGCCAGTCCACCCTGGGCTTCAATTTCCTTGTTATCGCCTGGGACATTCGCAACCTCGAAGGACAGGTTGAGGGTTTGTGGATCGTATTGGATGGTGGAGCCGATCACTGCCCCGGAGACGCGTAGATCGCGTCCGATCACATTGCTGCCTTTGGCGTTTAATTCATCCACGGTCATAAAATACTCGGCGCTGGCCTGCGTCGAAGAGGCGATCAAATAGATCACTGCCGCCAGGATCAACAGGCCTCCCACGATAAATTTGACGCGCCCAAGACCAGAGGGTTTTTGCATTGCGAATACCTCCAAAGCGACCAGGAATACTCCACAATATTTACATATTATGGTTAATGGAAGATGAGAATATGGGTCTTCCAACAGACTCAGTTCAACTTTACCAACCCCGTGCGGATGGCGAACTTGACCAGCTCCGTGCGTGAGTGCATGGTCAACTTTTTCATGATCCGCTCGCGGTGACGAGCGATCGTTTTCGGACTGAGGCCGAGGCTATCGCCGATTTGCTGGTTGTTCGACCCCTGCGCCACCAGCTCCAGCACCTGCCGCTCACGCTGGCTAAGCACCTCCAACCCAACAATGTTGAGGTGATTGCCAGGCGGCGATTGAAAGGATTGTCCCTGTTGTTGAACCAGCCGCTGGTAATCTTCCAGCAGCCAGCGGGCTAATGCAGGTTGCAAATAAACATTACCGGCCGCGACCGTGTGAACGGCAGCCACCAGCTCGTCGGCTGCAGATAGCTTGGTAATATAACCGGACGCCCCGGCCGCCAGCATTTGCATGAGGTATTGTTTATCGTCGTGGACGGTCAGCGCCAGGATCAGGCAATCCGGGCACAAGACGCGCAAGCGGCGCGTGGCCTCCATCCCATCCATGCCAGGCATGGTGATGTCCATCAAGATAACATCCGGCTTTGCCTCCATGGCGCGCGGCACTGCCTCCTCGCCGCTACCCGCCTCGGCCACCACCTCGAAATCTTCTTGCGTCTGTAGAAAGGTTTTAAGGCCGACGCGCACCACATCGTGATCATCTACCAACATCAAGCGGATCTTCTTCATACCTGTATCTCCTCATCTGGCAATACTAATGGCTCGCAGGTCGGAACGATGACCTCGATCGTCGTTCCCTCTCCCGGCGCGGACTGGACGCGCAGCTTTCCGCCCACCGATTCGACCCGTTCGCGCATACCGGCCAGTCCCCAGCCGCGCGGCGCGTTGAAAGTCTCGGTCGGATCGAAGCCTACGCCGGTATCGCTCACCCTCAAAGTGATCTGTTCCGGGGCATACACCAATTGGATTTGGGCCTTCTTCGTCTTCGCATGACGAGCGATATTGGTGATGGCTTCCTGCGCCACGCGGAACAGCACGGTTTCGAGAGTCGGGTCTAGCCTGCGCGTTTCCCCCTTTACCTCGAGCAACATGCGCAAACCCTTGGGGTAGAAATCGCGCTCAAGAAGATAATTCAGCGTAGGCACTAGGCCGAGATCGTCCAATTGGGCTGGTCGTAAGTCATGCACGAGATGGTAAATCCCTTGCGAAATCTGCTTGCTGAGCGCTTGCAAACGGTCGAGCAGCATCCTGGCCTCCGGATGGTCCCGGAGGATGTTTTGCAGTGTGGCCAGGTCGAAAGAAAAGGCGCTTATTAGCTGGGCGGTTTCATCGTGGATTTCACGGGCGATGCGCGCCCGTTCATCCTCTTGAGCCTGAACAGTGTGACGAAGCAATTCCCGGCGCATCTTCTCACGCTTGGTCAACTCAACTTGGATCTGCTTCATGGCCTCCAGCCGGGCCTGCTGGGCAGCCTGCAATTGTTGTTGACGCTCGGCCTCCACGACCTGCGTAGCACGCAACATGCTGATCATGACCACCATCGCCATGGCCGAACGGATGGCCTGGATAGGCACTCCGGTAGCAGCCTGAAAGGCGTCTGCGCTGATCCAGCGTGCCGGGAACATATCCACCTGATTGACAAAGATTTGGGTCAAACCGTAGATGCCAAACCCCAAGGCCGCCCATTGTAGACTGGCCGCCAGTGGGTGCCGGTTCTCGTCCTTGGCCGCCAAGGCTTGAAAGTGCAAACCCTGCGCTGCCAATAACGCCCCCGGCACAGCCAGCAAATAACGGATCAAGGCATCTGTAAAACGCAACCAGACAACCTGACCCGCATGGTACGCCACCACTGCACTGAAGACGATAGCCAGCATATATATCGCCAAAATACCCAGGCCAACGGCTGCCAGGGGCATTGACTTTCGCTTCGGTCGCCGAAAAGCCTGCACCCCATAAATGATAAGCACAATAAATGAAACCGCCAACAATCCAACCCGGAACCAGGAGATCCAATCTGGAAGCTTAGACCCCAACCAGACGATCTGGAGCAGGTAGATCTCCAACCATTCGTGCAGACCATGCAGGATGCCGAAGGCGGCCAAGGTACGCAGCAAATTAACATTCGCCAACAAGGGGGAACGGCTTGTCTCCAGTGCCAAGACCAGTCCCATTGTGAAGAATGCCGCGCCGTAGACGAAGAAGACGATCAGAATACCGAAGTGCAAACCCGTATCGTACATGGCAGCTATTGGGTATTTTATACCAACATCGCGATTTCTGGAATTGTGACTTTTACCAGTATAGACGTGACATTTGTCACAATAAGTTGCCGCGTTTATTAACTTGTTTTTAATTAAAATTGGGGATATAAACCCAATATTCCAACCCAATCTCGCCAGAGATTGAACGATTTCCGTATGCGGAGGTGCCCATCGTAAATCAATTGCAATATGCCAAGTAACCCAATCTTATTATGATGAGGAGAACGAAACAAATGTTAACTAAAAAAGCAGTTTTTATTGTAGGCGGGTTGCTCCTGCTGGCTGCGTTGATCGTAGCCTGCGGACCGAAAGCAACCCCCACACCCACCGAAGTACCGACTGCTGAACCCACCCCCACCGAAGCGCCTCTCGAAGTTCCTTTTGTGGATATCTGGGCCGGTTCCGGTCATGCCGATGCCGCCGCTGAGGCCTTCAATCACTGGAACGAAGCGGACCCCAAAGCGGTTCCAGCAGTATGTGCCAGGTGCCATAGCAGCACCGGCATCGTGAATTACTTGAATGGCGCCTCTGTAGACGTGCCGGTGCCTGGCGGCGTTATCACCTGCACCACCTGCCACAATCCCACCGTCAGCGCCCTGAGCGAAGTCACTTTCCCATCCGGCGCGGTCATCTCCGGCCTCGGCCCCGAAGCCCGCTGTATGACCTGCCACCAGGGACGTGAGTCCAAGGTCAGCGTAGATGAATCCGTCAAGGATATGGATGCCGACACCGTCAACTCCGACATCAAATTCATGAACATCCACTATTTCTTTGCTGGCGCCACGCTGTACGGCGCTCAAGCACACGGCGGGTATGAGTACGATGGCAAGATTTACGATATCAAATTTACCCATACCGAAGGCATTGATACCTGCCTTGGCTGCCACGACCAGCACAGCCTGAAGGTCAAGATCGAGGTCTGCCAGACATGCCATGAAGGCGTTACAACCGTCGAAGACTTGAAGAACAACCGCATGAATGGTTCACTCGAGGATTACGACGGCGATGGTAACACGACCGAGGGCATATATTACGAAATTCAGGGGATTCAGGAATTGGCGTATGCTGGCATCAAGGCCTACGCTAAGGATGTCGCCGGCACGGGCATCGTTTACGACCCGAATACCTATCCCTATTTCTTCACCGATGCAGAAGGCGACGGCAATATTGACCAGGCCGATGGCAAGAACGTAAGCTTCACAACCTGGACGCCGCGCCTGCTCAAGGCTGCCTACAACTATCAGTTCTCGGTCAAGGACCCTGGCGCCTTCGCACATAACGCTAAGTACGTCATCGAACTGCTCTGCGATTCGATTGACGATCTCAATGCAAAACTGCCCACGCCTGTAAAAGGCTGCGGCGCTCGCAACGACGCCGGCCACTTCGCCGGTAGCACCTCGCCCTTCCGCGATTGGGACGACACCATGATGGTGCCTGCCGGTTGTTCCAAGTGCCACAGCGCCAGTGGCCTGCCACAGTTCCTCGCCAATGGCGGCTCCCTGTTCCTCACATCCACTGGCACGCTCCAGATCACCGGCATCGTCGCCAATCCCTCTGCCAACGGCTTCATGTGCTCAACCTGCCACGACGAGGCCAAATTCCCGAATCGCTACGCAGTTGAATCCGTGACCTTACCGAGCGGCAAGGTGGTAAGCTTCGGCGGCAAGGATACGGATGGCAAGTGGGTCGCCAACGACAGTAACCTCTGCATCGTGTGCCACCAGGGTCGCGAGTCCACCGCCAGCCTGAACGCATACCTTGCCGGTAAGGATCCCAACACCGTCAGTGATAAGATCAGCTTCAAGAATATCCACTACTTCGCTGCCGGTGCTACCCTGTTCGGCAATGATGCCCAGGGCGCTTACCAGTTCGATGGCAAGACCTACGTCGGTCAGAACACCACGCACCCGCTCAACAAGTGCGTGGAATGCCACGACACCCATTCGCAGGCGGTCAAGGTCGAGGACTGCGCGGCCTGCCACACAGGCGTGACCGATCCTGGCACCATCCGCTTCGCAAACGACACGACCGACTGGGATGGCGATGGCAACGTGACCGAATCCATGGAAGAGGAAACCGCCACGCTGCAAGAGGCGCTTTATGCCCAAATCCAGGCGGCTGCCGCGGCCAATGGCAAGCCGATCGTCTACTCCGCTGACGCCTATCCTTACTTCTTCAACGACACCAACGGCAACGGCACATTAGAGGCAGACGAGGCCACCTCCGCCAACAAGTACAACGGTTTCACGCCAAACCTGCTCAAGGCTGCCTACAACTACCAGTACTCGATCAAAGATCCAGGTGCGTTCGCTCACAACCCGAAGTACATCATCCAGATCCTGATCGACTCCATCGAAACCGTGGGCGGCGATGTGACCATGTACACCCGCCCATAAACAGTGCATAACTTTCTATCGCTGCTGCGGGGACGAGACACCTCGTCCCCGCCGTTTCATTACCAAGACTTGCGATTCGATGCATCTTCTCAATAGTAGGTGTGGGGCTGTCCTAAAAGGGGCAGCCCTACACCTCCATAATTTAAGGACTCACATCGGCATGGAAAATCTCATTTTTAGTTATAATATAGACAAGGTACCCTGTGAAGAGAATAAAACAAAGCTTAAAGCATTTCTTTTTCCCGCCGGCCGGTTCTCCGCGCTGGCTCATGATCCTGCCGTACGCCATCCTGGGCGTGCTCACCCTGTTGCTGCTGGTCGGTGGAGCCTACACCTGGGACTACACAAACTCTCCCAAGTTCTGTGGCACAACCTGCCACACGATGCCTCCGCAGAACGTCACTTATCTCGTATCCCCGCACGCCAATGTCTATTGTACAGAGTGTCATATAGGACGTAGTTTCCTCGGCACCCAGGTCGCCCGCAAGACCGAAGATGTGTACGAAATCTATGCCATGCTCTTCCACCAGTACGAATTTCCTATCCGCGCCAGCCGTACACGCCCGGCGCGCGAGACCTGCGAGAAATGCCACCAGCCCGAAGCATTCGTCAACGACAGCCTGAGCGTAATCACCCACTTCGGTAACGACCTTCAAAACACGTCGGAGACCATCTACCTGATCCTCAAGACCGGAGGCGGAGCCAAGCGCGAGGGTCTGGGGCGCGGCATCCACTGGCACATCGTCAACAAAATCCTCTATTACACTACCAACCCGTTGAGCCAGGATATTCCCTACGTCCGCGTTTACAACGACGACGGCACTACCACCGAGTACACTACGGCCGGCTTTGACCCCAAATCCATTGACGAGGATAAGCTCAAAGAAATGGACTGCCTCACATGTCACAACCGCGTATCGCACAACTTCGAGCCCCCGGCTGAATCGGTGGATAGCGCCATGACACGCGGCCTGATTGATCCGAACATCCCGGAGATACACGAGAAAGCCGTGATGATCTTGAGCGCCTCCTATGCCTCGCGAGATGAGGCGGTAGAAGCGATTACCGCCCTGGCAGACTACTACAAAAACAGCCACGGCGCATACTATTCCGAGAGCGCGGATAAAGTCCAGGCTGCCATCCAGGTAATCCAGGATATTTACGATCACACCGTCTTTACTGATCAAAAAGTGGACTGGATGACCTATCCAAACGACCTCGGCCACATCGACTCACCGGGCTGTTTTCGCTGTCACGATGGAAAACATCTCAACGCGAATGAGCAGGCCATTCGCCTGGAATGTAACCTGTGCCATTCCATCCCCATTGTCTCGACGCCGCAGAACTTCGTGACGCGCCTAGAGATCAGTAGCGGACCTGAACCGGCGTCTCATAGGGATCCCCTTTGGATCGGCACGCATTACATCGCCTACAGCCTCCCCAACGCGGCCTGCACGAACTGCCACATCACCACCGACGCTGGCGGGATCTCGAACACCTCCTTCTGCTCGAACAGTGCCTGCCACGGGACGGTGTTCAACTACATCGGGTTAGACGCGCTCTCACTGCGCAAGACGCTGCCCCAGGCGGCGACGCCCGCGCCTACCCCGACCCCCGCGCCGGCCACTGGTCCAATCACCTTCGATGCTACTATCAAGGCCATCTTTGCCGCCCATTGCACCGGTTGCCACAATGCGACTGCCCCCACCGCCGGTCTGAACCTGACCTCCTATGCTGGTATGATGAACGGTGGAAATAATGGCCCCGTTATCATACCCGGCGACGGGAGGAACAGTCTGCTCGTCAAGATCCAAAGCGCCCAGCATTTTGCCAACCTGGCATCGGATGAATTGTCACTCGTCAAGCAATGGCTCGAGGCGGGCGCGCCAGAGAAATAACTCAGTCGGTTGTAGCCGGTTCGGCCAATCGCTTCTCCCTAACATCCACTTTCTCCTCCGCCTCCTGACGGTCAACCACCTTCAAGTAACGCACCCCCAGCGAGAAAGCCAACAGTCCGTAACCGACCACGCCAGCGCCGCTGAGCACCTCGATCAACGAGGGGAAATAGTGTGTATATCCAACGATCGATTCCCCAGGCAGATACGAGAGGACGATCATCAGGTCAGAAATGTTTGTATCCCACCGATAAGCCACCACGCCGCCTACCACCAGGATCAAGGCGAGCATGCGCCACAGTTTACTCGTGCGCGTAGGGCGGTAGAGCAGCAGCACCATAGGCGCGACGATACCCAGCAGTATCTCGCCAGCCCAGAAGTTGAAGGACAGCGGCCCTCGTGTCAATAGCTGCAGACCTTCGGTGCGACCTGGCTGATAGGTGTAGGTCATCGAGCGGGCATCGAAACCGCAGCCGGGATCGCAAGTGAATACCGCGTCCAGACATCGGCGATATCCCAGATGAGGGGGGCCGGATATTTTCCCCTCAGAATAAAGAGACCAAAAACCCAAACAGTTTCCAGACCAAGCGGGACAACCAGGATGAGACGGGAGACAGCCGGGGAAGTAGCAAGCAGGTAACTGCCGAAG
>Ga0315275_10008240_pt1 | contig 10130 bp, 6 predicted proteins | sample YL17G03_0_MG_FD_205557 | JGI IMG/M metagenome (GOLD analysis project Ga0315275, IMG submission 205557) | Sediment microbial communities from Yellowstone Lake, YNP, Wyoming, USA - YL17G03_0 | ecosystem: Environmental > Aquatic > Freshwater > Lake > Sediment | place: USA: Wyoming | collected...
GACACCCTTTGTTTTATTGGTGCTGTAGAAAGCAACTACTGGAGAAAGCCTTGATAAATGCGAATAATCTTTTAATTTTTCCCGGAAGAGCTTGTGTTTGGCTTTTGCTTTTTCACCATAATCTAGTAATTCCTCTGGCTTATCGACAAGCAATCGAGCTTTCCCTTTCTTTGAAGTGAGCGCTTCTGCTATAGACTCCTTTTTGTCGCCTGAAACTACAAATTGCTTGAAGTGGCCCCTTCGATCAATTTCACATGTAATAGATATAGGGACATTATCAAGGGCATCATCAATGTATAGAACAGACTTGTTTTCTCTCAACTTTCCCGATAATGAAACGAGTTCTTGAATCATAGCCTCTCCTCCTCCGTAGCTTCCTCGGCAAGATTAAATTCATGTATCAACTGCCTTGGGTACGTTGCTATCTCACCTTGCATGTGTTTGCTCGTAAGTATTTGTTTGTATGCCTCACGGCAATCCAACACACCATTCCGAACGGCTACATCATAAAAGAATTTTGGCATTGGTATACCGTTCTCATCATACCACATATCAAGGAACATACTGCCGATAGGAATTTCTTCGTGTATCGGCTTGTCATTTTCTGACACGGGTAAAAACTCTGCTGCAAACTCGCGCGTCCCTAAGAATGGACGTCGCCAGCATTGCCCCTTGCGTACTCTCCGGTTGAACATCTCAACGTATTTCTTTGGCGGATTCTTTCCATCAGGCAAGGACTGAAAGATCGATGCTTCGATGATGTACGCAACATCCTTCAGGATGATGCTGTTACGTTGTGCTCGATACTTTGGTTTACCCTTGTCATCAACCTCATCAACGCAAATGGGGTTATTGCCTTGCTTGGAATTAATTTCATTCCTTTTTATGGAATGGAATTTCACAGACTTGAGAACGCTGATACTATGCACATGCCACGCGAACTCTGGTTTCCAGAGAATGCAATCCAATGCTCCCCGAGCCGCCGAAGGAGTCATACAGGGATAGGTCATTCGTTCAACCTTAAGGTCAGGGCGGGTGAAACAGGCAAAATCGCCGGTCACTTTTACTTGGACAATATTTTCATTCATGGTTCCTCCTTTTATTGTACTAGTCATTCCGAACTTGTTTCGGAATCTCATTCTCAGACCCTGAAATAAATTCAGGGTGACACAACACAATTAAAACACTGTCTCAACATCTTCCGGTGCAAGTCCGATGCTGTCATTGTAAGTTCCATGCCAGATATGCAGCGAGTCTTTGAAATGTTCAATCTGGTTTGAATACTTCACCAAGAAAGGATTATAAACCTGCACGCTGAACTGTTGCACTTTTCGGTAGTGTTCTCTTTTAATTAAGAAACTGTTTTCAATTTCTTTAAGCAACAGTTTACTTTCTTCCGAGTAATCTTTGATGAACAACGATACTGTCGGTGAATCAATGAGTCTGAAGTTCTCAGCAACAGTTTTGAAATTACCCAATTGTCTGTTGTCAGTAATGCCATATTTATCATTATCAACAAAGAGGCTTAGAGCTTCATAGTATTCCTCAAATGATTCTGCTCTATGTAAAAGCTCTGGATCGTCCGTTATCATTCGTAATGCCAAATCAGCGCAAGCTTTATATGTTTTATCGGGCATCTTTTGATGTTCAAGATTAAATAGCACAACGCGCCCTTTTTTTAATACGCCATTTCGGTTGCACCTACCAGCGGCTTGAATTACTGCATCCATCGGAGCGACAGCACGATACACACAAGGAAAGTCGAGATCAACTCCTGCCTCAACCAATTGCGTTGAAAAAACAGCAATCCTTTTTCCACTTTTAGGACGAAGATCTGCAATAATATTGCCGATTGTTTTCTTGCGATGATGCGGACACATTGCGGTGGAGAGATGGTAATGTTGTTCATGAGTACCAGATTGTGAAATGAACTGGTATAATTCCTTCGTGACAGCTTTTGTGTTGGCTATAACAAGAAACGACCCAGTTTCCTTTGAGAGCGCATCTGTCAATAAGTCAAATGAGACCTCATTAAGATTCTTCATCAATTTGAAGTTCACTCTTTGTGTTGCCTTGAAATATTTCTGCGGTTTTGTTATCAGAGGTTGAATAGTATCTATACCCTCAAACCCTTCTCGCTTTTGGAACGCCGGTTGTGTTGCAGTGCAGAACAGGAATGATGTTCGTGCCAATTCAACAATATTCTTGAGCATCACAACTATGGGTTCAGAATACTGTTTCGGCAATGTCTGCACTTCATCGAAGATAACGACCGATTCCGCAATGTTGTGGTTCTTCCTACACTTGAACGGGCGATTACTAAAAAGTGACTCGAAAAATTGCACGGATGTTGTTACCACAATGGGCGCATCCCAGTTTTCGCAGGCAAGCCGTTTTGACAATTCCGAGCCTGTGCCCACCGCATTCTCATCATACTTGTCGATATCCTTGTCCTCTTCTACTATTCCGGAATGATGTTCAAGGACAACGTCGTCTCCAAACACATCCTTTAAAATCTTTGATGTCTGGTCTATGATGTTTATGAAAGGAAGAACAATGATAATGCGCTTCAATTTATAATGTCGGGCGTGTAGTAGCGCCCAATACATCGATATCAATGTTTTACCTAATCCGGTCGGGAGTTGAAGAGAGAAAAACCCGACAGGAGCGTCAAATCGTTTCGCCGTTTCGTTGCGCGCTTTTGTGCGAAGTGAATTAATAATCTCCGTCGAATGCCCTTCTACATGTTTCTTTTGTAGTTCCGTAAACTTCTTTTCGAGAGCGGCAATGAGAACGTCACAATCAAGCATAGGGCTTGTTCGTGCGTTTGTCTTTTCCAGATTGAAGTGATGTTCGGTATCCAACCAATCTGCATCCGTCAGTGCACTGAATAAAAATCGTGTTACGCAGTCGACATGTAGCTTATCTTTAACAATGATCTCCTTTATTTCGGGGAAAGATCTTTCTGCTTCAGGAAAGCTTTCATAGAAACGACTTCTCACTTCTTGGATATTATTTGTGTTGTCTTCAAGTATTTCAAATGCGGAGACAAGTTCCTCTTTGTCCGGCATTCCCGCGTGATGTCCTTTTATTGCGAAAGGTAGTGGAATGAATTGTTTCGCAATTGTTCGAGCAAGGAATGCCCCAATACCTGCATGCGGCGTTTTAGGTATCCCGGTAGCTAAGTAATTCTGAAACCCATCCTGAAACTTGCCGATGTCATGCAATAGTCCTGCGAGGTAGAACAGCTGATGAAGGTTTTCTGAGGGTGCAAATGAGCTGGAGAGTTCGGCCGTGCGCAGAAGATGTTCTCTCAACTCATGCCTCACACCTTGCGCGTTTTCTGAATGAGCGAAGAACATTCCACATCCTTTCCAGGAATCACGTGGATTCCTGAGTAGCGCTGAATCTAGCTCTTTTTGGGGGGATGACGATTCACAAACGACAAACCCGCACCCGCCGGAGGCCTACAAAAGTCATGGCGCCGGAAGGCGCCATTCCATATGATGAATAGGCAAAAACTGACAGCAGAGAATGCGGGTCAAATGATCATACTATCACGGTCAGTTCGGGCGAAGTCGGTGTCTTATTCCCCTCTCGTTGAAGTTACCCAAAACGCCTCTGGTTTGCAACCCTTCGTCTCCGTCCCAACCACCGCTCTGTGTGTCAGTTGAGCAAATCGGTTGGGAGTGCGCTCAGGGTAGACAGTAATCCACTTGTTTGAAACGAAAAAGCGAAGGGCGCGGCAGACCGCCACGCCCTTCGCTCAGATTTCCGACTCACTTTAGAGCGTGTGCGTCCGCAAGTCAGGCGGAAATTGCTTGTCCACACTTCATCTAACCTTGCTCTTCCGAACTCAGTTGTTCATTCCATCCCACACTTCACACGGGATGTCCCTGGTTTTCCCCGTGCGCAGGCATCTCGTTGCGCGATGCCTCTTCGTAGTAATGGAACACACGGTTTCGTCCGGCCCGCTGCGCTTCGAACAGCGCTCGTTTTACGTTGGTCAACACTTCGTCGCTGGTCCGTGCATGCTGGGGAAACGTCGTGACACCGATGCTGATCGTCGTGCGGATGTCCTTGGCGGTGAAGGACGATTCTTCGACTACCCTTCGCAGTTCGTCGGCAACCGAAACCGCGCTTGCGACGGGTGTGTCGGCTTTCAGGACAACGATCTCGTCAAACCCGTATCTTCCGGCACCGTCGACCGTCCGCAATTGTGTCTTCAGTTTGGCGGCGATGCCCTTGAGAAGTTCCTTGGCAGAATCGTAACCGTACGTCAACGCGATCTGTTTGTAGTTGTCGACATCGAGGAGCATGACACTGAAATTCTCGCCGGATTTCTGGGCACGTTCGATGTTTTCGTTCAGTCGCTCCAGGAACGGTCCGTATTTTTCGAGCTCGGTCTCATGGTCGATCTTGTCCAGGTGCAGGTTCTCTTCAAACAACCTCGACTTGTTCAGCGCCAGTCCGGCGAGCCGGGCAAACATCGCCATGGAAGGAACATCATCGCTCGTGAGACCGTGCTTCTGTTTGTGGTCGGCATACAGATAGCCGAGTGTCCGGAAGTCAATCACGATTGGGACGCAGATGCAGGATTCCATCCGATTCTCCATCTGGACCTCGCTGGTGAGTTGAGGATCAGCATCGCTGTCCGTCACAACAATCGGATTTCCCGACCAGAGGAGTTTCCCGACGGCACCCGTGGCAAGCTTTCGACGGAATTCCTTCGTGAATGTATGAGAAAGGCCGTAGCTGTTTTCGACATTCAGGTATTCCGTCCTGGGATCAACGATGACGATCGCACAGGTCTGACATTTGAATATCCGGACGATACGGTCTACGACAAGATGAAAGATTTCTTCGTGCTGGTTGGTAGAAGTGAGGACTTTCAGGATCTCTGAGAAGTAGCCCAGACATTCTTCGTGCTTGAGATGGTTCATAGCGGTAACCTCCTTTCATTCGGTGAGATTACGCCGTCGCTCTTCAAGACTCGCGGTAGGAATCAGAGGGGCGCGCCGCAACGGCAGCACCCCTTCGGCAGTACAAGTACGCCAATTCCGTCATTAATGTCAAAACGCTCCAACGAAGCCTACGGTAAACCGATTTGCTTCGCGTTCCATATCGTATGTGTATTCACCGACGAGTCTCAGATTCCGGGCCAGCAATTTGCTGACATGGGCAGTGGCAGTATGATAGTTCGGCGCACTGACGTCCGATTTGACCCAGTTGTACAAAAGTCCTCCATACCAGGTGCTTTTGTCCCCAAGAGGCGAATAGATAAGTTCCGCAAAGGCTCCGCGCGTCGCCACTTCGCCATCGGTCACAAACATGGGCTTCGAATCATTTCGCGCCACATACTGCACGTTCAATTCCACCGGGTCGAGTGTCACCGTCAAATCCGGACCGGCCATCCACGTCCTGTTCGTGTTGGCGGCTTTGTCTTCGTTCCCATAGTAGCCAAATCCACCGATACGGATATTCTTGCTGATCTCCTGTGAGACGCGCATCATTCCATTCTTGTTCTTGTCGATATCGAAGTTCCTGTCTGCATCTGCGGGTCCGATACCGCTTCCGTTCAGGACTTCGAGTATGATGTCTGTCCCCGTCGGCAGTCCATACGTGAGCATCATCCCCCGATCGTACGTGAGATTGATCGAGGAACTCCCAATCTTTGTCCGGTAGATCTGGTAGTCCTCCAGCGTCAATCTCAATTCCCGTTTGAAAAGAGGATCAGACACCTGGAATTGGCCGACATAGAGGTCGAGATCCTGCTGAAACAAATTGTTGAACACGACGAACGCATCTTCCAGTCCCGAAACTTCTCCGCGCTCGCCGAAAAAGAAGTAGAAGTAGTATGAGATATCCCGTGCAATCTGACCTCCCGAAAGGAGCTTGATCAGGTACGGTGACTGAAAATCAGACCTGTCCGCCGTCTCGGGCTGATACCGCAGATATCCTTCGATGCGAAGTGCCAGCGGAATCTCCCGCATCAGCAGGAGAAAATCGTCACCTGTCTCCTTGTAGTATCGGGCCGGTTCTTGGCCAACAAGCTGAAATCCGTTCCCGGCAAACTCATCGCCAAAGGATTTGAGCTTCGGAAACGGCGCGTGACAGGTTGTACACGACATATCATATTTCCTGGCGAATGCCGGAATAGCTATGGCTTCTTCCAGGAGCAGGACACATACCAGACAGAAAAACACGGCAACAACGCTGATCTGTTTCATGGTCTCATTCCCTTTCTCATAGTAGAATTCAGCGAATGATCGTTTACACCTTACTGCAACACAGTTACGGTGGTACTATGCGAATTCACTTCCACAATTTCGGCCTCATCCAACGGAACATCCAGGAATTCGACAATGGGTCTCGGCAGTTTTTGATAATTGAGCGTCGCTTTCACTTTCATCGGTCCCGGCGCAGCGGCGGTCGGAAGAGTCCATGTAAATGTTTCCAGTTTTGTTTCTCGGGGACCAATCCTGTAGTCGGTCGCCTGAGAGGCCGTGTACCATTGCATGATCGTCATTTGACCCTTGGGATCAAGATACGGGAGTCGGAAAATCCTGTCCCCCTCCGGTACGCCATCCCGCTGCACGCCTTTGAAATCGGGAATGTTCAGGGGAATACCCATGTCCTGGTAAGCAAGCGTGTTCGCTGCAATCGTGTACTCTTCGCCGGGGAATCCCTTTTTGTCCACCGTGAGGTGGTACACATTCCCTTTCGCATCCATGGCTTCCACATGAAGCCAGACCAGCCGTTCTTCGGAAGAGCCGGTTGGGAATTTATGCCCGGTCTTTTGATTGAACAAGGCGACGGTAAACGTTACGCGCTCTCCCGGCTCGAGTTCGCGCGTATCCGGATGAATCCGCACTTCAATCGTTCCGCGAACCTTTCCGTTGTCATGTGCACCATGGAATAAGTGCTGGGCGACATCCGGAAGCTCACCTGCCATCGTTGCGTTGCGCCCCTTGGCATACGTCATGTGGCAATTCTGGCATTGGACGCCTTCCTTTGCATACGGTCCTTCTTTCCATTCAAGATGCGTTGACTTCACCCAAATGCCAAAAGAATTTTTTTCGTTGTGACAGGTTCCGCAGAATTCGGCCTTCCTATGAAACTCGGATTTCTTTGTTTCGTGAGCGGGAGACGCCAATCCGTCACGCGGCCCGTATTTCACCTTTCCCGGTTCTGAGACAAAATTGAAATTGAACGGGGTGTCCCCTTTGAATCCGGTAACAGTGTGGCAAACGTCGCACGCCACGGATTCGTTGGCACGGCTCTTTGCTTCCGGCTTGGGTGGCGGAACGTCGCCAGCCAGGAATGCCATTGGCGAATGACAACCGTTACACCCGGCCTTCACCCCAGCAACCTTTGGATCCTTTTCTGCATGGGGAATCGCCAATTTGAAGTACTCGATCTCATCCCAATGATGTGTGTATGCCTGAGACATCATGGCCTGTGACCACTGTTGATAGAAATCGACATGGCACGATTTGCCACAGAACTCCGGCTTTTCAAAATCAGAGTATTTTCGGGTGCCGAGTGCCTCCTCGCCAGCTTTTTTCTCCTGCGCGTTGGCACCTGTCCAGGCAGATGCAAGAAGGAAAGACACAACCAGATATGCCGTCTTCATGTTGACTCCTTTCAATTGTGCGCGGTTTGGATTCGAAGTAAGCATTGTCAAGTTTGACAATCGTTCCGGAGGGATTTCACCGAACTGCCCAGCTTGAGAACAGAGACAAAGGTTGTGCCAATCGGAGTCCTCGATTTCATACATATTTCTGGAGAACAGAATTCCTGACCGTGGCAAGAATGCCGGAGATGAGAAAATGATTCCCAATCTTGACTCTCGCGGTCAAGGATCCAGCATGGAACGATGCATCCCAACGAAGAAGTTCCTTACTCATCGCACGGTAGAAGGAGATCCGGACTTTTCTTCCGGAGTCATTTCATAATTCTTTGCGTTCATACAAAAAATGTGCGAAATTACACCTGTGGTATTCAGTCTCTCGCCATCGACGATGTGTACATCTTTCCCAATACTCTCCGACAGGGTGCGACCATGACCATCTTAGCATTTGTTCCATTCATCTTTCAACTTGTGTTGTTTGTTCCAACGAATTCCGAAGTCCCCCGCGTGACAGTCGAGAACGTCAGCGCCGAGACGCAAGCATGTATCGATTGCCACGAGAACTATACGCCCGGCCTCGTCGCCGACTGGAGGATGAGCAGACATTCAAAAACGATTCCCCAGACTGCACTCTCGAAACCAGCGATGGAGAAACGGGTGTCCAGTTCCTCGATACCATCCGCGTTGCAAAATGTCGTGGTTGGCTGTTATGAGTGCCACTCGCTTCGCGGATCCTCACACAAAGACAACTTCGAGCACTTCGGCTACAACATCAACGTCGTCGTGAGTCCGGGCGATTGCGAAACCTGTCACAGCGTGGAGGTGCAGCAGTACAGCGATTCCAAGAAAGCTCATGCCCGGGGAAATCTGCAGAAAAATCCTGTCTACCACTTGCTTGTGGAAACCATAACCGGGGTGCAGGAGATGAAGCAAGGACGCCTCGTGTCGAAGCCATCCTCGCCCACCACAAACAACGAAACGTGCTACGGCTGTCACGGGACAAATGTAGAGGTGAAGGGGATGCGAACCGTCGATAGCGATGCCGGGGAAATCCAGGTTCCCGATTTGGCGAATTGGCCGAATCACGGTGTCGGCAGAGTCAATCCCGACGGAAGTCAGGGAACATGTACGGCATGTCATGCGCGTCACAGTTTTTCGATCGAAGTTGCAAGGAAGCCGCACACCTGCGGACAGTGTCATCTTGAACCCGACGTTCCTGCGTACAATATCTATCTGGAAAGCAAACACGGAAATATTTTCGAGACCAAGCGGAATGAAATGGAATGGAATGCCGTACCGTGGGTCATTGGAAAGAACATCACAGTGCCAACATGTGCGACCTGCCACAACAGTCTCGTGACAAATCCTGCCGGTACAGTGATTGCAGAGCGAACACACGATTTTGGCGGACGCCTGTGGGTGAGGATCCTCGGACTGGTCTTTTCTCATCCTCAGCCGAAGAGCGGCGCAACATTTGAGATCAAGAACGCAGACGGCCTTCCACTCCCGACAACCTTTGGCGGTAAACCGGCATCACAATACCTGTTGACACGAGAAGAGCAGAACGGACGGCGCAACATCATGAAGGATATCTGCAAGAGTTGCCATGCTTCCTCGTACGCAGAGAAACACTTTGCGAAACTTGATTCGACGATCGTCGAGACAGACAAGATGACGCTCGCGGCAACTCAGATCCTTACCAAGGCATGGGATGAGAAACTGGCTAACAAGACCAATCCTTTTGACGAACCGATTGAGAAACTGTGGATTGAGCAGTGGCTGTTCTACGCCAATTCCGTACGGTATGCTTCGGCAATGTCCGGACCGGATTTTGCGAGCTTCAAACACGGATGGTGGGATTTATCGAAGAACCTGAAGGAAATGGAACATCAGTACGAAGTGCTGAAGGCTATGAAGAAGAAACGATAACTGGATTGGCACGGTTTCGTCTCTACGAATCATTCATACGTGAGTAACCGACATGTACCGATTTGAACGTATTTTGTGTCCCATCGATTTTTCGCCAGCTTCTCTCCATGCAATCCGCTACGCGGCGTTTCTGGCCGGCAAAGAATCCGGGAGTATCACGCTCATGTATGTCGATGAGCACGAGCGGGATCCGCTCGGCTTCCTCGACCACAGCGAGCACGGAATAGCGGAGTATCGGTCGACGGCGGCCGGAGTTGCCCAGAAAAGGTTTTCCGATGTCATTGCACAGGCGAAGCTGGGCGGGCTCAATGTTGAGTGCATCGTCCGGTTCGGGACAGCGTACAGAGAGATTATCGATGAGGCTGAAGTGAAGCGATATTCCGCCGTCGTGATTGCCACGGAAGGACTTGGACGTTCCTCCCCACATTTGATAGGACGGACGGTGGAACGAGTTGTCCGCCTTTGCCGCGCTCCGGTGATTACGCTCCGCCCGAAGGAAAACGGCGACCCTTGGAAGGTGCAGACCATCCTTTGCCCAACCGATTTTTCAGAATACTCGAATTACGCA
>Ga0315275_10008241_pt1 | contig 10130 bp, 14 predicted proteins | sample YL17G03_0_MG_FD_205557 | JGI IMG/M metagenome (GOLD analysis project Ga0315275, IMG submission 205557) | Sediment microbial communities from Yellowstone Lake, YNP, Wyoming, USA - YL17G03_0 | ecosystem: Environmental > Aquatic > Freshwater > Lake > Sediment | place: USA: Wyoming | collected...
TTGTTTTGCTGGTCAAGTTGAGAGCCGAGTGTCATGTTAAGGCGCGATTGAGCGCCGGAAACTTCAGCCAGTGCAGTCTGAGTCTGCAATGACTGAGTTGGAACTGCAACGGGAGCCGGTGCTGGTGCTGGTGCCGGTGCCGCTTTTTTTTTCTTACCCATGACAGTTGATTTTCTTAATTAACAGTATAACAAAGGGATTCAGATCAAGTCATCCGAAACGTTTGTCCGGCGTAACCACGAGCAAACTCTTTGGCTGCCATTGCTTGGGTTGCTGTTGCGCGGTCACGTTCTGCTTCGGCGCCAGCAGCGGAGGTCATTTGGCTCTGCGCTGCAACGTTACGCGCTGCTTGAGCTGTTGGCAAGTAATCTTTGAACTTAGCGTATTTTTCGCTAAGCTCTTCGTTAAGAAACTTTGACTGGGAAGAAGCAGCATTCAAGATTGGAAACAAGTCTGCCGTCTGCTTGAGTGTTGCTTCCGCGCCAAATTCAGCTGCCGCTTTAGCTTGCTGCAAATAAAGCGGCTGCAACTGTCTCTCAAGTTCAACTTGTGCTCTTATTTTGTCGGCGTAATCAGAAGGAAGCGCGGAAACAGAAGGCAGCGTATATGCCTGTGTTTGAGTGGGTGCGGCTTTGTTGCTAACTGTACCGTAGCCCGTAGTGGGCTTGTACTTAAGCATGTTCACCCAATCTGCTAAAAAGTCGAGAGAACTTGACCCTGCAGGATTAAAATTAGTGGAAAAACTAGCAGCCATTAGCTGTACTGGTATTGAGCGGCAAGTGCACTACCCATCTGGGATGCTGCGTTAACACCCATCTGCTGAGAGGTCCGCAGGCTGCTACGGATGGCGTCTGCTTGAGTATCAATGTTAGAACGAATTTGAGCTGCAGCCAGATTGCGCTGCATTTCATCTTTCTTTGCCTGAGACAAGACGGGGTACTGAAGGTTGATCAGTTTCTGCATATTTCTGATCTGGGTATCCATATCTTTTTCGGATGCCAAACGTCCAGCGGCAAACGCTTTGTTAGGATCCATGACATCTAAAGCTCCTAATTGACGATTAAGGGCTTCAAGATCCTCTGGAACTGCAGGGACTGGGGTAAATGCTCCAGGTTGTTGCGCACCTAATCCTGGGACGCCCATTGCACCGCCTCCGCCAAGAGCTGCTTGGGCAGCTCTTCCGCCGCCACCGAGAACTTGACTTCCTAAGTTGCCCACCGCTCCAGCAACAGGAGCTAGTACGGCTGCGCCTGCAAGCTGTGTCCCAATGTTTGCAGCGTTGCCAGCAAGTTTTGGAGCATTAAGAAGGGCTTTTTCAACACCTGTCAGACCAAGCCCCATTGCCTGCTTTTGCAGCAAAGAATTAAGCGGAATCATGCCAGCCATTCGACTGGAAGCAAGGCCGCCAACGGCACCGCCCAACCCACCGGTCACCCCACCGAGTAAACCACCTGAAAAAGCTCCTTGAGCAGTTTTACCAAGATCTCCGCCGCTTTGCTGATACCCTTGAAGTCCCCCAAGGGCTGCTCCTAAACCAGCGGAACCTAGAAGTAAGGGCAACATAATTTAAATCCTCTTAGTAGTTATTTTAATAGAGATACGCTTTTGTTTTAATTAAACAAAATTACTGGCTGCACCCATCCCAGCTGAAATAAAAGGGCCCGCTCCGGGGATTGCATTTGCAAAAGGAGCAGCAAACCTGAGAACCTTACTAAAAGTGCTTTGTTCTGGCGGAAGAATGGTTGGCGGCGGCCCCTGAACAACCATAAAATTTTCTCCTTGAGCAACTAAGCCCCCACTAGAAGTAAGACCATCAGCTCTTTTACCTTGTGCAATGTTATCTTGACCATACTTCTCTAGTCCTTTTCCTGCAGCACGAAAAGCGTCCTCCCAGGGGAATTGTTTCTTCTCTTTATCTTTGCCAAGTCCAAAAGGATCGCCTTCTAGATTAAAGCCTTTATTCCAGCTTTCTGAATCGGAGCCAATTCCACTAAACCCGCCAGAGCCTGGATTCCAGCTAGACCCAAAACTACTTCCGCCCCCGCCGCCGCCAAAGGAGCCTCCGTCGAACTTAAACGAATCAGACCAAGAGGGGTTAAATTCAGCCATTTACTTAATATAAGGAACAAGTTGTTGCCAGCTTTGTGCTTGAGGTTGGCCTAAAGCTGTACTGGCTTGCTCCAGGGAACCGTGTTTGTGCTTTAAGTATTCTACAGGGTTCTCTTTTTTAATCCGACGTTCTGCAGATTTTTGAAGCAGTTTCTTTGCAACTTGACCAACAGCTGCTGCAGTAACCGCACCAGCAGCCAAAATTGCAGGTTCAGTATATCCACCTAGTTTTTCTGCAATCTTTACTCCTAGCCCTTGTTGACCGCTTATCTTTACGTTTGCAAAACCAGGGTATTGTTTTTGTTCTAAATTATAATTTCCTTGCACATCCGCTTTTGCTGGCTCAATTTTTAATTTTGGCTTGGCAGCATACGTTAATGCCTTAATTGCACCAAGTCCGGCAGCTGTGCCTACAGCAGCACTTAAGGTAACAGGAACACCTTTTAAACTAATCTCAGGATCATTAAGACCGCGTGCAGTGCCACGAATAACACCGCCAAGTGCAGAAAAAGATTGAGACTCTGGATCAATAATAACGTTTTTTCCAGGTTCTGGTTTTAGTGTTTGGTAGCGACGGTATTGAGAAAATGTGGACGGGGCTATGCCAGGCCGTTCTTGTTTAAACTCCTGGTAAGGCAGAAGCTGGCTTTTCTGACCGAGACCGTAACGCATTGCCGCTTCCAGTGCTGCGGACCGTGTTTTGCGGCCAGTGGGATCTTCTTCCTTGGAAACAGGTGCAACAGCTTTGTACCCCTTTGGGCGCAAGCCTTCAGTGATGGGACCAACTTGCCCGCTCATCATCCCCAGTGCAACCGGAACAGCTGCAGCAACTGCGGCACCAGCAAGTGTTGATTCCAAGCCCAACCTGGGCCCAACGTGTTGACCTACATCGCTCATAAGGCGATGCATGTTTGTGTACTTCCAAATATCTCTACGAGTTGTGTTTGTTAAAACATCAGCAGGAATATTAGCAATTATGGGTGTTGCAGTCGGCGCTTTAAATTCTTGCCTTTCACCAGGTGTTACAGAAGAATAGCTCCCACTAGGGTACACGCCTTGTGTTTGTTTAACCTCTGCTGCTGCCTTTACATTTTTTAACTGCTCTCCAACTAATCTCGACGTGGGGCCTTGAGTATTTTTATAGTAACCCCAAGGAGTGCGCTCAATATTACCCTGGACTTTGGCAACAGCCTGACCAACAAACTGTTGAGCCTTGGCTAAACTGTTTGTTAAGTAATTGGTGTTGGTATTTGGGTTCATCCCTAATACCTGACAGAAGGATTCATCATTCTTTGAACAGTGTCAAATTCTGCGCTAGGGTTTCTGTGAATAATCGTAGTTTCAGGATTATGGTAGTTTTTGGCTAAAGCAAGATTAATTTCGTTGGTATAACGTTCTTGTTCTTGTGCGGCATGAAATTGTTGAAGCTGCTGCAAATCGTGACCATAAATGTGCTGCGCTTCATGGGTCTCGGGTTCAATAGATTGAGGCCGTGCCATAGAATTTAAAAGCGAGCTTGTCCCTACTGCCCCAGTAATCTGGCCCAAAGTTTGTGCTGCAGCTCCTGGCATACCCATGGCTGCTAGCCCGCCACTTACTGGAGCGGCAATAGCAGAGTGAAGCCCAATGTTTGCAGCAGTCCTCAATGGCCCAACCGCAGGAGTTTGTCCCAGTAAACGCGGGACACCTTGAGACACGGCTGTACCTAATGCAGTTTCTGTTGCAATTTGTTTACCTAACTGTGCAGCAGTTTGCGGGCTTTTCAGGTACGCACCGAGATTTCTACCCGCTAGTCGAATTGCTTGCCCAGCGTTACCTAAAATACTCATGAGATTTGCGTACCTGTTGCACCTGCAAATCCCATTCTACCGGAAACATTTGTCACCCTGCTATCACCAATACCTTGTCCAGGTTGTTGACTTTGGAAGGCTGCAATAGTTTGCTGAGTAATCTGCTCTTCTGGCGGCACCAGGCCCCGCTTTCCTCCTTGTATATATCTAGAAAGAAAGCCTTTAGCTAATGCTTGGTCCCCAGGATTAGAAAAATTCGATTGGTCGCCAAAAGAATCAATTGTATTCTGTGCTTGTTCAGCATCTTTTGCTGAAAACACTTGAGAGTAAAACTGTTGAGAGGCTGGATTTTTCTTTAGTTGAGAAACAAATTGATTTTTATACGACGTGGGGTCGGCACCAGCAGGAGAATACGGCCCCGTTGTACCAGCGTCTACTGGTTTTTTATCACGCAGAGCCTGATCGTCAGGTCCTGTGTATCTTTGATTAAAAATTGCCATTTATTCTGCCTCTTGTTTACCTTTGTGTTTACGCAATTTTTTAAGAGTTTTAGCTAGATTTGCTTGGCGGACTGTGGTTTTATCGTACTCATCAGGATTTGCAGTTACTTTGGAGGCGAGTTCAGACGTAGACATCCCTCGCTCTTCTGCTTTCTTTGTAAAGGCACCGGGGCGTTTGATTGCGCCTTGAATCCAGTTCTTATCTTCTGCCATAACTTCTGTTACGAAACCCTGGTGCACTGGCTAATCTTAATTTAGCAGAGGCAATTGCAGTTACGAGTTCAAGATGTTACGAATCATTTCGGAACGCTGTTTTAGAAGCGCGATGCTTTGTGCACGGGCGCTTCCAGGCTCGGCTTTGGTACGGGTAGAAAACCTGGTGCCCAATGTAGGTTCTGTATAACCAATCGGGCGTTCCATTGCTTGTGGCGAATAAATCAGTCCTTCTGGGGAAACGCGCTCAGGATATGCGTCTGCTAACGCCTGACGTTGTGCGGGATCAAAAGAAGCTGGATCAATAACGTTTGCTGCGATCCCTTTAAATGTGCGACCCTCTCTACCCATGATACGTTGTGGTTCAACGGCGGTGCCACGAATAGGACTTACAGTTCCGTGCGCAATGTCAGCCAATGAGATATCATCTGCAGTTAAGATTTCGCCAGAGTCAGAATGTTTGTACAGTACTGGGGTGACATCAGAGGGCGAACCTTGTGCCGAAGTTAAGCCTAAGTCGGTTAGTGCTTCACGACGACGGCCTACGCCACCAACCTCTTGACGTCCGGCTCCACCAGCCGCACGCATCTTGTAAAACTCTGGCGTGGCGATAGTTTTTTCTTCTGGTACAGCTGTCATGCCAACAACGTCTCCTGTAGTTTGACTAATGATTGGAGCGGACTTAGTTCCCTCTAGAACGTTCTCTGGGATGGAATAAAGAATTTGATTCTCTTTTGCTGAGTCCAGTCTTGTTTGTGCATTTGTAAGTTCAGTGTGCGCATTTACTAACATTTTGCGTTGTGATTGCGGCAACGAGTTAAACATCTCTCCAGTAATTTTTTCGGTTGGCGCCAAGCCAAATTGATTTAAAATCCCTGCTTTTACGTTGCCCAGCGTAGTTTGTTTACCAATTACGTTCCCTTCCAGAGCTTGAACTTGCGTCAAATTGGAACCTTTCCATGCACCTACAGCGCCAAACGGTTTGAAGAAAGATTTTGTGGGAACAGTTTCGCCGCCGGGAAGAGTAACATTAGTAGGAAGAGCACCTTGAGCACCTGCTTCAAGAATTACTGGATCTTGCGTAATGTCGTGCAGGCTGGTTACTTGTTTTAGGAAAGTCAGAGCACGTTTATCTGGTTTGGTTGAAAGTGGGTTTTCTAAAGTGCTGAGACGATTTACAATATCGCCCAATCCTTCTACCGTGGATTCTGATGCAGACCCCTGTCCCCCTGCCGTGACAATACGCGGGTCAATCATGCTAGAGGGGCGATCACCTAAAGCAGGGACATACTCTTGCCCAGATACTAGGGAGGAAAAACGTCCAAGTGGTGCAACACCTTGCGCTTCTTGCGTTGCAATGTTGGCTTCAATATCGCGTGCACCTGGAAGTTGTTGAATTTTCCCTTTTAAAAAAGCACCGGTTACGTCACGTGCACCGGAAGTAGCAAATTCGCTAATATCTTTTTGCTCAGACGGAACATACGTGTATGGATGTTCAATGCTTGCAGTTGGGGATTGTACGCCGCCACCAGTACGTACCAGGCTTTTGCCACCTAATCTGGGCGCGGCAATCTCTTCATGTCGAACAGGATAAAGAATCGGTTCTGCAGAAGTAAATGTAACAGTTTTTGGTTCAACAGAAGGTATAAGAGCTGAGGTTTGCTGATCGGGATTTGTTGCTTGTGCAGTTGGAGTGTACGTACCAGTCCAGGGGTCTGGGGTTTGGCTTAGCAGCGAATATTGCTCAGTAGAGGGACTAATGGTGGCACCAGCTTCAGAAGATTGATAAATTCCCGCATCTTGTGGTGAAACCCCAGCATCTTTAGAGCGCAGCGCCATTAGCGTTGCACCTGAGCCTGGGATTTCCATTTGGTACGTGCCACGACCTTGACGTGCTGCTGAAAGCAAATCTTGCTTAGCAGACTCAACCCGAGCAGTTTGAACAGCTTCAGAAGAAGGAAGTACTTGCTCCAAGTTTTGCAGAGCCCTAGAACCCCCTTCATATGCTGAACGTGGGCCAAAAGTTTGGCTGGAAGTGATTACATCGCTTTCTGTAACTGGTTTAACTGAATAAGACTCGGAAGTTGGCGGAAGAGTTGCTTCCAGACTGGAGCCAGTAGGAGCACCTTTTGCAATTTGAACTGCTTGTGTTGCAACAGGAACTTCTTGTTGGTTATAACGCTGTCCTGTAGTAGGAGGAGTGACGTCGCCAGAATTACGGATGACATCCGGGTCAACAGTGCGGCCGCCCCCTAACCCCCCTAAGAAACTAGAAACACGGCCACCAATATTCTGAGCGTTTTCTTTTACAACTGTTTGCGCGTTTTGCACAGCTTGTTGCCCGCCAGGGGTCCGAGCAACTGCCAAACCAGCCGCAACTGTACCTGCTGCTAAGGCTGCTTTACCTAGTGTACTGAGCAGCGAATGCTGTTGATTGTGCTCTGAAACCTCGTGTTCCTCATCATTTTGGAAATGTTCGGAGGTAAGAGTGGAATCAATAGTGCCCGAAACTTTAGGGGCACGGTTGTCTGGGGTTACTGGTGAGTTAAAAAGTGAGTTAGGCGCATTATTTTCTACCGATTCGGGTTGGCTGTAAAAAATAGACCCATTAACACGACCACTTGGCGCATTTCCACCTGTTTTTGTCAAATTTTTAGCATAAGAGTACGCCTGAGGCCCTGCGGCAAGCTTTTCTTCTGCTGTTTCAGGATATCTATTACCAGTTGCGCGTGCCCAGAGAGCAAAATCTGCAGGTGAAACGGGCATTTTATAAAAATACTTCTATATAACTGATTTTAAGCGTTATAAACACGTTTAACGCCAGTAAACAAGGCGCGATCCCCTAACGGGCCATCAAAAAGGTCATTTTGGGGAGAAATTTGCGGTAGCTATCAAGCAAACACAGTGAGCAGAGGGGGGCCAAAAGGAAAAAAGAAAGGGACGGTTAGGAGTGGGAGTGTTGATGGGAAGGGCATAGCTGATGCGAGCGTTGTGTTTGCGAAATCGTAAGAGATAGTTTCAATTGTAGTGGTGTGGGGAGGTTGAACTAGACAAGCAACGGGGGACAATGTTGCAACTGTCACACCTGCATACCTACAGACGCTTGCCCGCCTACCTACATCCTTATCTATACCACAAGATACCTACAATATACGCCTCTGTTAGCAAATGAACACTGTTTATAAGCTACAATACCCCTGTACCCCCTCCCAAATCCCTTCCAGCGCAGTCACTCTTGTCATACGCGCCAGATGGCTTGTTGGGAGTCAGATTTTTTCGGCAGAAACTGTGGATAACTTTAAACGGTTTTTGCAAATCCTTAGAAATATATCTTTACACAGGTGTACAACACTTTGTACTTAATTTCAGGAATTTGGTGCAGTAGTTAATACCTACAACCTTGATAGTTGCCTCCAAGGATTTAATCCTGATCAGGAACAATCCTTAGATGCAGCTTTCTGCTGCTTGCACACACTACCACTTTCGTCGTCATGACCGAAGCTACCGTGTACCACCAGCTCCAGGATCTCCGTCTGCTTGCCAGAAGAGATTCCTCGCTCCGTTCCGTCCAAATGGATCAAGAGCTGGAGCTATTCCGTCTGTGCTTTCTTGAAGCTTTTGAACAGTGGATGGACGGCATGGCAGAGATGGACCTGACTCCGTTTATCGTAACGGCAGACAAGATTATCTCTGGCAACCGTGATCTGCTGAAGTGGCTCAAGCAAGAGCTTGACATGAACGCAGACCGCTGAGTACCAGGCTAGATGCCGGGGGATCGACTCCCCCACTCAGCTTTGCCCAGCAATGGGCATTTAACCTTTGCACCAGTACCATGTCTCTTGGTCGTGTTCTACTGCTTGGAACTGCAGCCATCGGCGGCACGTTCATTGCAATGAAGCCAGAAATGCGTCAGAAAGTCAAGCAAATAGTAGCTGTACGGCTGCACAAGCTTGGCAACGCAATTGACCCTCAGGGTCCTCCACCAATGTGGAATGATAAGGAAGAGGAAGTAATTGTGTATCCTGCAGCGCCAGTAGAAGAAGTTGAGGATCCGTCAGAAGAAGATGTCGTTGCTGCTGACGAAGAAGAGCGTACTATCAACGGCTTCAGAGTCAAGAAGTAACCTATAGGACGAAACCAGGGGGAGAAATCTCTCTGGTCGGCCAGTTTTGCTGGCCCTGATGAGTCCGTTACTTTCTCTCACCATGAACGACCTAATCAAGCCTTATCTTGCAATTGTTATTGGAACAGCTATTGGCTTTGCAGGCTGTGTTGTACTGCAGAAACACCTAAATGCTGTAGTCATTAAGAAATGCCCAAGCATCTACACCATTGCTTACGCTAGATCAGCAATGGGAGACATAGCTTATTGCAAATCTCGTGCAAAGTTCTACGGCCCAGCCACCCCACTAAACGATTAGAAGTGGTTTCTTTTGTGTTTAACACCATGCTTGTCGTGGTGATCATGCTGTTCCTTTGCCTTTAAATCATGCCTACCCGCATTCTTTATGTTTCTAGCAAGAAGTGGCGTTTTCTATGCGAACTTGCAGCAGAGAACAACACTCAGCCTGAACAATTTGCCGAACAACTTCTAGCCAACAAAATTACAGAACTTCAGGATGAAGTCCAGTATGCAAATGAACTTCAACAAGAACTTGATGCAGTTGCTGAATTTATGGAAAAATCCGTAGAGGAAGCTCTTTCTTAATTGGTTTTTAACCTGCCCACTTGCATTAACTACCATGCCTATCGCCTATTTTCCTCCTGGCTCAGAAACCACACGCGTTTCTTGGTATGGAGGTGACTCAACGCAACTTCACTATGAAGTTTGCCGCAACAATGAGTGGTCTGGTGTAGTGACCAAGACCCTCATGGATATGCCACCAGGAGTTAAGGAACTTAGCCAGAAGATGGTTGAGTTTTATAACGACTGCTCATGATGTTCTCTCTAAGGAGCTTCGGCTCTTTACTGAGGACTTCACATCCTCCTTTTGTACACACTGCACCATCACCATGTCTGCTGTTAACTGCGGAACCATTGTCGGTACCATCGTGTCTGACATTGTCACCAGGGTTCCAAGCGATTCTCTGCAGGTAACACAGTTCCGCTGTGCACCTATTGACGCCAGAGAAGAAGATTCTCCAGTTCCGATGACCGCTTACAACGGAGTCGGTGAGAATATCATCAAGCGTTATAACAAGGGCGACACAGTTGCACTAACCTACCGCCTGCGTTACAACACCTGGCAAACGCCAGAAGGCGAGCCCCGTGGCCGTATGGAGATTGTTGTGACCTCCAGCACCACAGTTCGCCTAGGTCAGATCAGTACCGCCCAACGGGCTGCTGAAGCTGCTGGCGTTGCCAAACCTGTGAAGGCAGAAGCCGAACCAACGCTGGCAGAAATTCCTTTCTGACGGCTGCACTTAAGGGAGTTATAGGTTGCGTTTCACTTGTTGAAACGGGAGTTATAACTCCTTTTTCTGCAGCCCTCACGGCTGCACAATCCTTTGTTTTATG
>Ga0315275_10008242_pt1 | contig 10130 bp, 8 predicted proteins | sample YL17G03_0_MG_FD_205557 | JGI IMG/M metagenome (GOLD analysis project Ga0315275, IMG submission 205557) | Sediment microbial communities from Yellowstone Lake, YNP, Wyoming, USA - YL17G03_0 | ecosystem: Environmental > Aquatic > Freshwater > Lake > Sediment | place: USA: Wyoming | collected...
TGATCAAGATGCATACGGGGAACAATATTGTCTATTCCACCGTCCATCCTGTTTTTTTACGCAAGGTGGTACAGGCGATCAAGGATGGAGGCGGGAAACCGTTCGTCGCGGACGTAAACTGGGATGCAAGCGGCGCAGAAACACGCGGGTATGCTCCGGAGGTAATTGGGTGTCAGGTGTACCCGGCGGCAGGACCGGATGAGAAATATTTTTATAGTCATCACCGTCCATATAAAAATATCCAGGATTGGCACGTGGCAGGAATGATCCAGGATGCCACCTTCCTGGTCAATTTGTCACACGTCAAAGGCCATCCCAGCTGTGGATTCGGTGCGGCCTTCAAGAACCTTGCTCTGGGATGCGTGGTTGGTGAGACACGTAGCGCCATGCATGATACGATGCAATATGATCCTTATTGGTTTCCGGAATTATGCCCCGATGAAACGACTCGCAGGCGGATCATCGAAGCCTGCCCATTTGAAGCAGTGGTAGAAGATAAAGAAAAACCTGGTCAACTTCACTTGCACCCGGAGCAGTGCAATGCCTGTGGGCGGTGCCTGCAGGTGGCGCCTCCCGGGAGCTTGAAAATTGATGCAATGAATTTCCATTCTTTTATGGAAGCCTGTGCCATCAGTGTCGCCGTCACCATGTCCACTTTCCAGCCTGAGAAGGCGGTGCATATCAGCCTGGCGACGCACATGACGCCGGTGTGTGACTGTTTTGGCTTTACCAGCATGCCCATTTTGCCGGATGCAGGGGTTTTTGGGTCGGATGACATCGTGGCGGTCGAACAGGCAGTGCTAGATATGACAGGCACAACCAAACTGATCGAGGAAAATATACCGACCAGCATGGAGGTACATACCCGGGAAGGGCACCCGTTCCGCTGGCTGCATGGTCCACTCAAGGACCCGTATAAGGTCACCGAGTATGGAGAGGAGCTTGGGTTGGGCAGCCGAGCGTATCAGCTGGTGGACGTGCTGCCGGTGGAGAAAATTGAGAGGGCGCCGATGGGGTATATATCGGCGAAGTGAGCGCTAGTCGATAATGAAAACACTAACGGATTTACGAACGGTTAAGAATCGATTTGGAGGGTTGGTCAGACTCGATTATACGAGCTATGACCTGACAACTGCACACCTGCTCCTGGGTAGGCACGTCAGGCAGCAGGTGCATAAAGTCCTAAACCATCGGCTGAATTGCTTGGATCCCACACGAATTCGAAAATTACTTGGCCAGGCACGGGCATGTACAGTGACACTTGGGAAAAAGGTTGGTGACAGGCATCTCGACGCACGCCTGCGGGCAGCCGGAGCTGAATATCTTGATTGCCTGGCAGCCTGGTCTGATGGAGCTGGGTTGGAGGGTTTTAATCACCCCGCCTTAGTAGACTACCAACCTCTGGGACGCCTCGATCTGGCAATGTTCCTTCAACATGACAGCACTGGCTGTCAAACCGGTATGTACCGAACTTCGGACGGCTCAGTCATCTTATGGCACACTGAGGAGGATGTGGAGTTTGAGGAAGGCAGTGGTTTCGACCAATTACGCCTGGCAGCATTCACTGTGAACGATGGTGATAACGCTGTGACCATCCATGCATTCATTTACCCAGATCTGCTGCCAGGACCAGCATTTGGCTGGCGTAGTGATGGATATACCCAGGCGGTTGATACACTGCATACCAGGACTTTACCAAACCTCTCACAAGGCATGCTGGCTAACGTCACAACCTGGTTAACCCTGAGGCTGGGAGCAGCGCTTGATGTAGGTGAGGTGATTAAAAGCATGCAGCCCTATTATGATGGTTATGCATTAAATACGATATATGCACAGGCTGGTGAAGTGCAGGCACATAAATACGAATTTGCTGCTGACCGCATTTTTCAACACCATCTGGATGAGCGCCCTGATAGTTATCTCTTCCAGGTGAACATCTTTTCAGATAGGGCACATCCATGGGTAGTGGAATCGGAGGATCTACAACCGGACTGGAGCGGATTATTTGAGCAGCGTGTGGAGCGTACTCAAGCCGCCTTGCAGAATAAGAATGGCAAAGAATATGAGGTTGGTGATATGCGCTTCTTCTTCGACCTGATCACTTCACGAGCTGGGGATGGTTGGGCCTACGCCAACCCGGAAGTGAAAGCGTATTTCATCCATCACCAAAGCATTCAGGGAGCAGAGATTTGGCTGGGAGATGGGCCAGCCCTGCCTGACGATAACTTTACCATAATCAAAACCTCATTCGATTAAGGCTGACGGAGCTTTTTCTCCTTGTCAAAGAACTCCTTTTCAAGGGCGGGCACAACCTGGTCGGCTTTGACAGCCTGGATGTATTCCGCCAGTGCATCCACCTTGATCTGGCGCAGGCGTAAGCCTTTCTCAACGCTGGCAGTGCGGGCATCCCCGGCATAATGCTTGGGGTAATCGGCGTACCACCAGATGCCACTCATATGAAATGGCAGGTGCGCCAGGCGGTGCAGAGCTGTGCCGGGCTCTGGCGAGATCTTGTCCATATCGACCAGGTCGGGGAAGCTGGCCATGAGCACACTGCTCTCGCACTCGCAGGCATGGCCATGCTCGGTGGTCTCCAGGATTGAATGCCATTCCTGCTCGCGTTCAGGGGAGAGCTCACCCGTATAAAGATAAACCGAGTAGGATTTTTGCTCCCACAGGCTGCACTGCGCCAGGAAGGGCAGGAACTGGTCATTGCCACCATGGGCATTAAAAATGATGATCTTCTTGAAACCATTGCGACCAATCTCATCCAGAATACCCTGGACCAGCTCGAGGAGCAGTGCCGGTTTGATGGTGATGGTGCCGGGGAAGCAGCGCGCTTCATAGATTTGGCCGAAGTAAAAGGGCGGGAAGACGACCGCTTTTTCCTGCTCAGCAGCCAGGCAGGCGACGGCGTGCCCGGAGAGGTAATCGGTGCCGAGGGGCAGGTGGGTGCCATGGCGCTCGACCACACCCATGGCGATGATGCAGACACCTGTGGCACGCACGGCAAGGGCGAACTCATCAGAGGTTAAATATTCCCATTGCATAGTAACTCCTTCGTGTTGAGTGGAATTAATTGTACAGGAGAAGTCAATTAGTGATTAGGTATTAAGGATGAGTGATTAGTCATTCGTCACAAGGACGACACATTAAATGCTAAATGCTTCTTTTATGAGAAATCTTAAAGTTTTGCATGTTTTCCATAAACCTCTTGTGGATTAGAACAAATGTGCTATAATATGATCGTAATTACTCACCATGTCATTTATTTAATCAGTATGAAATCTAAATATATCAAATCACAAACTTAATTGTCATTGCGAGGCGGGGTTTGCCGAAGCAATCTTCCTTTTCCAAGAATGCTCAATTGACATTCCTGTCATTGTTGACCAAATTTTCTTGAGGAAGATTGCTTCGTCGAGCTTCAGCGTGTGAGGAATCCACTGGATTCATGGAGCGCTCTCCTCGCAATGACAGTATAGCGGAAGGATTTTGTGAATATTGACTTCGTGAACATGTTACATCTAATGTGGTGAGTAATAACATATGATCGATATATTGTCCCTTCCCACGCACATTAACAATTTCATCTCTTCAGGAAACGTATTCGTTTCGATTCGAATTATTGCGGAACCAATCTACATGCCTTTAGCACACCCAGCTTCCAACTATTATTGCCATGACCCATCTACCATGCATATTGCAGATTAGACCAACACTTTTCCCCTTGAAAAATTAATTGAATGCATTTGAATTATTGTGACAATTCAAATCCCTCAACTATCAGGGACGAAGAATCTAAAATATTATTTACATCGTTTCTTAAATATTTGGTGATGCTTCGCCTTTACACTGCAGGTTTATATCGCAACCATCCCAGCAACACCCAGGGCAGCATGGCAAAGATACCCACCAGGGCGGGGCCAGGAAGACCGAATTCAAAGTTAGCCAGAATGCTGCTTAAACCGGTGATGGCATAGCTCAAGACTGCCAGCTGATTGAAAGAATCACTGGAGGTGGCGGACTCAGGCTTGATCCGCGCCAATGTTAGGAACAGCCAGAATGTGACGAAAGTAGTCAGCCACCAGCCCCAATAGTTCTGCAAGGGAATGCCGAAGTAAGCACCAGGCTGCTCCCAGACCCAATGACCACCCGAAACCATCATGGGGTCAATCGCCAAATCCCAGGCAGTCATGATCAGTCCACCCAAGGCGGCAACGATCATTCGCCATGCCCAGACCTTTTTTATCTGTGGAACGAGACCATTGGCAATTATATAGGAAGGGTAGGTCATCATGAACCAGGCGACCGGGATGAGCAGGGGGACCAGTCCCAGGAATTTAGGTCCCAGTTTATCGGTGTAGTGGTAAGGCCCATAGACCCAGCCAGTGGCTACTCCCACGGATTCGAAAAGCAGGCTGATGGAAAAGGTGAGGGCGAGCAACAGCAGGGTTTGCTTCCAGCCCAGGTTTTGTGATCCATGGAGCAGGGCGAAGGAAAAGGCGATCAGGGTGAGCAATGGAGTGAAGAAAGTATGGAAGGGAAGGCCAAGGAAGGGACTTAGTAATGTGTAAAAGGTGAGCAGAGCGTAGAGGATGAGGAGTTGTGTGGTAAGTCTGCGGATAAACATAGGGTGTCCTTGGTATTATCTTTTGTGGTTGACTGCATCGATGAGAATCATAACATTTTATATGATAAAGAGATCACAAGGTTGTATATGGATTGGATAAAATTGCTTTGCGTAAAAAATGCCCTCAATGAGGACAGGATGAAACGTGAAGATTGCTTCGTGCGCTAGGAAATGCTTCTCTTCCCTCGCTCACAAAGAACGTTCGCGAGGCTGCGGACAAAGCCGCTTGCTCGCTGCGCTTGCCAGGGAGCATCCTTGATGACAAGAAGGCCGGGATCAACGATCCCGGCTACAAGTGAGAGATTGCCTGGTTTCAAGTATGCCCTTTTGAGTATGGGATGCGATGAGAAGATTGCTTCGGTCGCTGGGGAACGCTCACTCGCAATGACCACAGCGAGAGGTGATTGTTCCTGCCTTCTAATATTGATGACAGCATTTAATGACATAAAAACCGGGATCAACGATCCCGGTTTAAGAAGTGTAGAGATATATTGTACAGGGTGCTGATGGGAATGTTTCGTTTATGTATTAACATCAATCTGTTGGACTTTTTTGATGGGTTCCAGGAACAGGCGCGTGCGCTCGTCCTGTGGGTGACCAAAGATCTGGTCAGGTGGACCAGATTCTACGATGAGACCCTTATCGACAAATAAAATCCGGTCGGCAACATCGCAGGCAAAGCCCATTTCATGAGTCACCACGACCATTGTGGTTCCCTCGAATGCAATTTGCTTCATGACATCCAAGACCTCGCCAATCAGCTCGGGGTCGAGGGCGGAGGTGGGCTCATCGAAGAGCATGACCTTGGGTTCCATCGCCAAAGCCCGGGCGATGGCAACGCGCTGTTTCTGCCCACCCGAGAGGCGGATGGGATGGACGTCCTTCTTCTCCTCCAGACCCACCTTCTGGAGATATTTTATCCCCATGGGAGTAGCTTTATCCTTGGGCATCTTTTTAACCGTCACCAACCCCTCGATGACGTTATCCAGGGCAGTCATATGGGGGAATAAGTTAAACTCCTGAAACACCATGCCAGTATTCAGACGCATTTGGATGGCTTTATTTTGGTCAAAGCGGATGCCTGGTCCCATGGTCATCGTTTGACCGGCAACCGTGATCGTGCCCGCAGATGGCTCTTCCAGGAAATTCAAACAGCGCAGCAAGGTGCTCTTGCCTGAACCACTACGACCGATGATGACCACCACTTCCTTTTGGGTAACAGAAAATGATACACCTTTAAGGACATGGAGCAGGTCGAACCACTTGTGTAAATTATCAACGCGGATGATCTCATTAGCGCTCATAGGCGTGCCTCATACGTTTTTCCATATATCCTACCACCCAGGATGAGATGATGGTCAGGACCCAATAGAAGAAAGCGGCGACGATGAACATTTCCATAAACTTACTGTCCACACGGGCGAAACGGCTGGCGCGGAAGGTCATTTCCCAGACGCCCATGACGGAGACCTGGGCTGAATCTTTCTGCATGGCGATGAACTGGTTGCCAATATCCGGGATGATCACACGGATCGCCTGGGGCAGGATGACGCGGCGTAAGACCTGCATGCGATTCATACCGATTGATTCGGCCGCTTCACGCTGACCACCGCTGATGGACTGAATGCCGGCGCGGAATATCTCCGACATATAAGCGCCATAGTTAAGACTAAGAGCCAAAACACCGGTGGTAAAGGCGTCTAGGATGAACATGTTTCCAAGTTGCGGATAACCCTTTTGGATCAATACCGTGCCAATCTGGGGTAGTCCGTTGTAGATAATAAAGATTTGAACGAGCAAGGGTGTGCCACGGAAGATTGAAATATAAAGCCCAGAAATACCCATGGCGATGAAGTTATTGGAGAGGCGGGCAATCGCCCCTAACAATGCCAAAATGGTAGCAAAAGCAATGGAGAGCAACGAAAGCGCAATGGTAGTCCCCAGTCCTTTAAGCACAAACTGGTAGTGTTCAACCATGTAAGCGGGATCAAAATTGAATTGGAGCAGGATAATGATCAAAAAAGTTATCAGCACGACCCACACGACCCCTATTTTTACGGTCATGATGAGTCGATCCCTACGTTGTTGAGCCATCAAGGCTTGACCCATGCCCAATTCTGGGTCAAAACCTGGCTGCCCCGGTAGCTTCATCATTTCTACAGTCATGGGTGCCTCACATATCCGAAAATAATGGGTGGTGAGACTCATCTGACGAATCTCACCACCATATATTCAAACTTTTATGGCCACTGATTCAAGGCGGCTAAATCAAACGAGACAGCCGCGCTGGTCAGATCGTAACCGTAATATTTTTGAGAAAATTGGAGTAGTGTACCATCTGAGTTCAAGCCAATGATAATTTCAGTTACCTTCTTGACGAAGGGGACCGGGTCGGGAGTGCCGGCTTTATCAATTGCACCAGCCAGGTACTCAAAGTAAACAGGGTCACCCAATTGTTTAAACGGCTGACCATTCACGATCTCACCAGCGCCGGTGGGCTGGGCGGTCAGGACTGCGTCCAGACGGACACCATCCCCTAAAGCCAGGTCTTGTAGAGCATAGAGATCGGTATCATAGCCCATGAATTGAGGGTCCTGGACCACATAGTCGATCGTTTCGCCAGGAATTTGCAATGAACCTTGCAGGAAGAAATCATAGGTGGTGCCTGTAGCAGCACCGATCTTCATGCCGGATAGATCACTGGGTTGGGTAAAGGTTGTATTGTCGGAATGGACGAAGAAAGCCGCCGGGGTGGTGTAGTATGGCTGGGTGAAATACAGCTTTTCCATGCGTTCGGGGGTGATGGTCATTGAGCCAATGCTGAGATCCCAACGGTTCGCCCAGTTACCAGAGATGAGGAGATCCCAACTTACGGTGAGAAAGCATGGCTCCACTCCCAGCTTATTGGCGATGGCGATAGCTACGTCAATGTCAAACCCTTTCATCTGAGTTGCAGATATCTGGTCACCCGTACACTTCGTGTTTGCTACAGGTGCAGCATTTTCAACCAATTCTGATTGGGGTGGGTAGGCTGGATCGGTGGATATGACAAGCGTACCCCGGGCAAGGATTTCTGCCAGCTTATCAGTGGGAGCTTCTGTAGTCTTAGCACAACCAGAAATTAGAAAACTAAAAATCATGAGCAGGGATACAACAATGTAAAGCTTTTTCACAAGTTCCTCCTTGAAGAATTGATGATAATCTAGGCGTTGATTTATGGATTCACAATAAGAAAGTTTCCTCTTTCAGACCTTATATAACGCCTCCTTCTTCACTTGAGCTGCTTCAGCAAGGGGTGAAGCCCTTTGGCGCTGGTTGTATTGCCTTCCATGCCTTCTTCCCAACCCCAGGATCGATATCCTTGCATGAAAAACTATCAGAACTTATTGTTTTTATATACAGTTTCATATATGGTGATTTTATCCATATTATAGACGAAATTAACTCAGCATAGCAAGCGAATTTTGATTTATTTCTTTGCCCAGGATCGCAAGACAGCCCAAAGGATGTTCAGGTTAAGACTCTGCTTTATAACCTGACGATAGGGTGCATGAGCAGAGACTGCATCAAACAGGGCGGACTGCAACTGGGGGGATTGCCGGGCGGCACGAATGACTGGATCTAGCAGGCGGTAGCGAGCAAGGAAAATAGTAAAATAGCGCATGACCTGCCCGTAGGGCAAATCCTGGATAATATCCTTATTGAGGGAGCAATAATGGTCCATAAAGACCTGCTCTGAGATGCCATGCTGTAGAATGGTTTCAGCGGCGTGGATGCCAGTGATTACAGCAGAAGTCACACCCTTACCTTTGAAGGCGCGGACCAATCCAGCTGCATCCCCCACCAAGACATATCGATCACCATAATACCCATGAGCCAGGGAACTCGGGAATCTTCCTTTATAAAATTGTAAATCCTGAAGGTTGAAGCCACTATCGCTATCCAGGCTGGGTAAAACTTCCTTAACTTCGGGCTGGGCTAAGAAACTCATCATCAGGTCCGCGTCCACCCTGCTGCCAGCTATGTTGATCGTCAAGTGGTTCCCTTTAGGCGTTATCCCACCGAATTCGATGCGAGGATTTGCCGGTAAAAAGGCATGAATGGTCGGCCCGAAGGCATCCATGGCTTCTTGTTTGGGATGATATTTGGTCACAATGGAACTGAGCGCCTGGGGTGGGTGGTAAGAGGTCAGGCGGTTGAACATGGCTGAGCTGCCATCATCCATCCCAAAAGCACCAACAACAACCTGCGCCTCGAAGGGGGAATTATCCGTGTAAACGACGACATGGTCATCATGGAATTCCAAATCGTAGGCGCGGGCTGGGATCACTGATATGCCGCGTTGTTTGACTGCATCCAACATATATGCATCATACTGCACTCTGCGCAGGGCATTCGAAGGCTGTTCTTCGTCATTGAGCGTGATTTGCTCCCGGGCAGTATGGATGACATAGCTGCAAATTTGGCTCCGGCATAATCCGTAAGGAAACCGGACCCCTAATCTATCATTTAACAGCTCTGGTAAGGGAGGTGAAAGTACACCCACACATTGGTTGTAATGCATTTCCCCAACGAATTGTTTGCCCTCCACAATGGTGATCCGGATTTTGCGACCCATCTCGGCTGCCATGCGCTGAAGTGCCAATGCACAGGCTGTGCCCCCGGGGCCACCGCCAATGATCACCACATGACCTTGTTCCAAAGGGCCAAGCGATTTGCTCAAACTAACCTCCCCTCCATTTTGAACCTACCCCATAACCCATATGTAGCAAAGCGATCGGGTTAATACCTTTATAGAAGAGCTGTCGATAAGGCTCATCCCCGGTCAACATGCCCCACAAAATGCGTACGTGAATTCTATCTTTGACCGGGAGTGTCATTTCTCGGTGGATGGTGCCTTTCCAGGCATTTAATAGAATAGGAGAATTCAGGACAAAATTCCATAAGCGAAAGAGCAAGAAGCCATAGGAGTTATCCACTGCGATTGAACGGCAAACGGGTACATAATGTTTACGAAAGGTGGTGTGAGAGATACCCAGGTTCACAGCAGTGGACATAGCGTGTCTTGAGGTCTGAAAGGCAGAACCTATGCCATCCTTATACAAACGAGTGACAGCGGAATCTCCAACTGCAACCCAGCGGTCCCCAAAGTAATGCCGCGCGGCGCTCACGGCGATGCGTGGATTACAACCGCACAGGCTGCTCGAAGAGTTATATTGTAAGGCATCAGTCAGGTTTTGGGCAGTTATAAATTCGTTGACTGTATTGGGCGTAAAACCCTTACCAAGCAATGAGATATTCAAATAGCGCCCTTTGGGAATAATAGCACCAAAACTTAACCCAGGGGGCTGTTTGAAATAGGCATTCACTTCATCGGAAATCCAATTCGCGGGGCGCAAGACTTCATCCTGGGCCATTACTTCCGTCTTGGGTGGGAGGTAACCAAAGCTGATGTCCAACGGTGACCTACTATTGATGCCGATTGCCAACACAAGGA
>Ga0315275_10008244_pt1 | contig 10128 bp, 8 predicted proteins | sample YL17G03_0_MG_FD_205557 | JGI IMG/M metagenome (GOLD analysis project Ga0315275, IMG submission 205557) | Sediment microbial communities from Yellowstone Lake, YNP, Wyoming, USA - YL17G03_0 | ecosystem: Environmental > Aquatic > Freshwater > Lake > Sediment | place: USA: Wyoming | collected...
GAGGTCGGCGCTCTCCCGGCCGCGGACCCAGTGGGGCACCATCACCTTTTCCGCGCGGACATGCTGAAGTCCGTCGCGTGTCATCTCCGCCACGGCCCACGCGATGGCGTCCTCAAGGGATTTCGACCCCGACAGCCGATGTCCGAAGGTGTCCGTCAGCTCCGCCAGGCGCTGCCATGCGGCCGTGTCGCCCAGAGCCGCGCCGACAAGCCGGGACGCGGGATCACGGTAGGGATCGAGCGACGTGACCGCGAGGGTCTGGGCCGCTGAGCGGGCGGCAAGACCCAACACCAGAGCGACGGCGATCGCCGCGGAGCGACAAGACCAGCAGTGCATCAGGGACTCCTTGGCGTCGGCGTGTCAGATGAGGATCTGGACCTTGCCTTTGGCCTTCAGCTGGTCCACGAACTCCTGGCTCTTCTGGTCGCGGATCTGCTGCTTCAGGTGGTCCTCGATCTGTGCCTTGACCTCGTCGTAGCCGAGGTCCCGGCCCGGCTTGGCTTCGCTCACGCGGATGATGTGGTACCCGAACGGCGTCACGACGACGGCGCTGGTCTGCCCGGGCTGGAGCGCGAACGCCGCCTGATCGAAGGCCGGGACCATCTGGCCGCGGTTGAAGAACCCGAGATCGCCGCCGTTGGGCGCCGAACCGGGGTCCTGCGAGTACTTCTTTGCCAGGTCGGCGAACGCGGCTCCCTTCTTCAGCTGCTTCAGGAGGTCGTCGGCCTGCGCCTTGCCCTTCGCTCTCGTCGCCACGTCAGCCTGCTCTTCAACCCGGATCAGGATGTGGCTCGCGTGAACGGAGTCCTCCTGGCGGAACCGCGCCTTGTTCTGGTCGTAGAACGTCTTCGTCTCTGCATCCGACACCTTGACCTTCGGTTCGAGCTCCGCCTTCAGCATCTCGTTGACGCTGATGGTCTCGGCCGTGTCGGCGCGCAGACGCTCCAGCGTGACGCCACGCGACTGCAGCATCTGCTTGAAGGCATCCTCGGTGGGAAACTGCTTCTTGATCTGATCGATCTGGCCGTCCACCTCCCACGGGGGAGCCACGATCTTGCGATTTCGCGCCTCCTGCACGAGCAGGTGGAAACCGATGATCCGATCCAGGACCTGCCGGTAGACGGCGTCGCGCTGCTCGGGCGGCACGGCGCTGCGCGCGCGATCCTCGAGCGTCTTGACGGCCATGTCCAGCTCGGCCTTCTTCACGTCTTCGCCGTTGACGCGGGCCAGGATCTCCGGCAACTGTGCCGGCACGGGTTTCACGGCCGGGGCGCCGGGCGCAGCAGAACCGGGTGCAGAGCTGCCGGGCTGGGGGGCTGTGGTCGCCGCCGGCGGCTGAACCGCGGACGCGGGAGATGCCGTCGAGGCATCCGCCTTCTGATTCTTCTGGCAGCCAGCGGCCGCGAGCAACGTCACGAAGATCAACACGGCGAATCGATTAATCACGAGCACTCCAGGGTCATTAGGACATCCCACGGTACCAGACGCGCTGTTGATGCGCAAGACGAAGACGCCTTCACGCGGCAGCAGGCCCCTCGGGGTCGACACTCGCGCAGGACAGCGGCCGGGCGGGTGACGCGGCGATATACCGTGCGCCATGTACCGCGCCGATGTTGCACCCGGGTGCGAGGTCTGCTAGAGTCTAGCTTCGGCATCAGCCCTGAGCCTTGACTCCCCATCTGTCCTGTCCGCCACCACCTGCATCTTGCGCCACAACACGGCGGTCTGCCGTCATAACCACGAGGTGAAATAACAGCGTGCCAGTCCGGTTGTTTCTCGGGAATCTCCCCTACAGCGCCACGGAAGCCGATCTCCGGGCGCACGTCGCGGCGGTGGCCCCGCCGCTCTCCGTTGTGCTCCCCATGGATCGTGAGACGGGGCGCCCGCGAGGGTTCGCCTTCGTCGACTACCCCGACCTCGCAGCCGCCACGGAGGTCATCCGGAGGTTGAACGGACAGCCTTTCATGGGCCGGTCGCTCTCGGTCAGCGAGGCGCGGCCACGAGAGGATCGCGGGCCGCGTCCGCCGATGGGCATGGGCGCACCGATGGGTGCACCCCTGGGTGGACCAGCCAGATCATCCGCCATTGGCGGCGACCCGGGCGCTCGTCGCGAGCGGAACTTCGGCCCGCCGGCTCCGCCCAAGGGACGCCGGGGCGGCGTGGCCAAGGGGCGGGGCGAAGGCGGTCCGAAGGGGCCTATCAAGGTCCGCGGAAGCGGGCGGGTGGCCGATCTCGACGAAGAGAAGGCGGAAGCGAGCCTGGGCGCCGACTTCGACGACTTCGCCACGAGCCGTCCAGGTGAAGAGGACCTGGGCAGCGACGAATAGGACCATTCCCGAGCATCCCTGAGACAGGTCGTGCGCGTGGCTGTCGCCGTTGCGCTCGTGCTGGCGATCGGTCTGGCGTCCGTCTGGGCCGCGCAACGGCGGCTGCTGTACCTGCCGTTCGGTCCCGTTGCGACGCCTGTCCAGGCAGGCGTTCCTTCCGCCGAGGTTCTCGCCGTCCCGACCGAAGACGGTCTGTCACTCGCAGCCTGGTTCGTGCCGGCTGCCGCCGAACGTCCTCGCGCCACGGTTATCGTCTTCAACGGCAACGCCGGAAACCGCAGTTTCCGCGCCGGCCTCGCCGCCCGTCTGGTCGATGCCGGCTGCAACGTGTGCCTGTTCGACTATCGCGGGTACGGCGGAAACGGGGGCTCGCCTTCCGAAGCCGGGCTCCTGGTCGACGCGCGCGCGGTGCGCGCCTTTGTCGCGGCCAGGCCGGGCGTCGACCCCGGTCGCATCGTGTACCTGGGAGAGTCCCTGGGGACCGGCGTTGCCGTGGCGCTGGCTCTCGAGGCGACGCCGCTCGCCTTGATTCTCCGGTCGCCGTTCACGTCGATCACCGACGTGGCGGCGCACCATTACTGGTTCCTGCCTGTGCGGGCCCTCTTGCAGGACCGCTTCGAATCGCTCGCTCGAATCGGCTCCGTGCGCTGCCCGGTTGCCGTCGTCGCCGGCGATCGGGACCGCGTCGTCCCGATCGGCTTCAGCATGCGCCTGTTCGACGCGGCGCCGCAGCCGAAGACATTCCTGACGGTGCCTGGCAGGGACCACAACGATGCTGATCTGGCGGCGGGTCCGGCGATTGTCGACGCCCTGACGTGGGCTCTGGAGCAGCGGCCGCGGTGACGTTCGGCGGCGGGGGCGTGTTTATCCCTTGGCGGACAGAAGCCTGACGATCAGCGCCAGGATGATCACCACCGACAGGCCGAGTATCGAGTAGAAGAGCCACGGCGGCATGGCCATGGGCGAGTCCGCCAGCGCGGCGGCCAGGCGGCGCTCGTCGCCGGGCGCGATCACCTCGGGATCGCCCTCGATCAGCGTGACTGACAGCAGCGTCGCGTCGTAGCGAGGTTCGGCGAGATCGGGATGGCCGTAGTACAGCGTCAGGACGCCGCCGACCGGCCTGACGTAGCGGAGACGATAGGCGGGCAATTGCAGCTCCGCCGTAGTGATCGGCAGGGGCGCGTTGTCCCCATCGTCCACGGTGATGATGACGGTGGTCGCGGACAGGGTCGGGATCTGCAGCGCACACGGAGGCGGATCCGCTCCCGGGGTCGAATGGCTCCAATCGCAACGCGAGAGCACCTCGAACCGAGGCTGGCTGCGCCGGTCGGGCGGGACGACGTCGACGCTCGCGCTCACGGTCCGCTCGAAGGTGGCAGCGCTCGTCCGCAGCACAAGCGTGGATGGTGGCAGCCCGCTCAACGGCAACGCCAGACGATACCCGGTGGCCTCGCGTGGATTCGGCGGCGTCACCCGTCCGCCGGACGTGGCGGACACACGAACCGGGTTCGGCAGGGACACGACCAGCGGGTCCGGGAGCCGCTCGATCAGGTAGGGCACCTGGCGTGCGGACCGATCGGCGATTCGAACGTCCCGGAAGCGCTGGGCCGGCCCCGCGCTATGGGCCAGCACAGCCGCGTCAAGCGGCAGCGCCACCAGGCCAGGTTCTCCGGCGGGCAGAGCCCTGGCGTACCGAAACGCCGACAGATCGATCTCGGGCCCCAATTCCCCGGCCGGCATCTGGCTCCGGACCCCGTCGGTACCGGCCTGCGACACGGTGAAGGGCCGGGATGCCAGGAAGCCGGCGCCAGACGACGGTGGGCCTGGGACCGCTGCGGCCAGCACGATCAGCAACAGGACGCTCCAGCGGCGTGCACTCATGTTCGTCGAGGTCCTTTCACCGGTCCCAGCACGTACTTCTGGAGGGCCACCGACACCAGCGCCAGCGACACGGCGAGCCCGACGAAGGAGGCCACGCGGTACAGCCCCTCGAGACTGCTCAGGTCGTAGAGGAAACACTTCAGCACCGTCACCGTGATCAGCAGCAGCGACGCCACCCGGGTTGATGGCCTGTGCGCAGCGATGCCGATCACCAGCAGCGCCATGCCGTACAGGAGCCAGCCGATGGTGTAGGTCAGATCCTGTGCGACGGTCATGCCGAATCGGAACGCCAGGATCGCTCCCTCCGAAAAGAAGTCGGCGATCTCGATGTTCAGCAGCACGAAGAGGGTGATGCCGCCGGCCGCGGTCAGCAGGTTCGACGCGCGCACTGCGAGAGTCGGCGGTGCGTCAGGGGCAGGCTTCAGCCAGCGCGCCGCGACGAACATGGCGAACGCACACACGCCATAGGCGTACAGGTACCAGTTCAGGATGGGCACCGCCTCGCGCGTCGCGTAGGTCAGCACGGCCGGATTGGTGACGAGCCGCAGGAACACCGCCACGAAGAGGCCCATGCTCGTCCAGAGGAGGCCGGGGTGCGGGATCCGCCGGAACAGCCACATCAGCGCCGCGCCTTCGAGTGCCCAGCCGATCGTGATCCACTGCTTGTCGAGTTGCAGCGGGATGGCCACGGTGACGAATGCCAGCGCCGTTCCCGCCACCAGCGCGAGCCGTCCCAGATCGCGGGAATCCGCCGGCTGGAGCGACAGAAGTTGGCGCAGCAGCGCTGCCAGCAGTACGGCCTGGGCGACGGGCAGGAGTCCGATGACGGAGGACAGCCCGCCGTGCATCATGGCGTCTCTGCCGATGACGAAGAACACCGCGCTGGCCACAATCGCGGCGGTGTAGGGCGCACGCGACGCGGCCACCCGGGTTCCCAGCACGAGTGGATACAGGATGAAGGGTAAGTACAGCGCCCCGCCGACCAGGAGGCGGTGCCACCACACGTCGGGCGGTGTGAGCGCCACGGCCAGCATCATGGTCGCGATGCCCAGAAACGGCGCGTCGTGCCACGCGCGGCGCAACGCTATGGCCATCAGCGTCATCAGCAGCGCCACCTGCGCGAGCGTCACGATCAGGATCCCGGGCGTGCCGGCCTTCGTCGCCGCCACGATCGTCACGAATTGCGCCAGGACGACGGCGCCGATGGCTCCGGATGGCACCAGGTCGCCGCGATCTCCGGCTCGGCGCGCCACCGCGATCCACGCGAGGCAGAACACCACGATGACGCCGGGCGCGAGAATCGCGACCAGCGGCCACGGGCTGGCGTCTGCAGCGATCGTGGTCCATCCGAGGAGCACCACCATGGATGCCATGACGGAGGCCACGTGCAAGGTGGCCTCGCCCCCGTGCAGGGAGGTGGCCGAAAACGCCAGCAGCAGGACGGCCAGCGCGGCGAAGATGGGCCATGGGGGCAGCGCCAGCGTCGGCTGCACGGCAACCACCGCGACGAAGATGTATACCGGAAGCGCCAGCCAGACGTTCCACGAGCGTGCACCGCCCGCCGTGGCGTCGCGCCGACGCTGCCAGGCGTGCCCGGCCAGCATCACCAGGGCCAGGCCGACCACCACAGTGAGGGAGGACAGCAAGGGCACTTCCGCGGCGCCGTTCACCCACCACATGCCCAGTACGACCCACGAGGCGGCGCAGCCAATAAGGGAGATCCACGGCAGCTTCACGGCGGCCGACTCGACGAACAGACCGGCATTGAGGCCCGCCAGCAGCAGGGCGAGTCCCCAGAGGGCAGCGGGCGCCACCGGGCCGCGCGTCAGAAACACCATCAGACCCACGCTCGCCAGCAACAGCACCCCGGCGCCGTGCACCGGCTCCAGCGGGCGCTTCACGTGCCGCGCAATAGCCGGCACGCCGATGAAACAGGCCACCGTCGCGCCGTAGAGCACCAGAACGGGACCGAGTCCCTCGCCCGTCAGGTAGCGCAGCGACCAGTTCACCTCCGTCGTGATCGCCAGGAACGCGGCGGTGAAGTACACCCATCCATCCCGCTGCCACGTCGCGGCTACCGCCAGGACGATCAGCAGGCTGAAGAGCGCGCCAAACAGCAAACCCGGCGAAGAGGTCGCAGGCTCGACGAGTACGAGGCCTGCCGGCACGAACAAGAGCGCCGCGGCGACCAGCGTGGTGGCCCGGCCCACCGAGTCTGGAGAGGACTTCATGCGCGAGGCGATCGGCCCGGCGGCGGCGTACGACACGACGAAGACCGCGAGCCAGAGCAGCACCGCCGGCCACGCCGCGTTGACATACGAGGCATTCAGCCACACGGCAAACGTGAGCAGCGTGGCGACGCCGCCGGTCGCGTGCAACAGCCACGTCCGATGTGCGACGGCCAGTGCGAACAGCCCCGCGGCCACCAGGAACAGCAGCCCGAACAGCAGGTGGAACTGCGCCCCGTAGCCGGGCACGGCCGCCAGGAACACCACGAACACCAGCGGCATCACCGCGCTCAGCAACGCCGAATGCCCGATCGTCTCGTGCGACGGCCGATCGGGATCCGATGCTCCGATGCGCCCGGTCGTCAGCACGCGGACGGCGAAGGCGCTGGCCGGGAACATCAGGAAGACCCCGGACGCCAGCGGCAACTGCCCGGCCGTCAGGAACGTCAGCACCCATCCCCACTGATAGATTGTCGTCAGCCCGAGGGTCAGCCAGGAGAGCAGCGGCCACGCCTTGCGATACGCCACCCAGGCCAGCCCGACGTTGAGCAGCAACAAGTAGGAGAACAGTTGCACGGGCTGGTTCTCGCCTGTGGACAACATAGCCGGCGTGGCAAACCCGCCGAGCAGGCCGAGTATCGCGATGAATTGCGAGTCGCGCCGAATCGACAGGATGACTGCCAGCGCAGCCACGAGGGCGAGGAACCCGAAGGTGGGCAACGCCGGGATGAGATCCCAGAGGGCGTGCGCCGCATAGAACGTGGAGAACAGCACCGCCACGGCAGCCGCGTCCAGCGCATTTGCCGTCACGGCATACCGGCGGGCGGCGCGCTGTTCGCACAGCACCAGGAGCCCGACTCCCACGAACAATCCGATGGCGAAGCGAATAGGCGGGCCCAGCCAGCCTTGATCGATCGAATAGCGAAGGAAGAGCACCGCCGCCACGACGAGCGCAAGGCCCGCCACCGCAGAGAACATCCGCACGCCGACGAGGCGCTCGAAGTCGAGCCTGGCGAGCAGGCCAGGCCCAGGCGTGTCGGGCGCCCGCTCCTCATCGCCCCCGCCGGCGGGCGCGACAGGCGGAATTCGTTTGTGCTGCTTCGGATGGGGCGGAGGCTGCGTCACGGGGGGAGCGGCGTCCCGTATCGCTGGGAGCGCCGGAGCCTGCAATGGCATCTCACCCGGAGGGGTTTGTCGCGGGAGGCTCCCGGCCGCGGCAGGCGGTGGCGTCACCGGGGCCGGAGCGGGCAGCGGGGGCGGCGCCGGGGCCAGAGCGGGTGGCAGAGGCGGTGCAGTGGCAGTCTGGGGCGAAGAGATGGAGGAGAGGCGCCTGCTCAGCTGTGCGAGCGCGTCCTCCAGAGTCGCGACGCGGGCGCCGAGGTCATCCAGCCGTTGCCGCGCCTTCAGCGTGCGGTCGATCGCCACCGCAGCGGCCACGAACGCGACGATGACGAAGAAAGAGAGACAGCCCATGGCCGCCACGTCCTTTCGGAGTGCGCGAGAAGCTCAGGGCACGCGCTGTTCTCGTCGAGCCGGAGTCGACGTTCAACTGGTAGAACCGCAGTAAACGCGACGAGGCTACGCCCGAGGCCGATCGAAGTCTACGGACATCTGACAACATGTCAAGCCTCGATAGAAATGTCCCGGCCTGGGACGAGAAACACTTCGAGGCCACGGGTCGGGTGTATAAGAACCCGGCCGCGCTCACCGACGACAACCTGGAATGGCTGGGCCAGAAGTTCGGTGAACACGTGTTCAAGAGCGCCTTCACCGCGCGTCGCACCGGCCTGCCGCCGCCCGAGGACGACAAGGCGTGGGTCACGGCGCGCAAGCATCGACCCGTGACCATCGGGCTGCTCTGGGCCACGCTGAATCCGGCACTTGATCCGCTCAAGGCCCTCGGCATCCGAAAGCGGTTCAAGTAAGTCGAGGAACGCCTTGATGCGCTGGAAGCCCGGGTGGCCGGGGCTGCCGTCCAGGCCGCGGCGCGGGGTCCGCGGGCGGTGTGCGACGACACGCCTTCGGCCTCGCGCCACATCTTGGCCTCCGCCCACGCGCGCACGGAGACCACCCCTCAGGCTCTGGTCCCCGAAAGGGAAGTCAATGCGGCGGCAGTCGAGACGCCGGTTCAGCTTGAGGCCAGTTGCGAGCGCGAGTCGCTCGAAGGCAGACCAAACCTGTCCACCGAGGCGTTCTATCTGGAGGACCCCGAATGAGGCTTCGTCGTCACGCCCAAACGACCCCGGTGAGTCGGCTGCGGGAGCGTTAGACGCCGAGCTTCCGGCGCAGGGTGCCAAGACCGACCAGCGCACCTCCCAGAAGCATCCACGTGGTGCCCCCGTCAGGAACGGGGTTGAACGGCTGCTCTCTCAGCGAGATGTCATCGAGCGCGAAGTCGTTGCCGTGGAACTCGGTGTTCCGGTTGACGAGCGAGATCATCGCCGTCGTACGTGTTCCGGAGTACCAGGTGGCACCGAACTGCTCCCACAGTCCTGCCGTCAACGATGGCGAGAACGGGTCGCCGAGCAAGGTGCCGTTGATACTGAACGCGAGACTCGACGGGCTCCAAGGGTAGACCGACGCTGCCCACGCCGAGAAGTCGTACTCGGTATCGGGCGTGACATCCACCGACGCCGACCAGACCATCACGTCAGCGGCGCAGCTGCCGTTGACGATCATCATGCCGCCGTCGCCGGTCGTGTGGTCGCCGAAGCTGGCCCAGAGGGGGTGGACCTGGCTCGGGTCGGGGCCCACGGTGAAGGTGCCGTCTGAGTACATCAGCCCCTGGTTGGAAAGCGTTCGCGACGAGAGGGACGTGTAGCCGCTGGTGTAGCCGCTGGTGAACCCGCTGGAACCCAGCGAAAAGTTGCCGTTCACGATGATCGGGTCGGCGGCGGCGACACCCGCACCAAAGGCGATCGCCACCAATGTCGATACCGCCACGGTCAACTGTCTCGGAGGAGTCATGCTGAGTCTCCTTTTCATACCTCGATCTTGAGCAAGAGGTGAGCCAGCCGGTGTACTGGCTCCGCGACCGGCGGGGATTCAGCCTAAGAGCTTGTGTGTCAGAGGATATGAAGATGACGGAGGCGTTGCCGCCGGCAGGCTGCGATACCAGAAGACGTGGCGTGTTGCGGAATGAGACAACAGAAACTTGTGGGCGGCGGATGTCGCGATGACCGAGAAGGCCATCGCCCGGAGTCACGTGCTCGAACCTCTGCCTTTCGTTGACGCACGTGTGGAGGAAGCCACTCGGTGCTTCCTCTGGCAGTTCTACAGGTCAACCAGCTATCAAGCACCGCACACGTGCGGTGTATCTCTCCCACGCGCGCGGGGCGGCCGTGCCAGTGAAGGTCTTCGAGGCGGTGCGGGCGCGGCTGCTCGGCCGCTCAGGTTGATGCCAGTGGCACGATCACCGGGCGCGACGATTGGCCTGTTGGCGGCAAGCGCGAGGGCGGGGCGGGGAAGGGGCTGGGGTATCAGCAACGGGGTAGTCCCTGTCACGGTTGTTACCCCAGTGTGACCCCAGACCGGCCGTAACCTCTGAAAGCTTCGATTTTCCTAACTTGTGGTGCCGAGGGGCAGAATTGAACTGCCGACACCGTGATTTTCAGTCACGTGCTCTACCAACTGAGCTACCTCGGCACTGAGGTCAACCGCGTGGCGAGATTGCCAATATAGCATGCAGATCG
>Ga0315275_10008247_pt1 | contig 10127 bp, 7 predicted proteins | sample YL17G03_0_MG_FD_205557 | JGI IMG/M metagenome (GOLD analysis project Ga0315275, IMG submission 205557) | Sediment microbial communities from Yellowstone Lake, YNP, Wyoming, USA - YL17G03_0 | ecosystem: Environmental > Aquatic > Freshwater > Lake > Sediment | place: USA: Wyoming | collected...
GACGACCTTCAACCTGGTCCTCACGGAGATCGTTGACGCCCGCCACCACTTTACCCAGATGGAACTCGACCGTGTGTCCCAATTCATCAACCAGCGCTTCCGCGGACAGAACCTGAGCCTGGTCCGGGATGTCCTGGTCCAGGACCTGCCCAGGTACCGCCAGAGCTATGAAAACGAGATGGAAAAGCTGACGTCGATGCTGCGCGACTATATGATCCGGGAGGAAAGGGAAGGCGAGCTTTTCCTCCAGGGCACGGCCCGCCTCCTGGACAAGCCGGAGCTCTTCAACATGGATAAGCTGAAGTCTCTCTTCCAGAATTTCGAGGAGAAGATCAAGCTCACCAAATTGCTCTCTGATTTCATCAGTCTCGACCGGGTCAAGGTCCTGATCGGCGCCGAGACGAACCTCCCGGACGCCGCGGATTGCGCCCTGGTGCTGTCCCACTATGGCTATAACAACCAGGTGCTCGGCACGCTGGGCATCATCGGGCCCAAGCGGATTCCCTACAGGAGGATCATTCCTCTTGTCGACCAGGTGGCCAAACGGCTCAGCCAGACGATCAGCGAGGCCTTGTGAGGGGTTGAAGATGGCGACAGACGACGAAGGCACCAAAACAAAAAAGCGGGCCCCGGAGGACGCCAGACCCGGCGAACCTCAGGAGCCTGAAGATATCGAAGGGCTCGAAGAGCCGGGCGACGAGGTCGAATACGTCCAGGTCGGACAAGAACCGCCGCCGGCGGCTGAACCGGCCGCCAAGCCGGCCGCGAAGCCCCACGGCGAGGGTGACAGGCGGCTGAAGGGCAGGCTGAAGCAGAAGGAAGCGGAGCTCAAAGAGGTCAAGGCTGAGCGGGATGAGCTCAAGGACAAGTACCTCAGGAAGCTGGCCGAGATGGAGAACCTGCGCAAGAGGTTCGACCGGGACCGGCAGGACTACATCCAGTACGCCCTGGGCGATTTCCTGATGGAGCTCCTCGTCGTCCTCGACAACTTCGAGAGGGCCCTCCAGAACCGCGACGAAGCGGACGGCAAGAGCTTCCTCCAGGGCGTGGAGATGATCCACCGTCAGTACTTGGATCTGCTGAAGAAAAAGGGAGTGAGGCCTGTCGAAGCCAAGGATAAAGCCTTCGATCCCACTGTGCAGCAGGCCGTCTTGACGGAGGAATCCGAGGCCGTCACCGAGCCTGAAGTCGCCGAGGAGCTTCAGCGCGGCTATTGCCTCAACGACCGGCTGTTGAGGCCGGCGCTCGTGAAGGTCCTCGTTCCCAAGAAGGGGGAGCCGGAATGAGCCGGGTGATCGGCATCGACCTCGGCACGACATTTTCCTGTGTGGCTTTCCTGGAAGGGGACCGGCCGAAGGTCATTCCCAACCTGGACGGCCTGCCGACGACGGCTTCAGTTGTCAGCTTCACGTCGAGCGGGGAGCAGTTGGTCGGGAACCTGGCCCTTCGCCAGGCGATCACCAACCCCGAAAAAACCGTCTTCGCGGTCAAGCGGCTGATCGGCCGGAAGTTCAATTCGGAAGAAATCGTCGAGGCCCGGAAAAAGATGCCTTATGGCCTGGGCGAGTCGGCCAACGGCGATGTGGTCATCCTGATCGATTCCCGGCCGATCACGCCCCAGGAAATTTCCAGCATCATCCTGGCCTACCTCAAGAAATGCGCCGAGTCGTATTTCGGCGAGCCTGTCTCGGAAGCGGTCATCACGGTTCCCGCCCATTTCAACGACCATCAGAGACAGGCGACCAAGGACGCGGCCAGGATCGCCGGGCTCGACGTCCTGAGGGTGATCAACGAACCCACGGCGGCGAGCCTAGCCTACGGAGTGGACGCCGGGAGCAACGCCAAGGTGGCCGTTTTCGACATGGGGGGCGGGACTTTCGACATCACCGTGCTTGAGATCCAGGACTCGGTCTTCCAGGTCCTGGCCACCAACGGCGACTCCTACCTCGGCGGCGAGGATTTCGATAACCGGATCGTCGACTGGGTTGTCGACGGGTTCAAGAAGGACCATCACATCGACCTCCTCCAGGACAAGCTGGCCCTTCAGAGGATCAAGGAGGCCGCCGAGCGGGCGAAACGGGAGCTCTCCTTCGCGCTCGAGAGCGATATCAATCTGCCGTTTATCTCCTCCACCCCTGAAGGCTCCAAGCACATCAACGTCAAGCTTGCCCGCCGCCGGCTCGAGGAACTGACCTGTGACCTGGTGAAACAGACCGTTCCCCTGATCGAGCGCGCTCTCTCCGACGCCCGGCTGGAACCCGAGGATATCCAGGAGATCATCCTGGTGGGCGGCCAGACCCGCATGCCTCTCATTCGCAAGACCATCGCCGAATTCTTCAACAAGAAACCGCGCGAGGACATCAATCCCGACGAGATCGTCGCCATGGGCGCCGCCATTCAGTCGGCCATCGTTAAAGGGGAGAAGAGTGATCTGGCCGTGCTGCTCGACGTGACCTCGCACTCCCTCGGCATCGAGACCGAGAACGACACATATCAAGAGATCATCGAGCGCAACACGACCATCCCGACCAGGAAAACCATGCCCTTCACCACGGTCGAGAATAACCAGGTCCGCGTCACCGTCCACGTCCTCCAGGGAGGGGACCCGGTCGCTTCCCGGAACAAGTCGCTCTCCCGGTTCGACCTCGTGGGCATCCAGCCCACCCAGGCGGGAGTTCCCCAGATCGACGTGATGTTCGAAATCGATGCCGACGGCATCCTCAAGGTTTCGGCCCATGACGCCGCCACGGGGATGAACCGGGAGGTCGAAATCCGTGCCTCTTCCGGGTTGACCAGGGGAGAGATCGACGACATCATCAAGAGATCGGAGGCCCGCCCGGGGACAGTCCAGACGGCCAAATGACAAAGCGAGACTATTACGAAGTCCTGGGCATATCGCGGAACGCCTCCCAGGAGGAGGTGAAGCAGGCCTATCGTCAGTTGGCCCTCAAGTTTCATCCCGACCGGAATCCGGGCAGCCAAGAGGCCGAAGAAAAGTTCAAGGAAGCCGCCGAAGCCTACAGCGCTCTGGGGGACGGCGATAAGCGGGCGACCTACGACCGGTTCGGACACGAGGGCCTGCGCGGCGAGGGCTTCAGCGGTTTCTCCGGGTTCAATGCCTCTGTTTTTGAAGATTTTGAAGATATCCTCGGCAGCTTTTTCGGTTTCGGCGACCTCTTCGGCTCGCGGGACCGCCGGCACCGCGGGCGGCCCCAACGCGGCCGCGACTTGGCCCTCGAGCTCGAGATTTCGCTCAAGGAGGCCGCGGCCGGCGCTGAGAAGGAAATCAGCCTAGCCCGTGCCGAGGCTTGCCCTGCCTGCGGCGGTGCGGGTGTCGAGCCGGGGACCCGGAAGATGACGTGCCCCGCCTGTCAGGGCCGGCGGCAGGTGCGATATCAACAGGGTTTTTTCACCGTCTCCCGCACGTGTTCACAGTGCCGGGGCAGCGGGGAGATCATCCTCTCGCCATGCAGAGAGTGCCACGGGTCGGGGCGGGTCAAGGCGAAGCGGAGCCTGGAAATCCGGATTCCCGAGGGCGTGGACGAAGGTTCACGGCTGCGGTTGGAGGGAGAGGGCGAGCCCGGCGAGCTCCAAGGCCCGAGGGGCGATCTGTATGTCGTGATCCGGGTGACCAAGCATCCCTTCTTCGAGCGGCAGGAGGGCAATCTCCTGTGCGAGATCCCGATCTCGTTTTCCCAGGCCGCCCTGGGAGCGACGATCGAGGTGCCCGGGCTCGACGGGGTGATGGACCGGCTGAAAATCCCGGCCGGCACCCAGACGGGAGAAGTCTTCAGGCTGAAGGGACGGGGGATCAAGGACCTCCGCAGTCACAGGAAGGGCGACCTTTTTGTCAGGGTTGCCGTCAGGACACCCAAGAACCTGACCAAGGAGGAGAAGTCCCTGTTGCAGAGTTTGGCCGAGCTTCGGGGGGAAGACCTCGAAAAACCCGACCGCGGCCTGATCGATAAACTCAAGAACGTGATCCACTAGAGAGCGCCTTGACAGCGACGCGTTTTCTCGTCGAGCGAAAAAACATCCGCTTTCCTTTTGCCCGGCTCGAGGGTGGAGAACATCACCACCTCAGCAAGGTTCTCCGCGCCAAACCCGGCCGGCAGGTCTGGCTGGTCGATGACGCCGGGAATTCCTACGAAGCCGAAATCGTCGAAGTTGGAGAAACTCAGACGCTCCTCAGGATTCTCGTCCTGGCGCCGGCTGAGGAAACCCGGGTGCGCGTCACCCTCGGTCAGGCCCTCCTCAAATCGAAAAAGATGGACTGGATCGTCCAAAAGGCCACCGAGCTCGGAGTCGACGTGATCATCCCCCTGGCCACGGCCCGCGCGATCGTCAAGGTCGGCCCGTGGGAGGGAAGGCGGGCGGACAGGTGGCAGAAAATCGCCCGGGAGTCGGCCAAGCAGAGCCGCCGGTCGTCTATTCCCGAGGTTGAGGAGCCCAGTTTCCTCCGCGATTTCCTGATTGGCCAGCCGGCGTCGCGCAAGCTCATTCTGACGGAAGACGGAGGGACGGCCCTCAAAGAGATACTGCCCGCGGGGCCGGGGGATGCCGACGGCGACGGAATTTCGACCGTCCTGCTCGCGGTTGGTCCCGAAGGGGGCTGGACGAAAGAGGAGGAAGCCGACAGCCTGGCCGCGGGTTTCGAGGCCGTCAGCCTGGGAAAACAGCCGTTGCGGTCGGAGACGGCGGCGCTCGCCGCCTTGGCCATGATCTCCCATTTTTGGAGGAGCTGAGGTGTTCCTGCAGGGCCAGAAGGTCGGAAAATACGAGATCATCCGGTCCCTGGGCAGCGGCGGGTTCGGGTCCGTCTACTTGGCGCGCGATACCTGGCTGGACATCAAGGTGGCTATCAAGGTTCCGCACAAACAGTCCGCGGAGCTCTACAAACTCCTCAAGGAGCCCCGGCTGCAGGCGGCCCTGAACCATCCCAATATCGTCCGGATGATCGCCGCCGAAAAAGAGAACCGGATCTTTTTCATGGTCATGGAGTATGTCAAAGGTAAGACCCTGGAAAAAGTCGTGGAAAAGGAGGGGACGCTGGACTGGACCCGGGCGGTCGACCTGATCAGGCAGATCGCCCAGGGGGTCGAACACGCCCATAACAACAAGATCATTCACCGCGACCTCCGTCCCTCCAACATCATGGTTTCCGAGGAGGGCACCGCCAAGATCACGGATTTCGGGACCTCCGCCTGGCTGAACAGCGTCCCCTACGCCTCCACCCGGATCGGAAGCCCCCCCTACATGGCGCCGGAGCAGTTCCTGGGCAAGGCCAGCTATCAGTCGGACATTTACTCTCTCGGCTGCATTTTTTACGAGCTGATCACCGGCCGTCCCCCGATTTTCGACCCCGACCCGTTTAAGATCCTGGAGAAGGCCCAACAGGGCAAAATCACGCCCCCCCGTCTCAGAAATTCAAAAATCCCCCGGGAAATCGACGAAATTATCATGAGGTGCCTGGCCTCGAAGGTTGAGGACCGCTACCGCAAGCCTGCGGATCTCATTTACGCGCTCGGCGCGCTCAGGAAGCGTGACGAGAAGCCTTCGGAGATAGCGGACATGATGAGCCGCATCCGGGCCAGGGACCAGGCAAAAAAGGAGTTTTGCTGGAACTGCCGGCGGCCGTTGCCCTTGAAGTCCAGGAGCTGTCCGCACTGCGGCGAGACGGCCTGATCTTGGTTGACTTGGGCAGGTGATTTCGATAACATGAAAATTAACATGCTTCTGCAGAAGAAAGGCGGTTTTCCGTGCATTGTATCGAGGAGCCGTGCATGAGCCCCTTCGACGAGAACGCGAAAGTCTGGATGAACGGCCGGCTTGTCCCCTGGAACGAGGCCAATATCCATATTGCCTCCCACGTTGTCCACTACGGGAGCTCCCTCTTTGAGGGCTTCCGGGCCTACGATACGCCCAAGGGGACGGCGGTCTTCCGCCTGGAGGCGCACACGAAGCGCCTGTTCAATTCCTGCAAGATGTACCGCATGGACGTCCCCTACACGATGGACGAGTTCAACGCGGCGGTCCTCGAGACGATCCGGGCCAACGGGTTGCGTTCCTGCTACGTGCGGCCCATCGTCTACCGCGGCTACCGCATGCTCGGCGTGGATCCGTTCCCCAACCCCGTGGACTGCGCTATCCTCGTCTGGAACTGGGGCAAATACCTGGGGGAGGATGCCCTTGACGGCGGCGTGGACGTCTGCGTCTCCTCGTGGTGGAGGATGGCGCCGAACACGTTCCCGGCCCTGGCCAAGGCGGGCGCCAACTACATGAACTCCCAGCTCATCAAGATGGAGGCCATCCTGGACGGCTATGCCGAGGGCATCGCCCTCAACATCCGGGGCCACATCAGCGAGGGGAGCGGCGAGAACATCTTCCTCGCCCTCAACGGAACGATCTACACTCCGCCCCTGTCCTCCTCCGTGCTTCCGGGGATCACCCGCGATTCGGTCATCACGTTGATCCGCGAGCTGGGCATGAAGATGGTCGAGGAGACTATTCCCCGGGAAATGCTGTACGTAGCCGACGAGGTCTTTTTCACCGGCTCGGCCGCCGAGATCACCCCCATCCGGTCCATCGACAAGATCATCATCGGCACGGGCCGGCGGGGGCCCGTTGTCAAGAAGCTGCAGGACGTATTCTTCGCCTACATCAACGGCGAGCGGGAGGACTCCTTCCGCTGGCTGACCTATCTTTAGATCTGTGAGCGAGGTAAGGTATGGAAATTGATGAACTTTTGAAAATCGCCATCGAACGGGATTCCTCCGACCTTCACCTCAAGGCCGGCAACCATCCCATCATCCGGGTCCACGGGACCCTGATCCCGCTGACGTCGTTTCCCCGGCTGACCTCCAATGACACCCAGGAGCTGGGCGAGCAGCTGATGTCCGACTTCCAGAAAGAGAGGCTGAAGGAGGATTTCGATATCGACCTGGCCTACAGCCTCCCCGGCTTCGGGCGTTTCCGGGGCAGCATCTTCATGCAGCGGGGCTCGGTGGCCATCGCGCTGCGGATCATTCCCCTGGATGTCAAGACCATCCGCCAGCTGCTCCTCCCCGAGGTCCTAGAGAAGATTGCGTTGTACCAGCGCGGGCTGGTCCTGGTCACCGGAACGACCGGCAGCGGCAAGACGACCAGCCTGGCCGCCATGATCGATCACATCAACGCCAACCGCCGGGAAAATATCATCACCATCGAGGACCCGATCGAGTACCTGCATAAAGACAAGAAAAGCACCATCTGCCAGAGAGAGGTCGGGATGGATGTCTCGACTTTCTCCAGGGGTCTGCGGGCGACCCTCCGCGAAGACCCGGATGTCATCCTGGTGGGCGAAATGCGCGACCTGGACACGGTCGAGACGGCCATCCTGGCCGCCGAAACCGGACACCTCGTCTTCAGCACCCTCCACACCCTGGACGCTCCCGAGAGCATCAACCGCATCGTCTCCGTGTTCGCGCCGCACCACCAGCGGCAGGTTCGCCTGCAGCTCGGCAGCATCCTCAAGGCCGTCGTCTCCCAGCGGCTGATTCCGCGGATGGACGGCCAGGGCCGCGTCCCCGCCGTCGAGGTCATGATCAACACGCCCTATATCCAGGAGTGCATCCAGGAAAAGGAAAAAACGGGTCTGATCCGCGACGCCATAACGGCAGGCGTGTCCCAGTACGGCATGCAGACTTTCGACCAGTCGATCTTCCAGCTCTACCGCGACGGCTACATCTCCTTCGAGCAGGGGCTCCGGTATTCGACCAACCCCGACAACTTCAAGCTCCGCGTTATGGGCATCCAGTCGACGCTGGACATGGCCCTCGAGGAGATGGAGCAGAAGATGAGCAATGTGGACCGGGAGGGCGAGGGGAAGGGCGAAGACGAGGGTTGATGAACGCCCAGGAGATCCGGGAATCCTTCCTCGACTTCTTCTCCCGGCGGGGCCACAAGGTCGTCGCCAGCTCATCGCTCCTTCCCAAGGACGACCCGACCATTCTCTTCACCAACGCCGGGATGAACCAATTCAAAAACATCTTCCTCGGGCTGGAGCGGCGCAGCTATAAGAGGGCGGCCACGGTCCAGAAGTGCCTGCGGGTCTCCGGCAAGCACAACGACCTCGAGCAAGTCGGCCGGACCTCCAAACACCACACCTTTTTCGAGATGCTCGGGAACTTCTCCTTCGGCGACTACTTCAAGCGGGAGGCGATCGGGTTCGCCTGGGAGCTCGTCACCGGTGTTTTCCGGCTTCCCCCGGACCGGCTCTATGCCACCATCTACGAAGAGGACGACGAGGCCTTCCGGATCTGGAACGAGCACGTCGGCGTCCCGTCCGCCCGGATCTTCCGGTACGGGAAGAAGGACAATTTCTGGGCCATGGGCGATACCGGTCCCTGCGGTCCGTGTTCCGAGATCCACTACGACAGCGTTCCCTCCCTTGAGGAGGGCGACCCCTTTGCGCTCATCGAAAAGGGCAGCGACCGTTTCGTCGAGCTCTGGAACCTCGTCTTCATGCAGTATTTCCAGGACGAGAGCGGGCGGCTCAACCCCCTGCCGTCCCCCTCGATCGACACCGGCATGGGGTTGGAGCGGGCGGCCGCCGCGCTGCAGCAGAAAAAGAGCAACTTCGACACCGACCTTTTCCGGCCGCTCATCGACCGGATCTCCGACCTCGCCAAGCGGGAGTACCCGGAGGAGGAGCCTGGCGACACGTCGGTCCGGATCATCGCGGACCATGTCCGGGCCGTGACCTTCCTCATCGGCGATGGCATCATGCCCGCGAACGACGGCCGGGGGTATGTGCTGCGGCGGCTCATCCGCCGCGGCTTTCGTCACGGCAATGCCCTGGGGATCGAGAAGCCCTTCCTCCATCAGCTCGTCGGCGCGGTCGCCGACAGCATGAAGTCCGCCTACCCGGAGCTCCTGGATTCGATCGGCTATATCTCCCGGCTTTGCCTGTCCGAGGAGGAGCGCTTCGCCTCGACCCTTTCCTCCGGGCTCCGTTACTTCCAGGAGTTCGTCGAAGAGGCCAGGCAGTCGGGGCGGCCGATGCTCGCCGGGCCGGAGCTCTTCAAGCTCTACGACACCTTCGGCTTCCCCCTGGACCTCTCGATGGAGCTGGCCCGGGAGCACGGGCTGGAGGTGGATGAGTCCGGTTTTCAAAGCGAGTTGGAAAAGCAGAAGGAGAGGGCGCGGTCCTCGTGGAAGGGTGAATCCCAGCTCGCGGAGAAAAAGTTCTTCGAAGGGCTCAAGAAATTTCGGGCCGTCTATAAGGGCTACGTGACCGACCGGGTCGAGGGGGCCGAGGTGCTGGCCATCATCAGGGACCGCGAGCTCGTGCCATCTCTCGGCGCCGGCGAGAAAGGGATGGTCGTTCTCGACGTGACTCCCTTCTACGCCGAGGCCGGGGGCCAGGTCGGGGACTCGGGCCGTCTCTGGTCGGCCCGTTTTTCCGGGCTCGTGAAGAGCGCTTTTTATCCGGTTCCCGAGTTGATCGTCCACGACGTCGAGGCCACACTCGGTGAGCTCCGCGTCGGCGACCGCGTCGAAGCGGCCGTGGACTCGGAGCGCCGCCGGGCCGTCGCGGGCAACCACACCGCGACCCACCTTCTTCACGCCGCCCTGCGCCAGACCCTCGGCGACCACGTCAAGCAGTCCGGGTCGCTGGTTTCGGCGGAAAGGCTGAGGTTCGACTTCACCCATTTCGCGCCCCTCGGTCGCGAGGAAATCCGCAGGATTGAAGTCCTGGTGAACGGCAAGGTTCGCGACAACCTCCGTGTCGACACCCGGGTCATGGCCCTCGAGGAGGGCCTGCGCGAGGGCGCGATGGCGATCTTTGAAGAGAAGTACGGCGAACAGGTTCGGATGGTGGTCGTCGGCGAGTTCAGCAAGGAGCTCTGCGGCGGCGTCCACGTCCAAGCGACGGGCGAAATCGGGCTGTTCAAGATCGTCTCCGAGTCCAGCATCGCGGCCGGTATGCGCCGGGTGGAGGCTGTAACGGGGGAGGAGGCGCTGCGGCATGCTCAGCAGTCGGACGACCTCCTTGCGGACATCCAGGGACTGCTGGCCAGCCCGAGGAAGGAGATCCTCCAACACATCGACAGACTCAAGGGCCAGCTGGCGGACGCCGAAAAAGA
>Ga0315275_10008248_pt1 | contig 10127 bp, 5 predicted proteins | sample YL17G03_0_MG_FD_205557 | JGI IMG/M metagenome (GOLD analysis project Ga0315275, IMG submission 205557) | Sediment microbial communities from Yellowstone Lake, YNP, Wyoming, USA - YL17G03_0 | ecosystem: Environmental > Aquatic > Freshwater > Lake > Sediment | place: USA: Wyoming | collected...
CCCTCCTGGTTGGTCATCAGCGTGAAGTTTCAATCATATTACCTGTTGATCGCGTTACTCTCTTTCGATATTGTGACAAATAATGTCGAAAACACGCCAAAGTCCTTTTCTCGATCCCCGAGGGCATCCTCGATCGCAGGTAACCACTCTGACTTACGACTATCCGGACGGTTACGTCGTCCCCCGCCACTTTCACGACCGGGATCAGCTGGTCCACTCCTGTCAAGGCGTGATGACCGTGCAAACCGGTGAGGGAACCTGGGTGGTGCCGACGCAGCGGGCAGTCTGGATTCCCGCCCGGATTCCCCACGGCATCAACATGTCGGGTTCGGTGTTGATGCGAACGCTGTATCTGAAACCACGCATAGTGCGGGGCCTTCCGAGAAGCTGCTGTGTCGTCAACGTCTCACCTCTTCTGAAAGAGTTGATTCTTCATGCCTGCAACTTTCCGGCACTCGGCAGGACGGTCAGAATCCAGGCTCATCTGATCGACGTCATCGTTGATCAGTTGCGAGCCGTTCAGGCCATTCCATTGCAGCTTCCTAATCCCCTTGATCCTCGAGCGCTGAGAGTCGCCGCAGCTCTGCTTCTACAACCGAGCGACCAGCGCCCTCTGAAGGAGCTCTGCACAACTGCCGGAGCGAGCAAGCGAACCATCGAAAGGTTATTTCAACGAGAGACTCGCATGACCTTTGGAAAATGGAGGCAGCAGTTCCGATTGATGCAGGCGATGCGATTTCTTGCAGAAGGGAAAAAGGTAACCCACGCAGCCTTCGAAGCGGGCTATAGCACCCCGAGTTCCTTCATTTCCATGTTCAAGAGGATTCTGGGGACTACGCCCAGTCGATACTTCAGATCCCCTTCTTGAACATTTGTGGGATAGTTACGAATTGCACATCTAGATCGTCCGGGATCTGACCCTGACAATTTAGTTTTTGGCCTTGAATCGTGAATATTGGGAGATTGCAGTTCAAAAACTAAATTGTTAGGGTCAATTGTTAGGGTCAGACCCCGCTCACTGAGGTTCGTCGGAGGTCGGCCCCGGTCACGCGCCGAAGCGGAGCGGAAGCTCAACACCGTATACCTTCCGCCGATCCCGAACCGCATGGGCCCGTGGGCTAGGGTCTTCAAGCCTAGCGGCCTCTACATCGGCTACTGCGGTGTCTATCCTCACTTCAGTCAAGCAGGTGTCATTCCCTGGCGAGGGTACACTCGCGTTCTATCTGGCTCGTGCATACTGGCGCCAAGGTCTCGCAAGCGAAGCGGGCACTGCGTTCGTCTCGTTCGCGTTCGGGGAGCTTCGCCTGACACGGCTCGTGGCTACGGTCCAAGTAGGCAACGACGCCTCGGTCCGCGTCCTGGAGAAGCTCGGTTTCTCTTGGCACCACCTCGAGGCAGGAGATCTGCGATCCTACAACCACTTCGAGTTAGCGGAAGTCCCACATCCGAAGAGCACCGGGTCGGCCTAACAAGGCGTTGCAGCGGACCGGCTGCGCCGGCCGCTGAACTAATTCGTTAGGGAGCCTCATTTGCTTGTGCCCAGGGCCCCGAGTCTTTCGCTCACGGAGGGTTGAGGTTAGCTCCGGGGGCTGGGCCAGCTTCTGATTCGGGGTGATAGGTTAACCTGCCGCGATTGATCCCGAGACCCATAATGGATCCGGGCAAGCCATATTTCTCCAAGACGAACCGAGATCACGCCGGAAGATCACGAACGGCTTCACGCCGCGGGATTCGAGGACAAGGCGATACTCCAGATCACGCTGATCGCATCGTGGTTCAACTATATCAACCGCGTCGCCGACGCCCTCGGCGCCGGAAGAGGTTAAGACATCGATTCCCTTGCGGGGATATCGCCGATCAGGATCTCGCGGTCCTGCAGGCGTCCTCGACATTTCTGCGAGTTCTCCCTTTGCCGCTTTGACGATCCGATCACTCATCAACTCCAGGGGTGGGCGCATTTGAGGCATTTGGACGGGTGGCAGGCGCGACAGGACTCTTTGCCGCAGGATGGACAGGCGCAGAAGCAGGAAGGACAAAGCCAGTGCTGCCTGTCGTCGCACACGCAGTAGACCCGCGGTGAAGTCCAGCAGCTCTCGCAGGGAAAAAGGTCGAAGCGTCTCGCGATCGGGTTCCAATCCAGATGAGTCTGACGCGAACTTTTCCGCCGCAGGACAGTGACCGCAGCCCGGCGCACCGGCATGTCAACTCGAAGAGCCTGCAGGAAACGGACCTCGACGCTCATGGCGTACTTGTGCCTCAGATCCGCCACCTTGGTGTGGTACTCACGTTCGATGGCCTCCAGGCGCATTTGATCCGCCTTCAGGGCGTCGTCGCTCCCGCCGTTGCGGCTTCTCTCGTCGCGGCGCGCGGCCGCCTCTTTTCGCAGATCGCTGTGATAGGCATGAAGCCGTTCAAGGTCACGCGCCATGCGCCGTTCCATTCCGGCCAGGAAAGGGGACAACTGAAAACGTATCCTGGGCATCAGTAGTCCGGCCGATCGAGTCCGGATCTGCTGTACCGGCCAGCCCTCCACCTGCGCAGCCTCATCCGGGCGCGCTCTTTCCATGCGGTCCTCTGCGCGCAAATGCGCGAGCAGCGGGCCGGCGAGGGCGTTGGCGAGCGCGCCGTTGGCTTCGTTGATGCAGAGGGTGACAAGGTCCTCGCGCTTCTCGTCGGATGTGGCGGTCATGCGAAATGCCAGGAGCAGGTAGCGTGCCCTGGCCTCTTCAACGGGACCAAGCCGGAAGGTCGCGTTCTGCAGGATGAACTCCCGTTGGACGGCTCTCTCGAACTCCTGCCGGGGAGCCGGATAGGGACGCTCCTGCAACAGGAAGTGAGCCAGCCGGCCGCGCTCTCCCAACAGCCCTTCCAGCCGCTCCGCCCAGTCCGACTCGAAGCTCACGCGAACCGCCTGGCCGGGAAGCTCGGCTCCGAAGCCGACGCGCGACCATTCGGGCAGCGCGAGGGCCTGCCGTACGTGCGGCGGCGCCATGATCTCCAAGCCGTCGGGCTCGATGGGCTCGACCAGGGCGCCTTCGGCTGTCAGTGCGCGGGCCAGGAGTTCTCGCAGATCGCTCATACCACCTCGAATTCCTCGCCGAAGATCTCGTCGTCGAGCGCGCGGGCCGATTCATAGTCCCGTTTTGCGGAGAGAAGTTGATCCGTCAGCCGGTCGAAGGCTTCCTTGCGGGTCTCCTCGGTCTGGGCAATCCAGGCGGAGAAGACGAGGCTGGCGAAGCCGCGGTCCTCCTCGATCTCGCCCAGGATGGACTGGATCTCACCGACCACAAGCTCGAACATGTTGATCTTCTCGTCGAGAATGCGCAGGACATGCTCTTCGACCGTGTTTCTCGTGGCCAGGTTGAAGACGAACACCTCGCGTTTCTGGCCGATGCGGTGGATGCGGCCGATGCGTTGCTCGATGAGCTGCGGATTCCAGGGGAGGTCGAAATTGATCATCGTATTGCAGAATTGGATGTTGCGCCCTTCACCGCCCGACTCCGTGCTGAGCAGAAGTGGAACGGATTCGCGGAAGCTCTCGATGGCGGCATCCTTCTCGGGACCGGTCATCCCGCCCTCAAAAACCGCAAACGGGATACCGCGGCTGCGGCACACATCGATCAGCAGGTGAAGCGTCTCGCGAAAGCGGACGAAGACCATCTTCTTCTCCGAGGGATTGCGTTCGAGAAGTAGAAGAAGCGTTTCCGTTTTGGCGCCGCGCTCGAGCGCGGAGTATTTGTCGAGCAACTCGCGCCAGGCACCCGGAGGATCGGATTTCAGAAAACGGCCGAGGGCCGCCTGGACGGCGCGCGGCGAGGAACCGGCGGTCTCCAGGAGGTGGTGCAAGGCCAGGTGGTGCTGCGCCACCCAGTCCGGCGGCAGGCTGCGCAGCAGGCCGCTCAGTGTCTGGTAGCATTCCCGCTCTTCCGGGGACGGATCGACTTTTACGGTCACCGCATGCCGGGAAGGGAGCCGGACGTCGACCAGGGCGCGCGTGTTGCGAATCATGGCATCGCGCATCAACGACTGCATTTTGTCCCGGTTGGCGGGCACGCGGGGCTTCCCCGGGGTCACATGGATCGATCGGAATTCTTTTTCGGTTTTGAAGATTCCCGGCTTGAGCAGGGTGAGCAGGTTATAGATCTCGATGAGATTATTCTGGACCGGAGTCGCCGAAAGCAGGAGCAGGAACCTTTTGATCAGCCCGTCCACGACTTTATAGTTTTTCGACGCCCGGTTCTTCAAATGTTGGGCCTCGTCGACGATCACCAGGTCGAACTGCTGTTTTGAAAGCAATTCGAAATGGGGGTCCCGCCGGGCCGCGGCGATGGACGCGATAATACGCGGACAAGACCAGAAACCGGTGACGTCCCGGTGGATCAGGGAGTCATGGCTGGTGATGAACTCGAGGCCGAACTTGGACTCCATCTCCTCGCGCCACTGCCCGACCAGTGAGGCAGGCGTGAGAATGAGCACCCGCCGGACCATTCCGCGCAGGATATACTCCTTCAGGATCATTCCCGCTTCAATCGTCTTGCCCAATCCCACCTCGTCTGCGAGCAGCACGCGGCCGCGGAACTGTTTGAGTACCTTTCGCGCCGTTTCGACCTGATACCAGTAGTGATCGACGCCGTGCAGCTGTGGCAGGCAAAGCAGCTCGTCATAGCTCCGGAGCAGGGAAACGTGAGCGAGATCCAGCCTGAGGTTGAAATCTTCCGCAGAAGCGTTCCAATCCCGATTGAGGAGATCGTACTCGGAGGGATGCGGCATTTCGAAGCGGATGGGAATCTGAGCGGGGAATACGGGAAGCGGCGGACGGGCAGGTTCCGCAGTTTCGCTGGCCGCGGCTTCGGGGGCTGGGCCTGCATTGTTCTCCTCTGCGGCCGGGGGCCTGGTCTTTTCGACGCGAGAACTGTCGTGAGTTCCACGCCTGGACATGACGATCGGCCGCCAGCCCCGAATCGCCGCAAGCCATTTATCGATCCATCTGCGGCTCAACCCTGCGGGAAAAAGTATCCCGTAGATTCCGCGGCTGATTTGCAGCTTTTCGATGAGGGATTGAGCGAGCGGCCATTTTCCCTGTTGGGCCAAGGCCAGGGCCTGGCAGGCGACGGTGCTGGGAAGTGGCTGGTAAAACCTGGCCAGCTTTTTGAGGAAGCGTAGGGTGAGTTCGGGTTTACCCTCAACCAGAGCAGCGAACGCCGCGTACTCGAGCACCATGCCATCGTCGGGATAAGACTCGAGCGCGTGCATGGCGCTCTCGAGAGGCCGGTCGCTGCTGTCGTACAGCCGCGCATCGATCTCATCGACCCAATCCTCGGGCGTCAGGTTTTCAGGAGCCATCTCAGCACAACTTTCATTCTCTGAATTAGGTGGTGTATTGCCATTCAGCCGCTCCAGATCGTCCTTCAGCGATATTCAACTCGTGTGATGTTGCCTCGGTGGTCCTCTAAAGGCGAGCCCACGCGTGGCGGTGATCCTCATCAGAATGTTATCTTAGCATGCGAAAATCGGGATGGTCTCCTGGTTTATGGCACGAGTCTGACTTCTTCCGCCACAGCGGATGTTATCTGGTCTCTGAAGTCCATTTTGATTCTGGAAAAACGGGGACGTCCGGATTGTTTCCCTGGTTTCCTGATCGACCGCCCCACAGAATCGCGGCATGAGAGACCTTCCTGAAAAACCAGGAAAACAGCTCGGATGTCCCGTTTTTCAAAGAAAAAAAGCAGGTCGGGCCGCTTTGCGGTTATAGTGGCGTAGCATGCTGCCGACTCGCTCGCGGCTCTGATTTGGCCCAGGTTTCAGAGCCGCGACCGCAAGGGAGCGGGTGACGGCGCCAATTTTTCACAGCTTCGCCATTTAGCAGAGAGCTCTTATTTCTTATGGAGAGATTCGATGAGAATCCGAGCATTCCTCGCCCTGATGGTGGTTTTCGCCGCAGCCTCCGAGATATGGTCCCAGGAAACCATTATTGTGCGCCCGAAAGAGATCGATGATGTCCTGGTCAACCCGGGCATCGGATTCATGACCTTTCAGCGCTTCAACGGGGATGCGCTGAATGAAGGGACTAAATGGACCGAGGGCTACCCTATCCAATACCAGGAGTTTAAAGGAATACTCGAAAACAAGGACCACCCGTTCACCTCGATCGCTTATTTCCGGATCTACTGGAAATTCGTCGAGCCCGAGATGGACAAATACCGCTGGGAGATCATCGACACCGCGTTGAAGACCGCGCGTTCACGCGGGCAGAGGCTGTTGCTGCGCATTGCACCCTATGGCACCGAGCCGGATAACGATGCTCCCGACTGGTTCAGGGCGCTCCTGGGAGATGAAAGCGGCAAGCTGCCGGTCAAAAAATGGCGCACCAATCCGGAAGACCCGCGTTACGTGCTCCATTTTGGCGGGATGATACGGGAACTTGGGAAGCGCTATGATTCCCATCCCGACCTGGAAGCGGTCGATCTTGCCATCGTCGGTGCGTGGGGCGAAGGGGACAGTTCCCACCTTCTCAGCCAGGCCACCCGCGAAGCACTGGTGGATTGCTATCTGGACACCTTCAAAAACACCCCGCTTCTCATGCTGCTGACCGATGAAAAAACCAACGGGTACGAGCTCTCGCGCAGGCCGGTAGGCTGGAGGGTGGACTGCCTCGGTGATATGGGGGGATTCAGCCCGACGTGGTCGCACATGTACGACATGTATCCCGAAACGATCATTCAATACGGCGCACGAGACGCATGGAAAAAGGCACCCGTCTCTTTCGAGGTGTGCTGGGTAATGCAGCATTGGAAAAACAAAGGCTGGGACGTCGATTACATCATCGACCAGTCGCTGAAGTGGCACATCTCCTCGTTTAACGCTAAATCTTCGCCGGTGCCCGCGGAATGGTGGCCCCAGGTCAACCGGTGGCTCAAAAAGATGGGCTACCGATATGTCCTGCGGAAGTTCACCTATCCCTCCATCGTTCGCACACCCGGATTGTTCGATGTAACGTCCTGGTGGGAGAACAAAGGCGTGGCGCCGTGTTACCGGCGATTCCCGTTGGCGCTGAGACTGACCAACGAGAAGCATTCGGAGGTGCTCACCACGGCTGCGGACATCACCTCATGGCTGCCGGGAGACAACCTCTATGACGACCGAGTGGCTGTTCCGGCAAATATCCCGCCCGGCACCTATGAGCTCGAGATTGCGCTGCTGGATCCTGTTTCCAGGACGCCGAAAGTGAAGCTTGCCATCGAAGGCCGCACGCCGGACGGGTGGTATGGTTTGGGCAAGATTCGCGTCGAGCGTTGACCCTCGTTGCCGGACGAAGGAGACTCGACCTCTTCAGACGGCCCCGTCAGTACGCTTCTTTTAGCCGGCACTCCCCGGCGGCAGTTTAAATGGAGCGGCCCACGGCGGGGCGCCCACCACCTTTTTCGATCCGCTTCATTTTTTGTTGCCTGGCCGGCGCACCGGGTTCGGAGCTTTTAGAGTCGCCTCAGCCGCCGTCCTGGAGTGGTTTTATATTATCCGCGTTCCAGGTGTTTCACCACAACTGGAGTTCCTTTTGCGGGTGCTATTGAAAGTGCGAGTCAAAGCACGACCGGCACATGGCCTGTACCGGTCTGACGCCCCTCCGGGCCTGTCGATGCGCGCCGAGCCCCGGAGGGGCGTCAGACAGTAGCCGGGGGTGAGCGAAGCGAACCCCCGGTTGTCTTTAGATGGAGAGCAGAGCCCTGGAAGGGCGACAGAAAAGCAGTATTACGGACTGCCTGACTCGCATTTCCAATTGCACCCTCCTTTTGCAGTCAACCGTATTGGGGTCAACCCTTCCCCCGACTCATCCGACAGTCGAGTTTTTTCTAGTTTGGAGTATGATGCGGCTTATATCTAGGAGGGAGTGAAATGATCAAAGATCTCAAGCGAAGAGAATTCTTGCAGGTCACGTCGGGATGCGTATTCTGCCTCGGTGCCGCCAGGACATTTTCATTTCCAGCCGAGACAAAGCCTCTCGCACTCGTAAGCCCCGGGTGCATCAAGTCGAAAGTTCGTGTGGCCAAAATATACGCCGGCATTCCGAATGCGCATTGGCCGACACCGCTGCTGGACTTGAAAGCCGAGATGCAGAAATACGAAGGCGAGTTCCGCCGGATGAAGAAGGAGTTTGCCGACGTCGATTTCGTTGCGAACCGGTTAGTGACAAAGCCGGAGCAGGTGAATGAGATTCGCGAACAGCTCAAAGACGTCGATGGGCTCCTGGTTATCCATCTCTCGATGGGAATCAGCGGAATGCTGGGAGAGATGCTCAAGGCAAATCGCCCCACGATGATTTTTGCAGCGCCCTACTCAGGGCACGAGTGGACCTCTTTCGGCACGCTCATGAAGACGAAAGACGGGGCCATGTTGGACTGCATCTTGAGCAGCAACTTCAATGATCTGGCTGCGGCAGTCCGGCCGTTCCGGGCTATCCACCACCTTCGCGAGGCGAAGATCATCAATGTCTCCACCAACGTGCCCTCGGCGCAGTACCTGAAAACCGTGGCAGAAAAGTACGGAACTGAAATCAGGACGATCGGCCTCGAGCCGGTGATGGCCAGATACGACTCCATTGACAAGGCCGCTGCCGAGGAGGAGACCGAGCGCTGGATCAGGCAGGCGGAGAAGGTGGCGGAACCGCCGAGGGACGAGATTTTTCGCTCGGCGAAACTGGCCCTCGCTTTCGAAAAAGTGCTGGCCGACGAGCAGGCAACTGTGATCACAGTAGACTGCTACGGATCCATGTATCGCAAGCTTCCCGCTTTTCCCTGCATGGGCAATGTGCGGCTGAACAACATGGGGCTTGGAGGCATCTGCGAATCGGACCTTTCGTGTGCGCTGACGCATGTGCTGCTCCAGGGATTGACGGGGAAGCCCGGATTCATCAGCGACCCAACCATGGACGAGTCGGTTAAAGGCATCATCCTTGCGCACTGCCTCGGTTCAATGAAGATGGACGGCCCGGACGGCCCTGCGGCTCCTTACAAGCTACGGACGATTATGGAACGTCAGGAGGGGTGTGTCCCCCAGGTGAAGATGCGAATCGGCCAGAAAGTCACACAGTTGCGCATTGTGGGTGTCGACCTGATTCGGCATTTCACGGGCAAAATCATCGATGTGCCGGACACGGACAGGGGCTGCAGAACCAAAATCACGGTCGAGATCGACGGCGATCCACAAAAGCTGTGGCAGAACTGGGCCGACGGACTTCACCGACAGACGGTCTACGGAGACATCAGCGCCGATTTGAAGCGTTTCTGCCGGTTCAAAAACGTGCAACTCCTTTACGAGGCCTGACAAATCCGGATCACACACCTCGAAGCCAGTGACATTCGCGCGCACGGCTTCAGGTGTAACGCTCACCATACCGGTGCCGTAAGGCGCCGTCGTGGTTTTCGATGCGAAAATTGCCGCGCACAGGTGAGTCTCCACCCGCAGAGCGGGTGGCCTCAGGAAGCCTCCCCGAGGGAGGCGGTGGCATCGGCAAAGCCCCGGAGGGGCGGTCAGATAATAGCCCCGGGTTCCCTTCGGTCACCCGGGTCGAGTAAGCGGGGTGCTCCCGTCGCCGTAGCGACAGTTGCCGCCCCGCCCCTCTTAGAACCGGACAAGTGGATTTCCCAGCATCCGGCTCTTCAGCGGATCTCAGAGCCGACGGGCTCCTATTCGCGTTTGGTCGCTTGCCATCCTTCTTCTACCTCTGCGGGTAGTGGATGTTTGTCCTCCCGCGTGCGACTGCTGTGGGAATCTTCACTCCAGCGGCGTTACCCGCCTTCTCGGCTATGCCAACTCCCATCCCAGCCCCTCCGCCGTTTGCCCAGCTCTCCTTCCGGTCGCTGGCCCATACTCGATCTCTCGCAGATCTCGATTGATCAAGAACTGGAGGGGCTGCCTGGCTTATTCTCCATCACCATGTGTTGCTCGATGCCGTCTGCGACCCCGGGAGTGGGGGCTCTCGCTCGTCTGGCAAAAGTCCGGTCGCTATACAGAGCCTGCCATGCCCGGCCGTTTCTCCCCTTTCAGGCGAGTGTCTCCATCGAGCAGCTCATCAGCTCATCCCTTCTCTTGCCGCTACTGCCCCTGTTGCCTGCGTCGATAGCCGAAGTTTT
>Ga0315275_10008249_pt1 | contig 10125 bp, 10 predicted proteins | sample YL17G03_0_MG_FD_205557 | JGI IMG/M metagenome (GOLD analysis project Ga0315275, IMG submission 205557) | Sediment microbial communities from Yellowstone Lake, YNP, Wyoming, USA - YL17G03_0 | ecosystem: Environmental > Aquatic > Freshwater > Lake > Sediment | place: USA: Wyoming | collected...
TCTTTGTAGGGGTGGGTTTCAAACCCACCCTTACAAAGGTAGGTCAGACATTCCTGTCTGACTATAGTTATAGAACAGACAGGATGTCTGTTCCACCAGAAATCAAAGATGAAACTCTATTACATCTCCATCCGTTAGCACCTGGTCCCGGTGCACCATCTGCCCTTCGTATTTGCCCTTCCCCCAGATCCTGGCATATTTCAGATTATGGGCAAAATCCTTGTGAATCACAAAAGCAGCATCTAATACTTTTTGACCTTTTTTCAAGATCACTGGATCGGTATAGTCTATAGGTTTTCCCGGTGTTTTGGTATAAACTCTTAGAATTTCCAGCTTCTCGTAGGTTTCCCTTTTCAACTCCTCCAGACCCTGTTTTTTTTCTGCGGAAACAGAGTATAAGGAAAAAGATGTGCTGTATAGTTTCTTTATGACCTGCCAGTTTTCCGCAGCATTTTCCAGATCATTTTTATTTCCTAAGATCATGGACTTCTTGCAGATCTCACCCACCTCTAAAACCACGCCTTTTTCATCCCCGCACAGCCTGATTTTTTTCTCCTCCAGCCTTTTCTTGATCATCTCTAATTCAGCTAATGGATCATCTGAGCTTAAATCTATTACCAGCCAGATTAAATCTGAATTGCGGATCAGACCCAGCATCCCGCTTTCTAAGAAATCATGGGTGATGGGCGGGGTATCGATCAGTTGAATCTGAATATTCTCATAAGGCATCATACCGGCTAAAGGCTTCTGGGTAGTAAAGGGAAAAGGTGCCACCTCTGGCCTGGCATGGGTCAAGGAGGCTAAAAGCTGAGATTTACCAGCATTTGGAGAACCGATAATAACCACCTGACCAGCCCCTTCTTTTTTGATGTAATAAAGGTCTTCCCTTTTTCCTCCTTTTGCCTTTTTCTCCTGGTCTTTTAGTCTGGAGATCCTGGTTTTTATGTCAGCTTGAAGCTTCTCGGTCCCCTTGTGCTTAGGGATGGTCGCAAGCATCCCCTCTAAAGCAGAAAGCTTTTCCTCGACAGTCTTAGCCTGCTTGTACTTCCTTTCAGCTTCTAAATACTGAGGGGTCAAATTAGCTGGCATAAGACATACTTTCTTAAAATTAAACTCAGGTCACTCGTCAGACTTGATATATTATAAAGCTTTTGCTCAGAATTGTCAAAAAGAGAAATAGCAAGAGAATATTTATAATCTTTTTTATTGACTTATTAAATCTCTTTCTTTAAATATCGAAAACGGTTAAACAAAAAGGAATCAAAATGTTTATCTTTCTAGATGAAAGTGGCGTTACAAAAGGGTTTGATGAAGACAGTTCAGAAACCTTTAACATCGCTATTCTTATAGTGAAGGATCCGAGCCCAATTACGCGAATTGTTAAGAAATTCAATAAAAAAATGGTCTCGTGTCATTGGCCACGAGAAATCGAAATTAAAGCTTATGAGCTCTTCCGGGCGAAGCATAACAGAAAAGTTCCGGAGGCCTTTACGTATAAGCATAATTCATATGTAGCTATACAAGAACTACTGCAAAAACTTTCGACCTGTGATATATTGGTTGATTATATCACCGTGAATAAATCTGAAATTAATGAAAATCTTAAGACGGCTCCATATGGAATATTGTACAATTACTATGCTTCGAAGATCCTGATTCCAAGAATTCATGATTATCAGGAGGTCTTGATTCGTGCAGATGCGAAAAGCAAGGAAATGCACACCTTACGGAAATTTGACGGATATATTGAAACTGAAGCCTACGTAAATATTAAGCATCCATTGAAACTTAGAATTGAACATCTTGATTCGAGACAAGTATACGGTATAAGGGCGACTGATTTCATTTCATGGTCAATCTTTAGAAAATATGAGTCAGGCGATGATAGATTTTATAAAACAATAGAAGGGAAGATTGGCAACAAACAAGAGTGGCATTATAAAAAATAAAAGAAGTGCGACCCACAGGGCGGCTGCAATACATGCAGCTTATGCTAATATTTTTCGGCACACCGTTATGGGATTTACGGCACTTCCATTTTATAATATCGGTCTATTTAAAAATTTGTCAAGTGTTTTCTTGAAATTATTTTATAATAATTAGCTAAGCTATTAATATTACTTGGCTTAACCTACCTAAGAATATCTGCAATCTCTAGAAACACTCACATTTTCCTTTTCAACACTACACTCCTATCTTTTTTGTTAATTTTTAAGTCATGCTCTCGACTTACCACAATACCCCTTTACTCCCAATAGAGGTCAGGGAGAGGTCATTTCCTGCTTGTGAAATCATAAATCTTTTTTTATCTTGCCCCAAGTTTACCTTATCCTGTCAAGCAGTCCCGCCTTTGGCGGGACCTGCCTGACCTACATAAAGCATATGGCTCTGAGTAACTTCTCCAGATTTTCTAACTTCCTGAAAAGCTACGATTACCGGATGTGGATACTATTTTTCGGTTGGATGGCATCTGCTATGGGATTTGCCATGGTCATTCCTTATATGAGCATCTACTTTCACGACCAGATGCAAATCCCTATGACCCAGGTCGGGTTTATATTTGGAGCAGGAGCAATTGCCCGGGCTTTATCTGGTTTAATTGGCGGACATCTTTCAGATAAGCTTGGCAGGGTGAAGATAATGGGCTTTGCCCAGTTTGCCAGAGGTATCATCTTTATCTTTATGGCAGGGCTTGCTTTTAGAGGTGGCAGCTTTGCGCTGTGGTCTTTAGCTCTTATCCTGAACTGGTTGTTCGGGGGATTTTACCAGCCAGTTGCCAATGCCATGGCAGCAGATATTGTCCCTAAGGAAAAAAGGGTGGAAGCTTACAGCATCCTGCGAGTGGGCGGCAACACCGGCTGGGCTTTTGGACCGGTGATCGGCGGATTTGTAGCTTCAGCTTCTTATCCTCTCCTTTTCATCATCGGCGGGATTCTGACCTTCATCTCCTCGGCGTTAATACTTTTCTTTCTGTCTGAGTCGGTCAAAAGGGACTCTGCAGAGGAGAAATTTTATTTTAAGGACCTTATCAAGCTGAAGGATGACCATCTCTTTCTTCTCTACTGCTCCATTTCGATTTTACTTTTTGTGGTAATCGGACAGCTGGTTTCGACCATATCGGTTTTCTCAGTTGATTATGTGGGAATTACAAAAGCGCAATTGGGTTTTCTATTTGCGCTTAACGGTCTCATAGTGGTCCTGCTTCAGATTCCGGTTGCTAAGTTCACCCAGACAAAAAATCTGATGCGGGTTCTTTTCTGGGGAAGCATAGGATATGCTACAGGATATTTCTTAGTTGGGTTTGCGCATAGCTTTGAGTGGCTCTTTTTCTGTATGCTTTTGATCTCCCTTTCGGAGATCACAGTCCTTCCTGCTTCAGTCTCAATAGCCGCCAATCTTTCCAGGGAAAAGAGGCACGGCTTATATATGGGAGGTTATGGCCTTGCCTATTCCCTGGGCTGGTCAATAGGACCTTTGGTCGGCGGGGTTTTAATCGACCTTTTGGGCAAAAAGCCGGTCTTGCTCTGGGGACTAATCGCTGTTTTAGGAGTTGCAGCCGCCTTGGCTTATACCCGGCTGGAAAAGAAACTGCCAAAAGATGTGATTACGGTTTCCGCGAGTCAGCCTGAACAGGAAATCATAAGATAGATGAATTGTAGGGGCGACCCGCCAGTTCAACAAGCTCACTGCTCTGAGCGAAGTCGAAGAGCGGATTGCCGTTACCTGATCCGGTATCCCAATCTTGCCCTCGCTTTCTGGGGCCATTGATCGAACCATACTCAATGTCATAAGTTCTCCTTTTGAATAGGAATAGACTAAAAAAGAAGTGCCTAATATTCAAAAGATGACTTTTATTCCTTTAAGATTTGCTATAGCTTTGAATAATACTATTTTTGTCCCATTTTGGTTCGGGTGGTTCAATTTTCATCAGAAATTTTAAAAAAAGTCCTTGACAAACGAGATTTCTTGTATTGATTAAAATAGGGACTCTAACGAGTTTAGAGGAGAGGGAGAGTATTATAGGTTCAATTTTGAATAATAATTAAACGGTTACTTTGTCCTGCCCCCAGTTATTGTACCACTTTTTAAGTTAGTCTTGCCATAGCAATTGTCAAGTTATTTTGAGGTTTTATTGCTTCCGGTGCCGGTGGATGATAGCCGATCGAGCTGTGCGGGCGTTTAGTATTGTAATGCTGCCGCCAGCTTTCAATCAAGACCCTGGCTTCACTTAGAGTATAAAATATCTCCCGGTTCAACAGCTCATCTCGCATCTTGCCTATAAAAGACTCAATATAGCCATTCTCCCATGGAGAACCAGGTTCAATGAATAAGGTTTGAACACCGAGCCTGGTCAACCAATCCCGAACAGCTTTAGCTGTAAACTCCGAACCGTTGTCCGAGCGAATGCAGGCTGGTATCCCAGGTTGAACAAATAACTGCCCAAGCCGATAAAGAACATCCTCTGATGTCAGTCTGCGAGCGACATCAATGGCCAGACATTCCCGGGTATACTCATCCATCACTGCCAGAATGCGAACCGGACGACCATCATGAGTCCGTTCTAAGGCAAAGTCATACGACCACAAGTGATTGGGATACTCAGCCCGCTGGCGAACACAGGAACCGTCATTTAACCACAGACGACCACGTTTAGGCTGCTTTTGGGGAACTTTTAAACCTTCCTGTCGCCAGATCCGTTCGACTCGCTTGTGATTCACCTGAAAACCTTCCTGCCGCAACAAGGCGGTAATCCTTCGATAGCCATAACGACCATACTCACTAGCTAACTCTATGATTTTCCTTATCAACCCTGATTCCTCCTCGGTTACTTTATTCCGATGTCGCTGAGTTGATCGAGCTTGACCAACAACCCGGCAGGCTCTTCGCTCTGATACGCCCAGCAACCGACGAACTCGATCAACTACCTCACGCCGCCGGGCCGGGCTTACAAGTTTCCCGAGGCGGCTTCCTTCAAAATAGAAATCTCCAGCGCCTGTTCGGCTACCAACTTCTTCAAACGGGCATTCTCTCTCTCCAACTCCCTGAAATGCTTCGCCTGATCAAGACGCAAACCACCATACTCCTTGCGCCAGCGATAATAGGTCTGCTCACAGACGCCAATCTTTTTACACGCCTGAGCTAACGTCTGCCCTCGAGACAAATCTACTTCCGCTTCTCGCAATTTGCGAACTATGCTCTCTGCTGTAAATCGCTGCCGACCCATATTGTCCTCCTTCCTCTGTCCAGTCTAATATACTAACTTTTAAACTGGACCGAAATATGGGGGGCAGGTCACCATCTACATCCGACGCTCCCGGAAGGATAAGGAGTAGTCAAACGCTACCCTACCATCCTACTCAATATATCTCGGAACAAAAACATAGTGAGAAACACTTCTGGGCAATATTTACTATAGATTCTCTCAGTCAATTAGGAATTGAAAACTAAGGGATATAGGGGGTTGCTATCCCCCTTTCTGCTATGACTTGATAGCATTTATAAGCTCCTCAACATCAATATTAGCCCTTCCCACAAGCGGAGACACCTCATACATCTCAGTGAATTTAAAAGGGTAGGGATTCAGCAGCTTCATAAGACTCTCAATATCCCTCACAATCCTTCTTTAGCAAAAAATATAGTGAGTAGCACTAGCTGTACCTCCGTACTAGGTCAGACCGAAGACCTTGACAGGGCAGTTTCCAGAGCCCTGGACTATACTTAGACCTGCCGTATTACATTTTATTAGGGATTAAGAGATTACAAAAAATAAGCCCCGGTAAGCTAACATGAAAATTTTCTGATACTGTGTATATCTAGTAGAGAAGATTATTTGTTTTTATTGGCACTGAATTGCACACAGCGTAAGAGTATTTTCAGGTTGACTAAAGCATTAGTTACAAGAGAGTGACCAACATTAAATTAAGGCAAAAAAGTGGCTTCTCCCCGGAAGAGCCTAGTAACGAGTGTTAATCTGAAAAACCTCCGAATCAATTTTTGTATGCGAGAGTCTAACAGATTTCTCCTAATTACAGTATTTAATTTAGAGAAAGAAGTTCCGATAAACTTAACGGTGAGTCTTTTTTTCTTGGTAAAGGGATGCGGAAGCGTGCTGGTAAATTAAGGGATTGCAAGTTCTATCAGTCACAATTTCTTATCATGAGAAGATGTTGGACTTATAAAGCAGGAAAAGTCCCTGACCCAGACCGGAATAAGAGATTCCTCTGGGATGTTAGTATGCGTTGATCTTATTAATCAGGCTTAAAGGACAACCTTAAAACATAGAGACTTTTTGCCAGAAAGCTTTGGTTCTTTTCAGGGCTTGGTAACTAAAATAAAACAAATGGTTGAACCTTAAGAACCGCTGCCTCAACGCTGTCTGATTAGCCAGCTTAATTTGGAGGGTTTTCGGACAATAAGGGAGACATTAAAATGTTAGGAATTTGAAATTCTTCTTTTTATATTTAAGAAGGATGTGATACCTGGAGGAAAATATGCGCAGAAGAGACTTTCTTAAGAATATGGGATTGGGGATGGGAGGAGGACTTATCTTTTTGCCTGACATTGTGAAAGGAGAGGCAAAAAACTTGATTAAGAATATTCCCGCAACCAGGGTGGTGCAGATCCATAACCCCAATGCCACTAATTGGGACTTTGCCACAGGGTATTATGGTGATTATATAAACCAGGCACTGGTGGATGCTATGGTGGATAGGGGGGCGTGTGAGCTGACCGGCCTTTCGGACCCGTTTTTTGCCTGGCATAGGATTATGAGCTCATACAAGGCTGGAGACAAGATTGCAATCAGAGTGAATTTTAACAACTGTATGCATACTTCTTACCCTGATCCCTATTACCCTTCACATAACATGATCGACTCTCTGATCGAGCCTGTGAATTCCGTAATCTCAGGATTAACCAGAATTGGTATTCCGGCCGCAGACATCCGGGTCTATGATGCCTCCAGGATTTTACCCAATCGTTTCACTTCTGGCTGTCTTTATTCGGGAGTGGAATTCTACGACTATCTGGGCCAAAACGGCAATCTAGTAGCCGCTTTCAGCAGCACTGACCCATCAAGGGTAATCAACTTCTCTAATCCATCTATTCCTTCTCATGATGTAACTGATGTTTTAGTCAATGCTCAGCACCTCATTAATTTTCCCTTGTTAAAAGCTCACTCCACAGGGGTCTCCGGGGCTTTCAAGCTTCACTTGGGAACAATCAATGGGCCGTTCTATAATGACATTCACGACTATCTTTACGACTTGGACAAAAATCCTCTGGTCGATATATTCAAAAACGTCAATATTAAAGACAAGACCAGGTTAGTAATCGGAGATGGCTTATTTGGGGCAAGGTCATACGATGCTAACCCGGAAAGCTGGTCTATTTTCGGGAACAAATCCCCCAATACTCTATTTTTCTCCTTAGACCCTGTTGCCCTGGATACAGTAATGCAGGACCTTCTTCATACCCAGTGGCCTGTTGGCTCTATGCCCCCAGATGACCATGACCATCTACACTGCGCTTTCAGACAGGGCTTGGGAATACATGAACATAAGGATAAAAACGGAAGATATTCCCAGATAGACTTCATAAAAATCGAACTGTGATGGAAGAACATCTCTTTTTCAAGAACAGATCGGGAAAAGAGCTTTTCGGAGCCGTATATTATCCTGATAAGTTAAGCGGTAAAGGAGTCCTTCTCTGCGATCCTTTGTTTGAGGAAAAACTTCACGTCCACCGCGTGCTGGTGGATTTCTCCCGGCTTTTATGCTCCTCCGGATTTATCGTGATGCGTTTCGATTATTACGGAGATGGTGACAGTCAGGGAGAGTTTGAGGAAGCTACCGTAGAAACCCGTTTAACCGATATAAGTTCGGCTTTAGACTTCTTGAAGAGACAGACTTCTATTGAAAAGGTAGCCCTATTAGGAGTTCGGTTTGGTGCAACTTTAGCGGCGATTTTAGCCGAAAGGGAAAAAGAAATCGAAGCTCTAATATTATGGGCACCTGTTCTTAAAGGGAATGACTACATTCAACAACTCCTCCGAATTAATTTGGCAGAGCAAGTAGTGGTTTATAAGAAGGTGCTTTATACCAGAGAACAGCTTGTGAAGGGCTTGAGAGAAGGAGAACGGATTAATATAGAGGGATATGAGATTTCAAAGGAACTATACGAACAGGTTTCCGTGGTAGACCTTTTGGCCGAAGATAGGCATTTCACTGGAAAAACTGCCCTTTTTCAATTTTGCAAAAATCCGATGGAAAACGATCCAGACCTGGAGGAGTTGAAAGTCCTCTATTGCAGAAGCGGCAAGGCCGAGGTGTTAAGAATCTCTGATCCCCCTTTCTGGGGAGATATGAAATACTATCCTCCTTTCACCACTGATCTGTTTAGCAAGACCCTATATTGGTTAAAAAACAACCTATAGCAGAATATGGAAAAGGTAGCTAAATTCAAGTGTGAAGAAAGAGAGTTAGTTGGGATAGTTAATCTGCCTGACGGAAGATTGGCGGATAGGGAAAAGGTAGGTGTTATCCTTTCTGTTCCGGCTCTGAAATACCGAATTAGTTCTTTCCGATTGAATGTAAAATTGGCCCGGAGGCTGTGCCAGGAGGGTTTTCATGTTTTAAGGTTTGACCCTTTGGGGATAGGCGACAGCGAAGGCGAGGTGCGAGCCAGTTTGGGTCTAAAGCATTTCTTGGAAATTCAAACTGGCAAATACGAAAAAGAGACTAAGGCTGCAATCGACTTCTTCAAAGCGACTTATGAGCTGGATAAAATTGTCCTTTTGGGTCTTTGTGGTGGAGCAATAACTGTTCTTATTACAGGGGCACATGACCATAGGGTTGATAGGCTTGTACTCTTGGGAATTCCGGTTCTATTACAGAATATCCCAGAGCATATTCTGGAATACAAAGATATTATAACTACATCCGAGTTTGCTGGACAGGTTTTGTCCACTTACAAAAATAAGCTCGTCAGTCCAAAGGCTTGGGGACGCCTGTTCACGTTTAAAAGCGAATATAAGACTCTGATAAAATCGCTTTCTTTATATTTAAAGAAATTCTTTAACAACAATGATTCGAGAAAACATCCAAGATTCAATAATCTTCTTTTAAGTTGCTTTGAGGATTTCCTCGCTAGAGGTAAAAAGATACTATTTATTAATGGAGAGCTTGACCCAGCCACTTGGGAGTTTAAGGCAGAATTTGAGGATAAATATTTAAGAAACAAAAATAATCTTGATAACTCTTACGAGATTCACATCATTAAAAAAGCCAACCACATTTTTTCCTTAACTGAATGCCAGCTTGAGCTGTCAGAAAAAGTAAGCTCCTGGCTACGCAAGGAATATGCGGGGCAAAAAATGAGTATTCTAAATGGAGGTAAAAAATGAGAATTCTGCACGGACCACAAGATTATGGTGGAGCGGGATTCCGGATTTCCCGAGCTCAGAGGAAATTAGGTCATAAAAGTGATTTTGCAGTTTTCCGACCATCTTTCTCCCGCTTTCCATCAGATTTTGTCCTTAAAGATGAAAACCGGGGCTGGTCTCGAACAAAAAAACTTTTATTCCTCTTAAAATGCTTGCGCGATTATGATGTCTTTCATTTTCATTCGGAGTCCATTTTTGCCGCAGAATTCAGAGATATCCCGCTATTAAAGAGACTTGGCAAAAAAGTGATCTTTCATTTCCACGGGCATGATATCCGGGGGCAAAAGATGCATCCACGGATAAAATCAGCCGATGCCCGTCTGGTCTCTAGTCCGGATCTGCTTGAGTATGTTCCGGATGGCATCTGGATACCGCAGCCGATTGATTTAGAATATTGGCAGCCTCTGTCTGTTGATAATTCAAAGGGGAAAATAATCCTGATTCATGCTCCTACCAGCCGGGAAATAAGCGGAACAGATCATATAATCTCTGCGGTAAAGGATCTAAAAAATGAGGGGTATAACGTAGAGCTTTCTTTGATCGAGGGGAAGCCGTATGAGAGCTTAAAAGAATATTATCAAAAGGGTGATATCTTTATGGATAAGATAACTTTAGGAATCTACGGAACTTTTGCGGTAGAGGGTATGGCTTTGAAAAAGCCGGTGTGTGTCTTTATCACAGAG
>Ga0315275_10008252_pt1 | contig 10123 bp, 10 predicted proteins | sample YL17G03_0_MG_FD_205557 | JGI IMG/M metagenome (GOLD analysis project Ga0315275, IMG submission 205557) | Sediment microbial communities from Yellowstone Lake, YNP, Wyoming, USA - YL17G03_0 | ecosystem: Environmental > Aquatic > Freshwater > Lake > Sediment | place: USA: Wyoming | collected...
GAGCTCGACATCTGGATGACCTCCTATGCACTCCTCGCCTTGCAGGAGGCGCGGGCCGCCGGATACCAGACCATCAACCCGCACGAGGCCGTGCCGACACTGGAGGAGGCGCTGCGCGCCAGCCGCTCCGAGCTGACGGATGAACTCGGCTATCGCGCCTACCCGACGCAGTATCCCGATGACCTCGCGTTTGCCGCCTACCTGCTGGCGAGATACAAGTCGGAGCTGGCGTTGCCGACGCTCACTGAGGCGCTCGGCGACAAGAAGCTCTCAGGGCGGGGCCGCGCGCTCTGTGCCCTCGCCTTCTTCGAGTTGGGCAACGAGGTCGAGGCCCACAAGCTGGTCGCGGAGATCTGGCGCACCGCCAAGCGCGAGGGCAGGTGGCTCTACTGGACTGGCCTCCAGTACGAGGACTGCCGCTGGTGGGATGGCGGCGCGAATGTTGAAGCGACCGCCTGGTCGCTCAAGGCGGTGTTGCGGGCCGACCGGAAGGATCCCCGCGCCGCCGCAATCGCAGGCTGGCTGCTGGAGAAGAGGAATGGCGATCGGTGGGTCTCGACCCGCGACACCGCCATTGCGCTGATGTCGCTGAGCGAGTATCTGAGCGGGCTGCACGAGCCAAACCCGAACTGCACCGCGGTCATCAGCGTCAACGGGAAGGAGGTGCTGAGGCAAGCGTTCACCAGCGATCCAAAGACGTGGCGAGAGGTGTCCGTGGCCGTGCCATCTTCGGCGCTCCACGGGGGTGCGAATACGATCGCGATCAGCCGCGGCGCCGGCGCCGGCCGACTCTACTACCGCGCCGATCTTCGCCAGCAAGTCAGGATGCGTGAAGGCGAAGCAACCGCCCGCGGGGATGTCTTCCAGGTGAAGCGAGAGTACTTCAAGCTGGGCCGTGGGAAATCGGGCGGCCGACTTGCCTACGGGCCGGCAAGCCGCGCCACCGACACCTTCTCGGCGGCCGAACGAGCGCTCGTTCGGCTCACTATCAGCTCGAAGCAGCGCCTCCGCTATGCGCTGATCGAGGACCCGCTGCCGGCGGGGATGGAGCCCAGCGCTCGCGGCGATGTCGGGTTCATGGACTGGCGCTCCTGGTGGGTTGACAATGACGTACGAGACGACAAGGTGACCTTCTACGTTGACTGGCTGCCGGTCGGCGAGAGCACGATCGAGTACGTCGTCACCGCGCGCACACCCGGTCAGTTCAGCGCGCTGCCACCGAGTGGTTTCGCCATGTACCAGCCGGAGGTCAACGCGCTCGGCGATGTGAGCCGGGTGGAGGTAAAGGAGTGAGTGCTAGGGCAGGAGCGAGCCGCCTTCGCCGAGGCTTTGGCGCCCAAGGCTGCTGCCGAGCGGAGGACGGGCGGCTGCTTCCTATCGCGCTGGCAGCGGCGCTGCTCGCCACCGCGGCCGCGGGCGCATTGGTGGCGATGGGGAGCGCAGCTCCGCAGGAACGGGTCATCGCCGCTTACACCACGAGCCTCGAGGACCGGAGCGCGGGACAGATTGAGAACGCGCTGCTCGCGGCGCGGGCCCTCGATGGCGCGGTTGTCCGGCCCGGCGATGTCTTTTCCTTCAACCACCGGGTCGGCCCATGGACGGCCGACCGCGGCTATCGGCGCGCGCCCGTGAGCTACGACGGCGAACTCATTCTCGCCACCGGGGGCGGGGTGTGCCAGCTCTCGACCACGCTCTACGGAGCGATGCTGCTCGCGGGCATGGGAATCGTGGAGCGGCACCGGCACTTCTGGCCGGTGAACTACGCCCGGCCAGGTCTTGACGCGGCCGTTGCCCAGCCGGAGATAGACCTGCGGTTCCGCAATCCGCTGCCAGCGCCGGTGCGCCTCCGCGCTCGCCGGAGCGGAGAGCGCCTGATCGTAGAGCTGCTCTCCGTCGCTTCCGCGGACCGCTATTCGGTGGAGACGGAGCAACTCGCCGTTCATCCGCCAACCACGATGGTGCTGCGCGATCCTCGCCTGGAGCCGGGCCAGGTGCTCCGCGCCACCCGCGGGCAGCCTGGCACCGAGGTGGCGGTCTACCGCGTGCACCACTTGCCCGACGGTGAAGCGGAACGCACGCTGATCTCGCGCGACTCCTACCCGACGCTTAACCGCGTGATGAAGGTATCAGCGCAGTAGGACTGCCCCGCAACCTGCCAGGCTCCGGCAAGGCGCGTCATCTCGCCGCGGCGACGGCCCGAAGGCTCTCCTCCAGCAGGCGCACGTCATCCGTGATCTCATCCGGCCGGTGCTTAGTGTGGACGCCGACGCAGACAGCGTCGCCCGCGCGCATCTTGCCAGCCGCGTATTGGAACGCCTCCCGCGGATCGTTCCTGCCGGCGGCCATGATCTTGTAATGGATCACCGGCTTCGATAGCCCCTGGATGGCAGCAGTCATCCGATCTCTGTCCTCTGCACGGAACCGCTCCTCTGTCTTAGCTCCTGGGTTGACCGGGTCCCTGTCTCTGGGCACCGGGTTGTAGTAGGAGCACATATAGAAGTCGCAGTCGAGGTGCTCTTCCGCCCACTCGAAGATCTCGGGCACATGCCCTGCTACCCCCGCCGGCAAGCCGTGGTCATGGATCATGTTGATCACCGGCAGGATTTCATCCAGTCGCCCCTGGAGGCGGAGGAAGTCCATGTGACCGCCGTGGACGAAGACCGCCTTCGCGCCGAAGCGGAATCCGTTCTGCGCACCCCGCTCGGGCGGCCCCACCTCCGGGCAGGTCTGAGCTATCCATTGGATCGTCCCGCCCTCGTCCCAGTACTCCATCAGCACGCGGCAGATCTGGTGGTCCGCCCGGCCGACGTGGGTGTTCACGCCAGCCTGCTCCGCCTCTCGGTAGGTCTGCTTGATCCGCGCCGTCGTGTAGTAGTGCAACTGCTCGTGATCCATCTGCGGACTCTGGTGGCTGAACCCGCTCAGCGGATTGCCGCCAAGGATGAACCGGCTTACCTCGAGATCGCCCAGCTTGACTGTCTCCACCTAGCAACTCCTCCTGTCCTTCCTATTCTCCCCATCATCTCCCTCACCTACGCCGCGACGGCAAAACCGGACGTGTGTCAAAGGGAGCGGATGCTGCTCTGCGAAGCAGCGAAGACTGCTTCGCCACGCAGCACGAGCGAGGAGTCGAAGCCCGAAGGAGGTAGCACCCTTGTTCGACCCGATAGTTCGCGGCGGGATCGTGATGATCCCGCTCCTGCTGTGCTCCGTTGTCGCGCTGGTTGTCTCGATCGAGCGGTGGCTCTACCTGAGGAACGCGCGCGTCGACACGGAGGGCCTTATGGGCAAGATCAGGGCGGCGCTCGGCAGCGGCTCGGTCGAGCAGGCGCGCGGCATCTGCGAGGCGACTTCCGGCCCTGTGGCGCGCGTCCTGGGCGCCAGCCTCGCCCACTTCGGCATGCCTAAGGATGATCTCCGGGAGGTGGCACGAGAGGAAGCCCTGGCCCAACTGCCTGTGCTCGATGGTCGGCTCCCTCTGCTGGCGACGATGGTGACGGTGGCGCCTCTCCTCGGGTTGCTGGGCACCATCTCCGGGCTGATCAAGGTCTTCCACGTGATAGCGGGGGGCGGCATCGGCGATGCTACCGCCCTCTCTGCCGGTATCGCCGAAGCGCTCATCACGACCTTTGCCGGCCTGACCATTGCCATTCCGTTTCTGATCGTCTACAACTCGCTCTCGGGCCGGGTGGAGGCCCTCACCCACGAGATGGAGCTGCGTGTTACTGAGTTGCTCAACTTGCAGACGGTGCGGGCGCAGTCATGAGCACCGCATTCACGCTCCCCCGCCGCCGGCGTCGCATAACACCCTATCTCGACCTCACCGCGATGATAGACACGGTGTTCAACCTGCTCATCTTCTTCGCGGTGGCCTCCACCTTCGTGGGAGCGCGGTCGGGCCTGGACATGCGGCTGCCGACGGCCGAGACTACACAGCGGGTGTCCGATCGGATCATCGTCACCCTCCTCCCAGGCCAGCCGGCCCAGGTGAACGGCGCCTCCGTCGCGCCGGAGCGGATCGGCGCGGCGCTCAAGAGGGCCAGCGGAGGGGATGCTGACGCACAGATCGTGGTGATGGCCGATCGCGATGTTCCGTACTCCCAGCTCGTGACCGCGCTCGACCAGGCGCGGCTAGCTGACTACCATCGGATAGCGCTCGCCGCCGCCCCTCGACTGCGCTCGGGATGGGGCGAGGCTGAGCGAAGTCGAAGCCCCGCCCCAAAGCCGGCTGCTCCACGGTCCACGGAGCGCAGATGATATCGGCGGCGGAACAGCCGGTTCGGCCCGAGCCGCTCTCGTCGGGCGCGAGATACAGGATCGCCACCGCGTCATCGGTGGGCTTCCATCTGATCGTCCTCATTCTGGTATGCCTCCTCGCCGCCCGCGCGCCCGCGCGAACAGAGGTCCTGATCCCCGTCGAGCTTACCATTTCGGGACAGCAAGCCGAGCAACTCGAGCTCGGCGGCGGCCGGCCCGATGCTCCCGTCACACAGACGGTCGTGAGCACAGCGCCGCGGCCTTCTCGGAAGCCGGCATCGAGCCCAGGCGGCCGGGCGAAGGCCGCGCCCGCCCCACCCCGGGTCCTCACCTCGAAGAAGGGAACCGAGCCAAGCGGTCCAACAGGGGCGGGCCGCGACCGAACCGGGTCCGGCGGCGCGAGCGACGCACCCTCGGGCCCGACCAAGGGGCCCGGCATCGCCGGAGGACCGGCACCAGTCTACCCGAAGGATGCACTCGATGGTGGCCTCGAGGGGCGCGTCAGCCTTACGGTCACCATCGCCGCGGACGGTTCGGTCTCCGGCGTCAGCGTGGCGAAGAGTTCTGGGCACACGATCCTCGACGACGCGGCGGTGCGAGCCGTGAAGCGCGACTGGGTCTTCCAGCCGGCGCTGAAGAACGGCAAGCCGGTCGCAGGGGCGGTGACGGTGGTGTTCGAGTTCTCTTCCGGGAAGGTGCAGGCCGGTTAGGCGAAGGGGTTACCATGCGCGCATCTCGGTTCATCCTCAGCTACACAGCCTTTACGCTTCTGCTCGTGCCGGCGCTCGCCGGCGCAGGGCAGACTCCTAACGACCGCGTCGTGTCAACCGAGAACGAGTTCATCCGTATCCGCGTCAACGCCGGCCCCGCGGAAGCCGGCCGCTTCGCGGTTGACACCACCGGTGGCGATCCATCGCGGGCGGCCGATGACGCCAAGGTGCTGATCTACGGCAGCCGCGAACCGTGGACGTCCTACACCACGGTGATCGTGGACGGCGCTCCATACGTGTTCGGCGGGCCCAGCGAACGGCGGGCCGGGCAGGGAGCACAGGCAACCGGTATAGCTGCGTCGCCGCATCGCTCAGGAGACGCCATAGAGACCAGCGCCCGCGTCGGCGGCATCGAGATCAGCCAGGAGCTGACCTTCGCCCGCAGCCCAACCACGCGGGTGAAGGACGCAGCCCTTATCACCTACCGGGTCACCAACCGCGGCGGCAAGACCAGCGCGGTAGGACTGCGGATGGTGCTGGATACCATGCTCGGCGCGAACGACGGAGCGCCACTGCGCGCAGGCGGCCGCGCCATCACCTCGGCGACCCAACTGAGCGGCAGTGAGCTGCCTGACTACTGGCAGGCCTTCGATTCCCTCGCCCAACCGGCCGTGATCTCACAGGGAACCATCCGCGCTCCAGGCCTGACGCCTCCCGACCGGCTAGAGATGGTGGACTGGGGGACACTGGCGGACTCGCCCTGGCAGTTCAGCTTCCCGACCGGCGCCGACTTCACCCGGCGAGGCGAGGAATCGCAGGACACCGCGGTCGCGCTCTACTGGAATCCCGCTCCGCTGGAGCCTGGGAAGTCGCGCATATACGCGACCATGTACGGCGTCGGTGGGGTATCGCTCAGCCCGGCACAGCTCTCGCTGGGCCTCACTGCCCCGGCCGAAGTGGACTTTCAGTATGATGAGGTGAAGGCATCCTCGGTCATAGCCTACCTCGAGAACAGCGGCGGCTTCGCCTCTCGCGGGACGAAGCTTGCGCTGGAACTGAGCGAGGGACTCAGACTCGCCGAGGGCCAGCTAACCCTCGAGATCGGGCTGCTTCAGCCCGGCCAGACCAGACAGGCCGTCTGGCGCGTCACCCCCACCGGTAAGGCCACCGGCACGCTTCAGATCTCGGCGGCCGCTACCTCTGAGAACCTCGAGCCAAACCGCGTCACTCGCGATATCACTGTGAACAGCCCGCCTCAGCTCGCAGCGAAGCTCGCCGCTCCGGACCGCCTGAGCGTAACACGCGATAACCGGTACTCGCCCAACCCCTTCGAGGTCAGCGCCGAGATCGCAAACCGCGGCGCGCAGGTCGGGCGGAGCCTGGCGGCCACGCTCAGCGTGCCGGAGGGACTCGCGCTCGCCGGTGAGGGCGAAGCCACACGACTCGCCGAACGGATCGAGCCGGGCAAGACCCTCACCTTCACCTGGTCGGTTCGGGCGGCCGGCCTGCCAACTGGCGAGCTCCCCATCACGCTCAAGGCCACCGCCGCCGGAGCGAAGCTCGCGTCGGCCCGCTGCGTCGTCGTTGTGCCGCGGCTCACCCCGGAGCTGCGCGTCCATCCCCCCTCCCAGTCGGTCCCTCTGCTGACCGATGGGCAACCCACCATGGTGCCGGTGGCGGTGAAGCTGGTGCCGGCGCGCGAGTTCATCGGTGCGCGGGTGACGCTGAGCTATGATCCGACGATCGTCGAGCCGCTCTACGTCTCCCGCGGCGAGGGGTTCGTCGAGGCCGGGAGGCTGCTCTCGCCCTGGAGCGCGGGGCGCGCCACCGCCGGGATCATCTCCGACATCGGAGGGGAGCGCGGCGATGCGCCAGCCCTGAACGCGGCCGAAGTGACGCTCTTCACTGTGGTCTTCATGGCCAAGCAGCTCGGCGAGACTGACATCGCCCTCGAGGCGACCACGATGACGAGCGCCGGCGGCATCTCGGGTCTTCGCGTCGTGAATGGAACCATATCGGTTCAGCCGGCCGAATGATGCTATGGCCGAAACGAAAGGATAGGCAGATGAGACTTCCCGCCGCACTTGCCCTGCTCTGTTGCATCTTCGCAGCTGCCGCGTTCGCCGCCCCGGCGCTCGCGGCCGATAGTGGCGCCACTCCGAAGACCGCCGTGAAGATCGCCGCCGCAGCCGCCCAGCCGAAAGCGGCGGACGCGACTACAATCACCGAGAGAGTCCTCGCCCTGGAGAAAGAGAACCTTGTTCTGCGCGAGGACCTCGGCAGGGCTCGCCTCGATCTCAAGACGAGCCTGAACGAGCAAGCGAAGCGGCATGCCGACGAAATGGCCCGCATGCAGCTGAAGGTAGATGAGCTGAACTCTCAGCTCACGGCCGACCGCGAGAAGCAGTCGGAGCGCAATCGCACGCTGTGGATCGCGATAGGGGTGCTAACCATAGGGATGCTGGCGGCGAACTGACGGGTCCGCACTCGCAGGCGGCGCCGGCCGCTCCTGCCGGCGCGAACCTGTGCCATCTCCGCCCACTGGTCCTGTTGACCGGTGGGCGTGCGCACGCTACAATGCCCACTCAGTGAAACGTTTCACAAATGCCCGCCCGTCTAGCTGTGGTGCTGGCTGGTTGCGCGGGCAGCGGGAGGCCTGCCTTGCCTGAGTCTGGCAGAGTCCCGGAACCGACGCTGTTGCGACTGAGCGGGTATCTCCGCTGCCTTCGTCGGATGGCGAAGGAGGGGGTTAGGACTATTTCGTCGGCCGCGATGGAGCGACGGTGCGGGGTGGCCGCGGTTCAGATCAGGAAGGACCTGTCCTACTTCGGCGTGTTTGGGCGGCCGGGGATCGGGTACGAGGTCCAGCATCTTCTCGCGCGGCTCACCGAGATCATGCATCTCGACCGCCAGCACCGTGTGGTCATCGTCGGTGCGGGCAACCTCGGGAGCGCGCTCGCCGGCTACTCCGGGTTCGTCCTGTCGCCTTTCCGCGTCGTCGGCATCTTCGACAACAACATGGCGAAGATCGGCAGACGGCTCTGGAACCTGGAGATCCTCGACGTCAACCGGATGCCGGAGGCGAACCAGGAGCTGCAGGCAACCATCGGCATGCTCGCCGTCCCGGCCGAGGCAGCTCAGGAGGCGACAGAGCTGCTCGTCAGATCGGGCATTCGCGCCATCCTCAACTTCGCGCCCAGGACGATAAACGCGCCCGCGGCGGTTGCGGTGCGCAACGTTGACCTGACCCGCGAACTCGAGATCCTCTGCTACTACATAGACCGCATATCCCCGCCGCGGCAGCCGGCCCCTGTCCCCTGAGCGTGATGACCTGATAGGCCCGGAAGCGCGGGTCGGCGGAGCGCCCCTCTATGAAGGGCGCTCCGCCGACCGTCCAGAAACGAGACGGTGCGCAGCAAGCCGCTGCCGGCGGAGTCGCAGAGCACCTCAGCGGCCTCTCTGCGGTTATCGTTCCGGGAGGAGGACACAATGCCGAAGAAGATGATCCACGACTTCCAGCGCATGAAGCAGGCAGGCGATAAGATCACCTGGCTCACTGCCTACGACTTCCCCACCGCCCAGTTCGCCGAGGCCGCCGGCCTCGATATGCTGCTCGTCGGCGATTCGCTCGGCATGTGTGTCTACGGGTACCCGAATACGATTCCCGTGACCATGGACCAGTGCATCGTCCACTGCGAGGCGGTCCGCCGGGGCGCGCCCAACACCTTCATCATCGGCGACATGCCCTTCATGAGCTACCAGTCATCGGTCGAGAAGGCGGTCGAGAACGCCGGGCGCTTCCTCAAGCAGGCGGGCGTTGACGCGATCAAGCTCGAGGGTGGCCGGCGCATCCTGCCAATGGTGCGGGCGATCCTGGACGCGGGGATCGTGGTCGTCGGGCACATCGGGCTCACCCCCCAAAGCTCCGGCCAGCTCGGCGGTCACAAGGCCCAGGGGCGGACCGTCGAATCGGCGAAGGCTCTCATTGATGACGCCAACGCCCTCGCCGACGCGGGCATTCAGATGCTGCTGCTGGAGGCGATCCCGCCCGAGGTGGGCAAGCACATCACCGAGAAGCTGCCGATCCCGGTGCTCTCCATCGGCGCGGGGATGCACTGCGACGGGCAGCTACTGATCGTCAGCGACATGATCGGGCAGTTCCAGGCCTTCACCCCGAAGTTCGTGAAGAAGTACTGCAACGTCGCCGAGGTCGTCACCGAGGCGATGAAGCAATACGTCGCCGACGTCCGCTCCGGCCGCTTCCCCACAGACGAGCACTGCTATCACATGCTGGAGGGGGAGTATGAGAAGTTTGTAGGGGCGCATGGCAATGCGCCCGTTGACGACAACACGTAGGGGCGCATGGTCTACCCCGAGCGCAGTCGAGGGGCGATGCGCCCATTGATGAGGGGCACGGATGAAACACGATCCGATCCTCCATGCGCGCCGTTCGATTCGGCTCCCGGACTACGACTACGCCCAGGCCGGCGCGTACTACATCACCATCTGCTCGCACCAGCGCCGATGCCTCTTCGGCGCGGTGAAGGATGACCGCATCCGCCTGAGTCGCATCGGAGAGATCGTTCGCGAGCAATGGTTGCAGACACCGAGAGTCCGGCCTGGTGTAACCCTGGACGATTGGGTCATCATGCCCAACCATATGCACGCCATCGTCTTCGTAGGGGCGCATGGCAATGCGCCCCCGCCGCTCGGCCTCCACTGGCCCGACGCCGCGGCTGCAACAACGCGCCCTCTGCCGCGGGACGGGAACGTAGGGGCGCATGGATATGCGCCCTCTGCACCCAACCTCCGTTGGCCCGACATGCCGGACAGGACAACGCGCCTTCCGGCCCAGGAGGCGAACGGACGGGCGCATGTCCATGCGCCCCTACAACGGCCGCGGCGATGCCTCGGTTCCCTTGTCGGTGGGTTCAAAGGCACGGTCACGGCGCGCGTCAACGCCCTCCGCAATACGCCGGGCGCTCCCGTCTGGCAACGCGGTTACCACGAACACATTATCCGCGACGAGCCGGAGCTGCACGACATACGCCTCTACATCGCGCAGAACCCCTCTCAATGGGCGACGGATGCCGAGAACCCCCGCTACAGGACCGTCATGGGCCGACGCGCTGCCAGGCCGGGGCACTCGTAGATAC
>Ga0315275_10008254_pt1 | contig 10121 bp, 5 predicted proteins | sample YL17G03_0_MG_FD_205557 | JGI IMG/M metagenome (GOLD analysis project Ga0315275, IMG submission 205557) | Sediment microbial communities from Yellowstone Lake, YNP, Wyoming, USA - YL17G03_0 | ecosystem: Environmental > Aquatic > Freshwater > Lake > Sediment | place: USA: Wyoming | collected...
TCCGATAGATACCCGTGAACAGAAAGATTCCCATCTGCACGCACACAGAGAGCGCGAGGGCGAAAATGAACGGTGCGCCGGCAATGATTTCGCCCGCCATAAAGCGCGCAGCCGTGAAGGCCACAATCATGATCAGCGTGTCAACTGTCGCCTGGAATCCCCGTGACCCAAGGATCGGGAACTCGTACAGGCGGAGGAAAAGTCCGTTACGGAGCAATGCCAGCTCACGATAGTTGAGTTGGCGGACAAAGGTGAAGGTGCCCACTCCAGCTCCCACTGCCGTGATCAGAACCGCCGTCGGGCCGGCGTATGTAAGCATGAGAGCGCCGAATCCGAGAAGAACGGAGACACCGTAGAGCAGAACCACGCTCCACTGATGGGGGACACCGAGGGAGAGAACGCGGTGGTGGATGTGATCCTTGTCGGGTTGGAAGATCAGCTTGAGCGCCCTGCCAAGCGGCCGCGGTTGCCCGTCATAGGAGAGAAATGCCCGCAGAGGCCGCCGCACGATGCAGAGCAGCGTATCCATAATCGGAAGCCCGAGGGCGAGGACAGACGTCCCAAGGGCAAATGCCGTGGAACTTTTTGCGGGGCTGATGACCGTAAGCAGCGCCAGGATGAAACCGACAAAGAGGCTTCCGGAATCTCCGAGGAAAATCCTGGCAGGGTGAAAGTTGTAGCGGAGGAAACCGGTCAATGTCCCCGCGAGCGCAAAAGCCAGGCAAGCGGTGAAAATGTCGCCTCGCGCGAGGGCGGTAATCCCCACAATAATGCCGATCGCCGTGCCCGTCCCTGCCGCGAGCCCGTCGAGGCCATCGATGAGGTTCAATGAGTTCGTAACGCCGACGATCCACAACATAGTGACGGGGTAGCTCAGCCACCCGAGCTGGAGCGTGCCGCCGCTGAATGGATTTCCGAGGACTTCAATCCTGATCCCTGCGACATAAACGAAGGTTGCGGCTATCAGCTGAACGGAGAGTTTGGTGACCGGCTGAAGCGTGCGCCAATCGTCACGGATACCGAGCACCAGGATCAGCAGGGAGCTGGAGAGGATCACTGCACCTGACGTGGAGACAAAGCACTGATTGTACGGACCGTTGAAGAGACAGAGCAGTGAGACCCCGGCGAAGTAGCTGAGGAAAACCGCGATGCCTCCCCACCGTGGCACGGGGTGCCGGTGGATCTTGCGTTCGCCAGGCTGGTCCATCGCTTTCATGGAGGTGGCAAAGCGAATGACGAGCGGCGTCAGGAGCAGCGCGAAGAGTGCAGGAGCCAGAAATGCGAGGATGAGGTAGAGTATCATCTTCACATCCATAGCTGTTGTGGAATAGTCATTGAACGATTACCCCCCGATTGTACGTCCAACTCGAACTCGGCGTCCGATGGATGACTTTCCGCGATGTGCTGCGGTGCGTGTGCTCGGTCTACGATGAAACCCCTCGATGCGGAACAACCAATTGCGATCCGCTGATGGGATCGACTTCGTCGAACTCTGATGTTGTGATGCTCGAATAGGATGGCTTGTGTTGCCGCCGACCTGTCGTCAGCGTACCCTAATATAACTATCACGCAGAGAATATCTGTTATCTACGTCACATTGTCAATAGAACAACTGTGTGATCTGAATTTTTTCCGTTCTGGCTGTTGTATTCACGCTTTCGTGACGGTCACGCGAGGACACGAGGTTGGTTGGAACAGAGGAACTTTTTCTCGAGGAGAGATGGGTGACGAAAGTGAGGCGAATCACATCACTCGACATCAGAGGAGTGACGAAAGACCAAACGGAGAAAGTCTGCGAATAGGTTTGGAAATATTGCGCAATCAGTAACTCGTGAATCCGGTCGCTTCGTTCGAATCGATCCGGGTGCAGTTGTTGCGTCGCAAGTTGGTTTGCCTGCTTACAAAAAAACCCCTTCGTTCGGGAGGGGGTTTTCGCTTCTTCGATCAGGATTGGCGGCTGTTATTTCAGGATGACAAGCCTTTTCACATCTGAGAAGCTTCCTGCTTGCAGCCGGTAGAAGTAAACTCCACTTGAGTTTGTCTGAGCATTCCAGGTTACTCGATGGGTGCCTGCTGTCGCGAACCCCGATACAAGTGTTGTCACCACATTTCCGAGCAGATCATAGACGATAAGCGATGCCGTCTCTGCGCGCGGAAGGGAGAACTCGATGGTGGTCGATGGATTGAAGGGATTCGGGTAGTTTTGTGCAAGTCCATAATCTTTTGGGATCTCGGGGTGTGGATTCACTCCGGTCTTCCCTGATGCCGGGATCAGGCGAATATTGTCGACGTATGCCTCGGTAGTCCCGCCTGCCCAATTCTGAATCCAAAACCTGGTGAACGAAGCGCTCGGAAGAGGGACCGTAATCCCGTTCCAGGCGTCGAGAGTAGCGCTGACAACAACATTGCCCGCATTGTTGAAGCCTACATTGAGTTGTCCGGCCGTCGTTGGATAGACGTTGAAGGCCAGGGAGTCGTACTGGGTGGGGTCTATTGGTTGTTCGGCGCCGGTGGGGCCGCTCTGCACCTGCAGGCCTCCCCAAGCTGAGAAGTTGACCTTGAGTGAGTATTTCCCGCTTTGCACGTATGTTGTGCTGAGTGTTTCGGCGATGCCCCACGACTGGTCAACGAAGGGCGCGTGGAGCGAATCATCGTACACGACGGTACTGGGCGTTGCGCCATCGACATTGATTGTCGTGTTGTAGGTCGCCGTTCCTCCGGGGCCGGTGAGTGTGAGGGTGAATGTCGATGTCTCTGTCAGTGACACCGAACGGCTCCCGTTCACAGGCACGCTGCCGATTGCTGGAGTGATCGTGGCGGCTGTTGCATTCGTGGAGGTCCAGGTCAATGTGACGTCTCCGCCTCCAGAAGGGAGCTGCCCGGGTGTTGCCGCGAACGTTCCACTCGGTGCACCGGTCTGGACGGTGACGGTGGCACTGTAGACCGCAGTTCCCCCCGGGCCGGAAAGTGTCAGTGTGAACGTGGTTGTTGCGCTGACTTGTACAGAGCGACTTCCGTTGAGCGCAACAGTGCCTATCCCTGGAGTAATTGTTGCAGCATCCGCATCCTGAGAGGTCCACGTCAATGTGACATTGCCTCCGCCGGGGGAGAGTTGCCCGGGCGAAATATTCAAGGATCCTTTCGGAGCTGGTTGTGTCGTTCCACCGTGGAACACCTGATGGATGGTGGTCTCCAGGGGATGGTTAGCCGCGCTGCTGTCACTGGGCCTCTGCTGTCCTTCCTCAAGGTCCCAGGTAAACAGACCACCAAGACCATTATCGACAACGAATTGTGCACGAGCCCGGACAGCCTGGGTGTCGAGATAGCTGGCGCAGAACTGCTGACCAGCCGCTACGCCCATGTATGCGCTGGTTGCCGTCCCGGATACCCACGCCTGTTTTGCAACGTCATCCCATACCCGCTGGCCACCGCGACTGAGGAATCCCTGAAGCTCGCGATACCGATGACCCATATCGTCGGGGGGAGCCTGCGAGCCCCTCAGGGTGCTTCCGGCTTTGTAGTACCCATAGCCCGGGACCCCGTTCACGACCTTCGACTTGGCATGGCCATGAGCGACCATCGCCATCGCACCGGTGTTCGTCCAGTCGTACGGTCCATCCTGACCGGCAATCTTGTTAGAGTTGTCGATCTTCTGAGGGCTGTTGTACGTGAAGATATTGTATCCGGCGGTCGAACTCCACACAGACCAGAGTGAATACATCTGCGGAAAATAGTAATCGACATATTGATCAGCCCACGTCGGTGTATTATCTGACCCGTACACAGTGTTCTCGTTCACACTGGACGTTGTCACGAGATAGTGTTTGCCGTCACCAAGAGCGTCGAAGGCCTTTCGCATCATCCGCAAGTATCGTCCATGGTTTGTCGCGTTGTCGGGATACTCCCAATCAATGTCAGATCCATCGTACCCCTTCCGCTGGCAATACGCGGCGATCGCATTCACGGCCTGTTGCACTTTCACCGAGTCGCCGAAAATCTGCGTTCCATTGCCGATGACTCCCCAGCAGATGAGGACTTGCTTGCCTCTCTTGTGTGCTTCCCGGATCAACGTATCCTGGAAGTTGCCGTAGGCACCTGCACCCAGGTTCGGAAGGTTGTACTGAAGGTTTAATGAATCCGGCTGCGGGTTTGAAACCGGCCCGAAGTATGGGGCGGTGCTCGGTTCGTATGTCGCCGCAAAGTGTACAATGATGTCAAGCTGTTGCCAGGGGATCCCCGTTCGCGGGTGAATCTTGAGATCGCTGTTTGTCGCTCCGTAGCACCAGGTCGGATAGTATGTGACACTCTTAGGCTGCGCCCACCCTACCTCAGAGAAAAATGAAAAGAGCGCAAGCATGACACACGACGTGGCAGCAATTTTTCGTTGGTGAAGCATTGGGTTCCCCTTCAAAGAATGTTCGTGGGCGCAGACCATATGGGCTGCACCATCTGACTTACGAAAAGTGTGCCACGGGTCACACTCTGAGAAATCGCGCAGAATATCGCAGATTCGTCTCCCCCTCCAGAGCGCACTTTTAGTTTTCTACAATTTCTCCCGGTGATTGAGGGAGATCATAGACAGGTAATGGAATTGACGTGTGCTAGCGGGTGGAATGCGATGTTGAGAACAACAGACTCCAGATGAACATCGAATGCGAGTCGTCGAAATATCGATTCGTAGCAGCTTGTTGGGTGATCGCAGACCCCTTCCGCACAAACCTACTGTGATCCTGACATCGACTCGATCCTCAACCTGGGAAAGAATCCAAGCGTTGCCGTCCATTCTCAGACAGCAAGACTGTAGAATCGGCTTCAATCTTGGTCGGCGGTCAGCTCATCAGGTTGCCTAATGATGATAATATGAAAAGAAAATGCTAAGTACAATGATCGGACACTGGTTTTCGTAATTTTCCTCAGACAAAAATATTCTATCGTCAATCGTCTCGACCTTCGCCCGCAACCACGACCGTGAGCCCCGACACTCTTACCTATTCAGAGATCCCCTGTCACCAAGGATCCGGAGCGCATAGCCGGTGCCGGGTGGGAATGAAAACACATAGGTGTCATAGTCGCGACCCTGCAAACCTGCGTCCAGAGGATCACGTCGGATTCCACGCGTGAATTTTGGTGCCTGCGAAAATTCGCAACAAACAAGTAGAGGAGATTCCAAACCTCTACAATGCACAGATCGAAACATTAGTTGATCTGTATCGGTCGCTCAGGGTCCAAACCACACCATCCCGAAGGAGCTCAAAGTTCGGAACTCCTTCCGCGAGGCCTTCATATCCTTGTTTGCTCCAGAGGGGGAACATCAGCGGACCCCTCTTGAAATTGATGATGCCTCCGGTCAATCGTACGCAGTCAACCGGCCTTCCTGATCCCCTGGGGTCGTTGGTTCAGACAAGGAGTGAATGAGAGTCACGAAGAGGCAGACCCGAAAATAGGGCGGTTTCATTGAGGGTTCTGGACTCCTACCATATCGGGCACGGCCGCTCGTCCCGGGCGTGTGAAACGGGCGCTCACAATCCATGGACGGGTCGCATCGACCTCGGACTTTGCACTTGGCGGGGGAGCAGCGGAATTGTTATATTTTGGGTGAGGTCTTTCTACCACGCTGCACACTGAGCCCACGAAAGCACAAAGCGAGCTGATTTCGGAGGCCGCTGCAAGGTTGGGCGGAGTCAAGTTGCAATGTTCCTCGACAGGCGGTGCGGAGGTTGACGTGGCTTAACGAGCTGAAGGAGGTCGGCAATGGTTTTGCTGGGCATTGTTTTCCCGATGATCTTCCTCTTGATCCTTGGGCGAAAAAAAGGCGCCATGGGATTGCGTGAGTATTTGATCATTGTGATGGTAGCTCTTCTTCAAACGATCATTGTCTCGGTTGCTCAGTTTACAAAGCAGCCACCGCCTCCCCTCCCGTGATGATCCGATCCTTTGCGAGGGCCAGATACCTCCTGCTGACGGTATACCGCCGTTCCAGAGAACGCATGCTGCCTCTCCTCTTGCTTCTCGTCGGGACGGCCATCATTGGGTCGTCAATGGTACTGTCCAATGGGAACATCGCCGTAGCGATCGCCCTCACGGGCGTTCTCATCAGTCTTGCAATCACCATGTATCGCCTGGACTGGGGTTTCTACCTCTTCCTCGGAGCTGTTCTCCTCTTTGATCAGTACGGCATCCCAGGATTCCAGCCGGTCACGTTGTCCGTTTATTATTTCTCCAATCTGAATTTGTTCTATCTGCCTGGAGCGAGCGCGGCTGTGCTCACTCCGATGGAGTTACACTTCCTGCTCCTTCTCCTTGTCTGGCTTGTTGTGCTTGCCATGAGGAAGGGAAATGTTCTGGTGAGTGTTCCCGTCCCTTATGCGATGACTCTCTTCTTCCTCTGGTTCTTGTTTTCCATGGTGTACGGACGAGCCAAGGGTGGAGACACTGTGATAGCGTTTTGGGAAACGAGAGGGATCCTGTATCTCGGCATCATGTATCTCTTCGTGCCACAGGTGATTCGCAGTGTCGACCAGGTGCAGAATCTTCTCTGGGTCGTGATGATCACCTTGTGTGTGAAGTCGTGGCAGGGCGTTTTTCGATTTGCCGGCAACGGATTCGTCTTTGCCGGGATCGACACTTTTACCAATCATGAGGATCCTGTATTCCTCGTCACACTTTTCTTGCTTCAATTTGGCTTGATTTTGTTCGGGGGGAAGGGCGGCCAGCGGCGTGCGCTTGCCTGGATGGCCTTTCCGAACCTTGTGGGGTTTTTCGTAGCCAACAGGCGGGCGGCGATTGCTTCGTTCGGTGCTGCTGGCATTGGATTTCTGTTTCTTTTGCAGCCGGATGTGCGCCGACGATTGCTTCGGCCCCTCGCCGTCATAGGCCTCGTCTTTGCGGTCTATCTCGCGGTCTTCTGGAATGATGAGGGCGTTGTCGGGACGCTGGCACAGCAGGTCAAGTCGACAGTCATCGACGACCCGAAAGCGATTTCGTATCGAAACTACCTTTCGAACTACGCGAGGAAAATCCAGGATTACAATCTCGCGATGACGTACCGGCGGGCGTTTGTCATGGGGGTAGGGTTCGGGATGCCGTATGATGTCCACATCATCATGTGGGATCCGTTACGTCACGGTTTGACCTTGTACATACCGCACAATCAGGTTGTGTGGCTCGCCGTCAAGATGGGGGCGTTTGGCTATTTCACTTTCTGGTTCTTCCTCGATTGTTTCATTTTCTATGGCGCGGTGCAGTTTGCGAGGTTGAAATCTCCCTACCTTCAAGCGGTGCTGGCGATATGTATACTGGCTATCATCAATCAGATTGTTGTGTCATATGTGGACATGCAGCTTACATACTACCGCAATATGGTCTATCTCGGAACGCTTATGGGGCTCGTCCCCGCAATTGCAGAAGCAAACAGGAGAATAAATGGTGCGACTGAAGGCTAGCGAAACGGCAAATGCGTCCCACTCCCTGGAGGAGGTCGTGGATCAGTTGCTTGGGGGAAAAGACAAGGTACGAATCCTCGAAGCTGGTGCCGGCTCCAAAAGCCACTTCAGGCATAAGCCAGATTCGCACATTGTCGGCGTTGACATCTCGCAGGAACAATTGGATCGAAGCACATACCTTCACGAAAAGATCCTGGGTGACATTCAGGAGCATGGGCTCCCCAAATCCGCCTTCGACCTCATCATCTGCTGGGATGTGCTCGAACATCTCGACAAACCGATTCATGCAGTAGAGAATTTTGCTGACGCGGTTTGCGATGGCGGGCTGATTTTCATTGCGATGCCAAACATTCTCACTGTTCGCGGACTCCTGACGAAGGCTGCCCCCCACTGGCTGAAAGTGCTGTACTATCGGTACGTCGTAGGTCTGCCGGAGGCCGGGGAACCCGGGCATTACCCGTTCAAGGCGTTCCACCGGATTGCCATCTCTGCTCCCTCCATTGTTCAGTTCGCCAGCGAACATAACCTTTCTGTCGCCCGCTTGAAGTACACCACGTGGGATCACTCGGAATATCATTACAGGATATTCATGCTCTTTTGGGTGCCCCTGAATGCCATTGTGAAAGCCCTTACCTTCGGCGTGATCGGCACGGACGACAAACAGGGTGTACAAATCCTGCTTCAGAAGCATGCACCCGCGGGAGCACCGAGGGAAGTCCGGACGCTCACACCCAGGTAGCGTGAGTGGCCAGCAGCTTCTGTGGACGATAGGTTTTTGGACGGAACACCGATTGTTTCCCCTGCAACCGACGGGGAGCTTTCGAGACTCTCGTGTACGAGAGGGAACTGCGGGGGGCCAGTCCGCACTGAACCTGTAGAATTTCTGATACGAGAAGGAGGTGTCTGGTTGACATGAAGACGTTGGCACTCACGCGCCCGATGCACGATTCATTATCGGTGGAGGCGTTGCACAAACTGGAGGACGAGGACGCGTATCCGCGTGTTACGCTCCTTGATCGGACACTGGGGACGGAAAAACCGTTCACATCAGAGCCACTAGCCCTCCCTCCCCCGCTCCGGCCGATGCGCCGATTCATCCCGGATCCGCTGGTGAAAGCGTGGTTCGCCTATCAAAACAGACGATCCTTTGATGTTATTCTGACTTGGGGGGAAACGTATGCCGTTGCATATGCGCTCGTGCTGGCGATCACCCGGTCGAAGGATGTTCCCCATGTAGCTTTTCTCGGACACTTGTCGTACTCGCGCGTCCGTTTGTTCTTGCGGTTGTGCCGTTCGAGGATTGACCATGTGATTACCTGGACATCGGTCCAGCGGGACTATGCGGTGTCTGTCCTCAGTTTTCCCCAAGAGAAGGTGACATTTGTTCCACATTGGGTTGACCAGCGGTTCTTTCGTCCCGAACATCACTCGACAGACCGGATCGCCTCCGCCGGCTACGAAATGCGCGACTATCATACGCTTGTCGAAGCAATGCGCGATCTTCCCATCCCATGCCAGATTGCCACAGATGCAATCCGCGTATATTCAAAAGGTCTGAAGCGAGATGTGGTTCGCCTCGATCCCTCGGCGATGCCGCCGAATGTGACTGTCGGCAAGCTACCCTACAAGGGACTTCGTGAACTCTACGCGCGGTCGCGATTTGTTGTCGTTCCTCTTTTGCCATCAGAGATCGACAATGGCATCAACACTATTCTCGAGGCGATGGCGATGGGGAAGGCGGTGATCTGCTCCCGCACCGTGGGTCAGGTTGATGCGGTGAAGGACGGCGCGCACGGCTTTCTCGTGCCGCCGCAAAACGCGCCGGCGCTGCGTGAGAAGATTCTGTGGCTCTGGGAGCACCCTGGCCTTGCCGAGGCGATGGGGAGGGAAGGGAGGAAGCATGTCGAGGAGCGGCACACTGTTGAAGCATTTGTTGCCAAGGTGGCTGAAGTCGTCCAGAGTGTAATAGACGGAAGGAAGGGCCAGGTTGGATTTGCCGGGTCCGGAAGAAAGGCGTCACCCATCCGGGTCAGTCCCGGACGGGGATGACGATCGCCGCGAGAATGACCGAACCCGTTCCAGCAGCCTTTTGGGCCAGTCCTTTCGCATGCAGGGCTTTTCGATGAGGAGAAAATAGACCCCCGATGCACCGAGAAGGGGTGGGATGACCAGCGCTGCTTGCACGAGATAATCAACTGTGTACGATCCGCTTAGGGCGATACCGTGAGTTAACCAGAGTACGGTTCCGATAAGCGGATTGTGAAAGAGGTAGATTGTGTAGCACATCCCGCCGATGCTCGTCAGCCATGGATTGGTCATCACGCGGTTTGTGATTGGCCCGCGGAACACTGCGACGTAAAGAAACAGCACTATCGCAGGAAAGAACAATGCGGTGAGCAGCGACGTGCGACCTGCAGGTCCCTTCAACCACTCGTCGGCATAGTTCCAGACAATGAAGAGCGCCGGCCAGCCGACGGCCGAGACCACATCCCACCTCCAGTGTCTCTTCGGTTGTTCGTTCCAATCCACGAGGTAGAGGTCTGCCAGCAGAAATCCGATCAGGAAGAAATGCAAGAATCTCAGGATGGAAAGGCGCATCGCCCCCTCCGGCCCGATGAAGAGCCACCCGAAGACTACCGAGAGCAAACACATCCCGATCAGGATCCCGCGGCGCCGACC
>Ga0315275_10008256_pt1 | contig 10118 bp, 12 predicted proteins | sample YL17G03_0_MG_FD_205557 | JGI IMG/M metagenome (GOLD analysis project Ga0315275, IMG submission 205557) | Sediment microbial communities from Yellowstone Lake, YNP, Wyoming, USA - YL17G03_0 | ecosystem: Environmental > Aquatic > Freshwater > Lake > Sediment | place: USA: Wyoming | collected...
CGAGCTACCGCGCCGAAGTTAAAAATGGACAGGAACGTCCCCGACCGTTCTTGCGAGCGTTTGGCTTTTGCGGCAATAATGCGGCTGCGTTGGAATCGGGGAGTCGTTCGAGCCCCTAACATCGCCGATGAACGCCCGTCAATCACTGATCTCCGGCGGCAGCCTGGAAGACAAATCCCGGCCCGCAGCGTTCCGCCAGTCGCGGATCATCCGCCTCGAGGGCACGTTGGCGATCAGCCTCACCACCGCGGCGCTCGGCTGGAGCTGGATTCGTGGTCTCGGCTTGCTCGGCCATCTCCGCGCCACCGCCGGCGATCTGCTGATCGGCCTGCTGTCGGCCTCCGTCCTGTGCCTGTCCTTGCCGTTCTTCACCTCCGCCTGGGCGTCGCGCGCGCTCCTGCTGCGCGAGATGAAGGGCGTGTGGGACGACCTTCTCACGCCGTTCGGCAAGAGCCTGACGCTCGCGGAGATCTCGGCGCTGGCGGCACTCTCCGGGATCTCCGAGGAAATCTTCTTTCGCGGTGCGGTGCAGGGCGAGATCGGCATCGTCGGCGCGAGCCTGCTGTTCGGGCTCCTGCATCCGTTGAACATCAGCTACGTGATCTGGGCCTCCGGCGTCGGCGCCGCGTTCGGCTTCCTATACCAGCTGACCGGCAGCTTGATCCCGCCCATCCTCTGCCACAGCGTGTACAATCTCGGCGCGCTGCTCTACCTCCGCTACTGGTATCTCGGCGAGAGTCGCGACCAGGTTCTACTCGCGCGGTGAGAACCATGGCTCTCCTCGGGCGGGCGGCGGCGCTTCTCGCGCTCGTACTCGCGTCTTGTTCTTCCGAAAAGATCTTGAGCGAGCAGGAGTACCACGACAGAGCGACCGCCTCGATGAAGGCGGAGGCCTACGATCTGGCCGTCGAGGATTACCAGAAGCTGCTAGAAGAATATCCCTTCAGCGACCACAGCGAGGAAGCGCAGCTGAAGATCGGCCAGGCCCAGTATCTGCACAAGCAGTACGCGGAGGCGATCGCGTCGTTTCAGGATTTCCAGCGGATGCACCCCACGAACCCGAACATCGCGCTCACCGAGTACTACACCGCCCTCGCCTACATGGATCAGATGGGCAAGAAAGATCGCGACCAGAGAGCCGCAGAGAACGCGCAGGCCCATCTGCAGTCGGTGCTCACGCGCTACCCGGACAGCCCCTATGCGGCCGAGGCAAAGCGCAAGCTCAAGGAAATCCGCGACGTGCTCGCGGACCACGAGTTCTCAATCGCCAAGTTCTACCTCATCTGGACGGATCCGCTCGGTGCCGAAGCGCGTTTGCGGCGACTGCTCGAAAACTATCCCGACACCGACGTCGCGGCGGCGGCGCTCGCTCACTTCGGCAAGTACTTCCGTAAGCGCGGTGACCTCACCCGGTCGGCTCTCGCCTACGCGGCGCTGATCGCAGAATACCCCCAGAGCCCCGATCGCGCGCAGGCCGAAAGCGCGCTCGCCGATCTCAAGGGCAAGAAGATCGTCGTTCCCGACCCGCCGTTGCCGGCCCTCGTGGAGAGCCTCGGCAGGCCGTCTATGGCCGTCGCCCCGCAGCCGTCTCCGGTCCCCGCCCAGACCGCGGCGACCGTGCCGCCGCCGGAAAGCCCGCCGAACAGCGCCGCTCGCAATTGACCGTTTCCGATGTTAGCTTGACCCCCTTGTCTCGGCTTCGCGACAAGGGTGGAAGGGTTCGTGGTGCCGTCGTCGTGGTCGGCATCGGCGGACTCGGCAGCGCCGCGGCAATCGAGCTCGTCGTCAACGGAATCGATCGAATCGGCCTCGTCGATGGGGACCGCGTGGAACTCTCGAACCTGCATAGACAGCTGCTTCACGGTGCCGCCGACATCGGCCGCCCGAAGGCCGAAGTCGCCGCGCAGAAGCTCGCCGCCATCCGCCCGTCGCTCCAGATCGATCTGCATGCCGAGCGGCTGACCACGGCGAACGCGGAAGAGATCCTGCGAGGCTACGACTGTGTGATCGATGCGACGGACAACGCTCCCGCAAAGTTCCTGCTGAACGATGCCTGTGTCCTCGGCGCAAAGCCGCTCGTCCACGCGGGGGTCGTCGGCCTGCGCGGTCAGCTGATGACGATCCTGCCGCGCCAGAGCGCATGCCTTCGCTGCCTCTTCCCGGAGCCCCCTACGGAGGACGAGATCACCTCCTGCCAGCAAGCCGGCATCCTCGGTCCGCTCGCCGGCATGATTGGCGCGCTCGAGGGTCGTGAAGCCGTCAAATACCTGAGCGGCGCGGGCGGCCTCGCCGCGGATCGCCTGATCACGATCGACGCTCGCACGCTTCGCATGCGCGAGGTGCCACTGCGTCGTTCCCCCCGCTGTCCGATCTGTGGCCCACGTGCGACGATCGAGGCGCACCCTCGCGGACCTGCGGTCCCCCGCCGGAGCCCGCCCTCGAAGGAGCTGTCATGAGCACGGTGATCGGCTTGAAATGCCGGGAATGCGGCGCCGACTACCCCAAGGTGGCCGCGCACGTCTGCGAGACCTGTTTCGGTCCGCTCGAGGTCGTGTACGACTACAAAGCGGTCGTCCGGAGCATGACCCGCGAGGCCATCGAATCGCGGCCGCGAAACCTCTGGCGCTATCGCGAGCTGCTGCCCATCGAGGGCGAGCCCACGGTCGGTCTCCATTCCGGTTTCACGCCGCTGGTGCGCGCCGACCGTCTGGCGCGCGCGCTCGGCGTCCGTGAGCTCTGGGTGAAGGACGATTCGGTCAATCATCCGACGTTCTCGTACAAGGACCGGGTGGTCTCGGTCTCGATCTCCAAGGCGGTCGAGTTCGGATTCGATACGGTCTCCTGCGCCTCCACGGGCAATCTCGCCAACTCCGTCTCCGCACACGCGGCCCGCGCGGGGCTCGCCTGCTACGTCTTCATCCCGCACGATCTCGAGAAGGGAAAGGTGATCGGGTCGGCGATCTACGGCCCGCGGGTCGTGGCGATCCAAGGCAACTACGACGACGTCAACCGCCTGTGCAGCGAGATCGCCGACAAGTACAGTTGGGCGTTCGTCAACGTGAACATCCGCCCCTACTACACGGAAGGAGCCAAGACCTACGGCTTCGAGATCGCGGAGCAGCTCGGCTGGCACCTGCCGAAGCACGTGGTGATTCCGACGGCGGGTGGCACGATCCTGCCGAAAGTCGCCAAGGCGTTCAAAGAGCTGCGGGAGATCGGGCTGGTGAGCGATCCGATGCCGGCGATCTACAGCGCGCAGGCGGCCGGGTGCGCTCCGGTGATCCACGCGCTCCATCGCGGGGCGGATCTGATCATCCCGGTCAAGCCTGCGACGATCGCCAAATCGATCGCGATCGGAAATCCCGCCGACGGGTACTACGTGCTGAAGGCGGTGCGCGAGACCGGTGGCTGGGGTGAGGCGGCGACCGACGCCGAGATCGTGGATGCGATCCGGCTGCTCGCCCGCACCGAAGGCATCTTCACCGAGCCGGCCGGCGGCACGACGGTGGCGGTGACGAAGAAGCTCGTCGAGCAGGGGCGCATTCCGCGGAACGAATCGATCGTCGTCTGCGTGACCGGCAACGGCTACAAGACGCTCGAAGCCGTCGACGGCGCCGTCGAGCAGCCGTTCACGATCGGCTCGCGCCTGGCCGACTTCGATGCGCTCTTCGCAAGGCTCGGCGACGTTCCGACCCCGCGTGCCGCGATTCAGTGAGAAGCACCGCGCCGCTATAACGATCTCCAAGGAGGACTTGAGCGAATGGCCAAGATTCGAATTCCCACTCCGCTTCGCAAGTTCACCGGGGGCGCCGAGGAGGTTGCTGCCGAGGGCTCGACGGTCAGTCAGATCGTCGCCGACATGGAGAGCCGCTATCCGGGGATCAAGGAGCGTCTCTGCGAGCCCGACGGCCGGGTGCGGCGCTTCGTCAACATCTACGTGAACGGCGACGACATCCGCTTCCTCCAGAACCTCGATACCACGGTCGGGTCGAACGACGAGCTCTCGATCGTGCCGGCGATCGCCGGCGGTCTCTGACGAGCCGGCAGCCGATGACCGCCGCGATCGCCGATCGCCGCGAGCGACAGGCGGCGCCCCCCGAGGCGCCCTCTGTTCTCGACCTCATCGGCAAGACGCCGATGGTGGAGATCCGTAGAGTGACGGGCGATCTCTCTCCGGGTGTCACGATCTACGCCAAGCTCGAGGGCTTCAATCCGGGCGGATCGGTCAAGGATCGCGCGGCCTACAGCATGGTCCAAGAGGGCCTGAAGAGCGGCGCGCTCCGGCCCGGCAAGACGATCATCGATTCCACGTCCGGCAACACCGGCATCGCGCTCGCCATGATCGGCGCGGCGCTCGGCTATCCCGTGGAGCTGGTGATGCCCGACAACGTGAGCGTCGAGCGCAAGAAGATCATTGCCGCCTTCGGCGCCAAGATCACGTTCTCGAGCGGACTCGAAGGTAGCGACGGCGCGATCCGACTCTGCCGTACGATCTACGAGCCCGGCCGCGATCGGTATTTCAAACCGGATCAGTACAACAACGAGGCGAACTCGCTCGCCCACTTCCGCACGACCGGCCCCGAGATCTGGCAGCAGACCGCAGGCCGCGTCACGCATTTCATCGCCGGCCTCGGCACCGGCGGCACGACCATGGGGACCGGACGGTTCCTCAAGTCCAAGCGGCGCGACGTGCAAGTGATCGGCGTCGAGCCCGACGACGCATTTCACGGGCTCGAGGGATTGAAGCACATGGCGAGCTCGATCGTGCCGGGTATCTTTCACGAGCAAGAGCTCGATCGCAAGATCGCGGCGTCCACCGAGGACTCGTACGACATGGTCTACCGCCTCGGTCGCGAGGAAGGTCTCGTTCTCGGGCAGTCCTCGGGAGCCGCCATGCTCGCCGCGGCGAAGGTCGCCCGCGAGCTTCGGGAGGGCGTGATCGTCGTGCTGTTCCCGGATTTCGGTGACCGCTATCTCTCGACGAATCTCTGGATCGGCTGGCAGAAGCTCGGTCCAGCGGAGCCCAAGGCGTGAAGGCCGTCCGTTCCAAACCGAGCTCCGCCAGCCGCGGCGTGCGCGAGAAGGTCTACCTCACGTATCCGCCGAAGCTCCTGAAGGAGCCGATCATCTATCAGCTCGGCCAGAAGTTCCGGGTCGTCACCAACATCCGCGGCGCGAACATCTCCGCCGAGGTCGGCCTCGTCGCGCTCGAGGTCGATGGCGCGCAGAGCGAGGTGAGCGCGGCGCTGCGCTGGCTCTCCGAGCTCGGCGTCCGCGTCGAGCCGATCGCGAAGAACGTGATCGAGTAGCGGCGGCTGCCGGCTGCCGCAAAGCCGAATGCTGGAGATTCCGCAGCGCTGGAGTTTCCGGTCGGCCCGCACGGTCTATGCGGGGTGACCGGAAACTCCAGCCACCGCGCGCAAGCGCGGAAGACGATAGACTACGTCGCTGCTGATTGCGTTCCGCGCTTCGCGCGGTTGCGGTCGGTGGTGATCGACCCGAGTACGGCCCGATCACGACCGACCGCGCCCTCCCTCCGTCGAAGCGTTCGAGGGGGGATCCTCCGGGAACCGCAAGCCCCCGCCCACAGCCCGCAACTCCCGCGTTGCATCCCGGCGTGCGGCCAGCCATAAAAGTCCGAATCACCTGTGGAGACCCACTGATGTCCATCGACCGCCGCGACTTCGGCATCTGCCTCGCTCCGTTACCCGGTGCGTGAGAATCCCACAGCCGGCAGCCGGTAGCCCGTAGCGATCATGCTCACCGACGCCCAGATCGACCGTTACTCCCGCCAGATCGTGCTCTCCGAGATCGGCGGCCAAGGCCAAGAGCGCCTGCTCCGCGCCGAGGTGGCGATCCACGGCGGCGGCGACGCAGCGCTCGTCTGTGCGAGCTACCTGGCCGGAGCGGGTGTCGGCACGCTGAGCGGCGTCGGCATCGAGCCACGCGGCGGTCTCGGCGACGCGCTCGACCTCACGGCGCGCAATCCGGATTGCCGCCTTGTGCCCGAGCCGCGGCAACCGTCGGTGACGATCGTGATCGGCCGCACTGTGCCAGAGGCGATTCCGAGCGCCTGCGCGGTGATCTGGGGTGCCGCGAGCGGCGACTGGGTGCGGCGAGCGTATCTTCCGGCCGGGCATGCTTGCGTTCCCTGCCTTCGGGAGCTCGCCGGCCGCCGATCGGCTGGAGAGGCTTCCCCACAAATCCTCGGCACCCTTCTCGCGCTCGAAGCGCTGCGGGCGCTCCTCGAGCTCTCCTCCAACGACCGCGCGAGCCTCGTCGAGATCGACGTCGCACGAGCCGCGTGCCGGTCGTTGCCCTTCCCCGCTCGCCCCGATTGTTCGCGCTGCCACTGAAATCCCTCTGCGAGGAGAAACTGAAGATGACGACGGAAACCATCGCGCCTCACGGCGGAACGCTCGTCCAGCGCTTCGTCGGCGGCGACGAGCGAGCGCGCTGGCTTGCTCGTGTCGGCAAGCTCCCGCGAATCACGCTCACCCGCCGCGAGATTTCCGACCTCGAGATGATCGCGATCGGCGCGTTCAGCCCGCTCGAGGGGTTCATGGGCCGGGACGACTACGATGCCGTGGTGACGCGCATGCGCCTGACGAGTGGGCTGCCTTGGACGATCCCGGTTACGCTCGCGGTGACCGCAAACGAGGCGAAGCATTACCGCCCCGGCGACGACGTGGCTCTGGTCGAAGAAGGAGGGAAGCCGCTCGCGATTCTGCATCTCGCCGAGACCTATCGACCCGACAAGCAGCGCGAGGCGAGCGAGGTCTACCGCACGACCGAGGAGGCTCATCCGGGCGTCAAAGCCATCTACGAGATGGGGGACTTGTATCTCGGCGGCAAAGTCACGGCGCTCGATCGACCAAGCGAGATCGAGTTTCAGGAGCATCGCCTCGACCCGGGCGAGACCCGAGCGCGGTTCGCGGAAAAGGGCTGGAAGCGCATCGTCGCCTTCCAGACGCGCAATCCGATCCACCGCGCACACGAGTACCTGCAGAAGTGCGCGCTCGAGAGCTGCGACGGGCTCCTCATCCACCCGCTCGTCGGCGAGACCAAGGGCGACGACATTCCGGCTGCCGTGCGCATGGAGTGCTACAAGGCGCTCATCAAGGACTACTATCCGACGGACCGGGTCGTGCTCTCCGTGTTGCCGGCGAACATGCGCTATGCAGGCCCCCGCGAAGCCGTCTTCCACGCGCTGATGCGCAAGAATTACGGCTGCACGCACTTCATCGTCGGCCGAGACCATGCCGGGGTCGGCAATTACTACGGCACGTACGACGCGCACCGCATCTTCGACGGCTTTCCCGCCGAGGAGATCGGCATCGCGCCGCTCTTCTACGAGCATACCTTCTGGTGCGAGCGCTGCGAGGGCATGGCCTCGACGAAGACCTGTCCTCATCCCAGGGAGCACCACATCGCACTCTCGGGCACGAAGGTGCGCGAGATGCTGTCGCGCGGCGAGCGCCCGCCGATGGAGTTCTCGCGCCCCGAGGTCGCCGACATCCTGATCCGCGCGATGAGGCAGTCATCACGGCCGTGACCTTCGCCGAACGATATCGGTCTCTCGCCGAGCGTCTGTCGCGGGAACCCGGGAGCCCGATCGCCGGCTGGCAGCTGCTTCACCCGCCGGGCAACTTGCCTCCGTGGACGGCCACGGACCTCACCGTCGCGCCGGGCGACGAGATTACCTGGCTCGCTTCGGGAAGAGTCGTCCTGTCCGGGTGACGGCTTCGGCGGTCAGCCGCACCTTCGTTAGCTCTTGCGCTTTCGCGTCGTCGTGCCGCCCGTCTTGACCGGCCGCGACCGCACTGCGGTCTCGCCAGAGCCGGCAATCAAGGTCCGCATCCACTCGGCTTGCGATCGCAGCGTCTCGCCGACGGCGTTCGACCACAGATCGAGGAGCTTCTGTGCGTCACCCTCGCGCCCCTTCTCCGAGAGCAAGCGCTTCAGCCGCTGGATCGTCACCTCGGCTTCCTCGAGACGCGCGCGCAGCGCCTCGTAGCGCTCGAGCAGCTCGAGATAGCGGGAGCGGGGCACGACGCCGATCCTCGACCAGAGATCCTCCGTCCACTTGACGAGCGATTCGGGCGCTGGGGGAGTGACGCCCGCCGGCAGCCAGCGCACGATCCGGCGCGCGAGCTTGTCCGGGGTGAGGCTCGCGAGGCTGCGGATCGTCGCCTGCGCCGCGCGCGTGCCACGAGCCGCCTCGGCGAGGAGCCGGAACCACTCTTCGGTGAATCGCAGGGTTTGGTCACTCATGGGGGCCTCAGATGAGCCCGCGGCGCTCGAGCATTCCGAGCAGCTCCGCCACCGACTCGGCGACGCTCAGCCGATCGCTGCGCAGCACGAGCTCCGGCCGCTCGGGCGCCTCGTAGGGGTCGTCGACGCCCGTGAACCCTTTCAGCTCCCCCGCCCGCGCCTTCTTGTAGAGACCCTTAGGATCGCGCTTCTCGGCTTCGTCGATCGGGCAGTCGACGTAGACCTCGAGGAACGGGAGCTTCACGTCCTCGTGCAGCTTGCGGACGAGGTCGCGATCGCGGCGATACGGACTGATGAAGCTCGTGAGGGTGATTATGCCGGCGTCGCTGAAGAGCTTCGCCACCTCGCCGATTCGGCGGATGTTTTCGGCGCGGTCTTCGGCGGAGAACCCTAGATTGCGGTTCAACCCGAAGCGGATGTTGTCCCCGTCGAGCCGGTAGGCGTGCTTGCCGCGCGCGAGCAGCACCTTCTCGAGCGCGACCGCGATCGTCGACTTGCCGCTCGCCGAGAGCCCCGTCATCCAGAGCGTAGCCCCCTTCTGTCCGAGGTTCGCCTCTCGCTCCTCACGGGTGACGTCGCCCTCGTGCCACGTGATGTTGGTCGCCTTCTGCCCGGGCATTCCCCCTCCTTTTAGCGGTTTGCCTGAAAATCCCGTGATCGTACAACAGCACGGCGCCTAGAGAAACCGCGCCTCGCCAGGGCGGCCCCCGACGCTCGCGAGCGCTTCGAGCGCACGCTCGACCGAGATCCGCTTCAAGCAGTCGTAGTGGCCGAAGCGGCAGGTGCGCGCCAGACACGGGCTGCACTCGATGCGCTCGTAAAGCACCCGCGTTCGCGGTCCGACAGGACCGGTCCGGTCGGGCCGCGTCGACCCGAAGATGCCGACGGTCGGTAGGCCGAGCGCGCCGGCCACGTGCATGGCTCCCGAGTCGTTGCCGACGAATCCCTGGCAGAGGGAGAGCAGCGCGACCAGATCGCCGACGTCGGTCTCCCCGGCCGCAACGATCGCGCCGACACGGCTCGCCACGGCAATCTCCGTACACCTGGCTCGTTCGCTCGCCGTCCCGACCAGGACGCATTCCGCGCCGGTCGTCTCCTCCAGGCGATCGATCAGCCGTGCATAGCGATCCGCCGGCCACTCCTTTGCCGGGCCGTAGGCGGCCGCGGGCGCGAGTGCAACCAACGGCGCGTGCGCGCGCCGCCGGCGATTCGTCAACCACTCGCGCATGCTCGCTCGTCGGGGCTCGGCAACCTCGAGCGTGGCGTCCTCGCCCGACGCCTCGATACCGACCGCGTCGCGCAGCATCTCGAGATAGTCGTTCTTCTGGTGACGGCCCTGGGGGTCACGCGCCGGCCGAGCGGCATGGGTGAGCAGCGGTCCTCGACCTTGCCCGGCGGAGCCGGCACGTCGCGGCACGCCCGCGATCGTCACCCAAAGCGCCGACTGGAAGCTCTTCGGAAAGAGCACGGCCAAGTCGTAGCCGCCGGCCCGGATGGTCGAAATCACCCGCCAGCGATCCGCCACGCCCTCGAAGCCGGAGCGAATTCGGTACGGAATGACCCGATCCAGCCACCGCAGGCCGTCGAAGAAGCCCGCGAGCTCCTGCTTGACCAATACGGCCAGCTCCGCGTCCGGGAAGGCGCGGCGCACCGCGCCGAGCGCGGCCAAGCTCATCACCAAGTCGCCGAGCCAGTTCGGCGCCTTGACCAATATGCGGCGCAGCTTCGCCTCGGGGGATCGGCTCACGGCCGGTACTCGATCAGCGACGACGTTCGCCCGCGGTGGAGCAAGCGCGCTTCACCGGGGAGATTCAGAAGTCGCCGCAAGTCGCTCTCCCGTGTAC
>Ga0315275_10008257_pt1 | contig 10118 bp, 7 predicted proteins | sample YL17G03_0_MG_FD_205557 | JGI IMG/M metagenome (GOLD analysis project Ga0315275, IMG submission 205557) | Sediment microbial communities from Yellowstone Lake, YNP, Wyoming, USA - YL17G03_0 | ecosystem: Environmental > Aquatic > Freshwater > Lake > Sediment | place: USA: Wyoming | collected...
ATAGGCTACGGTCAGGTTCGGATCATACGCCGACGCCGAAAAAAGATAATCTCCCTCAAAGAGAGGGAGTGAAGGGACGATAAATCGGACCGTCCCCTTGTCCGGCAACGCTTCCGGAAACTCGCTCTCCAGCGTATTGGGCCCGTAAATCAGCATTTTATAAGCGGTGCTGAGCGCGCCGCCAAAAACCGCCTTGACCCCCGGCCGGTGAGAAACATAAGACAGGCGGGCCTCGAAGTAGTCGCCGGTGCGAAAGGCATTCTTGGGATGGCCCTGCTCATCGACAAAATCCACCCCGAGTATTTCGACCAGCCTGTTTCCCCACCGCCTAGAGTCTTCCGCTGTCGCTCGAGGCTCAGTCCGCTGGGTGTCTTCTTCAAGCCCTTCTCGGCTCTTAATCAGCTGGAGATAATGGTTAACGGCTTTTTCGGCCGGGCCGAGGAACGAGGCCTGCCCCCTGCTCAGCACGAGCACGCGGCTGCAGGTCTGACTGATGAGGTTCAAGTCATGGGACACCAAGACAATGGCCGCGCCTCTCTCTTTGAAAAAGAGCATTTTTTCGAAGCTCCGCTGCTGAAAGACAGCATCGCCGACCGAAAAAGCTTCGTCGATGACTACGACATCGGGTTGGAAAAAAATGACAATCGAGAACGCCAGGCGAATGAACATGCCCGAGGAATAGTTCTTGACCGGAGTATGGATGAACCGCCTGAGCCCCGAAAAATCGACGATCTTTTCAAAATTATCCCGGATCACTCTCCGGGGTATCCTGTAGATGGACCCGGAGAGATAGATGTTTTCTGCACCCGTGAGTTCCGGGTTGAAGGCGGCTCCGAGCTCGATGAGGGGAGCGATGGTGCCATGAACGGATATGTCTCCCTCAGTGGGAGGAATGATCCCGGCGATGGCTTTGAGCAGCGTGCTCTTGCCGGCGGCGTTGCTGCCGATGACTCCGAAGATCTCTCCGTTCTTGATTTCGAGAGTGATGTCCTTGAGAGCCCAGAATTCCTTTCTCTTCTTTCTCGAAATCAGCGAGAGCAGCGCGCCAGCCCGGGCTTGACGATCTTCGTAATCCAGGAAGTACTTGATTCCCGCTGATGAAGTCCTGATCAATGTCTCTTCCATGAGGGCGATCTCAATCAGGAGAGATGATAAACGAAATATTTTTCTTTGTTAATGAAGAGGAAAAAGCCGGCTGCAAAAGTGACAACCGTAAGTGCCAGCGCGACAAGAAAGATGCGCGAGGGAGGGAGGGAAGAATAATAAATGGGAAAACGGAAACACTGGACAAAATAAAAAAAAGGATTCCAGAGGAGCAGAGGCTGGTATTTGGAGGGAAGGAACTCCAGCGGATAGATGATCGGCGTGGCATAGAAAAGAACCTGAAATATGATGGCGACGATGTGCTGGACATCCCTGACATTGATATGGGCCACCGTGGTGACGAGAGAGAGCCCCAAAGAGAAAAAGAAGATCATGAGCACGATGGCGGGGATAAAGAGGAGGCTCCAAGTGAAGGGCATTTTGAAGACGGCCATGAACACCAGCAGGATCAGGGTCAGGATGGTATGATCGATATAGCGCGAGAACACATTAGACAGGGGAAAGACCATCTTGGGTACGTAGACACGTCGGATGAGAGCTTGATTATTAACGATTGAGGCCGTCGCAATCGTCACTGTCTGCTGGATCATGAGCCAGGAAGCGAGGCCCGCGAAGAGAAAAATCGTATAGTTGGGAATCTGGAACTTGATGATCTTGGAGAAAACAAGAGCCAGGATGAGGAGGTAGAAGAGCGGGTTGATGATCGTCCAGAGAAATCCCAGGATCGAATTGCGGTAGCGAAGCTTGATCTCTATGAGCGTGAGATTCAATAGGAGGTCGCGATACAGGACGAGCTCTAAGAAGGACCTTTTCATTTCGCCCATCGCTGCGTTAGATCCTGAACTCCCCCGTGTCCACCCACTCCTTCTTGAGGACGGACCAGAAGTCCTCGGCCAGGCCCTTTTTCACGTATTCATACGGCAGCCAGCCGTAGCCGGCGTCGCCCCAGTCCTTTCCCCAGGAGTTCCGGATGAGCAGGGCGCCGGCCGCCGGCCTGTCGGCGTACTCGTTCCGGATCTCCTTCCCGTCGTCGTAACCGACGGCGACGACGGCGTGACCGCCTTCCATCCTTTCCCGGGGAGAGGGGAAGGGGATCTCTCCAGTTTCCGCGGCCTGCTCGATCGAGCTGTAGACGGAAAAACCGAACATGGCGGGATGGCCGGCGGCGAGGTAGGCCTTGAGCCGCCCGATGACCGTGTCGGGTCCGGCCGAGGCCGGGTCGTGGCGGTAATACATCAGCGTCTTGAAGTTCTGGGCGAAGGAATAGCAGAAAGCGGGCGGTTCGTTGTCGAAGTCCTTGGGGGCATCGGTGTATGGCCAGTATTCCTCGGGCGGAACGCCGAAGATGACCATGGCGCCGATGGTCGTCCGGAGATAGGCGCCCGTATCGCCCTTCATCTTCATCAGGTTGCGGGTGGTCTTGTAGAGAAAGAGGCGCGAGGCGTCGACATGCCGGCCGAACGATTTGCGCTCGTAGTATTCGATGACCCCGGCCCCGGCGTTGGCGGTGCAGGAGCCGAGCTGGCCCTGGTCCTCGACGGGCGAGCACCACTTGCGGAGGTCGACGGAGGAGGTAAGCGCGGCGGCCCGCTTCCTTTTTCCCCCGGGGGCGGGGAGCAGGACGCCGGTCGGCTCCAGGATCTCCCTGATCTTCTCGTTCTCCTCGGTATAGTCCCTGAAATCGGGATAATCGGGGATCCAGCCCATGGCCATTTTCTTGTTCATCCGGCCTCCTACGTCGGGTCAGATTCTATGGCTTGCCGGAAGAAGTGTCAACCCGGGTTCAATTGATTCGGCCGCGGGGAATATGCTACATTCTGGCCGTGATGAAAGCCGGCCTTAGATGTCTGCACGGTTTCCCGGCTCTCGCCTGGCTGCCGCTCCTGGTGTCCGTTTTCCTGGCGGCAATAGGGCCGGCGCTCTTGGCCCATCAGGCGGCGGGCGTGCCGGCGGCCGGCCAGGAAAATACCCAGGCTCCGGACGCGAAACCGTCCGGCCTCGAGGCCCCCCTCACCGTCCTGGCCCACGAGAAGAGGTGGGAAAAGAACAGGGTCTTCGCCACGGGGAACGTCGAGGTCCGCTACAAGGACATCAAGGTTTTCGCCGACCAGCTCGAGGTCGACACCGAGACCAAGGACGTCATCGCCACGGGAAACGTCACCGTCCAGCTTCCCAAGGAAGTCATCAACGCGGAGAAGGTCTTTTATAACCTGGATTCCCGGCAGGCCAGGTTCGAGCAGGCGGCGGGCATGATCGAGCCGAGCGTCTTCTACCGCGCGGCCGCGATCGAGGAAACGGGCCGGGAGACGCTGAACCTGACCAAGGCCAGCCTGACGACCTGCGCCCAGCCCACGCCCCGCTGGCAGTTCTCCTGCTCGAAGGCCTATCTCAAGAAGGACGATCATGTTGCCCTGTGGAACGCTGTCCTGACCATCAAGAAGGTTCCGGTCTTCTACTGGCCTTACTTGCGCTACCCGCTCAACCGCGAGCGGGCCACGGGGTTCCTGATGCCCCAGGTCGGCTACTCGGGCGTCAAGGGCGCCTTCTTCGGGGAGTCCTTCTACTGGGCCATCGCCCGGAACATGGACGCCACCTTCGAGGCCGATTACTATTCCAACAAGGGAATGGGGGGCGGCGTGGAGTACCGCTACCTCTTCAACGGGGGGACGGGCGGCGAGGCCCGGGTCTACTATTTCCATTTCAAGCCCGGACAAAGCGTGGGAGGCTCATCCGACGCCTACATCTTCCGGCTCAACCACAACCAGCCCCTGCCCCTGGATTTCCGGCTCGTCTCGAACATCGATTACCAGACCTCGTTCGACTTTCTCCGGGAGTTTGACAACAACTACAAGCGGGCGATGTTTTCAAATTTCCGCTCCGAGGCCTACATCACCCGGGCCTGGTCCCGCTACAATTTCAGCGTCCGGGCCTCCCGGTACGAAACCCTCTACCAGGACATCGACGATTCGATCATCACCTATTACCTTCCCCAGGCCGTCCTCAATTCGTTCAAGATCAAGCTGTTCTCGCCCCTCTATTTTTCTTTCAACACTTCGTTCACGAGCTGGCAGTACGGTTGGAAGGGCGAGTACGAAAACCGCCAGGAGCGGCATTACAAAAGCATCGGGTTCAACCCGACGCTGAGCTTGCCCTTCTCCAAGATCCCCTGGCTGACCGTGAACACCAGCCTGTCCTCGAACCTGGTGTTCTACGGCCAGTCGCTGGCCCCCGGTACCCGGAGGATCATCGACGAGCCCCTCCTGCAGTTCAACTACGTGTTCGACGTGGACATGACCGGGCCAGTTTTCTCCAAGATCTACCAGGATTCCCAGGGCCAGAACAAGCTCAAGCACCTGATCGAGCCGTCGCTGAACTTCCGCTACGACAGCCCCGTGAGCCAGGCGGACAGGATCGTCACGGCCTACGGCTTCTTCAGGTACTATCAGCTGACTTACGGCCTGACCAACCGGCTGATCGTCAAGCGCGAGATGCCGCGCGAGATCTTCACCTGGGGCATAGGCCAGACCTACTACCTGTCGCCCGAGGACAGCCCGCTGAGCTTCTACAAGTTCGAGGGCCAGGTCCTGCGCTTTTCCGACATCAGCAGCTTCGTCAGGTTCTATCCGTTCGGGCCGTACAGCATCGACGCCTCGTTCGGCTACAACCCCTACTTCAAGATGCTCTCATTTGTCCGCCTGTCGGGCAACCTCAATTCCTACGATTCGCCGTTCTTCCTCTCGGTGAACTGGTTCAAGAGCATGAACCCCTACTACGAGGACATCCTGGGCGACCGGCAGCAGGTCGGGATCACCACCCGGCTGGCGCCGCCCCGGCTGCCGGTCGAGGCCTTGTACGAGATCGACTTCAACATCCTGGAGCGGAAAATCCTTTACTCCGGGGTGGCGCTCGTCTATCATTACCAGTGCCTCGATTTCAAGGTCGACGTTCGCGTCTTCAACTACCGCGAGGAGCCGGAATTACAGTGGCGGGTTTCCGTCGGCCTGGGCAATATCGGGCGGTCGACGGACTTCATGGGAGGAATAGGTTATTGACATGAAAGGCTTGATATTGAGCGGCGGCAAGGGCACCCGGCTCCGCCCCCTGACCTTCACCCAGGCCAAGCAGCTCGTCCCGGTGGCGAACAAGCCGGTCCTTTTCTACGGGATCGAGGCGCTGGTCGGGGCCGGGATCCGCGACATCGGGATCATCGTCGGCGAGACCCGGAACGAGATCCAGGAGGCGGCCGGGGACGGGTCGCGTTGGGGCCCGGACGTCCGGATCACCTACATCGACCAGCCCGAGCCGCTCGGCCTCGCCCACGCCGTGCTCATCGCCGAGCCGTTTCTCCGGGGCGAGCCGTTCGTCATGTACCTGGGCGACAACATCCTGAAAAGCGGCATCATCTCGCTCGTCAGGGAATTCGAGGAGCGCCGGCCGAACGCCTTGATCCTCCTGACACCGGTCGCCAACCCGCAGATGTTCGGCGTCGCCGAGCTCCGCGACAACCAGGTCGTCCGGCTCGTGGAAAAGCCGAAGGAGCCGGCCTCGAACCTGGCGCTGGTCGGGGTCTACATGTTCGACGCGCACATCTTCGAGGCCGTCAAGGCGATCAAGCCATCCTGGCGGAACGAGCTCGAGATCACCGACGCCATCCAGTACCTCGTGGAGCGGGGGTATGACGTGCAGCCGCACCTCGTCTCCGGCTGGTGGAAGGACACCGGGAAGATCGAGGACATCCTCGAGGCCAACCGCCTGATCCTCGAGACGATCGAGGGCGCGGTCGAGGGCATGGTCGACGAGGCCTCCAAGGTGAGCGGTGCCGTGGTCATCGAGGCGGGGGCCGTGGTCCGGACGAGCACCATCCGCGGCCCGGCCATCATCGGCGCCGGGACCGAGATCGTGGACTCGTACATCGGGCCGTTCACCTCGATCCAGAAACGGTGCCGGATCGTGGGCACCGAGATCGAGCACAGCATCGTCCTCGAGGGGAGCGAGATCCTGGATATCGGCAGCCGGATCGACGAGAGCCTGATCGGCCGGGATGTCCGCATCCACAAGTGCCCGCCCAAGCCCCTGGCCTACCGTTTCCTGGTCGGGGACAAGAGCGAGATCGGGCTCAAGTGAGGAACGGCCGGCGCCTGCGGCAAGGGAGACGCACATGATCCACGGGATCAAGACAAAAAGCCTGACAGTCATTCCCGACGAGCGGGGGCGCTTGACGGAGATCCTGCGGCGGGACGACGACCTCTTCCTCGAGTTCGGGCAGGTCTACGTCACGACGACCTACCCGGGCGTCGTCAAGGCCTGGCACAAGCACGACAAGCAGTCCGACACCATCGCCTGTGTCGCCGGGATGATCAAGCTGGCGGTCTACGACGGCCGCCCCGGATCGCCGACTTACCGGGAGGTCAACCAATTCTACCTCGGCGTCCACAACCCGATGCTCATCCAGCTCCCGCCCGGCGTCCACCACGGCTGGATGTGCGTGAGTCCGGAGGAGGCGGTGGTGGTCAACATCCCCGACCGGACCTACGATTACGCGCATCCCGACGAGCAGCGGCTCGACCCGGAGACGCCCGAGATCCCTTACGACTGGAAGCGGAAGGACGGGTAGCGAAGCCATCTGACGAAATCACTGCGAGCGCAGCCAAGCCATCTCAACGAGGCGCACATGAATAAGGAAAGACAGATCGACGGCCGGACGCTTCTTGTCACCGGGGGCGCCGGGTTCATCGGCAGCAATTTCATCCGCTACGTCCTGGGCAAATACCCCGGCGCCAAGATCATCAACCTGGACAAACTCACCTACGCCGGGAACTTGGACAATCTCACGGACGTGGAGAAGGACCCCCGGTACGAATTCGTCCGGGGCGATGTCCGGAGCCAGGAGCTTGTCCGGCAGCTCTATCAGCGGGTCCAGGGCGTCGTCCACTTCGCCGCCGAGACCCACGTCGACCGGTCGATCATGGACGCGGGCGAGTTCGTCCTCACCGATGTCTACGGGACATTTGTCCTCCTCGACGCCCTCAAGTCCGCCCCCCACATCGAGTTCTTTCTCCACGTCTCGACCGACGAGGTCTACGGGAGCCGGGAGGAGGGCTATTTCAAGGAGACGGACCCTCTGAACCCGTCCTCGCCCTACGCCGCGAGCAAGGCGGGGGCCGACCGGCTGGCTTACGCCTACCGTGTGACCTTCGGCCTGCCCGTGATCATCGTCCGGCCGAGCAACAATTTCGGTCCGTTCCAGTATCCGGAAAAGTTCATCCCCCTGTTCGTCACCCACGCGCTCGAGGACCGGCCGCTCCCGCTCTACGGTAAGGGCGCGAACGTCCGGGACTGGCTCTATGTCGAAGACAACTGCCGGGCGATCGACCTCCTCGTCCGCCGCGGCGAACCCGGGGAGGTCTACAACATCGGCGCCGGGAACGAGGTCCGGAACATCCATATCGCGGAGACGATCTGCGACCTCCTGGGCAAGCCGCGCGCCCTGATCACCCTGGTCCCCGACCGGCTCGGGCACGACGTCCGGTACGCCCTCGATTGCGGCAAACTCCGGTCGCTCGGCTGGGCGCCGGAAGCCCCGTTCGACGACACCGTCGCCTCGACCGTCCGGTGGTACCGGGAGCATGAGGACTGGTGGCGGAAGATCAAGGACCGCAGCCGCGACTTCCAGTCGTTCTATTCAACGTACTACAAAGACCGGAAATAAATCGCCCCAAGGGGGCTCGCAATGATGCTCCGAGTTGCCGGCGCTGCGTTCGAGCGGACGCTTCGCGCCCTCCTGGACTACTGGAGAGAAAGGGTCTAGGGGGTTGTCGAAGACCAGGGTCCTGATCACCGGCGCGACCGGGTTTGTCGGCAGGTACCTCGTGGACTCCCTGCCGGCGTCGAAATACACGGTGTTCGGGACGTGCTATCCGCAGCTGCCGCGCGAATCCGAGAAGCACATTTTTTTCCTGGACCTCCACTCGGAACGGGATGTCTACGATGCCGTGAGATCGCTCCAGCCGGAAAGGATCTTCCATCTCGCCGCCGTCTCCAACGTCCGGCAATCCTGGGACCGGAGAAAAGAGACCATGGAGACGAACGTCATGGGCACGCTCTATCTCCTGGAGGCGGTCAAGAAGTACGCGTCCGGCGCCAGGTTTCTTTTCATCAGCTCCTCGGACGTCTACGGCGATATGCCGTCGGGCGGTGGCGACGTCGGGCGGCCGCTGGGCGAGGACGAGCCATTCCACCTCATCAACCCCTACGGCCTCTCCAAGTTCGAAGGCGAGCTTCTGAGCGGGTTCTACGGCCGGATCGACGGGCTGGACATCGTCATCGCCCGCCCGTTTCCGCACACCGGGCCGGGACAGACGCCGGATTTTGTCTGCTCGGACTGGGCCAGGCAGGTCATCCGGATCGAGCGGGGCGCGCAGGAGTCCGTTCTCCAGGTGGGGAACCTCGACATCCGGAGAGACTTCACCGACGTCCGGGACGTCATCCGGGCTTACATACTGCTGATGGAGAAGGGAGTGCGGGGCGAGGTCTACAACATCTGCCGGGGCGAGGCCGTCCCGCTGCGGTGGATTCTCGACACCCTGCTCTCCCATTCCGCCCGGGTCATCGAGGTCGAGCAGGACCCTGAGAAGATGAGGCGCGTGGATATCTCCCGCCACGTGGGAGACAACAGCAAGATCCGCCGGGCAACGGGCTGGGAGCCGAAAATCCCCATGGAGCAGACGCTCCGGGACCTTCTGGATTACTGGCGCGCCCATCCCTGACGGGGACGTTCCCCACCCCCGGGACGTTTCTCACCCCCAGAAACGTCCCCGACTACCGTCTCTGACTACAAATTCAGCTCGAGCTGAAGGTCGTGGAGCGTCTGTCTTTCATCCTCGATCCTCTTGAGGAGGTCCGGTGTCACGTCGCCTGTGGGGTAGATGCCGTCGAAGCAGGCGGCGCAGAAGTGGGTGAGCTTCTTGTTGCCCAGCCGGACGGCCTTTTTCAGGTTGGCCAGCGTCTGGTAGATGACCCTGTCCGCCCCGATTCTCCTCGCCACCTCGTCGGGGTCGGCGCCCCTGGCGACGAACTCCGCCTTGGTCTGCATGTCGATGCCGTAGACGCAGGGATACCGGAGCGGCGGGGAATAGGAGGCGAAGTACACCTTGGCCGCGCCGCACTCGCGGACGATCTGGACGATCGCCCGCGAGGTGTTGCCGCGGACGATGCTGTCGTCGACGAGCAGGACGTTTTTACCCTTGAATTCGGAGGCGATGGGGTTGAGCTTCTGGCGGACCGATGACCTGCGCTTTCCCTCGGCCGGCATGATGAAGGTCCGCCCGATGTAGCGGTTCTTGACCAGGGCCTCGCGGTACTTGAGGTCCAGGGCCCGGGCGATCTCGATGGCGGCGTCGCGCGCGGAGTCGGGGATGGGAACAACGACGTCGATCTTGAGCTTCAGCTTTTTTATCTCGCCGGCCAGGAGGCGGCCGAGCTCGACGCGGCAGTTATAGACGTTGACATTGTCGATGAACGAATCCGGCCTGGCGAAATAGACCCACTCGAACAGGCAGGGGGAGTGCGGGCAGCGGGCGATCTTCTGGCGGTGGAGGATGCGGTTCTGGTCGAGGAAGACGGCCTCCCCGGCCCCGATGTTTTGAATCTGGCTGAACCCCATGAGGTTGAGGGAGACGCTCTCGGAGGCGAAGGCGTAGGATGGCTTCAGGCCGTCATTCCGCACGCCAAAAACCAGGGGCTTGATGCCGTAGGGGTCCCTGAAGGCCACCATGCCCTGCTCGGCGATGTAGGCGACGACGGAGTAGCTTCCCTTCGCGGCCTTATACACGCCGTCCACGGCCTTGAAGATATTCTCCGGGGTGACCTGGCGGATGCGCTGGGCGGCAAGCTCCTGGGCGAAGACGTTCAGGACGGCCTCGACGTCGTTGTCCGAGTTCAGGAGGCGGTGGTATTTCTCGAACAGCTCCTTCTTGAGTTCCCGGTAATTGATGATGTTGCCGTTGTGAGCCATG
>Ga0315275_10008258_pt1 | contig 10118 bp, 7 predicted proteins | sample YL17G03_0_MG_FD_205557 | JGI IMG/M metagenome (GOLD analysis project Ga0315275, IMG submission 205557) | Sediment microbial communities from Yellowstone Lake, YNP, Wyoming, USA - YL17G03_0 | ecosystem: Environmental > Aquatic > Freshwater > Lake > Sediment | place: USA: Wyoming | collected...
GGAATGGAGAATCCCGGGCGATGTCAATTTGAACTCGATTGATCCCACCGAAGTGTTAATCCTCGTTCACAATAGTGCAGAAAAAGCAAGGATCGAGAAGACAAGCCGTTTTCCAGTGGTTAGTTTTAAAGAAATCTTAAATAAATAAAACCGTTGGCTTGCTTAAATGAAACACTTGCCCAGTCCCCTGTATGTTGGGACCCGTTCGGCGATTTTGCCGTCCTGAACGATCAGGACTTCGTTGAAGCGCTCCATGAGTTCCCCGGCTTTTGCGTGTTGCCATATAATCGGGTCGCCGGGTTCGAGTTTCGGGTAATTGGGCGGCGTTAAAACCGGCGTCTGCACTTCGCCGGCTCCCTCGAACCCGAGCATCTTCAACCCTTCGGGTGAATACGGCATCGGAAGGCGGTCGAATCCAGCCGCGCCGCTTGCGATGTAACCTCCGCCCTGGCAGGTGATCATCCCCGGCATCGGTTTGCGAACCATTTGAGTTGCGAAAAAAGCCGCCGGAACCAACGGCAGGTTGCGATAATATCGGAACAGGTGCGAACAGTACAACCCCGATCCGATGGTCACTTCGGTGACCGCCGGGTCGGCGCTGGTGGTGTACACGCTGCCGCTGCCGCCTCCGTTGATGAAATCGAGTTTGATGCCTTCGCGGTCCAGCGCCCGCCACACTTCCGATCTTCTCTGAGCTACATCCGGCGTCGAACGCTTTTTTATCCAGCGTTTGAGCGGGTTCATCATCCGAGTGTAGGGGCTGTAATCATTGAGTCCGGCGACTTGCGCCTCATAAGCCATTATTCCGATCACGCGCACGCCGCCTGTTTTTTCGGCGTATCGGATGAGCCTGATAACCTGCGCGGCGTCTCGCACCGGGCTGCGGCGCACTCCGAAATACAATTTGCCGCTCATGAAAGACAGCGCCACATCCAGCTCGACTACCGCCCTGATGGTCACTCCAGCCTTCCGGCCCGCTTGGCCCATCGCGTCGAGATGCGCTTCCGAATCCATCACGAAACTTGCGGTGACCCCCTCTGCGGTGAGCTTTGCCATGATATCCAGATCGGACGGTTGAACTGAAGGATAAGCCACCAGGAAATTATCGTATCCGCGCGACGCCAGAAACGCCGCTTCTTCCGGCGTGTAAGACATGATTCCACGCAGAAGCTTATCTTCATCCAACGATGCCAGATGGTCCAGAACCCACGGGCAGCGCACGCTCTTCGTTGCCACTCGCATGGTCTTCCCCGTTCCGCGAACCGCATCGGTAAACGTCCGCGCGTTTTTATCGAACGCGTCGAGATTAACCAGCGCCGCCGGCAGCCTTTCTCCTTTAAGCGCCTCTCGAAACTCCTCGTAACTCAGATATATTTTTTCAGCCATAACGCACTCCATATAAATCGCTATTTCCTGATAAGTAATCCCTGAATAAACCTCGGGTCAATGGGTTTTGTCGGGTCGAGCCGACCAAGCTCCTCTTCAAGCGCATCCAGACACGACTTGATGAACTCATCCCTGAATTCGCGCTCGAGGTCGTTTTTTGCGGTTTTTTGAGCCTCGAGATATGCGGTCAAATCAGATCGAACGCTTTCGCGCAGATATCGTTTTGCGACTTTGCCATGTTTTTCTTCGAATGCGTTCTCGACGATTGTCTTCAAATCGGATATTCGCAGTGCTTTATACTCGAAGCCTCTCCCGGCGGCGGCGTTTGCAAATGCAGTCCGAAGCACCGTGCTGAATGTGACGTTTGTCGGATATACCCGCTTATGCAGCCACGAAGACGGATCGGGTTTAAGTAATTTCAGCCGGTCGAAAAACAAATCGAACAGGAATTCGATTTTTTCGAGCGCCCGTCGCGCGCGAGCGATTTCGTCAATTGAAAGAAAAGCCCTGTAGGGGTCAGGGCCTCCTATGTGCCACATCGGCCTCGGCCTTTTCACTCCGTCGAATAACTGTTTCAACGGCTCGTCAAGCAACTCGACCGCTTCGGGGATTTTGGATAGCAGACCTTTTCTTTCCATTTTATGCGCAAGTCTCGAAAGTTTTAAAGCACGACTGTATCCCACCTGAAAAACGTATAGGAGCCATCTCGATCTCAATATTTCCACTGCACGGACAACGTCGCCCGAAGACAAAATCTCCAGCCCCATGCTGACGGTGGCTCTAATTTTTTGCGCCGCGCGGATTACGGCGGATGCGTCCGCCATGTCCTCATGATCCGCCACCAGAACCCGGTTGACCAGATGCGCCAATTCCTGAAAGAGACCATCCAGAACCTCGGTCTCCTCTATTATTGCCATGGCCGAAATAAGGTAAATACGCTCGCCGCTCAGCGGCGCAAGAGTGTATCGCGGAGCAATGTCCTCATCTCCAAGCCGCGCCGGCCGATCTTTGGGCGGGAGATTCCAGAACCGGCGTTCATCGAGGTAACGATATATTTCCAACGCTTCATCCATGTCGGGAATACCGATGTCGCGCAGGCGTCCATTGCGTAATCGGGTCGCCAGCTCTTGCGTTTCCGGGCCGCTTTCCCAGATTATCCCCTCCAAGATGCGCCAGTACAGGTCTCGCCGTTCGATGACGAAAAGCGCCATGACTTTGCTCAAGATGCGATACGCGTCTTCGTTGAAAAAGTTCAAATGATATACGCCATCGAACGTTATCGGCGGTAGCGAATCCACCAGTATTTCCGGCTGAGTGTCTTTATCGGGCTTGGTGACCACCAAAAACTTTCGCAGCAAGGTGACCAGCAGCTCGGCGTCCACGTTGCGAAGCCATTCGATAACCTTTTTCTCTCCGCACTCGAGGAGCAGTTCCATCCAATGCAGTATTCGATCCGGGTCTAACGTGTCTCCGATCCACCATTCAATGTCCGTGAGAAATATCAGTTGTTTGGGAGACGCCAGCTCGATCAGCGGTATCGCATCGTGCTCTCCGACCTGTTTTATGGTTAGAAGCAATTCCTGGGGCGGCATCGCCTTTACGACCGCGCCCGCTTTCGGATCGTCAAGTATGGCCCGGAGCCGAGCCGATGGATCGAGCTCAAGCACCTGCCGCACGCGTCGCTCCAGCGCGCTCATCTTGTCCGACGCCGAATTCAGCTTAACTATTTTTTCATCGCTCATTGTTTTAGCGGTTCGAGACAAAGATCGAGATAATGAAACTAACTAACAGGCCAATCTGGAATGATAGCATCAATTTGGCGCATCAACCTTATTTTTAAACTTTTGACTTGTAGCCCTGCGCGATTGGGAGGCGGCGTCCTTCTCCGAAGGCCTTGGTGGTGACTCGAATTCCCTGAGCGGCCTGGCGGCGTTTGTATTCGTTGAGGTCTACGGTGTTTACGATGCGGCGCACCAGTTCCCGGTCGAATCCGCGCGCGACGATATCAGCGGGCGCGAGATTCTCCTCGATGTAAGCTTCGAGGATCGGGTCGAGGATGTCGTATTCCGGAAGGCTGTCCGAGTCCTTCTGGTCGGGGCGCAGTTCCGCGCTGGGGGCTTTGGTGAAGACATCCGGCGGGATAATGTCCCTTTCGTCGTTGATGAGCCTGGCCACCTTATACACCAGCGCTTTGGGCACGTCGGCGATCACCGCGAGCCCTCCGGACATGTCGCCGTAAAGAGTACAATACCCCATGGCCAGTTCGCTCTTGTTGCCGGTGGTCAGCACCATTGCGCCGAGATGATTTGAATAGGACATGATGATGATCGCCCGGATGCGCGCCTGGACGTTTTCCTCGGTCAGTGTGTGCGCGATATCGCCCAGAGAGCCTTTAAGCACGTTTAAAAAAGCGGTATGCATTTCATCAATGGGCACGACATCGCAGCGAATTCCAAGCCGCCGCGCGAGTTCGAGCGCGTCGTTGCGGCTTCCTTCGCTCGAATACCGGCTGGGCATAGCCACCCCGATGACGTTTTCCCGCCCGAGCGCTTCCACCGCCAACGCGGCGGTTAGCGAGCTGTCAATGCCTCCCGACAACCCGATCACAACGCGTTTAAACCGGCACTTGGTGACGTAATCCTTAAGCCCCAGCGCCAGCGCCGCCCGTACCGATTCGACACAGCCGTAAGGCTCGGCGATCTCGCCTTTCATCCGGTCGAGGTCAACGACGAGGATGTGCTCGACAAACTCCGGCGCGCGGGCAATCACTTTTCCGGCCGAGTCGAACGCGCAGGAATGACCGTCGAAAACCAGGCTGTCGTTACCGCCGACCTGGTTGACGAAAAGGACGGGCCGGCCGTAATTTTTGGCCGCCGCGCCCATCATTTGTTCCCGAAAACTTCCTTTTCCCTGGTGGTAGGGGCTTCCGGAAATATTTATGATGAAGTCTGCGCCTTTTTCCACCATTTTTTCGATCGGGTCGCGGTGGTAGCGCGGCCGTGACCAGAAATCCTTGTCGTTCCAGATGTCCTCGCAAATGCTGAACCCGAAATTAATTCCCGAAATCTTCTCGATAGTTATCGTTTTTCCCGGCTCGAAATATCGGTCTTCGTCGAAAACGTCGTAGGTGGGCAGGAGCCATTTCCGATGCAGGATTTTGACTTTGCCGTTTTGCAGAATTGAACACGAGTTATGAAGCGGCCGGCCTGTTTTTGCGCGGCGCGATTCGGGATGGCCGATAACGATGGGAATGCCGCCTTTAGTTTGCGCGGCGATTAGTTTGACCGTCCCGGCGCAGTCCTGAATGAAATCCGGTTTGTTAAGTAAATCGCGCGGCGGATAGCCGGTTAGAACAAGCTCGGGGAAGATGGCGATATCCGCTCCGGCGCGAGCCGCCTTTTGGGCGAAATCGGCTATGCGGGCCGCGTTCGATTCCAGCGCGCCAACTGTGGGATTCATCTGTATCAATGCCGCTTTCATTGTTTCGCTCTCTTGGATTTTTTGAGTGTTCGACCGATTATCCTCACAGGAAGCGGCTTGAAGATCGTTCCGGATATTTCTGTCACGTTATTTTTTCCCTTAAAACTCCTCGTTGAATTCGAGTTTCCAGACCATGAGGTCTTCACTGGTTCGGCGTAATCTTTCGGCAAGGGTTTTTGTAATCGCCCGAAGCACTCTAATACACATTTTGTCGTCTGAAGCAAGTAACAGGTCCAAGTCCTCTTTTAACAACACAAGGCATTCACTGGGTTCCTGGGCCACTACCCGCGCCGAAGTGGTCATGCCGTCTATAAGGCTCATTTCGCCGACATGCTCGCCCGACCCCACTTCTGCGATACTGCGTTCATTTCCGCCTTCCATTTTAACCACGCGAGCTGTGCCTGATTGCAGAATATAAAGAGCTTCACCCGGCTTATCTTCCTCGATGATTATGTCCCCCGGTTGATAATTTTGTTCCTTGCATAACGCTGCAACTCGTTTTAATTCTTCATCGTCCAGATCCATGAAAATACCGACTTTCTTGAGCACTTCGGGGCCCGGCATGGAGCACCTCCTTGTTTTAAGCTGCCTTCAAGAACATATCCTAGCCGAAACAAATTGAAGGCGCAAGCAAACCAATTCTTTCACAATATTACCTGTAGACACATAGATCAAATCAAGGATGTCGGCCCGGAACTTTTCATGTTCAAAACCGTCATATTTTTTGGATACTTGATCGCCGGGTCATCTCTGAAATGAATTGTTGTCGAAATGGAATGGCGGCCCGATATTAGCTGCAGCTAAAGGCATCGGCGCTCCATTTTATTTAAACGGATCGGAATTAGGGGGTTAAAGACATGGGGGAAATGAAATTTTATCTTCCGACACTATTTCAATTTCATGGATATATGCTATAATATCAAAATGTTGGGTGGACGTCGGCGAGTCAAAGTGGAATAAAAATAACCTCCAGCGAAAGGGTCTAAAGATGTCGTGCATTTTCTTCCGGGCCGTTTCAGACCCCAAGCAAAAAGTCACAGCCGGTGTTCTGGGTTATTGCATCGGGTACTCCGAAGAAAAGCTTCGGGTACCGAGCCTGGAGGAGTACCGGAAATATTGCACCGCCGGACGGCAGGAAGGTTGTTGCGTGTATGATTTCCGTGCACGGGATGAGACGGCGGCGCAGGTGATACGCAAAACATTGAGGTCTAATACCAGGACGATCTAATGAAAGGTGGTGGGGAGGGGCTGGATGCGCATTTTATCCGTAGTGCTGGCCGGCGGCGAAGGAAAGCGTCTTTATCCTTTGACTCGCGATAGGGCCAAACCGGCGGTGCCTTTCGGTGGAAGGTACCGGATAGTGGATTTTGTGCTCTCAAATATGGTTAATTCCGGGTTCCTGCGGATAAAAGTCCTCACCCAGTTCAAGTCCAATTCGCTGAATAACCACATCAGCCGTTACTGGGCGCTCGCGCCGAATCATGACATCTACGTCGAGCTAGTCCCGGCCCAGATGCGAGTCGGACCGTGGTGGTACAAAGGCAGTGCCGACGCCATATTTCAGAACCTGGATATTATCATATACGAAAAAGCGGATTATGTTTGCGTCTTCGGCGCAGATCATGTGTACCGGATGGATATAAGACAAATGCTGGATCACCACATCGAGCGGGAAGCGGAACTCACCGTTGCGGCGGTGCCGGTTCCTGTCGAAGAAGCGGCCTCGTTCGGGATAATCGAGGTTGATCGCGAATGGAAGATGATCGGGTTCGCGGAGAAACCCGAGAAGCCCAAGGAAATACCCAACCGACCCGGGTGGGCGCTGGCCAGTATGGGAAATTACATTTTCAACACTGAAGCTTTGGTGCAGGAAATCAAAAAAGACGCGGAAAGCGACACAAGCTCGCACGATTTCGGACGCAACATAATCGCATCCATGTTCGAGCGCTACCCGGTGTATGTTTATGATTTCAGTTCAAACATAGTGCCGGGCAGCACCGCACTTGACAGGGGATATTGGAAAGATGTCGGGGATATTGATACCTACTGGAAGGCCCATATGGATATGGTCGCCGTTTCGCCGAGTTTCAATTTGTACAATTACGAGTGGCCCATCAGAACCGGCTTCAAGCCTTTGCCGCCCGCGAAGTTCGTTTTCGCAAACGAAAAAGAACGCCGGGTCGGAATTGCCACCGATTCGATGGTCAGCGAGGGGTGCATCATCAGCGGGGGACATATAAATCGTTCGGTGTTGGGGCCCAACGTCCGTATAAACAGTTTCGCTTATGTTACTGATAGCGTTTTGTTGGAAGGCGTGGAAGTGGGGCGCTATGTCCAGATCAGAAACACTATCATAGACAAGCATTCTCATATAGCCAACGGTGTCAGGATAGGATACGATCCGGAGGCAGATCGAAAGCGATTTACCGTAACTCCCAACGGCATAGTGGTTATTGCCCGCCAGAGCCGTGTGGAGAAATGATATTGTGTGTTTTATTTTTGAAATTCCATTGCGCTACGGATGATTTTCTAATATGAGCAAGTTGAACCTGGCTTTAATATGGCACATGCACCAGCCTTTTTATCGCGACCCGTGGAGCGGAATCACGTCCATGCCATGGGTCAGACTGCATGCATCAAAAGCGTATAACGATATGGCCGCGGCTTTGGAGCAGGGGCCCGTAAAAGTCGCGGTGAATTTTTCCCCTTCACTCATCGCCCAGCTTAACAGTTTAAATTCCGGCATCGGCGATTTTTACCTCGGCATTGCCTTAAAGCCCACCGATTCATTAACTGAAGAGGAGCGCGCCTTTATTCTGGAAAGATTTTTCTCGGTCAATTTTGAGACAATGATAAAACCGTATTCGAGATATCGGCAGATATGGGAGAAAAGGAGGAAAGAAGGCTGGCGGCCCGGAGCGGAAGTTCTGGAGGATTATACCGACGGAGAACTGCGCGATCTGATAGTGTGGTTTCAGCTCTCATGGATCGGATGGGCCGGGCGGGAAAAGTATCGTGAAGTCGCCGAGATCGAAAAACGTGGGTGGGATTTCACCGAAGCCGAGAAGGATCTGGTGATAAAAATCAGTCTCGAAATAGCTCATGGGGTGCTCGACCGATGGCGCGCGCTCGCTAAATCCGGTCGGGTGGAATTGACCACCAGCCCCTATGCCCATCCCATATTGCCCCTGTTGATAGATACTGAAACGGCTCGTCGTTGTCTCCCTTCGGCGCCGCTGCCAACGCCGTTCCGCTATCCGGAAGACGCGCGCGAACAGATCATGACGGCCCGGGAGGTCTATCATGAAGTTTTTAACGCCTACCCTTGCGGGATGTGGCCCAGCGAGGGCAGTGTCGCGCCGGAGATCATACCGCTTCTGGCGGAAGCCGGTATCAAGTGGTTCGCCACCGATGAGGGTATTTTGCAGAAATCCCTCAATACCGAGCAGCGGGGGCAACTGCATTACCATCCATACCTCGTGACTTATAAAGGGGCCCAGGCGGCGGCGTTGTTCCGGGACCGTTATTTGAGCGACCTGATCGGTTTCGATTATAATAAGCTTTCCGAAAAGGACGCGGTAACCGATATGCTTAAACGCCTTCACGACATTGCCTCGACGACGCGCGCATGGGAAGACCCGCCGCTTCTTACGATTGCGCTGGACGGCGAGAATCCGTGGGAATATTACCGGGCGGGAGGGAAAGAATTTCTGGGATTGTTTTACAAGGGCCTGCTCGAAATGAAGGATGTCGAAACCGTTCTCCCGTGCGAATGGCTGCCCGCTCATCCGCCCAGAAAAACCATCGAAAATTTGTATTCAGGCTCATGGATTCGCTCCGATTATAGTGTATGGATCGGTGATGAGGAGGAGAATGAAGCGTGGCAAACGCTGCTTTCCGCGCGCCGGGATTATGGCGATCTGATAAATGCCCATAAGAAGCTGTCGGGCATGGAAGGGGTGGGATTGCTCGGTTTTCTAGTCGGGTTGTTGGCTAATATCGGGCCGGTATTGGCCAAGGAGGAGTTGTTTGCGGCGGAAGGCAGCGACTGGTTCTGGTGGTACGGAGACGATTTCACTTCGGACAATGACGAGGAATTTGACCGGCTCTTCCGGAAACACCTCGCAAATGTGTATCGTTTCCTGGGCAACGCTCCTCCCGAATACCTTTCCGAGCCGATCTTGCGCCCGCACCCGGTAAAGCCCGATCAGGAGCCGGTGGCGTTTTTGCACCCGACAATAGACGGGAAAGTTACCGAGTATTACGAATGGAATGACGGGGCCGTATACACGGTCCGCATGGTGGGCGGAACCATGTACACCCGTGAGGTATACCTTGATCGGATATATTTTGGGTTTGACGATCAGCGATGGTATTTGAGGTTTGATCGGAGGAAAGAAGCTTGGGACGACAAGGAATCCGAGACCGAGAATTGGCTTGTCCCGTTACCCGATTGTGTTATTATTGATTGTCACACCTCCGCAGGACAAGCTTTTAAGATTGAAATACCCGCATATAAATCGTCGAATGTGCCTTGCAGACTTTATCTGCCGGATCGGGAATACCCGGAGCTTATAACACCGCTTGCAAAAGTGGCTAGAGATAATATTACGGAAATGTCCATTCCTTTCCGGTGCCTGGATTTGGCGCCGGGAACGGAAGTGAGGTTCGTCATCGTGCTGGAGCGAACCGGCAAGGAAATGGATCGGTATCCCCCCGCGGGGTACCTCCATTTCGTGACGCCTGATGCAAGTTTTGAGAGGAAGATGTGGAGCGCTTGAAATTAGCTTTCTGTGTTCATAACCACCAGCCGGTCGGGAACTTCGACTGGGTGTTCGCCGAAGGCGTGCAGAAATGCTATCTGCCCTTCCTCGAATTGATGGCGCAACATCCCTCCATCCGGTTCAGCCTTCACATTTCCGGCCCGCTCATCGAATGGATGGACGAAGGCGCGCCGCGATATCACGAGCTGGTCAGAGCTATGGTGGCTTCCGGGCAGGTTGAAATGGTGGGAGGAGGTTATTACGAACCCATCCTCCCGATATGGCCGAAAGAGCAGGCGGTGGCGCAGGTGCGGCTTATGCAGCACGAACTGAAGTGTCGCTACGGTGCTGAGGCACAGGGCATATGGCTTGCAGAGCGCGTATGGGACCCATCATTACCTCAGCTTTTGGAAGAAGCAAAGGTTGATTACACAATTCTCGATATATCGCATTTTCGTTACGCTGGAATAACGGAATCGCCTCTGACCG
>Ga0315275_10008259_pt1 | contig 10117 bp, 9 predicted proteins | sample YL17G03_0_MG_FD_205557 | JGI IMG/M metagenome (GOLD analysis project Ga0315275, IMG submission 205557) | Sediment microbial communities from Yellowstone Lake, YNP, Wyoming, USA - YL17G03_0 | ecosystem: Environmental > Aquatic > Freshwater > Lake > Sediment | place: USA: Wyoming | collected...
GTTTCAAGAAACCGTTTCTGAGCATGGATGCAAGAACGATACCTGTGGAGGTAGAATCTCCTAAGGAACACCCTGAATGCCTTTGCGGCGAAGTCCTTCAGGGAGTCATCACTCCAACCGACTGTCCACTTTTCAAGACCGTCTGTACTCCTGAAAACCCGGTTGGACCTTGTATGGTGTCGGTCGAGGGAACCTGTCACACCTATTTCAAGTTCCAGTGAAGCTCCCCGCCCCTGTCTGCCGACAGGTAGGCACAGGGCGGGGCTTCCGGGAAATGGTGATATGATTACAAGGTCGGCTTTGGCCGGCAAGTTCCCCTTGACCCCGCTCTCAATGGCTGGTTCAAGGGGAACAATATCAAAGGAAAGTTCCCTACCGGGAAGCCGCGCCCTTTAGGGCGTGTAGCTTCACTCCAGTCCTGGAGTCCGTTTCCGCCCTCCCCGCCATCCCGTTAAGACGGGACAGGCAAGGCGGGGCATCTAGCCGACTTGCCAGTGACGGGTCAAATATTTTCGATCTTCATGGAGAAGCATATGGCTGAAGACAAGATTCTCTTGGCCCATGGAAGCGGAGGAAGACTTACTCACGATCTGATCCAGCAGGTCTTTCTGCCCCGTTTTTCGAATCCTCTTCTGGATATTCTTGACGATAGTGCCAAGGTCCATCATCCTTCGGGGACAATTGCTTTCACGACGGATTCCTATGTCGTCCATCCCCTCTTTTTCTCCGGCGGAGATATCGGAAAGTTGGCCGTTTGTGGAACCGTCAACGACCTGGCGATGGTGGGCGCCACCTCCTCTTATCTCAGTCTTGCTCTCATCATCGAAGAAGGACTCCCCCTCTCAACCCTCGATCGGATTGTCTCTTCGATTCGGGAAACCACCGAGAAGGCTCGAGTTACGATTGTAACCGGTGACACCAAAGTGGTGGAGCATGGAAAAGGCGATCAGTTGTTCATCAATACCTCAGGGGTGGGATGGGTGAGGCCCGGAGTCAATCTCTCAGGAACGAACCCGAAACCAGGAGACAAGATCCTCTTAAGCGGCACGCTTGGAGATCACGAGATGGCGATTCTTTCCAGTCGGGAAGGGTTTCAAATCCAGGGATCCATCAACAGCGATTGTGCTCCCCTCAATGATCTTGTTGAGAAGATGCTTGACGTCTGTCCATCGATCCGATGTATGCGAGATCCGACTCGAGGCGGTCTTGCAACCACACTCAATGAAATCGCTTCTGCTTCGAACACCGGGATGATCATCGAAGAAGAACGGATTCCTGTCCGGGAATCCGTGAGAGGGCTTTGCGAACTTCTGGGCCTCGATCCGCTTTACCTTGCGAACGAGGGCAAACTGATTGCCATCTGCCCACCCGAAGCAGCTCCTCCTTTGCTGACGGTTTTAAAAGGTCATTCTTTAGGAAAAGAGGCTGAGGTCATTGGGATTGTCACAGAGGAAAACCCAAAGCGAGTCGTTCTCCGAACATTCATCGGAAGTCATCGAATTGTCGACATGCTCACGGGAGGGCAGTATCCGCGCATTTGCTAAAGGCGGAAATGATCCGCCCTTTCTCTATAAGTCTCTATCGAAGGGCCTCGATCTTCTTCAGAACACACTCCCGTCCCTTTTCAATTTGGATTGCCAAAGAACCACATCGAGGACAGGGAGAAGCGACGAGGTGTTTCAGAGGATCTTCCGGATCCATCGTTCCCCTTCCATGATATCCGCAGGATGGACAGCGAATGAGGGCTTTGATCGTTCTCACCTTGATCTTCGCTCCTTCAGCAATCGTTCCCTTGAATAATTCGTGAATCCAAGTCGTCACCTGTTCCATGTTCAGGAGCGTAAGCTCTCCAATGTCCAACTGAACCGAAAGAACGCGCTTCCCATCTTGTTTCTCTGCGGCGTCGAGAACGTTCTTAGCGATCTCAGAGGCAATGGAATATTCGTGCATCGTTAGGACCGGTAGGACCGGAGTCCGAGGGAGTGAATGATCCGGCCAACACCGACTCCTCGAATCGCATTGGTTCGAATGAATGGGGCCTGCGGGTTAATTCTCTCAGCGTCTTTTCCTAACCGCGAAGCACTGACCTTCATCACTTTTGCCAGATCGATTTTGTTGAGGGCAATCACGTCGGCCTCTCGAAAAATGTAGGGGTGCTTGACCACCGTGTAAGGTCCTTCGGTCACAGAGACGACCACCAGTCGTTTGTGGGCACCAAGTGGAAACTCTCCTGGACAGATTAGATTGCCCACATTCTCTATGAAGAGGAATCGGATTCCCTCCAGATCCACCTTTTTGATCGCCCGAGAAATGAGGTTCGCGTCGAGATGGCATTCTTTGCCCGTATTAATCTGAATTACACGGGCCCCTTCCTTCTTGATTCGTTCCGCATCGATCGTTGTCGTCAGATCGCCGGCAATGACAGCGACCCTCTCCCGCATCGCCAGTTTTCTCAGAATGGCCTTGATCAGTGAGGTCTTGCCTGAACCGACCGACCCCATGACGTCAATTGCCATGATTTTCGAGCGATCAAAGGCACGTTTGTTTGTTCTAGCCAGGGCCTTGTTTCTTGCGAGCAAGTCTTTATCCAGTTCGATGTCAAAGATCTCGGGTCCTTTAGGTCTAATCACTTTCATCTTTAGGGCTCCGTCCGCTATGAATTTATGCATGGGAAATTATAATGGAATTCCATCTCAAAGGAAAGCTCAGACATGGCTGAGAAAAGAGATGCAACTTTTTAGAGGATTGCGTTGATTTTCTTCTTAAACCAGGGTAGAAAAGGTATTGAGGAATGAAGCTCCCCGCCCACTGGGCGAGGCTTCCCGGCATGGTATTTTCATTTTATATTGTGCCCCTTGACCCCGCCTATCCCGCCAGGGCGGGACGGGGCACCTTCCGGTCACCTATGTGTCTCGCCGTCCCCTTAAAAGTACTCAGAGTCAAGCATCCCGTCGCTACTGTGGATATTTACGGCACCACAAGAGACGTGTCCTTGCTTCTTCTCCCTGACGACATTCAGGTGGGCGACTACGTTCTTGTCCACGCAGGTTTTGCCATCCAAAAGATCGATGAAGATGCAGCTCAAGAAACACTCGACCTTCTCGATGAGATGGCAAGAACCCTTGACCAAGAACCTGATCGCACATCGAAACCCCTTGCCTAGGAATTTCCTTTTTGCTCACAGCGGTAGCAAGGGTGATCATTTTTTTCTGATTCGTTCTTGGGTGTTTTTTCCTCTGCGTTTTTCTCTTGACAAAAAAAATCAATGTGTTAACGTTCGCCAAACTATATCTTCCATGTTCTTCTCGCCCGTCTTTTTTTCTCTCATTCAGACGGGGGAAAATATAAAGAAATAATACAATTTGTGAATTGCTGAACTACCTGAGGGAAGGGGGTGAAGCACCCTCTTAACTTGGTCTTGTTGTAGTTGGACATAAAACCAGAGAAAGGAGGCTGAGTGACAATCATGAGAATGACCCGAAGGACTTTCTTGAAGGTTTCGGGTGCGACTGCCGCAGGAACAGTGATGGGAGGCCTCGGTTTCGATCTATCACCCATCGAGGCCTATGCTCAGGAACTCCGGATCAAAGGAGCGAAAGAGACAACCACCATCTGTTGCTATTGTTCTGTTGGCTGCGGCATCATCGTCCATACCGATAGTAAGGGCAAGGTGATCAATGCCGAAGGAGATCCAGACCATCCCATCAGCGAGGGTGCCCTTTGTGCCAAAGGAGCCTCAAGTTACCAGATCGCTGTCAATGAAAATCGTCTAAAAAAGGTCCGTTACCGTGCTCCCTTCAGTAATGCCTGGAAAGAGGTGAGTTGGGAGTGGGCCTTTGACAAGATCGCAGCGAACATCAAAAAGAGCCGGGATGCGAGTTTTGTGGAGCGCAATGCCGACGGAAGACCCGTCAACCGCACGAATGGGATTGCCTCTGTCGGGAGCGCAGCCCTGGACAATGAGGAATGCTGGCTTTACCAGAAGTTTCTCAGGTCTCTGGGGCTTATTTACATTGAACACCAGGCCCGTATCTGACACAGCGCAACTGTAGCGGCTCTGGGAGAGTCGCACGGACGCGGTGCAATGACCAATCATTATATTGATTTCAGGAATTCCGATGTCATTCTGAACATGGGTAGCAATGTGGCCGAGAATCATCCTGTCTCTTTCAAATGGATCCAAGCAGCCAAGGATAAGGGAGCACTCTTCATCCATGTGGATCCGAGGTTTACCCGTACTTCGACCAAAGCCGACATCTTTGCCAGACTTCGTTCCGGGAGTGATATCGCCTTCCTGGGAGGGATGATCAAATACATTCTGGATAATAACCTCTACGACGAATTCTACGTTAACAATTACACCAATGCCTCCTTTATCGTGAATCCAAGGTTTGGTTTTGACGACGGACTTTTCTCCGGTTACAACCCATCCCAGAGGGCCTATGACCAGTCCACCTGGGCTCTGGAGAAGGATGAAAACGGCATTCCCAAGAGGGACATGACGCTCCAGCATGAACGCTGTGTCTTCCAGCTTCTCAAAAAACATTATGCTCGCTACACACTGGAAAAAGCGACACAGATCACCGGAACCCCCTCGGACGATCTCGAGAAGGTTTACAAGGCGTACGCTGCAACCGGAGCGCCCGACAAAGCAGGCACGATCTTATATGCCATGGGCTGGACCCAGCACACCGTCGGCGTCCAGAATATCCGTGCCATGGCTATCATCCAGGACTTGCTCGGAAACATGGGTGTTGCGGGCGGTGGCATCAATGCTCTTCGAGGTGAATCAAATGTCCAGGGATCTACGGACCATGGCCTTCTCTTTCACATCTGGCCAGGATATCTGCCCACGCCTAACGCCCTTTGGACACTCCTTGCAGATTACAATAAGACCACTCCGGTGACGAGAGATCCTCGGAGTGTCAACTGGTGGAGGAACCGACCCAAGTATGTGGCCAGTTTTCTGAAATCGATGTTTGGTGACAAGGCCACCAAAGAAAATGATTTCGGATACGCATGGATGCCTAAGCTCAATCCGGGCCAAGATGCGTCCTGGCTCAATCTTTTCGATGAGATGTACAAGGGAAGCTTTACCGGTTTCTTTGCATGGGGCATGAATCCGGCTTGCTCAGGCGCTCACGCGGGCAAGGTCCGCCAAGCCATGGCCACGCTGGATTGGTTAGTGAATGTGAACCTCTTTGATAACGAGACAGGATCCTTTTGGAAGGGACCCGGGATGGATCCCAAGCAAATCAAGACAGAGGTCTTCCAGTTGCCCTGCGCAGCCTTTATAGAAAAAGAAGGCAGTATCAGCAACAGCGGTCGCTGGATGCAGTGGCGGTACAAGGCAGCGGACGCTCCCGGAGAAGCTAAACCGGACGGCGATATCATGTATGAGCTTTTCAAGAAGGTCCGCGCCCTCTATGAAAAAGGTGGCAGTGTCTTCCCAGATCCGATCTTAAATCTGACGTGGGATTATGAAACGAACGGTCATTTCGATGTTCACAAGGTCGCCAAAGAGATCAATGGTTACTTCATGGAAGATATCGCTGAGCATCCTGTGGATAAGAAACCCTACAAGAAGGGAACCTTACTTCCGAGCTTTGTCTACCTACTGGATGATGGCCGAACTTCTTGTGGGAGCTGGGTCTATTCAGCGAGCTACACGGAAGCCGGGAACATGGCTGCCCGCAGAAAGAAGACCGATCCCACCGGACTGGGCCTCTATCCTGAATGGTCGTGGACCTGGCCAGTGAATAGACGGATCATATACAATCGTGCCTCTGTGGATCTGGACGGGAACCCCCGTAACCCGAATCGTCCTCTCTTGAAATGGGACACGGCCAATAAGAGATGGGTCGGCGATGTTCCCGATAATGCAGTTCCGCCCATGGGCACGGAAGGAGCTTATCCATTTATCATGAAGCCTGACGGCGTTGCCTCTCTCTTCGGGCCCGGATTAAAAGATGGACCCTTCCCCGAACATTATGAACCTCTCGAATGTCCGATTGAGAAGAACCTGATGTCGAACCAGAGGATCAATCCGGTCGTCAAGATCTTCGAGGGAGGCCCGGATAAGTTCTTAACCTGCGATCCAAGGTATCCTTTTGTTTGCAGCACGTACCGAGTGACGGAGCACTGGCAGACCGGTGTTTTGACCCGGTGGCTTCCATGGCTCATCGAAGCCGAGCCACAAATGTTCTGCGAAATGAGTTTGGAGCTGGGGAAATTGAGAGAGATCAAGAATGGCGATAGGGTATTGGTGGAAACGTCTCGTGGCAAATTAGAGGCTGTCGCCATCGTAACCTCACGTCTCAAGCCTTTCAATGTTGCTGGCCAGAGCGTTCACCAGATCGGAATTCCCTGGCATTATGGATGGCTTCAACCCAAGGACGGAGGCGAGAGCGCCAACCTCTTGACTCCGACGATTGGGGACCCGAATACGATGATTCCAGAATCAAAGGCGTTCATGGCGAATGTTCGCAAGGTGGCGGTGGCCAAACCACCCGCCAAGAAAGGTTAAGGGAGGTGATCTGAATGACAGACAAATCGTTCTTTATCGATACATCCAAATGCATGGCATGTCGTGGATGCCAAGTGGCCTGCAAACAGTGGAATATGAATCCGGGAACAAAGACTTTCCAACGCGGAAGTCATCAGAATCCAGAGGATCTCTCCTTTTCGACCTTCAAGTTGGTGAGGTTTAATGAGATCGAAGAGGAAGGTACCCCCAAGTGGTATTTCTTCCCCGATCAGTGCCGACATTGTCTGGAACCCGCATGTCAATCGACGGCAGAATCGTTGGGCTCTAAAGCGATTACCAAGGATGAGGAGACGGGAGCGGTTCTCTATAACCCTAAGGTGAAGGTTAAGGCAGCCGATTTCAAAACTATTCGAGAGTCTTGTCCCTACGACATTCCACGATGGAATGAGAAGACAGGCATCCTGGCCAAGTGCACGATGTGCATTGATCGAATAAAGGAAGGACTGCTTCCAGCGTGCGTTAAAACTTGTCCCACGGGAGCCATGAAATTTAGTGACAGAAACGCCATCGTGGACATGGCTGAGAAGAGGCTGGCAGAGGTACAAACTCGACACAAGGAAGCCATGTTGGCTAATGCGGGTGATGTCCGGGTGATTTATCTCCTCGTGGATGATCCGGAGAGATACCACAAGTTTGCAGTTGCGGACAATACCATAGGCATTACAAGAAAAGTAGCCCTCAGGCGCCTATTCACACCGTTATCAAGCCTACGACATTGGGTTGGATAAGAATAGGAGGTGGGGTTTGGATGGGGCTTGTTTCGGAGATCCTCTCTCCGGAACAAGCCCGCTTTTTTGTAAGGCATTGGAGGACGTTTTGAACAAACTTGAAAAGAGGATTCAGTCACTTAAAGAAAAAAACCCTCACTATGCAGAAATCCTGGACTTCTACTACAAGGTTCGACAATGCCAGGAGCGGATCAACCTCTCTCTGAAGATTGTACCAATTCCCCTTAAGAAGGAATGGAAGGACCTTCTGAAAAAGGAAGACTTCCCTCTCCTTCAAAGGCAGGGTTTTCCTATTGATCTCGAGAGCTCCGTCCAGCTTTTCAAATCTCTGTGCCAGGTTGCCAAGAAAGCCAACCCCTTCATCTCAGAACAGACAAAAAGAATCGAAGGGATTCTTGAAGAACGAGAGGTAGATTTAGGTCCATTTCTGAGAGATGGACTCGATGAGAAAAAGATAGAAAAGACCGCTGAAGACTTTCATGTCGATAAGAAAGTTCTTGCCTTCTTAATGCAAAACAGCACAAAACCCTCTATTGAGGCAAGCCGAACAACGGTTCAAGATCAAGTCGAAGCTGAAACATGGCTCAAAGGGTATTGTCCGGTCTGCGGTTCTCTCCCCTTCTTGAGTTTACTTAAGGAAGAGACAGGGAAACGGTTCCTCGTCTGCTCGTTCTGCAGCCATGAGTGGCGAGCGGAAAGGATTTCCTGCCCCTTCTGCGAAAACAAAGAGCCGGGTTCGCTCCAGTTCTTTCAGGCCGAGGGAGAAGAATTGTATCGGATTGACCTCTGCGAAAAATGCCACCAATACATCAAGACCATTGACGCAAGGGTCATAGAGGTTCTTGACCCCTCCCTGGAAGACCTGGCCACACTCCATCTCGACCTGGTGGCTTCAAAGAAAGGTTATAAGAGACCGGTTCCAAACCCTTGGGCCCCCTAATTTGTCCTGAACGATAATTCATCTGAAATCAAGTGTAACGGTAAGGGGGAGCGGGCCTATCCCGCCGTCCGCTTAACCCGCTAGTTAGCATCTCATCGTTTTTCCGCTATGATCAGCATTTCGAAATCTTCGGTTGATAATTTATCGTCTCGACTGAAAGCGCCAAGCTTCGCTCCATAAATATCGACCGTTTTGAAATTCAGAGTCTTGAATAGCCAAGTGATTTCGGAGGGTACATAATACCTTTCGTTGCATTGCAGTTCTTTTTTGTTCCCAAGATCATCTTCAACACATAGAGTGCTATGCTCTCGAAAAGTCATCAGATCAAATGAAAGACTATCGCATTTCGCATTCCCCTCTTTTGTGTTTGAATCAAGGAAATCTTTGACGGAATGAAACAGGGGAAACAAACCGTTTAGGGTGGTCAATATCAATTTCCCTTTTGGCAGCAAGGCATTGGCAGCATTTTGGAGAATCTGAAAATTCATTTCGTCACTTTCCATCAAGGGGAACGCGCCTTCGCATATCATGATGATCAAATTGAATTCGTGCAGAAAAGGAAGGTTTCTCGCGTCATGTTTTTGAAAAACTATTTGCAGATTTCGTTCGGATGCTTTTTCTTTTGCCCGTTCTAAAAGCGATTCTGATAAATCAATTCCGACAACACTATATCCTCTCTTGGCTAATTCAATGGAATGTCTGCCAGTGCCGCATCCTATATCCAGAATTCGTGTCCCTTTGTTATAGTCGATTTCTTTTTCAATAAAATCACACTCTCCGATGGTTCCTTGTGCGAAAGTTTCGTTATCATATTTCATTCCGTAGTTTTCAAACAACTCTTCATACCATTGTTTCATCGTGTGTCCTTTTATTCAGATGCTCACAATTATTATGCTGCATTCTGTTATTTGTAGGAATCCTACCTATTCAACTGCTTCTTGCCAATGATAATTCAATCATTGAGGCTTTTCATCTGAAAGATTGCGTGCGAAAGGCTCATACGGATCTGATGGGTGGAGGAAGGAGATGAAATATCAATTATTCTTTTTCAAGCTGAACTAATAACACTGCTGACAGAATTATCAGACCGCCTACAATCTGAATAATTGTCATACGCTCATCCAGGAAAATGTATGCTTCTACTGCGGTCATGGCCGGCTCTGAAGTTGCCAGAAGACTTACAATGCTGGCAGGCAAGTAGTTCATTGATGTGTTATAGAGCCCAAAGCCAAGAACGGTTGGAACAAAGGCAAGAACAATCAGAACTAACCATCCGTTTACAGGTAATGTTGGTAAAAGTCTCTTAAACAACCCTGCGGCATCTGGTAAGATTGAAAACAAGTTGAATATCATTAAAAATATTGAGCTAAAAGCAAATGAATATAATATGGCCGTCCATGGATTGGTTTTTCGTCTTGCTGCTTCTTTACAAAGCAAATTGTAACCCGCAAACAATAATCCTGAGAGTATGCCAGTGGATACTCCTAACGGATTCAGCTTCCACACTTCTTGAGTATAGGCATTTGAAACCATTACGCATCCAATTAAGCTCAAAATAATCGCCACAATTTTGGGAAGTCCAAGTGTTTCTCTGAAAAACCACCAAGCAAGGATTGTCGTAAATCCTCCGGAGGTATATATCAGAACCGTAGCGACAGCAGCCCCGTTGGCTTTTACTGAAAGGACAAACATAGAATGAACTAGAGCCAAAATCAGCCCATAAAAAGTATAGAACTTAATTTGAGAGACATGGATATGAAGTAAAGAACGGCGAATTAAGAATAATGCAGGGATTAATGCTACGCATACTAACAAGTCACGCCAGAATGCTAGCAATAAGGCAGGCATTTTGTAGTTGACGATTAAATGGCTAATAAAAACGGGGGTAGTAGACCAAATGAT
>Ga0315275_10008260_pt1 | contig 10117 bp, 8 predicted proteins | sample YL17G03_0_MG_FD_205557 | JGI IMG/M metagenome (GOLD analysis project Ga0315275, IMG submission 205557) | Sediment microbial communities from Yellowstone Lake, YNP, Wyoming, USA - YL17G03_0 | ecosystem: Environmental > Aquatic > Freshwater > Lake > Sediment | place: USA: Wyoming | collected...
AGTACTTAAACAAATATTGGATAAATAATCGGTTATCCTTTATACTTACGGGACATTTTCAAGGAGGCAGGTAGTGGACGAAGAGAAAAAGCATCTCGCTGAAGAAACAATGATGCAAATTGCCAGGGAGGTTTCGACATGCCAACGTTGTATGTTGCACCACTCGCGGAAGTTGGCTGTCCCCGGTGAAGGCCCAGTGGATGCTAAGATAATTTTTATTGGTGAAGGACCAGGTTTCCACGAAAATGAACAGGGTCGGCCTTTCGTAGGTGCTGCAGGGAAATATCTGGAGGAATTGCTTGCTAAAATTAATATTAAGCGCGATGGCGTGTTTATCGGTAATGTAGTCAAGTGCCGACCTCCCAATAACCGTGACCCACTGCCAGAGGAATTGGTAGCATGCAGCGATTTTTTGGAGCGTCAGATCCAGGTAATCAACCCCAAGGTCATCGTAACGTTAGGACGGTATTCAATGGCGCGCTTCCTTCCTAACGCGAAAATAAGTGATGTACATGGTCAATCTTATCGCATCAAAGGGCATCTGGTTGTGCCTATGTTCCATCCTGCAGCTGCTCTACATCAGCCTTCCCTAAAAATATCGATTGAACGCGATTTCTCTAACTTACCAGGGCTGATTGTAAAAGCTTCCGATGCTTTCGTTATTAAGGAAGAAAATCCACCTGAGCCTAAATCGGACCCTACCCAGCTGAGTTTATTCTAAAATTATTCCAGTGAGGTTATATGACTCCGATAAAAGACGCATTATTGAATTCCCTCCAGGACCATTCTGCCAAAATTGGCATCCTGGGTCTGGGATATGTAGGTCTACCATTAGCAGCTGCTTTTGGGGAAGCCGGGTTTCAGATTATTGGTATAGATCCCGATCCACGCAAAGTCAATTCCCTAAACAAAGGTGAAAGCTATATACAGGATGTTCCTGGGGAACAGGTTGCCAGACTCTTGAAATCTGGTAGATTAAGGGCCACAACAGATTTTTCTGAGCTCCGCCATTGTGATGCTGTCAGCATCTGTGTCCCAACACCATTGCGAAAAACAGGTGACCCAGATATGTCGTTCATCCTGAGTGCTACCGAAGAGCTCGCCATGTATATACATCCAGGTATGATCATTGTTCTGGAGTCAACCACTTACCCTGGTACAACCCGTGAAGTCCTACTCCCTAGACTCGGTAAAGAAAAAGGTTTTGAGGTAGGAAAAGACTTTTTCCTGGCTTTTTCTCCCGAGCGGGTCGATCCCGGACGTGTGGATTGGAATACTCTCAATACTCCGAAGGTGATTGGCGGTATTACTGAAGATTGCAGCGAAGTTGCAGCAGCTTGGTACTCTCAGGCACTAAAAACAGTAGTTCAGGTATCTTCTGCAGAAGCTGCTGAGCTCTCCAAATTGCTTGAGAACACCTTTCGAATGATAAATATTGCCATGGTCAATGAGCTTGCGATAATGTGTGAGCGTCTTGGCGTTGACGTATGGGAAGTGATTGACGCAGCAGCCACCAAACCCTTCGGGTTTATGAAGTTCACGCCTGGTCCAGGCCTTGGGGGTCATTGCATTCCCATTGATCCGTTGTATCTGTCGTGGAAAATGAAAGCATTCCAGTATAATGCCCGTTTTATTGAGTTAGCGGCTGATATTAATACCAACATGCCTCGTTATGTGGTGAGTAGGGTGATGGACGCGTTCAATGAACGGGGATTAACCTTACATGGCTCCAAATGTCTGGTTTTAGGAGCTGCTTACAAACCTGATATCGACGACATCCGTGAATCACCCGCCCTGGATGTGATAGGGTTGCTTCAAAAGAAGGGTGCTATTGTTGAGTATCACGATCCATTCATCCCCCGCCTACGTACACATGATGATATTACGATGGAAAGCGTCACAAATGTGATGGATGCAGTCGGTCAGGCTGATTGCATCATCATCATCACCAATCATTCGTCATATGATTATAAAGCCATCCTCAAAGAGGCCAAATTCATCTTTGATTCTCGTAATGCCTTAGGCAAACTGGGAAAAAACAATCCAAAGGTCGTTCGTCTATAGAACATGGAAAATTATCTGATAACCGGTGCAGCCGGATTCATTGCCTCACGCGTGATTGAAATTCTGCTTGATACTGGTCATACCGTCGTTGGGGTGGATAACATGAACGATGCGTATGACGTTCGCATGAAGGAATATCGTCTAAAGAAATTAATGCACCGACCTAATTTCACTTTTCATCTTTCAGATATTGCGGATCGAAAGACATTTGATAGCAATTCTCTTCTTCGGCAACTGCCCTTTGCTGCAGTCATCAACCTGGCAGCCCGGGCGGGTGTGCGCCAGTCTGTCGATAATCCATGGGTGTATGTAGACACCAACCTCACTGGCACACTGAACCTGCTCGAGTTCTGTCATGAGCAGAATATTCCCAAATTAATTCTCGCTTCCACCTCCAGCGTCTACGGAGAAAATGCTCCCCTCCCAACACCTGAAACAGCAAGCAGTGACTCACCTTTGCAGTCATATGCTGCTACGAAAAAGAGCGCTGAAGTTTTATGCTACACCTATCATTATCTTTATGGTCTGGATGTGACCATATTTCGCTACTTTACTGTATATGGCCCATCCCCCCGACCAGACATGGTCATGTTCCGTTTCACTCAATGGATCAGTGAGGATCGACCAGTGAAAATAAATGGAAATGGAGAGCAATCACGAGGCTTCACATATGTAGATGATATTGCCCGTGGTACGATACTTGGACTTAAGCCTTTGGGGTACGAAATCATAAATTTGGGGGGTCATGAGGTGATTACCATAAATCAGCTCATCAATATGTTGGAATCACTTTCTGGAAGAAAGGCTAAAATTGAATATCTTCCCCGCCATCCTGCCGATATGGCTACCAATTGGGCATCCGTAGAAAAAGCCAGGCAGCTGCTGGGTTGGGAGCCAATCATCGGGTTGCAGGAAGGTGTTTCCCGGTTGGTTGACTGGTATAACCAGGAACGTTCATGGGCAAGTCAAATAATTACTACTTGAAACCTACTCTCCATTAAGAGCATTCCTTACCGAAAAAATAATTAAATCTTCTTATGCTGAATACGATAAGCGCCTGGTGGCAGGACAAGCTTCTCAGAGGGGTTCTGAAGAACACCAGTTACCTCTTCAGCAGCAACACGTTATCTGCTGCATTGAGCATGGTCAACTCCATCTTTGTCACGCGCTTGCTTGGAGTGGATGGATTGGGACTGATTACTACGGTACAGACCTTTGCCTCCAATATCAACCGTTTCCTCTCCTTTCGGATGAGCGAGGTGGTGATCAAATACCTGGGGCAGGCTTTGGCAAACAACCCAGGAATAGATGGTGAGGATATACATTCCACTGAAGGCGTTTCCCAGAACATTCCTCCAAATCAACAGGCTGCTGCCATTGTAAAAGGTATCGGGATGATTGAAGCTGCCACTTCAATACTGGCTTACCTGATGTTAGTGTTATTATCCCCATGGGCTGCTAGAGTCCTGGTGAAAGATCCATCTCTGGCAGTATTATTCCCGATTTACGGATTAATGCTGTTAGCAAACCTGGTCTACGAAACCTCAGCTGGGGTGTTACAAACATATAAACGTTTCAATTGGTTGGGTATCATTAATACTATTCAGAGCGTCATTACAGTTATCCTAATCGTGTTGGCATTTATATTACATAGAGATGTACTATTTATCCTTGGTGCATATTTGTTGGGAAAATCATTCTCGGGTATTTCCATTGCAATTCTGGCATTCAGGCAGATGAACCACAGCCTTGGTTCAAGATGGTGGCATACTTCCGTACGGCAGGTTAAAGATTGGCGTAGTATCTTGGGCTTTGCGGTCAACACCAACCTGAATGGCACGCTAAATCTGGTCACCCGCGACAATGCTCCGCTCTACCTGGCAGCCTTGAGCCCGGCTAATGTAACCCAAGCCTATGTAGGATATTTCAAGCTTGGTTTGTCCATTATTAACTTTATCAGTCTCCCCATTGACCCATTTATATGGCCGACCTATGCAGAAATCACTCGCACCATTGCGCTCCGTCATTGGCAAAAGACTCGCAGATTACTCAAACAGGTCAGCGTAATCGCGAGTGCATGGACATTGACTGTGGCAGCGGGGATTGCACTCCTTGGTTGGTGGCTGATCCCTTTGGTATATGGTCCCAGCGCTTCACCCGTATACCCGGTTGTGCTTATCCTCCTGGTTGGATATGGGACGGCAAATATCTTTAATTGGAATAGGCCGTTAATGCTTGCATTTGGAAAACCTTCTTACCCTCTTTTGGTGGCGCTCGGGGTGGGGGTGATTGAGATCTTACTTATCTTTTGGCTTGTTCCGATGGGAGGATATCTGGTTATGGCAGCAATCCTTTCCGCTTACCTGGCAGTTTCTGTCGGGATGATTGCCTGGAAGGGTTGGCGCATGATTCAGTATCATGAAGCTTCAGAACCGGTCTCTGGTGAACCGAAATCTGGGGATATTCCAGTATGAAGGTTGCCTGTATTTCCGCTTCTCGTGTTCCTTCGACCGCTGCCAACAGCATGCAGGTGATGAAAGCCTGTCAGGCGATAAGCCAGCTGGGGCATGAAGTACATCTTTTCCTACCCAGGCAGGAACCTCAACTTAACAATATTGATTTACCCTCCTTCTATGGTCTCAAAACACAGTTTCCCATTGAGTGGTTATCCTCCCAACCAGGCCTTCATCGCTACGATTTTGTTTTTCAGGCTGTCCGAAAGGCGAGCTCCCTAAATGTAGATATATCCTATGTATGGCTTCTCCAAGCTGGGATATTTTCCCTCCTGGCACACTTGCCAGTGATACTTGAGCTTCATGGGCCGCCAGAAGGAAATTTTGGTCCAGCCTTATTCAACTTCTTTCAGCGTATTCCAGGTAAAAAGCGAATTCTGCCGATCACACATGCCTTAGCGAAGCAAATCCAGGAGCGCTTCAACTTTGATATCAATAATCCGTTCCTTACGCGCATTTCTTCCAATGGTGTGGACCTGGAGCGGTATTGTGATTTACCTGGCCCGTCAGTTGCCCGCGAGCTTCTTGGTTTGCCACCATTGCTGACAGCCGGCTATACCGGGCATTTATATCCAGGTCGGGGGATGGCTTTGTTGATGGAACTGGCTAGGCGCTTTCCCCACATCAGCTTTTTATGGGTGGGAGGGCAACCTGCTGAAGTAAGTAAATGGCGTGAGAATTTGATAGCTAATAAAGTAGAGAACATTACACTCACGGGGTTCGTCCAAAACAGCCAGCTCCCAATGTATCAGGCTGCAGCAGATATCCTATTAATGCCATATGAAAAGTTGATCACTGGGAGTAGTGGCGGTAATTCGACCACCTACGCCAGCCCAATGAAAATGTTTGAATACATGGCAACCAGGCGTGCGATCATCTCTAGTGACCTGTCCGTCATCCAGGAAGTATTGAACTCCACCAATGCATTGCTTTGCCCGCCTGAAGACATTGATGCATGGTCGCAGGCAATCGGCTGCCTGATCACAGATGCTGAAAAACGCCTTGTTTTGGCTAATCAAGCCTGGCAGGATGTACAGCAGTACACCTGGCTTGAACGTGCCCGTAATGCCCTGGCAGGATTTGCTGTTCAATAATGGTTAATCATCCTTATGACTGAAAACAAACCTGCAACGCCTAATAAGCTGCAGTCACCGACTTTTTGGTTGCTGCTTGTCTTTGCGGTAGGACTAATATCAAGGCTGATTATCTTGCTCCTATACCAGCCTGTCGCTTTCAGTGATACTCCCAGTTATCGTCGCCTGGCAAATACCGTTCTGCAAGGATTCGTCAATTACGATGGTACCCGTACTCCAGGTTATCCGGTTTTTTTAGCCTTCGTTGGTAATGATCAACGCGTATGGTTAGTCCAGCTTCTTATGGGGATAGCAACAACTTTCTTGCTGTTCTTTATCGGATGGAAATTGACAGATAGACCTTGGTTTGGGGGGCTGATTGCATTGTCTCATACCCTCAATCTGGGTCAACTCTTTTTTGAATCCAACCTGCTTACTGAATCTCTGACTACATTCCTACTAATTTTGACCATGTCAGGGATGCTGATCTGGCTTTTGTCTCCCAAAAAACGCAGCCTTTGGTTGGCTTTTTTTATTGGACTGATTTCCGTATTGACCCTTCTTGTGCGCCCATTATTCATTTACCTTCCATTCTTTCTGCTAATATTTCTGTGGATCGGACTCAAACTGAAATTTACCCCTGCAAACATGGTAGATGACCTAGAGAGCAACATCAATAAGCAACAACCATCGATTAATCACCACCCATTGAAATTCCTTATTGCTTTCATCTTGCCCGTTGTTCTACTCCTTGGTGGTTGGATGTCCTTCATTTACACGAATTATGGTGATTGGTCTCTTACGACGATGACCGGCTATCACCTTATCCAGCATACAGGTAGCTTCTTTGAATATGTGCCAGATGAGTATGCTTCACTACGGGATACATATATCCATTATCGTGATATGCACATTGCCCAGTATGGCACGCAGACCAACACGATATGGGAGGCTATCCCTGAAATGAGCCGAGTCTCAGGGTACAATTTTTACGACCTCTCGAAGGTGCTGACACGTATATCCATCCAGCTGATCCTTTCACACCCTATTCTTTTCATGAAGAGCGCCATCACCGGATGGTGGATGTTCTGGCGTCCTTCGTTCTATTGGTCGGCTGATGCACTCCGTTATCCATGGATGGCTGGTGGACTAAGCTATGCCGTTCTAATCGAGCGAATATTCCTGTTTTTTGTCAATCTTATTTTTATTGTTTCCTCCCTGTACTTTGTACTATCCGAATATCTGGCATCCGTTCGGCATACGTCATCCCGAGCATTTTCCCGTCTAGTTAATCCTGGTAAGTACGCCTATTCCTGGCTATTGTTGGGAACCATCTGGATTGCCTCTATCCTACAAACCATACTCGACCATGGAGATAATCCACGTTTTCTCGTCCCAATGCAATCCCTGGTAGTTCTCTGGGTAGCTTTCTTCTTCTTCAAATTGGCCTACATTAAAATCGAAAATATAAATTCCACGCCTGCGCCTGAATGATATAGGTTATTATTCTAGTCGTTGATATGAACAAATTTCAACTAAAAAAAGAGTTCTGGGTTTTATTGCTGGTTGTCATCGTCATAGCCGTATTACTGGCATTTTTAGACGGTGGTGGTCATTGGATCCAAAGCTGGTTTGCTTATCTGATCGTGCTTGGGCTTGGAGCATGCAGCATCTACTGGGTATGGAAGGTAGTCAAAGCCAGTCCAAAAGTGACTACCGTTGCGATAATTTCTTTTTCCCTGCGTCTATCAGCCGGAATCGCATTGGCGCTTTTACTGCCCACCCTGGGTTACCAAACCAGCCCAGAGCATCGATCAGGTTATGTATATACTGACGCATTTTTCCGTGATGGACAAGCCTGGGATTTGGCTACTTCCGGGAAACCGCTGATTCAAGCATTCTCTGGTCAATACTCATATGACCAATACGGTGGCATGCTCGCGTTGAGCGCACTTATTTATCGTTTCTTCAGCCCCGATGCACACCGTCCTTTCCTGATCCTTATTCTGTCTGCTACTTTTTCTGCCTGGGGTATTTTATGCCTCGGCAAGGCAACCCGCACATGGTTTGATGAAAAAACTTCCCTCCTTGCCATCTGGCTTTTTGCGTTGTATCCCGAAAGCGTTCTGTTAGGCAGTAGCCAGATGCGGGAAGCGATCGTGATTCCATTGACTGCAATATCGTTCTATGGATTGACCGAAATCCAGGGAAAAAGATGGACAGGTTGGTTATGGTTGATTCTTTCCGCAATATTCTTGTTTTCCGTTCAACCTTTGGCAGGATTTATTTCTTTTACAGTATTATTAGGAATCTGGCTCATTGACCCTGCAACTCTAAACACGACCAAACAACGTCAAACCATAATGGTCTTCTTTCTATTGGTTGCTGTCCTCTTTGTGACCATGCTTTTGGTCGGCTCAATCCTGACAAATCTCCCCTCAGTCCAGGGTAATAAAACATTAAGTATCTTTATTAACTGGTTCCAGTATAATTTTTCCTACCAAAGTTATCTCCTCGAACGAAGCTCTGGGATATTCCAAAGCTTATTGGATAGTATGGGTCAACAGTGGCGTTGGTTGATTGTCCTGGTATACGGTATTGCTCAACCTGTGCTGCCTGCCACCGTGGGTGATCCAGATGCAGTTTGGATTATGCGCTTCATCGGTTTCCTGCGCGCTGCAGGCTGGTATGCCCTGGCACTTTTCCTGGTATATGGAACCCTGGGAGCTTTTCGCAGTCGCACCGAGACACGCCGCCTCCAGTTGATCTGGATCAGCATCATCAGTTGGGCTTGGATCATGGTGGCAGCCCTGAACGCTGGTGCTGACCAATGGGATAACCCAAGATATCGGGTTATTCTTCTGCTCTGGCAGGTGATCCTGGCTGCCTGGGCTTGGGAATGGGCGCGATCTCGGAAAGATGCCTGGCTTTGGCGATGGCTGGCTGTCGAGGTGGTCTTCGTCGGGATGTTCACCCAATGGTATTTGGGGCGCTATTATCCTGGCATAATTCATTTCGATATTAAAATTATGACCATTGCAACACTGCTGATCTGTGGGATGATCCTGATTGGTGGGGCAATCTGGGATAAAAAACACCCAGCCAGACCACAACCTCCTGATAATCGTTTATAATTCAGCCACTGAATATTGATACCTGAGGAGAATAACATTGCCAACAGCAATTATTACCGGTATTACCGGTCAGGATGGCTCATATCTCGCTGAATTATTGCTATCAAAAGGCTACCGCGTAATTGGAATGGTGCGTCGATCCAGTGTGGTCACATTTGAGCGTATCCAGCATATCCAAGACCAGATTGAGATCATGCAAGGGGACCTTCATGATCAAAGTTCATTGATGGATCTCATTGAACAACACAAACCCGATGAAGTTTACAACCTGGCAGCCCAATCCTTTGTACCCACCTCCTGGAACCAACCAGTCCTAACGGGAGAAGTGACGGCATTGGGTGTCACACGCATGTTGGAGGCGATCCGTCTGCTTAGTCCCAAAACGCGTTATTATCAAGCCTCATCCTCTGAGATGTTCGGGAAAGTCCATGAAGTACCACAGAAGGAAACGACTCCGTTTTACCCCCGCAGCCCCTACGGAGTCGCAAAGGTCTATGGTCATTGGATTACTATCAATTATCGCGAATCCTATAACCTATTTGCTGTATCTGGAATCCTGTTTAACCATGAGAGCCCTCGCCGAGGCACAGAGTTTGTCACCCGGAAGATCACCCATGGCGCAGTGCGCATCAAGTTGGGATTAGCAAAAGAACTGCGCCTTGGAAATCTAGAGTCTCGCCGTGATTGGGGGTTCGCGGGTGATTACGTTGACGCCATGCATCGTTTAATGCAAAATGATCAACCACAAGATTTCGTCGTCGGAACTGATGAAACTCATTCTGTAAGGGAATTCTGTGATAAAGCGTTTTCATATCTTGATATGGATTACAAGGACTATGTCGTCCAGGATCCTCGTTTTATTCGACCTGCGGAAGTCGACTTGCTCGTAGCAGACTCTACGAAAATCCGGCATGAGCTGGGTTGGGCTCCAAAAGTTGATTTCGATGGATTAGTCCGGATGATGGTTGATGCTGACCTGGTACGCCTGGGAAAGGAAATCACCTGAGTCAAAATACAACTGTTCCGGGTCTCCCACCCGATAGGCAAACCACACCGGATATCCAGCCGAAAAATAACCGCACCACTTGGTTGCGCTGGTTTGGTACCATTCTGACGATTGGTTTGCTTATCTATTTACTAAGCCAGCAAGGCTGGGCTGAAATTGCATATGCTGTCAATAAAATTGCTTGGTGGCGTTTTGTCTTCGCAATCATACTTGTTTTTATTTCCCGCTTAGCTGTTGTTATGCGATGGCATGTCTTGATGTCTTCTGCAGGGACCGGGATTACATTCCGCCAATCCTCACGGCTCACCTTTGCTATGCTATTTGCAT
>Ga0315275_10008264_pt1 | contig 10114 bp, 8 predicted proteins | sample YL17G03_0_MG_FD_205557 | JGI IMG/M metagenome (GOLD analysis project Ga0315275, IMG submission 205557) | Sediment microbial communities from Yellowstone Lake, YNP, Wyoming, USA - YL17G03_0 | ecosystem: Environmental > Aquatic > Freshwater > Lake > Sediment | place: USA: Wyoming | collected...
GAGAAGAACGTCATCCTCGAGATCCGGGCCGGGGCCGGCGGGGACGAAGCCTCCCTTTTCGCCCAGGACCTGTTCCGGATGTACTCCCGGTACGCCGAACACAAGGGATGGAAGTTCGAGGTCATGGACGTCAGCGTGTCTCCCATTGGAGGGATCAAAGAAGGCATCGCCGGCATCCGCGGTAAACGCGTCTATTCCTTCCTGAAGTTCGAAAGCGGTGTTCATCGTGTCCAGCGGGTCCCTAAAACGGAAACCGGAGGCCGCATCCACACCTCGACCGCGACCGTGGCCGTGCTCCCCGAGGCCGATGAGATCGATGTCCGGCTCGACCCCAAGGACTTGAGGATCGAAGCGTTCGGCGCCTCCGGTCCGGGCGGCCAGAACGTCAACAGGAATTACACGGCCATCCGCGTCACCCACAAACCTTCGGGGTTGGTCGTCTCCTGCCAGGACGAGAAATCTCAGCACCGCAACAAGGAAAGAGCACTGAGGATCCTCCGTTCCCGGCTCATGGACGCTGCCCGGGACGAGCAGAAGCAGCGGATCGCCCGGAACCGCAAGTCCCAGGTCGGGACAGGCGACCGGAGCGAAAAGATCCGGACCTACAACTTCCCCCAGTCCAGGATCACCGACCACCGCCTCAACGAAAATTTCCATCGGATGGAAGCGATCCTGGACGGCGAGCTGGACGACATCACCGAGGCCCTCATCCTCCATTCCCAGGAACTTGGATCCTAAGGCCTTTCGGCAGCTCTTCAACGAAGGCATAAGACTTCTCAAGGCGGTTCCATATCCGGCGCTCGAAGCCAAGGTCCTTCTTTTCCATGCGGCGTCGCTCGACGAGAAGGACTTCTATTCCGATCCCGGCGCCCGGCTTCCGCGGAAGGTCGAGAGAAGATTTCTCGGCCTCATCAGGAAGCGCCTGGGCGGATATCCGTTGGTCCACCTGACCGGCCGGAAGGAATTCTGGTCCCTGTCGTTCAAGGTCGGACCGGGAGTCCTCGTTCCCAGGCCCGAGACCGAACTTTTGGTCGAAAAGACCGTTGAGTTGGCCGCCGGCCAGAGGGCGTCTATCCTGGACGTCGGGACCGGGAGCGGCAATATCGCGATCGCCCTGTCCCGGGAGCTCCCACTGGCCCGGATCACCGCCGTGGACATCTCCGCCCGGGCCCTGAAGACCGCCCGCGCGAATGCGGCCGTCCTCGACGCCGCGGGCGTCCGGTTCGTCAGGAGCGACTTGTTCTCGGTCTTCGGGAAGCCCCGGCCGCTGTTCAATGCCATCGTGTCCAACCCTCCTTACGTCTCCCGGAGAGAATGGGCGGAGCTAGCGGCGGAAGTCCGTGACCATGAACCGAAGCGGGCTCTCATCGGCGGGGATAAGGGGACGGAGTTCATCGGAAAGCTCATCAAGCGGTCACACCGTTTCCTGAGGTCCGGCGGTCGGCTCGTTATGGAGATCGGAGCGGGCCAGATGGATGAAGTCCGATTGCTGTTTGGAGATGGCTGGGATGAGATCGAGTTCGCGCTCGATCTGGCCGGGGTCCCAAGGGTCGTTGCCGCCCGCAAGCGCCGCGGCCGCCCTACTTCTTCTTGACCAGGCTGTGGTATTCCATGATGGAAGGGAGGAGCCGGGTCGTTTCATAGCGGATCTTCTCCCATCTTTCGAGAGGGAGTTTGGTGAACGCATCGACCACCCGGGGGTCGAATTGCGTGCCCGCATGTTTCCGGATCTCCTGTCCGGCGGCTGCGAAGTCGCCCTCCCTGCGATAGGGGCGATGGGACGTGATGGCGTCCAGGGCATCGGCCAGGGCGAAAACACGGGCTTCCAGCGGGATCTCCTTTTTCCGCAGACCCCCGGGATAACCCGTCCCGTCATACTTCTCATGATGGCACAGGATGATGTTCCCGGCTTCTTTGACCAGCTTGATCTCCTTGACGAGTCCGTAGCCTAGGGACGGGTGGAGCCGAATCTTCTCCCATTCCTGGACGGTGAGCCGGCCCGGCTTCTTGAGGATGGAGTCCGGGATGGCGATCTTGCCCACGTCGTGGAGAAGGGCCCCCTTACGGATATTGTCCAAGATCTGTTTGTCCTCGATCCCCAGGATCCTGGCCAGGAGCCGGCTGTATTTGGCAACGCTCTGGGAATGGCCGAAGGTCTCGACGTCCCTGAGGTCGAGAGCGGTCATCAGGTTCTCCAATGTCGTGTCATTGATCTCTTCGAGCTCGAGGGTTTTGCGGATGTTCCTGGATTGTTCCAGCTTCAGCTTCGTCAGGCTCTTTATATAATGCTCGTTCTCGACGGCAAGCTGTCTCCTGGCGAGACCGTTCCGGACGGCCGAATAAATGCCTGCGAAATTGTCGGGACTTGAGACCTGATCGATAAGGTCTTCCTGGAGGAAGGAGATTAGGGAACGAGGCTCAGATGAGTTGGAAAGCATGACCACGGGGAAGCCGGGGTCGGCCTTATGAAGGTCCCTCAGGAATGCGATCTCCTGGTCCTTGCGTCCGGACGCCGGCAGAATGAGAAGAGAGAACCGGGGTCGGGAGCCCGTGAGTGAGGACGCTTTCGGGCAGGCGGTGGTCCTTTCGATCTTCAGGTCCAGACCCGAGAGGAAAGAGATCAGGCTCCGGGTGCGGCTGTCGTCCCCGCTCACGATCAGGATCCTATGGTTGTTCATGTCGTACGCGCTTCCTTATTTGTTCTCTTATACATTAATTCGGCGGTTTGTTTCAAGGAGATCTCGCCTTCGCGAGCCGGCTTGACACGCCGGGCTTCGAATAATAAGATATCATCAGAGGCTAAGGAGAAATCGCATGTCTGAGACCCAGGAGAGCATTAGGGAGTCTGTCTCCGTTATCCAGGAGATCGAACAGCAGCTGGAGAAGCTCCTGCCCAGAAAGAAGGAAGACATCGAAAGGGCCCTGGCTGCTAGGATCCAGAAGGAAAAAGAAATCGCCCGCAAAAAGGTGGAGGAGGTCGAAAAGGAATTTGTCCAGGAAAGGGAGGCTCTCGTCGAGTTCAGGATGATGGTCGCCGAGGTTGAGGCCGAGAGGGACACGATCCTGGAAGAAGTTCGTGAGCGCATCAAGCGTGCCCTCCAATTCCAGGCCGAAGTCGAGAACCTGTCCAGGCAGACCGCCGGGGAGATCAGGAAGGTCAACGATCTCCAACAGAAGCTGGAATCCCTGAGGCAGCGGACTGCCGAGCGGGCGGGATTCCTGAAGAAGGACCTGAGGGAGAGGTTCGGGATCATCACCGAAGTGCCCGATCGGGACGAGGCCGTGGCGCCCGGCATGGACCTTGACCAGGAACTGGAGAACTTGAAGAGGATCAAGGAGCTCCTATCCGCCGGGCTTCTCCGGGGCGGAGAAGAACAGCGGCCGCTGCCGGAAGAGGGGAATCCCTGGGACCTCCGGGTCCCGGAGATCCAGGACCTCATCCAATCCGCTGTACCTCCGGAGAACAACAAGGCGGAATACTCTGTTTTGGAAGAGGATCTCGGCCAGGAGGCGGTACCAGGAGAGACGGGTCCCGGGTCCGCCGCCGGGCCCCTGGATGCCCTGGGGAGGACGGAGCCGGTTGATGGCAGCGGTGAGATCCGCTATTTCCAGAAGGGGAAAAAGGTCGTCCTGGATCCCGAGCACCTGCTTGCGGCCGTCGAAAGGTCCCTCGAGGATTCCAAGAAGCTTTCGCTCAAGATTGGCGAAACCGAATCCGCCAAAGACCGGTTCTTCATTAAACATAAGCTTATCAACGGGCAGGAAGGGCTCCGGAAACTCGTCTTTAGGGCCGTCCGGATGTGCGAGGAAAGACCCCGCGCGCTTCCCGGGGCGACCCTGGACATCATCAATGTCCCGGCTTTGAAGGACCTGCTGGAGCGGTTAAGCACGGAGAACTGGGCGAATCCGGATGACCTGGCGTCCTTCGAGAAGGACGTGAGGGCCATGCGTGCGGCTTTCCTCGAGCGGGCCGTGCCCAAGGAAGGATATGTCCGGTCGATCCTCGAAGAACTCGAGGGCGACTGATCAGTTATCCGTTCCTTTCCTGCAGCTGGTTAGGAAGAATGCCTCCAGGTTCTTCTGCTCGGCGGGCGTCAGGTCCTTGAATCTCAAACCCGAATAGAAGTAAGGGGATTCGCCGGCGGCCTTGTCTGAATAGATGACGTCGCTCCGGAGGGGGGTTGCTTTGTTCCCCAGAACCAGAACCAGGTCGAAGGTCTTGGCCAGCGGCAGTCGCGCTTCTGAAAGGATCTTGGCTCCCCCGAGGCTTAGGTTCACCGTTTTCGTCACCTTGAAGCCTCCATTTTCCTTGATCATGAGGACGGTGGAGGCATTGAACCTTTCATATCTTCTCTTCTCTTTGTAGGACGTTTCCTTGTAGGTCTGGATCGTCCCCCCGCCTTTTTCCTCCACCCATTCCCGAGAATAACTGCAGACCTTGTTCTTCATCAGGACTCGTTCGCCCAATTCTCCGGGCCCCAGTTCGGGGGTCCTTTTCCCCTTGGCCTTGGCCATAGCCATGTCCGCTTCGCCGGCCAGGAGCTTCAGGTCGCTCCTGCTGATGGGCGAGGAGGCGTCCAGCCTATTCTTGGGCAAGAGGGCGACACCGAAGGACATCGTCAGGTTGTTCCGCGGCTGGAACTCCTGGAGCTCGAAGTAGTGCTCCTCGACGCTCTTCCGGATACGGTCCGTGAGCAGGCAGGCCTCTTCCAGGCTCTTCACTCCCGTCAGGAAGAATAAAAACTCCTCGCCGCCGTACCGGCAGAGAAGGTCCTCCTCGCGGATGGAGAATTTAAGAACACCGGCCAGCTCGCGGAGGAGCTTGTTCCCTGCCTCGTGGCCGTTCCGGTCGTTGTAGTTCTTGAACCAGTCCACGTCGCCCATGACCAGCGCACAGGCGCCTTCCTCCCGGCGGCGGTTGCTTTGGGAATTGATCTTTTGGATGACCTTTTCGAAGAAGGGGTCGGGCCTCAACAGCGCCGTCAGGGCGTCGTACTGGATGAGGTTGAGCTTGGTCATGGAGATGGCGATGTGCTCGGACAGCCCGCGAAGGATCTCCTGGTCCTCTCTTGTGAACCCGGCCCGGGTCGGCTTTCCCGCTGAGGCCTTGTTGTAAACCTCGACGACCCCGATGACCTCTTCGTCATGCATGATAGGAACGCCCATGAGGTTCTTTAGGGGCGTCTTGAGGTGTTGGAGGTATCTCCGGGATAGCCTCTTGTCGAAGGACAGCTCTGTGACGTTGATCTCCCGCCCGAGTCGGGCGACAGAGGCGGCAAAATCCTGAGCATCAAGCGGGGCGATGAACTTGGAGAACTCGGGATGGGTCAGGAAGGCGTCGTCCCAGACTAGGGGCTTGAGGTACCTGCCTAGTGTCTCGTTCGTGTCCAGGACGTAGATCGTGGCCCCGCCCGCCTGGACGATGTCCTTGATGTCCGTGATGATATCCAGCAGGCTGCTAACGTCGTTTGCCGCGTAGATCTTGCGCAGGACCTTCTCGATCCTCTGCCGCTCCTTCTGGAACCAGACGTATTTCGCCTCGATAGCGATGCGCTTCTCGAGCTCCTTGATGAAATTATCGTTGACGAGCCCTTTGATCTCCTTTATCTCCGAATAGACCTCCTTGACTTTGGTCTCGTTGAGCTCGAGCGCGTTCCGAGCGTCCAGGAGTTCTGATTTCAACTGGCTGTGAGCTAGCGCCCGCTCCATGACCCTGTAGAATTGGAGGTCATCGAAGACGGGAAGGGAGACGTTGTAGGTGTCCACATAGTAATCCGCGGGCCACTCCCCGGCCTGGGAACGGAGTTTCGCCTCATCGCCTCCGGTAATGACGATCCCGGTGGTTTTCTTGAATGATCCCCCGCTGGAGGCGAAGGAGGCCAGGGAGGCATCTAGGACGACGACCTGAACGTCTGAGGACCCCAGGCGGGCGGCAGCCGTTTCGAGGGACTCGGCGGAAAACACCGTCCCGAAACGGCGGCACAATTTAGAAAGATAGTCAGATTCGATGGGGTTGGGGTTCAGAACAAGAGCCTGCCTTTGGATCATAGCCCTTTACCGTCCACCCCGAAGTCGGACCGAAATTGTTCCTTAGCCTTCAAAACTCTAACCTTGGCTTCAGGCCGGAAGCCCGTCTCATCCAGCATCCGGCCCCTCCACTTTCCTTTGAAAACCCGATATCAATTTATAATACTTTTTTCCACCCGTCAACTCTTTTTTTAGCTCTTTTAGGTTCTCATGCGTTTGGCGTGGGTTGGGGCTTGGATGAGATGGTCCTCGATGGTCGTGATGTTAAAAGGAGGGCATGAAGAAGGGCCTTGCTCCCTGCTCCGATCAAGAAACGCCTGAGACTCGCATCCTTCTCGGCTCCTCAGGCCCAAGACTCCAGGCTAATCTAATAAGCTGAAGGAAACCCATCCTCGGAGCCTTGAGCCCTCGGAGACCTTCGGCTGCCCTCGTCGGACGCTCATCTCAGGCTGATCTCCGCATGGTCGCTGCAGCCCTTCTCCATGCCCTCCCATCACGACCATCGAAAAACGCTCAATAGAGATTAACGGTCCAAGCCCCCAGCCCACACTAAATGAAAGAGGATTCCTCTTTTGGCATCTCTCGGGGGATGTGATATATTTGAAAATCGGTCCGGGGCGTTTCCGGGCCTTGGCAGGAGGATAAAATGGCCGAACGAAAAGATCCGAAACTTCAACCCGTCCGGGCTTATCGCGGCAATCGGCTCCACACCAAGGGCTGGTCCCAGGAAGGCGCCCTGCGGATGCTCATGAACAACCTAGACCCCGAAGTCGCGGAGAAGCCCGCCGAGCTCATCGTCTACGGCGGGACGGGAAAGGCCGCCCGGACCTGGGAATGTTTTCACGCCATCGTCGGCAGTCTGAAAAAACTGGAGAACGACGAGACGCTCATCGTTCAGTCCGGCAAGCCGGTAGCGGTTTTCAAGACCCACGAAGCCGCCCCCAGGGTCCTGATCGCCAACTCTTTGATCGTCCCTAAGTGGGCGACCTGGGATGAGTTCCGGCGGCTCGAAGGGCTGGGATTGACGATGTACGGGCAGATGACGGCGGGAAGCTGGATCTACATCGGGACCCAAGGCATTCTCCAGGGGACTTATGAGACCCTGGCGGCCGCAGCCCGGAAACATTTCGGGGGCACGCTCCGGGGAAGGCTCGTCCTCACGGCCGGCCTCGGCGGGATGGGCGGCGCCCAGCCCCTGGCCGTCACCATGAACGAAGGCGTGGCGATCGTCGTCGAGGTGGACCCGGCCAGAATTCGGCGCCGTCTCGTTACGGGGTACGTCGACACCATGGCAGAAAGCATTGAAGAGGCCCTGCGGCTCGCCGACGAGGCCATGAAGAAGGGCGCGCCCCTATCCATCGCCCTCCTTGGGAACGCAGCGGACGTTATTCCCGAATTCCTTAAGCGGGGGATCGTTCCCGATGTTCTGACCGATCAAACATCGGCCCACGACGAATTGAACGGCTATGTTCCCAACGGCATGGCCCACGAAGAGGCCCTGCGCCTGCGCCGGGAAGATCCCCGGGACTACATCCGGCGCTCCTACCAGGCTATGGCCGCCCACGTCCGGGCCATGCTCGAGCTCAAGAAGCTGGGGGCCAGGGCCTTCGATTATGGAAACAATATTCGCGGCCAGGCGCAGAAGGCAGGGGTCGCCGACGCCTTCGAGATTCCCGGCTTCGTCCCGGAATACATCCGGCCCCTCTTTTGCCTGGGCAAAGGGCCTTTCCGCTGGGCGGCCCTCTCCGGAAAGCCCGCGGACATTTACGCCACCGACGAGGCGGTCCTCAAGCTTTTTCCGGGGGACACGGGCCTCGATCGCTGGATCCGCAAGGCCCGGATGCAAGTCAAGTTCCAGGGCCTTCCCTCCCGGATCTGCTGGCTCGGATACGGTGAACGGGCGGAGTTCGGGGCCGTGATCAACCACATGGTCAAGAAAGGTAGGATCAGCGCGCCCATCGTCATCGGCCGGGACCATCTGGACACCGGATCGGTGGCCTCCCCGAACCGGGAAACCGAGGGCATGAGGGACGGTTCGGATGCCATCGCGGACTGGCCGGTTCTTAATGCTCTGCTCAACGCCGTTAACGGGGCGTCCTGGGTCTCCGTCCATCACGGTGGCGGCGTCGGCATAGGCCTTTCTCTTCATGCCGGGATGGTCATCGTGGCTGACGGAACGGCCGCCATGGGCAAGCGGCTGGAGAGGGTCCTGACGGGTGATCCCGGCCTGGGCGTCGCCAGGCACGCCGATGCCGGCTACGCCGAGGCCGTCAGGTTCGCAAAAGAAAAAAAGATCAAGATCCCGATGCTCAAGAAAGGCTGATCCGCGCTCGATTTGTGCCGCTCGAGGCACATGTAAATGACAGCCATTCAAAAAGATGGTGACCCCGACACAAACTGGGCCTGAAGGCCGCACCCGGGGGCTCGTTCAATGAAATTCTAATTTATTTGATAACAGCCATTTAGGCCTTTCGTCCAAAGCTCTCCATGTGGCATGAAGCTTGCTATTCAAAAGGGCGAAAGGAGGTTCCCATGAAAAGAGCAGTCGCTCTTGCTTTAACGGGCTTGTGCCTGCTGTCTTCGTTCCTTTTTTTCCCGCAGGCCGCCCAGGGCCGTGTCGCGGACGAGTGCTACGGTAACTGGAGCAGGTGCCGGGTAAACGCCTTCAACATGGACGTTTCCTGGTACAGGATGACTCTGGTACTGACAGTCTGCGATGTCGGCCTAGGGAAGTGCATCCTCGAGTTTTAAGCGAAAAGGAGGGCCTCCTGAGAAAAAGGGGGCCCCTCCCTCCGTCCTTCATTATCGACGGAGTTTCATGCGAGGAGAGCGGAAGATGATGAAAAAAAGTTTCGCCCTGAGCGCGGCGGCGGTCCTGTTGTTCGCTCTGATGGCGGGGCGCGGGACCGCCGGACAGCGATCGGTCAAGCGGCATGCCGCCAAAGATGTCAAGCTCGACTTCAGGACGGACGATGACGCCATCTTCTCCCGGCCCGTGTCCTTATCCCATGACCGGGACGCCGTCTATGTGATCGACGCTGAGGAAAACGAGGTCAGGGTCTTCTCAAAGACCGGGACGTTCATCCGGGCCTTCGGAAGAAAGGGCCAGGGCCCGGGTGAGTTCGATTCGCCGGCGGACCTGGATGTCTCGGGAGACAGGATCTACGTTACGGACAGGTTCAACAAGAGGGTCCAGGTTCTGGACAGGAAGGGAGGATACCTCGGGGGGTTCAGGGTCCCGTTCACGCCGGACCAGATCTGCGTTCTGTCCGGGGGGCGGATCATCCTCTCCCATCTCCCTCTCGGTGTCGAGGGGCCGGAACCGATGGTCCACGGCTTCTCTGAAAAGGGGGACCTCCTGTGGGAACAGGCGGGCTCTTGCTATTCGGGAGATCGAGTGTATGACACGTTCCGGAATTTCGTCGTCATGGTCAAAGGCGATCGGAATGACGTCTTGGTTGTCCATAAGAGCGACGAGAGGGGAGTGTTCCGCTTCGACAAGGAAGGGAAGCCCGGAGCTCCGGTCAGAGTGACCGACGACTATGAGTTCAGGAGGATCTCCCTTCCCATTAAGGGACCGAAACGGCAGGTGTCGGGCTTTTGCTGGGATGCATCTTTCGACGGGGATTCGCTGGGTCTTCTAGCCCCCGACTATACTGAGGAAAACGATCTGGGGCCGGGGCGCGCTGTCTTTCTTATCGCGCCCGACGGCCTCATTAAGGATATCATCGATCTTCCGGCGGCGGTGACCAGGATCGACATGGACGGTGACGACATCTATGCTGTCGATACGGGAAATAGCCTGCGGATTTTTCGTCGGGGACAGCGATGAGACGCGCTCGTCCCGGTCCGGCCGCCGCCGCCCTCGCCGGGCTGTTCCTCTTCTCGGCGGGCGCCGAGGGCCCAGTCGTCGTGAGCTCTCTCGAAGAGGCCCTGCCTCATGACGGCGCTCCCGCTCTCCTGGTCTTCTTTTCGGCCTCTTGTCCCTCCTGCTTCGACGACCTGCTGGAGATGATCCACTTCGTAAAAAAGAACGGGCTTCCCGTCCGTGTCGTCGGCATCAGCGGGGACACCAAGGCGGACCTCG
>Ga0315275_10008266_pt1 | contig 10113 bp, 7 predicted proteins | sample YL17G03_0_MG_FD_205557 | JGI IMG/M metagenome (GOLD analysis project Ga0315275, IMG submission 205557) | Sediment microbial communities from Yellowstone Lake, YNP, Wyoming, USA - YL17G03_0 | ecosystem: Environmental > Aquatic > Freshwater > Lake > Sediment | place: USA: Wyoming | collected...
GCTTGCCTCGATGACGATGTCGCCGCCGGCGTAGACATCGTAGGTGATGCGATACGTTGAGTTGTCGCCGGCCGGAATGGTCCCCTCGGCGGTGACGCGGACGAGCTGCGGCTTGACCTGCTCGGCCTTGACGGACTTCACGGTCCTGTTCTGTCCGGCCTTGCGCCAGACGGCGAGCCGGGCCGGCATCTTGTTGCCCACGTCGTTATCCGTGGGGGCCCGCCAGAAGTTCGGGATGAGCGGACTCGTGATCAGCTCGGTTCCTTTGAACTTCAGCGACTCGATGGCTCCGCTGGTCTTGCCGATGGTCACGACGAAGTCCTTGCCGCTGATCGTGTACGCCTTGTCCTGCTCGCGGATTGCTGTCTGCGGCATCTGCGCGATGGCGACCGCCGCTGGGGCCGGCACAGTGAACGGGACCTGGAACTGGTCCCAGGCGACCACGTGGCCGCTCTTGGCCCATGAGGTGTCTTCAGCGAGCGTGAATGTGACTTTGAGCCAGTATTCCGAGCCGGCCTTCAGCTCGGGCTGGCGGAACGGAATCTCGATTTTCTGCGTTTGCTTGGGAGCGAGGGTCAGCTTCGCCAGCTTGCCTTCTTGCACCACCGCGCCATCGCAGGTCAGCTCCCACGAGCCATCAACGAAATCGAGGTTACGGAAGTCGTACTCGTTCTCGACGGTGAACGTCCCCGCCAGCAGATCGACCGGCGTCAGGTGAATCCGCTGGTAGATCTTCTTGATCTCGCGCAAGGACGGGTTGGGCTTGCGGTCGGGCTGGACCAGGCCGTTACAGCAGAAGTTGCCGTCGTTGGGATTATCGCCGAAGTCGCCGCCGTAGGCCCAGAAGAAGGCCTTGCCATCCGGGGTCTTCATGCGGATGCCCTGATCGACCCAATCCCAGATGAACGCGCCGATCAGACGCTTGTGGGCGCGAATCGCTTCCCAGTACTCGCGGAGGTTGCCGTCGGAGTTGCCCATCGCGTGCATGTACTCGCAGAGCACCACGGGCCGGCTGTCCACTGGATCGGTCGCGATTTGGACGATCTCCGGGATTCGCGCGTACATCCGGCTGATGACATCGACGTAATATGCGTCTTTGCGTCCGGCAGCGGCGCCTTCGTAGTGGACCGGGCGGGTCGAATCGTAATCGTGAATCCAGGCGGCCATCGCGGCGTGATTCGGCCCGCAGCCGCTCTCGTTGCCCAGCGACCAGAAAACGACCGAGGGATGATTCTTGTCCCGCTCGACCATTCGGATCGCGCGCTCCATGAAGGCCGTGTGCCAGGCGGGGACGTTCGAGAGCAGGCCGCCCACGCCGTGCGTTTCGAGGTTGGCCTCGTCCATCAGGTAGATGCCGTACTGGTCGCACAGGTCGTACCAGCGCGGGTCGTTGGGGTAGTGCGAGGTCCGCACCGCGTTGACGTTGTTGCTCTTCATCAGCTTGATGTCTTCGATCATCCGGCTGACCGGGACCGCTCTCGCGAAGTCCGGATCGTGCTCGTGGCGGTTGACGCCGAAGAACCGGATGGATTGGCCATTGACGAAGAACTGCCCATCTTTGATTTCGACCTTGCGGAACCCCACCCGGCAGCTTTCCGCTTCGACCAGCTTGCCCGACGAGTCGTGCAGAGTCAGGCCGAGCGTGTAGAGGTTGGGCGCCTCGTCGGACCACTTCTTGACGTTCGGCACCGTCGCCTGCATGAGTGCGAACCGGACGTTGTCTCGCTGCGGGTATTGCTCGCCGAGAATCCTGCGAGTATCGATTTTCAGCGGCTGCGCCAGCACGGCCTTTTTCTCGCCGTCGTAGAGTTGGGCCTGGACCATCCAGCCTTTGAGCCCGGCATCGCCTTGGTACGTGGCCAGCTTCGGGCGGATCATCAGGACGCCGTCCTGGTACTGATCGTCGAGCGTCGCACGGACGAAGAAGTCGCTGATGTGTGCCGAGGGGGTCGAGAACAGGCAGACATTACGCTGAATCCCGCTCAAGCGGATGAAATCCTGGTCTTCGAGATAGCTGCCGTCGGACCAGCGGTAGACCTCCACGGCGATGATGTTCTTGCCCTTTTGGAGATAGGGCGTGACGTTGAACTCGGCCGGCGTCATGCTGTCTTCACTGTAGCCGACCATTTGGCCGTTGATCCAGACGTAGAACGCGCTTTGGACACCATCGAAATGGAGGAATGTCTGCCGGCCGTCCCACGAATCGGGAATCGTGAACTCACGCCGATACGAGCCGACTGGGTTGTAGTCGTGCGCAATGTACGGCGGGTTCGTCGGGAAGGGGTAGCGGATGTTCAGGTAGATCGCTTTGTCGTAGCCGTGCATTTCCCAGTTCGAGGGCACGGGGATCTCGGCCCAACGGCTCACATCGAAGTCCGGCTTGTAGAAATCCTTCGGCCGGTCGTCGGGCTTGCGGACGCAGTTGAACTTCCATTGCCCGTTGAGCGATTGAAAGAAGGGCGAGGCCTCCCGCTCGCACGCCACGGCCGTCTCCACATCGGGGTACGGCATGAGCGTGCAATGGCCCGGCTCCTTGTTGCGGCCGACGACCTCAGGATTCTCCCAGTCGTTCACGACCGTATCGCCGCCTGCCCGCAACACGGGCATTGAAAGGATCAGCACAGCGGGCACAATCAGCCACTTCGCAACGGCGTTCGACATGTCAGTCACCTCCAAACGCACAATTAAGACTCCAGATCCTGGGGACGCTGTCCCCAGACCCCTGGCATTTTGCGCTTTGCGCCAATAGCATGGCAGTGGAACAAGGCTTCGCGCCCATGCCGGCGGACTGCTGCGGCGCTCGGGGTATTTGCCGCCAGAGCCCCCGTCTTCGCGGGGACAGGCGCTATCCTCCGCAGCAGCGAGTTCAGATTACCTGGAATGCCCTTCGGCGGCAAGGGATAGATACGAGACGCCCGCAAGTGTGAAGAACGGAGAGTCACCCCGCGTGACGTGCTACCGTCAGGACGATTGCATCTTGCCTCTTGTCATGCTATTGGCCCAAGGCGAGAAATGCCGGGGGATTGGGGGCAGAGCCCCCAAAGACCATGGTTCTTCGGTGCGGTCAGTTGGCCCGCAAAGCTCTATGCGCGCCATCGCACCGTCGTGGTTCGGCCGTCCCTTCTGGGGTTGCCGCCGACGGCGTGCAGGACGAACTCGCCGCTCTCGCGCGTTAGCCGGGCCTCGACCCAGCCCACCGGCTGGGCGCCGGTGAAGTTGTATCCGGACGCCGGCAGGTTGACGAGCAGGATTCCGTCCGATTCGCAGAACTCGTACTTGTGGGAGTGCCCGTACACGACGGCCTTGACCTTCTTGATGGGCGAGATGATCTCGAACAGCCGCCGGGTGTCGAGCAGGTCGGCTCGGGGCGTGTGGTGGAGGAACAGGATCGTCGGCGTATCATCGCACAGGCGAAGGTAGGTCTCCAGCCAGGTGCGCTGCTGCCGGCCGAGCATCCCCGGGAACGTGTTGACGTACAGCAGCGTGTCGAGAATGATCATTCGGACCGGGCCCGCCATCGTCGTGACGATGTGTTTGTCCTGGATGACCCCGCCGCTGCCGTTGGGATTCTCAAATGCTTGAAGGAAATCGTCCCGATTGTCGTGGTTGCCAACGGCCATGTAGATGGGCCGCTTCCGGGCAAGCGGCGCCAGCAAAGACTTGACGTTGTCATAGGCGCCCGTGCTGCCCTTGGAGCGGGCCAGATCGCCCGTGATGACCAGCCCGTCCGGCAGGTCGGAGGCGATCTCGGTGGTGATTTTCTGCAGATTCATGTACGGGTAGAACCCCCGGAACTGATGCTCGGGGTCGGCGGCGACGTGCGTATCCGACAGCAGGGCCCATCGAGCGAGGTCTTCGGGTTCCTGGACGTCTTTGGCCGGGCGGGGGCAAGGTCCCATGGCCACGACGCCACTGGCGACGGCCAATCCAAACGTAAGGAATTGTCGCCTGTTTACCTGACGATCCACCGTGTCGGACATTATATACTGCCTTTCCGCATTTGTTATTTCGATTAGAATAGAGCGGCTGCACCCGATGACGCAAGCCTTTTGGCAAAGTCGTCCCAGTCCCAAAGGACCATGACAACTTCGACCCCCACGTGAAGGCACAATCGCCCACGCGATTGTGGCGGGTCCGGTCCCCCCATACACAAGGCCCCGCTTGGGAGCCCTTTCCAAACGCGATGGTTCGCCTTGGAGGTTCCGTGCCGCCCTCACGCTGGTCTTTCTACCAAAATAGTCGCCGTTTTGCAATACTTCGGTCCGGCGACGATCCCGTGTTTAGGAAAAATCTCTTGTTCCGGATGGTTCCGGCGCGGTGCTTTGAGAGTCGCGCGAGGTGTCCTTCATCGAATCGAACATGTCTACGCGAGCGTAGACATGGCACCCCTCACGGTGAGTCTTCTGGGAGTTATCATGGGGCTTTGCCCGCCGTGGCAGGACAAAGATGGACAGGTGGGCGCATTTTCAGAGGCGCGAGGAGGCAATCCTCTGCCGGTGCGATCTCGGAATTGGGGAAACAGAGGAGCCGTTGCGTGCCGGGGAGAGGACTGGGAATCCTATCCCGTCGTGTGATACGGATCGCTGGTTCTCAGGCAGGCGCGATGGTCACGCTCGCCAAGTCAGCTTCTGGGTCTGCCGGTCGGCCCGGCGGTCGCCGCCGATGGCGTGCAAGGTGAAGTCGCCGCCTTTTGGGGTCAGCCGGGCCTCCACCCAACCGACCGGTTGATTCCCTGCGAGGTTGAATCCCGTCGCCGGCAGATTGATGAGATGGATTCCCGCCACCTGGGAGAACTCGTACTTGTGGGAGTGTCCGTATACGACGGCCTTGACCTTGCCCACCGGCTGGATGATCTCGAGCAGCGGCCGGGTGTCCAGCAGCTCGGAATTGAGCGTGTGATGCAGGAACAGAATCGTCGGCTTGTCGTCGCACGCTTGAAGGAAGGTCTCCAACCAGCTTCGCTGGGACTCGCCAAGTTTCCCGGTCGCCACATTGACACGAAGCAGCGTGTCGAGAACGATCAGCCGGACGGGGCCTGCCTCCGCCGCGATGATATGTTTGTTCTCGATCGCCATGTCGGCGGCGCTTCCGAAGGCCCGGAAGAAGTCCTCGCGGTCGTCGTGGTTGCCCAGGCCGAGATGGATGGGCCGTTGCCTGACCACAGGCGCCATCAGGGTCTTGAAGTTCTCATAGGCGTTGGTCTCGCCTCTCAACCGGGCCAGATCGCCCGTGATGACGATTCTGTCCGGCAGATTGTCGGCGATTTGGGCGGCTACCTCCCGCAAGTTCAGATAGGGATAGAAGCCGCGGTAGCGATTCTCCGGGTCCGCCGCCACATGCGTGTCGGACAGAAGCGCCCATCGCGTGTAATCCCTGTCGCCGGGTTGGGGCGTGAGAACGGGCTGGTTGTAGGCCAGAACCTCGTGCGGTTTCATCGCCCAGGCGCCGGCCATCAAAGCCAGACCACTCTTGAGAAGCTCTCTTCTGCTCCACCTCGGTTGGGGGATACCGGACATAAGACACCCTCTTCCCGTTGACGTTCACCCCTCTTTGACGGGGACCGTCCCGATTGGGACGTCCATCCCCAGTCAAAACATACATAATGATTGAGGTGCGTGCGCGGGTGTCAGCGGAAATGGTGGTTCTTCCGTGGACGGTCCCGGCTACAGGAATCGCCAGCGGAGTTGTTGCACGCGGCCATCGATCTCCTGGTTGCCGCCGACGGTGTGCAGCCGGAACGTGCCACCCTCGCGGGTGAGCTGCGCCTCCACCCAGCCGACGGGCTGATCGTCGGTGAAGTTGTACCCGACGGCGGGCAGATTGATCAGATGAATGCCCTCGAAGTCCGAGCACGCGTATTCGTGCGAGTGTCCGAAAACAAAGGCTTTCACCTTGCTGACGGGCTTGACAATGTCGAACAGCCGCGGCAGGTCGAGCAGGTCCCCGTCGTCGTCGCGAAGGGAGTGGTGGAAGAACAGGATCACCGGCTTGTCGTCACCGGTCTGTAGGTGGCGTTGCAGCCAGGTGCGCTGTGCTTTGCCGAGCAATCCCCCTGTTACGTCGGTGCTCAGGAGCGAATCGAGGAGGATGAATCGGACGGGTCCGGCGTCCACCGTGACGACCACCTTGTCCTTGACCGGCTGCCTCTGGCCCGCCGGTTTCTCGAACACGTCCAGGAAATTCTTACGGTCATCGTGATTGCCCAAGGCCAGATAGATCGGCCGCTTGCCGACGAGGGGAAGCGACAGTTTCTTGAAGTTCTCATAATCCGCCATCTGGCCCGTCAGTCTTGCGACGTCGCCGGTGACGACCATGCCTTCAGGCACGTCAGCGGCGATCTGGGTGAACGCCGTCTCCAGGTTCCGGTAGGGGTAATGGCCTCTGTAATTGTTCTCCGGATCGGCGGCGATATGCGTATCTGACAGAAAGGCCCAGCGGGCTTGCCCATTCTCGACGCCCGCTGCACTCCGGCGCGGCCCCAGTGCGATGACACCGCCGGCAACGGCGAGCGAGATATCAAGGAATCGGCGTCTGGTGATCCCGTTGTGGCTCAGGCTGTCAGACATGCTCACACCCTTTCTGTCTTTCATCATTTCACAGGTGCTTGGAGCCTCCCTTGTACCAGAAACAGCTTCCCGCGACAAGTCTTGACAGTCCGACGGATTCCGCCTATTCTAAGATGACAAGTGCATGGGTTGCAGGTGAGTTTTCATGGGCAGAGTGCAAGGTGTACCACATCCGTTTCCATACCAGGGAAGCAAGAGACAACTTGCGCGCGAGATTGTTTCCTGCATCCCACCCAATGCAAAGCGATTGGTCGAGCCTTTTGTTGGGTCAGGAGCGGTAACACTGGCGAGTGCATGGTTATGCAAGGCGGATCAGTACCTGCTCAATGATGCACACAAGCCTGTGATGGAGCTCTGGAGGGTGATCATCGATGACCCAGAGGGGCTTGCCCAGAGATACGAGCGGTTGTGGGCCGACCAGCATGGGCGAGAGCGGGCCTACTACGATCAGATACGTGAGTTATTCAACAAGACAGAAGAACCTCACTATTTCCTGTATCTGCTTGCCCGATGTGTGAAAGCGGCGGTCCGGTACAACCGCAATGGGGAATTCAACAACAGTCCCGACAACCGGCGGCGAGGAATGCGCCCGGAAACAATGCGCTTGAACCTCAAGCTGGCATCGGAACTGCTCAAAGGCAGAGTAGAGGTATCATGTGAGGATTACAAGGCCGTTCTTCGTTCGCTCACAGCGGACGATATTGTGTACATGGACCCGCCCTATCAAGGGGTGTGCGACAAACACGATCACCGATATGTCAGCGGCGTTGAGTACCACGAGTTTGTCGTATCGTTAGCGATGCTGAACGAGGCGGGAGTGCCTTTCATCGTTAGCTATGATGGTCGGACCGGCGATAAGATGCACGGCCGTCTCCTTCCCAAGTCACTGAAAGTCCGGCGATTTGAGATCAAGGTCGGCCGGTCCACGCAAGCAACACTTCTCGGGAGGGATCAGGTCACAATTGAGTCGCTCTATCTGTCGCAGTCTCTCCTCGAACGCCTCGACAAGATTCCTGCCGTTATTCGCAAAGAACCCGATTTTCCACTTTTCGCCATTTAGATGAAGTCACACCGATTCCCAAAAGCAATTCTCGACATCGCCAAAGCTGTCAAGGGCAAGCGTTCCAGAGTCGTGGTTGACCACATACTCCAACACGGAAGCATAACCACGGAAGATCTGGAGAACTATGGTTACAAACATCCACCCATGGCGATTCGCGACGTGCGGGAGCAAGGTCTGCCACGGGAGATGTTTTGGACGACCAGCAGCGACGGCAGGAGCATAGCCGGTTATCGATTTGGTGATCCTCGCGGTATCAGGCGCGACAGGCTTGGAGGGCGCGCGATCTTTTCCAAGGATTTCCACGAGCAGGTCTGCGAGGCTCACAAGTCGTGCTGTGCCATTTGTCTAACCCGGTATGAGCATCGGTATCTTCAGCTTGACCACCGCGTGCCCTATGAGGTCGCGGGTGAGATGGCTGGCACCGGAATCACGGACTACATGCCTTTGTGTGGTTCCTGCAACAGGGCAAAGTCCTGGTCCTGTGAACATTGCGACAACTGGGTCAAGGAAAGAGACCCGACACTGTGCGACACATGCTATTGGGCAAGACCGGAACACCACGAACACATCGCACTGTGTGCCATTCGCCGGTTGGATATCGCGTGGCAGGGCGAGGAGGCCAAAGAGTACGACGACCTACGGCGCATCGCAGATGGCAAGAAGCAACGATTGCCGGATTTCGTAAAAGAGGTCCTGCGCATTTCAGTTCTCAAGAAGAGCGCGGACCGCGAAGATCCAGGCAGTGATAAGGATCGTTGATCTCAAGTGCAGCCACAGGGTACGACGTGCGCACCACCTCCGGCTCGTTTGCGGCCGTATGTCTACCACCCGGATGGCTGGCTGGCGTCGCTGACCGGCTTGGTCCACCAGCTCGGGTCCCGGAAATACTGTTTGATCATCATGGCGGCGTTGACGCCGTCGCCGGTCGCGGTGGCAAGCTGCATCGCCGCCCCGATCCGGCAGTCGCCCGCCGCGAAGACGCCAGAAATGGGAGTCCGCAGGTAGGCACAGTCACACACGATGAAGCCCTGGTCGCTCAGCTCCAGCGTGCCTTTGAGAAAACCAGTGTTGGGCGTCATGCCGACGAAGATGAAGACGCCCTCACAGGGGTAGTCCTCCTGTTGGCCCGTCTTGATGTTCTTCAGTTTGACCGACTGAACCCTGCCTTGGCCTTGGATCGCCGTGGCGATGGTGTCATACTTGATGACCAGGTTGGAGCCGGGGCCGCCGGCTTTGGCCAGAAGCTCTTCGACGAGGACCTTTTCAGCCCGGAACTGGTCGCGACGGTGGATGAGCGTCGCCTTCTTGACGTACTTGAGTAGATGGAGGGTCTCTTCGATCGCCGTGTTGCCGCCGCCGATGGAGACTGCTTCCTTGTCCCGGAAGAACGGGGCGTCGCACGTGCCGCAATAGCTGACGCCCGCCCCGGCGTTGCGGAACTCGTCCTCGCCGGGCACGCCCAGCTTGCGGTAGTGGCTGCCCATCGCGAGGACCACGGCCCGCCCGAGGAACCGGTCCTCGCCGCAATGGATCGCCAGGAGACCATCGGCGAGCTTTTCAAGGCGGGTCACTTCGGCGGCGGTCTTGAGCTGGGCTCCGAAACTCTCGACCTGTTTTTGCATCTGATCGATCAGGCTGGGCCCATCGACGCGGATGATGCCGGGGTAATTCTCGATTCGGTCGGTGTTGTAGATCTGGCCGCCCGGGATCATTCGCTCCAGCACGAGGGTCCGCAGCCGGGCACGGGCCGTGTATAGCGCGGCGGCGAGACCCGCAGGCCCGGCCCCCACAATGATGACGTCGTACGTCGCATCGACCATCGCACGGTCCTGTCAATGAAGTCTCAAGTGTGAAGTTTGAAGTTTCAAGTCCTCCAACGTCACACTTCAAACTTCCAACTTAACTCAGATGCGGCTCCACCTTTCTCTTCACATCGGTCTCGAAGTTCGGCGTTACGCCCGTGATCTGGTCCAGCAACTCGCCATTCTTGAAGAGGTGCAAGGTCGGTATGCTCATGATGCGGTAGCCGCTGGCCACCTCGCGGTTGTCGTCCACGTTGATCTTGCAGACCTTCAGGCGTCCTTCGTATTCGTCGGCGATTTTCTCCAGGACCGGGGCCGCCATCCGGCACGGGCCGCACCACGGGGCCCAGTAGTCCACCAGCACGGGAACATCCGATTGGAGCACGTCGGTCTCAAAGCTGTCGTCGGTCACTTCAATCGTTTTGCCTGCCGTCATCCCTGTTCTCCTTTCGTCGTTGCCCGCCCCCCAGCGCCGCGATGCGTCGGGGGGCGTTCGTCCATCGTCGTTAGTCCGAACCTTCAATGCCTGGCGGCTAACGGCCGGATGACGCGATGGTAAGGAGTGCGGCACCCCATGTCAATCAGGTTTCTCCGCCGGTGGGCGCATCTTATGTCTATATCGAGGCGGTCCGGGCGTTGGTGGCGTCGATTCGCTCGACGAGGGCCGGCAGCTCAGCCAGCC
>Ga0315275_10008269_pt1 | contig 10112 bp, 11 predicted proteins | sample YL17G03_0_MG_FD_205557 | JGI IMG/M metagenome (GOLD analysis project Ga0315275, IMG submission 205557) | Sediment microbial communities from Yellowstone Lake, YNP, Wyoming, USA - YL17G03_0 | ecosystem: Environmental > Aquatic > Freshwater > Lake > Sediment | place: USA: Wyoming | collected...
GCGGGCTGTCATTTAAAGGAGGTCGCATGGATATTTTGTGGACGATTATCATCGGTTTTGTGGTCGGGGTCATCGCCAAGTTTCTCATGCCGGGAAGAGATCCGGGCGGATTTATCATCACGGTTTTTCTCGGTATCGCCGGATCCTTTGTCGCGACCTACATCGGACAACGCCTCAACTGGTATAGAGAGGGCCAGCCGGCCGGGTTCATCGGAGCGATTCTTGGAGCCATCCTGATCCTCATCGTTTACCGGTTGATCAGGAGGAGATAGCCGCTTCTGAGAATCGATTTAGGACAGCGGGAAGCCAAAGGACAAAATGATTCAGCCGAAAGTCAGAGCCTCAAAACGGATATGGGGACTCATCGCGGGCCTGGGACTGATGACCCCTTTTCTCTTTTCCGCCCAGGTTTTCAAATATCAGAAAATCAAACCTGAAAAGGGGCACTTGATCCAGACGGTCCCTTTCGAAAAATGGCTGGAAAGAAATTACTGCGGCCCGGCCTGCCTGGCGATGGTCCTCAACTACTGGGATGAAACGCGATCCTTCAGCCAGCGGAAAATCACGGATGATATCTATGATTCCGCAAGCCAGGCGACTTACAACTCCGAGCTGGTCTTGTATCCGCGAACCATAGGATTCGAGAGCTACTCTTTCCAGGGGAGCCTGCAAATCTTGAAGGATGTGGTGGCAAAAGACATCCCGGTCATCGTTCTGACGAAAACCATCAAACAGATCGCCAAAGGACACTACCGGGTGGTCATCGGGTTTGATGATGACGAGGACCAGATCATCTTCCACGATCCTTATTTCGGAGACCGGACGGCCATGACGGTCAAGAATTTCATGAAGGTCTGGGAGCTGGGAAAGGGGCGGAACCAGTCCCGGTGGATGATGGCCGTGGTCCCCGATCAAAGCCCTTTTCCTTTTCCCGCTCTGCAAAACGACCCCCTGACCTTCATCAATCTGGCCACGGCTTATTACCGGAGGTCGGATTTCATGAAATCGAAGGAGCAGTGGGAAAAAGTCAAGGAATCCCTCAGCCAAGATCCCTATCCCCTGTACAGCCTGGGCATGGTCAGCCTGAGAGAAGGCAAGCTCGAGGAGGCTGAGGCTTATGCCCTTGAAGCCCTCCGCTTGGACGCGAAAAGCGCTTACGCCCACGACGTCCTGGGCCTGGCCTACGCCAATCAAGGAAAGATCAGCCCGGCTTTCCAATCCCTGGGTCAGGCTCTCCGGCTTGCCCCTGGGGAGGAGTTCATTCGGAAACACTATCTTCAGGTCAGGGCCATCTATATCGAAAACGCCCGGCTTGAAGACATTCAAAAAAAGGAGAAGTCGAATGAGAAGACGGATTAAGATCGCAAGTGTTCTGTTGATGGTCGTATTGCTCTCTTCCTTTGCCGCGGCCGTTCAGAAACCGGCGGTTCAGCAGGCGGGGGCGGCGAATCAGCTCGTCATCGGCGCGCAAGACGTGATCACCGCTTCCGATGCCGGGGGAGGCTATCTCGACACAAGAGACCTTCTCATCATCATCCTCGTTATTCTGGCGCTTGCCGCCCTGGGCGTCCTCGCCCTTTAGCTGAAGCGTCTCCGGCGGCAAAATTCTTGCGGACCGGCTTAGGAGGAGGTATGATTTCATGAAGCTTTTGGGTATTATTCTCATCGTTCTGGGAGTCTTGGCTCTGGTCTATCAGGGCATCCAATATACGACCAGGGAAAAAATCCTTGATCTCGGTTCCATCAAGATCACGGGCGATACGAAAAGAACCATCCCCCTGCCTCCGATCGTGGGCGGGATTGCGATCGTCGCGGGGATCGCGCTGATTCTTGTGGATCGCAAAAAGACATAGAAAAAGGTTTTTTAACTCGCGCCGGAGCGCCGGCCGGGCCGGCCGGGCTTGACACATTTTATTTCTTTGATTAGACTCTTCTGGAAACCAGAAGAGGTGCAAGTCCGGTGGCCAAGGTTCTAATCATCGATGATGACAAGCTCATCTGCGACTGGATCGCGAGTGTCGTCACCCGATTAGGGCATCACCCCGTCTCGACCCACCTTCTCCGGGAGGGGCTCAGAAAAATCCAATCCGAGCCATTCGATATCGTTTTTGTCGACGTGCGCTTGCCCGACGGAAGCGGCTTGGAGATCATGCCGAAGATCAAAGCCGCCCGATCTTCCCCCGAAATCATCGTGATCACCGGATTGGGCGATCCCGATGAGGCCGAACTCGCCATCCAAGCCGGCGCCTGGGATTATTTAGAAAAGCCGGCTTCGTTCGAGGCCATCAAACTGCCCATTCTCCGGGCTTTGGAATATCGAGCGGAAAGAAAATCGGGGAAGCCACCGGCCGTTTTGGAAAGAAACGGCATTATCGGAAGTTCAGAAAAGATCACGGCTTGTCTGGATCTTCTGTCCCAGGCCGCCGGCAGCGACGTGAATGTCCTCATCACCAGCGAAACCGGAACCGGGAAAGAGCTTTTCGCCAAGGCCGTCCATACTAACAGCTCTCGGGCTAAAAGAAATTTTGTGATCGTTGATTGCACGGCGCTTCCCGAGACGCTGGTGGAAAGCGTTCTTTTCGGACACGTGCGGGGAGCCTTCACCGGAGCCGATCGAAGCGAGGAGGGGTTGATCAAGCAAGCCGACGGGGGAACTCTTTTTTTAGATGAGATCGGGGAGCTGCCGTTTTTGATTCAAAAACGATTCCTCCGGGTCATTCAAGAGCACCGCTTCCGTCCTGTCGGAGGGCGTCAAGAAATCGGGAGCGATTTCAGGCTTGTGGCGGCGACAAACCGAAACCTGGAAAGCATGGTCCGGCAGGGACGATTCCGGGAAGATCTGTTCTTTCGGCTCCGGACTCTGGTTATTGAATTACCCCCCCTGAGAGAACTTCTCGAAGACATTAAAGACTTGACGGTCTTTTATATGAACGCCTTGTGCGGGCGGTTTGGGATGGAACCCAAGGGGGCCTCTCCTGAATTCTGGGAGGTCGTGACAGAATATCAATGGCCCGGCAATGTGCGAGAACTGATCCAGGCTCTGGAGAAAGCTTTGCTTTCGGCGAAAGATGAGCCCATCCTGTTCCCGAAGCACCTTCCGACGTATATTCGGATACAAGTGGCCCGGAACTCTTTCCCGAAGAAGCCGGCACGTCAAGTCAAGCCGGAGATGCGCTCGAGTCTTCCCAAAGGGCCGCCTAAATTGAAAGAGATTCGGAAAGCCGCCGTTTCTGAAGCCGAGCAGAATTATCTGAAGGACCTGATCTCTATTGTGGGCGGAGATAACAACAAAGCCTGCCGGATTTCCGGTTTGTCCCGCTCGAGATTCTATACTCTCCTCAGAAAATACCGGCCGGCTGACGGACCTCGGCCGGTCTGAGGCTGGTCAGGGCCTTTTAAAAAACAAAGAATGAGTGCTCATTTATTGGAATAAGTGCTGTTTAAGAGAACAAATTGCCGCCGATTCCGGGGGAAAGCGGCTAATAAGGTTTTCTAATCCCTATAAAGAACCAATCGCCCGGCTTTATGAATTTGGCATGTTTCTTGATTGTAATTTAGTAGCCATAAAGAGAAATGGTACGTTTGGAACATTACTGAGGAAGGTGTTACATGCTTAAAACAATCGTGGTTATTCTGGCCGCGACGGTGTTTCTCGTCGCCGCCGCCGAGGTCTCCGCGCAGGACGTGCTGATGAACTCGGCCGAGACCATCAACCAGGGCAATTTCAAGCTGGCCGTTTTCCCGACGGTGCTTTTCGGCAAGAACGGCGGCGACTCCGTATGGGGAGTGGCCGGGCGGGCCGGATACGGACTCACCCCGCGCTTCGACATCGAGGCCAAGGCCGGGATCTTCAAAGGCCTCAACTACTTCGGAGTCGACGCCGAGTATTGGCTCGTCCAAGGGCGGAATGCCAACGTCTCGGTGGGGTTGGGCGCGCATATGACGAAATACCAGGCGGGAGTGGACAGCTCCGGCATCGACACCTCACTCCTGTTCAGCACCAGTCCCGTGAAGCAGCTGGAGCTCTACGCGGGCCTCAAGCTCGCCTTCGATTCATTCAAAAACTCGAATCAGAACTTCACCTATGCGCATCTCGTGCCGGGGCTCGAGTACCGCCTCGGCCCCGATCTCGATTTGCTGGCCGAGTTCGGCATCGCCCTCAACGAAAACTCCCGCAGCTATGCCAGCGTGGGATTGGCGTTATACCTGCGCTGAAGCCTCCCGCCTGGCAAGCCGGGGCGCATGAGATCAGGTTTAAAAGGAAATTTAAACCAATGCAGACGCTTTTTTATTCAAGCGGGGACGATCAAAATACCAAGAGGCTTGAGGCGGCAGTTCATAAAGTTATCCCGGAAAGTCAAATAGAACTCTTCAAAAGACTGGATGACTTCAGGGAGAGACTCCGGATGCCGATAGAACCGGATTCTATCGCCGTTCTCTCGGCTTCGAACCGGGAAGAGCTTCAGCGGATGCAGCTGCTCCGCGAGCTGCTTACGGAGATTTATGTCATCCTTGTCATCCCGGATCGAAAGAAGAACACGCTCGAACTCGCCCATCTCTTGCTGCCCCGATTCTTAAGCCAAAAAAAGGATAATTTCATAGATCTCGGCAAAGTTCTTAACAAAATGTATATCAATTCTCAAAATTCCAGGGATATCAGCCTGCCTCAGCGACGAAGCCGAATCGGCCGGCAGATCGGCCTGTGAAATCGGCCGCCTTGCCGCGCGTCAAAGCGCCCAACAGGTCCCCTTACCCTACTTCTTCTTCAGGGCCTGGGCGAAGACCTCGTTGATCTCCTCGACGAAGATGAATTCCATGTCCTTGGCCACGATCTTGGGGATATCGATAAGGTCCTTTTTATTGGGCGCGGGCAGAATCATCTTTTTGATGCCGGCTCTCTGGGCGGCCAGCACTTTTTCCTTCACCCCGCCGACCGGCAGAACATTGCCCCGGAGGGTGATCTCTCCGGTCATGGCCAGGTCCCAGCGGATCTTCCGGTTGGTGCAGACCGAGATCAGGGCCGTGGCCATGGTGATGCCGGCCGAGGGCCCGTCCTTGGGGATCGCCCCCTCGGGGATATGGATATGGAAATCGTTCTGGGCGAAGATCTTATTGTCGATCCCGAGCTCCTTGGCGTGGGCCCGGGCGTAACTCAGCGCGGCGTGGGCCGACTCTTTCATGACGTCGCCCAGCGATCCGGTCAGGAGCAGTCCCCCCTTCCCTTTCATTTTCGTCGCTTCCACGAACAAGACCTCTCCGCCCGCCTCCGTCCAGGCGACGCCCATCGCCACGCCGACCTGGTCCTTCTTCTGGACCTGGTCCTTGAAGATCTTGGGCGGGCCGAGATAGGCCTCGATGTTCTGCGAGGTGATCTTGTTCATCTTGCGCCGGCCTTCGGCCACCTTGCGGGCGACCTTGCGGCAGACCGAGGCGATCTCGCGCTCGAGGTTCCGGACGCCGGCCTCCCGGGTATAGACCGCGACGATCTTCTTGATCGCGCCGGAGGTGAACTGGATGAGCCTGAGCGTCAGCGCGTTCTCCTTGACCTGCTTGGGGACGAGATGCTGCTGAGCGATCTCGAGCTTCTCCTCCTCGATGTATCCCGGGAGCTGGATGATTTCCATCCGGTCGCGGAAGGCGGGCTGGATCGGGTCGAGGAGGTTGGCCGTCGTGATGAACATGACCTTGGACAGGTCGAACGGGACGCCGACATAGTGGTCCCGGAAGGAGCAGTTCTGCTCGGGATCGAGGACCTCGAGGAGGGCCGAGGACGGATCGCCCCGGAAATCGGCCCCGATCTTGTCCACTTCGTCCATCATGAAGACGGGATTGTTCGAGCCGGCCCGCCGCAGGCCCTGGATGATCCGGCCGGGCAGAGCGCCGACGTAGGTCCGGCGGTGGCCGCGGATCTCCGCCTCGTCACGCACGCCGCCGAGGGAGATGCGGATGAATTCCCGCCCGAGGGCCCGGGCGATCGATTTGCCGAGGGACGTCTTTCCGACGCCCGGCGGGCCGACGAAACAGAGGATCGGCCCTTTGATCTTCTTGGACAGCGTCCGGACGGCCAGATATTCGAGGATGCGCTCCTTGACCTTGTCCAGGCCGTAGTGATCCTCGTCCAGGATCCTCTTGGCCTTCTTCAGGTCGAGGTTGTCGACCGTGCTCTTGCTCCAGGGCAGGGCGAACATCCAGTCCAGGTAATTGCGGGCGACCGTCGTCTCGGCCGATTCGGGATGCATTTGGGCCAGCCGGCTGATCTGTTTTTCCAGCTCCTCGCGGACCTCTACGGACACCTTGAGCTTCTTCAGCTTGTCCTGGTAGGCTTTGAGCTCCTCCTGGAGCTCGTTGCCCTCGCCGAGTTCCTTTTGGATCGCCTTCATCTGCTGGCGGAGGAAATACTGGCGCTGGAGCTTGTCCATCTCGCCTTTCGCTTCCGTGCTGATGCGCGATTGGACGTCCAGGATCTCGAGCTCTTTGGCCAGGAGCTCATGGACTTTCTTCAGCCGTTGGACCGGATCGGTGATCTCCAGGATGGCCTGGGATTCGCCGACCTTGAGCTCCAAGTTGGCCGCGGTCAGATCGGCCAGCCGCCCCGGCTCCTCGACGTTCGTGGCGATAATGAGGACCTCGGGAGGGATGTTCTTGCCCATGGAGGTGGCTTTCTCGAGCCCGGTCCGGACGTTGCGGACGAGCGCCTCGCTCTCGAGCGTCTTATCGGCCGGGTCCGGCTCCTGAATGACCGTGACCTGGGCCGCCAGATGGCCGTTCTCCTCCTCGTAGCTTTCGATTTTCGCCCGGCTCAGACCCTGGGCCAGGATCCGGATCCGGCCGTCGGGCAGCTTGAGCATGCGCATGATCAGGGCGACCGTCCCCATGTCGTAGACCTCGTTCCGTTTGGGGTCCTCGGTCTCCATGTCCTTCTGCGTCAGAAGGAGGATCATCCGGTGCGTCGAGAGCGAATGGTCGATCGCGTTTTTCGATTTATCGCGCCCGACGAAGAGGGGGACGATCATATAGGGGAAAACGACGATATCGCGCAGGAGAAGGATCGGCAGTTTCTGGGGGATATGGAGCTTCGGATCCTTGTCCTCGATGATATCATCAATCGGGTCGTCGGCTTTCGCGTCTTTCTCGGCCATGTTCTCCTCCGAATCAACACATTCGACTTCCCGGGCTGAAGCCCGGGGTATGCTCAGTGTTGATACTGAGCGGCGCTTTTTACCCCGATTTAAAAATCGGGGTTTGGCGCCGCAAACGTATCAATCCTGGCTTTTCTGGATCTTGACGATGATGTCCCGCTCCCGGGCCGGCTTCGGTTTTTTCAGATGGACGGTCAAAATGCCGTTCTCGAGATAGGCCGTGGCCCCGTCCGGATCCGCGGCGCAGGGGAGCGGCACCGTCCTCTGGAATTTTCCATATTCGCGCTCCAGGCGCAGATAGCGGGTCCCCGTCTTGACGGGGGTCTCGATTTTCATTCCCCGGATCTCGATCCGGCTCAGGCGGAGGGAGATGACGATCTCCCGCGCCGACAGCCCCGGGACCTCGACCTCGACGACGATATCGTCGTCTTTCTCGTAAACGTCGACGAGCGGGAGCCATCCGCCCTGGAGCTCGGGGAATTCGGGCCGCTCGGTCATCGCCTCGTTCCTCAGGCGCCGGATGACGCTCTCGAACTTGGCGACACGGGTTACGGGACGAATGCGTTTAACCATGTTCCTAATCCAAAGTCAGTCCTTTCTCGATCTTTCGCAACTCAACCCATTCGACTCCCCGGGCTGAAGCCCGGGGTATGCTCAGGGTTAATACTGAGCGGCGCTTTTTACCCCGATTTAAAAATCGGGGTTTGGCGCCGTCGAACGTATCAACCTTATTTAATCCCAAGAAACGTTTTTGTCAAATCCGGGAGAAAGGGAATACGGTCCCCGGCCTTATTTCTCTTTGAGAAGGTTCTCCAGTTCCTGCTTGAACTCGTTGACGTCCCGAAACTCCCGGTAGACCGAAGCGAACCGGACATAGGCGACCTTGTCCAGGGCCTTGAGTCTGTCCATCACCAGCTGGCCGATCTCCGCCGCCTTCAACTCTTTCTCCGGACGCTCCTGGAGCTTGGATTCGATCTCCTCGATAATCTCCTCGAGCTTGCTGACGGCGATGGGCCGCTTTTCAACGGCCCGGAGCATGCCCCGGAGGAGCTTCTGCCGGTCGAAGAGCTGGCGCGAGCCGTCTTTCTTGACGATCATATAGGGGATCTCTTCGATCTTTTCGTAGGTCGTGAACCGCCTCTCGCAGCCCAGGCATTCCCGCCGCCTCCGGATCGAGAGCCCTTTTTTGCTCTCCCGGGAGTCGATGACCTTGCTTTCCAAATGGCCGCAGAACGGACATCTCATGATTCGCCCGACTCCCCCAGCTTTTTCAGTTGGATCAAGTTCAATCCCTCTTTCCATATGATAACAAATCCGACCAGACATGTCATCACCAACTGGACGGCGTGGACGGCGACCGTCAGGCCGACGGCCTGGTCGGGATCGATCTTGAAGAGGGCGGTCAGACCGAGCTGGCTGAAGGAATGGAACCCGCCGATCATGCCCGGCGTCGGGAAGGAAGCCCCGATCATGGTCAGGAAGATATAGGGAATGAGGAAGAAATAAGGCAGGGAAACCCGGTAGGCCTGAAAGAAGACCCAGTACCAAAACATGATGCCCAGCCAAACGACGAAGGACAGGCCGAGGTAAGTCATCAGGTTGCCCAGGGAATGGAAAAACTTGAGCCCGTCGATGAACTCATGGAGAAGCTTGAAGATCTTTTGGCTCAGCTTCTCGGGGAGCGGTTTCATAAGGCGGGCGGTAGCGGCCAGGGCTTTCTCCCTGAAGAAGTAAAAAAAGAGGCTGACGGCGAGCAGGAGCGAGGCCAAGGCCAGGCCCAAGATCCCCCACAGATAGAGTTTGGAGTAGGTGTCCGCCTCGAGCTGCAATTTCGATTCGTAGAGAGGCCGGGCCAGGAGAAAAACGCCGAGGAGAAAGCACATGGTGAACATGTCGAAGATCCGCTCGACGATCACCGTGCCTATGGTGAAGCCGGCGCGGACCCCTTCTTTCCGGGCCACATAAAGAGGCTTGACGATTTCCCCCAGGCGCCCCGGGAGAAGAAAAGTCACGGTGAAGCCGATCGCGTTGCCGGCGAACAGGTTGTAGAACCTGACGTCCTTTTTTTCGTGAATCAAGAGGTATTTCCAGCGGTAGGCGCGCGTCACGAGATGGAGGGGCGCCAACAACAGGACCAGGACGAAGATTCCCAAGTTCGCATGAGTCAGGAAGCGCCAGACCTCCCCCCAATCCTTGACGCTTTTGACGAAGAAAAAGAGCAGGACGGCCGTCAGAAGAAGAACTAGCGTGACGCGGACCCACGTTTTCTTCATGGTCAGCCGGCCATATTATCACGTTCTCCGCGTTTTTTGAAGGGGCTTGAAAACCGGTCCGGAATCGATTATCATATCGCCTCGTTGGGAAGTCGTCCAACGGCAGGACTCATGACTCTGGATCATGAAATCAAGGTTCGAATCCTTGCTTCCCAGCTCCCTTATTTCCCTTGTTCTTGCCTGTAAAACCCTTTTTTGTCTTTCAGTTTTGATTCCATAGTTTCAGCGTTTTTCAATCGATTTTGTCACACCGCTGGCACACGGTTGCCACTCGCGGAGAGGTCTATCGCTCTCGCGCTCGAAGAGCATCGGACTGTGGATCCGAAGGTTGGGGGTTCAAGTCCCCTCACTCACCCCACCTTATTCCCCGAGAAATGAAGGATTTTTCGCTCCTTCGGCTTTAGGCACGTTTAGGCAATTTTAGGCAATTTTACGCATTGTTTGTGTAAAATCCGTGTAAAATCCGCGACCGCTCCGGAAACCGGGTTTCCGAGCTTGATCTTGATGGGCTTATTTTAAGCTGGGATGAGTTCGATCTCTCTCAATCTCTGCGCCGCCCGGCATAGGGCAAGTCCTGGGGCTTGATCTGCCAGACTTGCGAACCGGCCGCTTTCAATTCGGCTTCGCTAAAATAGCCTAGCTCTTCCTCGAATCCCTGGACGAGCCCGAACCATATCACGTCGGGCACCTCGTGGCCGTC
>Ga0315275_10008271_pt1 | contig 10112 bp, 10 predicted proteins | sample YL17G03_0_MG_FD_205557 | JGI IMG/M metagenome (GOLD analysis project Ga0315275, IMG submission 205557) | Sediment microbial communities from Yellowstone Lake, YNP, Wyoming, USA - YL17G03_0 | ecosystem: Environmental > Aquatic > Freshwater > Lake > Sediment | place: USA: Wyoming | collected...
TCGCGCGGGAGGCGGCGGACGCGGGTTCCGCAACAGCCATCATCGGCGGCGCGCCGCTTGCCAACACGAACGGCCTCTCCAACGCGCTGGCCGTCAATGCCCTCCAGGGACTTGTCGGGACGCAAGGAAATGGGAATCAGCCCGGCCCCGTCGGTTTCACGCCCATGCCCTCCCGGCCAGAAGCCGCTGCTTTTCCGCCGATGACACCGGACCAGGGGAGCTTCTCGCTGGTTCAGTCGTTGGCACAGGAGATTCTCCTCAATCGCCCGCACTCTCCCAGTGTCCTGCTGCTCTACGAGGCCAACCCGGTTTTTGGAATCCCGCCGGGTGTTCACGTGCGCGAGGCTCTGGAGAAGGTCCCCTTCATCGCAAGCTTCAGCACCTTCATCGACGAGTCGAGCCTTTTGGCGGACGTCATCCTCCCCGATCATTCGCCGCTCGAATCATGGCTCGACGACGCTCCCGAGTCCGGGACGACACAGGCTGTGCTTAGTCTCGCTCCACCCGCTTTGCGCCCCTTGCATAATACGAAGGCCACGCCGGACGTACTCCTGGAGATTGCCCATCGAATCGGCGAGGACGTTTCCAGCGCGCTTCCATGGAAGACTTTCGAAGAAATGCTCAATGCCCGCTCCGAAGAACTGCGCGGGCAATTCGAAGCGACCGCAATGCCCAACGGAGGGACTTTTTGGAAAAAGGTGCAAGAACAAGGTGGATGGTGGAGCCCTGGAGAGAAGTCTCCAGCCGTGCCTCGCGCGCCGTCGGTTCCGCGGGAACCCTTGAGGCTCATCGAGCCACAATTCGACGGAGACCCGAAGGGTTTCCCCTTCCACTTCATCCCCTTCGTCTCCCAGATGTTTTATGACGGATCAACCGCTCACCTGCCCTGGTTGCAAGAGGCTCCCGATCCGCTTTCAACCGCCATGTGGGGCACGTGGGTGGAAATCAATCCCCAGACGGCAGCACGGATGAGCGTCGAGCAAGGCGACCTGCTGGAAGTCGCATCCCAGCATGGAAAACTCCAGGCGCCGGCGCTGATCAATCCCGGAATCGCGCCGGATGTAGTCGCGATGCCCGTCGGGCAAGGGCACACGAATTACATGCGCTATGCCAGCGGGCGCGGGGCGAATCCAATTTCAATTCTCGCGCCACTGGTCGTGCCAGAGACCGGCTCGCTCGCCTGGGCAGCGACGCGGGTGAGAGTGACACGCGCTGGCGAAGGGAAACTCGTTTTGTTTGCGGCGGAAATGCACGAAAGGCCGCATGAACACCGGTGATTTTAGATTTTGGATTGCGGAGGCAAAATCCGTGGGCGTCACCAGTTCTTTTGACGTTTGACTTTTGATTTTGCCTGGTTATAGACCGGCGCTACAAACCACAGATGGAACCGAAACCACAAAAGAAATGGGGAATGGTCGTCGACCTCGACCGCTGCACCGGCTGCGAGGCGTGCGTGGTGGCGTGCCACGCCGAGAACAACATCCCGACCGTAGGCGAAAAGGAAGCGGCCATCGGGCGCGCCATGCACTGGATCCGCGTGGAGCGTTACTACGAAGGCGAATTCCCCGATGTGCGCGTCAAGTTCATGCCGGTTTTCTGCCAGCAGTGTGACGCCGCGCCCTGCGAGCCGGTCTGCCCCACTTTCGCGAGCTACCACACCGACGAGGGGCTGAACGGCCAGGTCTATAACCGCTGCATCGGAACCCGCTATTGCGCCAATGCCTGCCCGTACAACGTGCGCTTTTTCAATTTCTATAATCCCGTCTGGGAAAAGCCGCTTCACCTGCAACTCAATCCCGACGTCTCCGTGCGCGAAGTGGGCGTGATGGAGAAGTGCACCTTTTGCGTGCAGCGCATCAAGGCAGCGGAAATTCAGGCGAAAGCGGATAAACGCGAGTTGAAAGACGGAGAGGTGCAGCCCGCCTGCGCGCAAACCTGCGCGCCGAAGGCGCTGGTGTTCGGCGACCTGAACGACCCGAATAGCGAAGTCTCGCGCCTGGCGCGCTCGAACCGTGCTACCCGGCTGCTCGAAGAGCTGGGGACAAAACCGAAGGTCATTTACCTGCAACGCGAATCGTGGCATGACGAAGAAAAGTCCTAACCAGATCGCCGACGACCTCTTGCGGCCGCTCTTCCAGACCTCCTGGCGGTTTTTCGCCGCCGTGGGGATCCTGGGAACGTTCGTGGTTGCGGCGTTCGCAACGTTCGGATACCAGATGTACACCGGAATCGGCGTGTGGGGCATCCGGCGGCCCGTCTTCTGGGCGTTTGACATCACGAATTTCGTCTTCTGGATCGGCATCAGTCACGCGGGCACGCTGATCTCCGCCATCTTGCGCCTCGCCAACGCCACGTGGCGGCGGCCCGTCACGCGTTGCGCAGAAGTTATCACGGTGTTCGCACTCTCCATCGGGGCCATGTTCCCGATCATTCACCTCGGCAGACCCTGGTTGGCATTCTGGCTGATCCCTTATGGAAGTGAACGCGGCATCTGGCCTAACTTCCGCTCGCCGCTCGTCTGGGATTTCTTCGCGATCAACACTTACCTGATTGGCAGCGTGGCGTTTCTGACGTTGCCCATCCTTCCCGATTGGGCGCTGGTGCGCGACAAGGCCGCAGGTTGGCGAAAGAGGGTCTATTCCATCCTCGCGCTCGGTTGGCGCGGGACGCCCAAACAATGGAATCGGCTTGAATCGGCGATGCACATCATGGCGATCGCGATCATTCCGGTTGCGGTCTCGGTCCACACGATTGTGTCCTGGGATTTCGCGATGGCTCCGGTACCCATGTGGCATTCGACGATTTTCGGGCCGTATTTCGTGGCGGGCGCGATTTTCAGCGGCATCGCCGGGCTCATCATCGCCATGGCCGCTTTGCGCAGGTTCCTCCATCTTGAGGAGTACCTGCTGCCCATCCATTTCGACAACCTGGGCAAGCTCTTGCTGATGATGAGTCTTCTCTGGTTTTATTTCGTTTTCGCCGAGCGCTTGACCGTCTGGTACGGCAATGAACCCTCGGAAATGGCCGTCTTTTGGACGACGCAGCGCGGAGCCTTCGCGCCGCTCTTCTGGACGATGGTGGCGTGCAATTTCCTGATTCCTTTCCCCATCCTGGCCATCAAGAAACTGCGCACCATAACCGGCACCGTCATTGCCTCGCTCGGCGTGGTGGTTGGAATGTGGCTGGAGCGCTTCCTGATCATCGTTCCATCGCTGGCGCGCAAATACTCTCCCTATAGCTGGGGAAGTTACCAGCCGACCTGGGTCGAGATCACCCTCATGGTCGGCACTTTCGCAGGAATGGTGCTGCTCTACACGTTGTTCTCGAAGGCGGTGCCGATTATTTCGATTTGGGAATTGAAGGTGGGACTGCAGAAGGAGCTGGAAGTCAGGAGTCAGAAACCAGTAGCCAGCGGTCAGTTGCCAGAGACCCGTTACAGCGGACAGCCGGCAGCGGACAACCAGCTCGCGGATTAGGCAGCACAATGAAGAAGAAAGGGAAAGCGATTTACGGCCTCTACCACGATCCGGACGCCGCGCAGCGCGCCGTCGACGCGCTTCGAGAGGCCAAGGTGGAGGCGCGTGACATCACCATTATCTCCTCCGAGCCCTTTGAGGGTTACGAGTTCGGCCGGCTGGATCACCACACTCCCATGCCCTGGTTGGCGGCGCTTGGCGGGCTGGTCGGCGGTCTGAGTGGTTTCCTCTTGGCGACTCTCACGCAGAGGGCCTATCCACTCGCCACCGGCGGGATGCCCATCGTGACGCTCTGGGCCAACGGCATCGTCACTTACGAACTAACGATGCTGGGCGCGATCCTCGCCACGCTCTTCACCTTGCTCGTGGCCGCGCGCCTTCCGGACTGGCGCACAAAAATCTATGATCCTGCCGTCTCAGAGGGTAAGATATTGGTGGGGGTGGTCAACCTTCAGGAAGATTCTCGCGTCGAAATAGAAAGACGGCTGCGCGACGCGGGGGCCGAGGGCACAAAAGAAGTCGCACGGATATGAGAGAGGATTTCAATCTCACCTAAACGAGGAAGAACCGGATGAAAATAACATCTGGTAAGTATGTGATGGGGATACTCATTCTCACCATGGGTCTGCTGCTTCCGCTCGCAGTGTTTTCAACGGAAGAGTCGAAGAGCTCTTCGGCGGACGGCGAAGCTATCTATAAGAAAAACTGCAATATGTGCCACTTCCCGGACAAGGCCGATAAGAAGCTGGGGCCGGGGCTGAAAGACCTCTTCAAGAACAAGGAACTTCCCCAGAGCCACAAGCCGGCCACGGAAGCCAGCATTCGCGAGCAAATCGAGAAAGGCAGCAAGGCGATGCCCGCGTTCGCAAAGAAGCTTTCGGCCGCCGACATGGACGCCTTGATGAGTTACCTGAAGACGCTTTAGAGACGTTCCCGCCGGAGACTGCCCGCCGGGCCGCCTCTACACCCGCTTGAGATCTGTGCGCACGCGGTCCACGTATTTTCCCGTGGCGACTTCGATGCGGACGGTCTCTCCCGGGCGGATGAACTGCGGCACCAGCGCTTCCAGGCCGTTCTCCAACGTGGCGTACTTGAAAGTGTTGTCCTGCTGCTGGTGGACGGGCTGCGCCGTCGTATTGACCTTTACTTCGACAATCTTTGGAAACACAATGCTGACCGGCTCGCCTTCGTAGAACTCCACTGGAATCATCATTTCTGCCTTCAGATATTTTTGCGCCGGCCCAATGGATTCGAGCGGGATGGAGACCTGATCGAAAGTGACGGGGTTCATGAAGGTGGCGGAATCGGCGTCACTGTACAGGAACTCCATTTCCTGCTTATCGAGCACCGTTTCGTCCAGGCGCTCTTCCGGCCGGAAGCGCAGCTCTTTGAACGTCCCTTTCCGCACGTTGATCAGTTTGGCGTGGACACTGCCCGGCATCTTGCCTTGACCCAAGTGGTAGGCCGACTCTTCAACCTTCAACAACTCTTCGCCGATCTTCAGGACCGTTCCGGGTCGGAGTTGGGATGCGATTATCATGGCTCTCTCACCGCACGATTTGATATCTATGATTTTACGGTTGAATCCGGCGGAAGTATACCACGCGGAGAATGCGCCGGCGTTCGAGCCGCCGGCTGGGACCTGCTCTTTGTGTGATTCCATCCAGCGGCTCCGTCACAGTGGGGTCAGGTGCCTCTCCCGCCGAGCCGCCCACATTCGGTCGATATGATTAACTAGGGCACAGCCTGCGCGCGTGTGTCCGCCTGACCGCAATGGGGGCAGGCTTTGGCGTATTGCAGTTTCTTGTTTGGGCAGTGCTCGCATTGGACCAGGTTCCCTGAAGGCCGCACGGCAAGGTAAATGACCAGCCCGATGACTCCGGTGATAAGGACTAGGACCATCCACACCACAGGATTGTCCACGCCGCGATTCTTTGCATCTCTGGCGACCCACACGAGCAGGAAAATGCCGAGGGCAAGAAGGGCAACAACAACGAAGACCACCAGGAATCCAAAGCCCGCGCAGCACGCAACTGCGCCTTCGTCGCCGCTGCCCCGCTGAATGAGAGCCGCCTGGAGCAAGTCGCCCGCATGAGCTCCCGCAGCGCTGCCCGAGGGCGGTGTCACCCGGGCACAGGCAACAAGGCGCCGGCCGACCGCACCCAAGGATTCCACGAAGGATCTATTCTTGAATTCCTCGAGGGCGTAATTGGAACACGTGGGGTGAAGCCGACACCGAATATGATCCCCGAGCAGCGGACGAAGGCTTCGCTGGTAGAAGCCGATCAGGCCGACCGCGGATCTTGACAGAGGGTTGCCAACGAATCCGGTGGGCGGCAGAAGGCTCGAGAATACCAAGCTGCACGAAATCGGCAGAAGAATGAATGCGATGTGTCGCAGGCGTTTGCGGGAATCCATGGCCAGCTTCGCGGAAGAACTCGTATGGGCCGACCGCCGAGGTCAGAAAACGGAGTTCTTTGACTTCGATCAGTAGAGCCGGGCAGACTTCAGGCCATGGCCCCACGGCTGTCGATCATTGCATATCGCGATTGTGTTCCAGTGTACTGGGCAATACTTGTGATCAGCCCACGGAGCCGGATGCGCTGCGCGGGCGCTCCAAAGGAAGAGCGCACATTCCACGCACCCACGCGCCATCTTTCAGAGGATGGACGTGGGCGTGCACGACAACACGACATCTCAAGCGTGGCCGTCGAACGATCACGCACTCTAATCGGCCCAGGCAAGGTAGCCAGGAACAATCAGGTTGACGAACGGGACGATCATCAGGATGCCCCACCAGTTTGGTTTGCCGCGCGCTTCGGCGATGGCCATCCACATGATGATGAAGATCACGATGTTCACAAAGGGAATCAGACAGAGCACAATCCACCAGAGGGGTTTCTTGGCGATGTTCAACATGAGGATGATGTTGACGATGGGGATCCACGCCATCCAGGGGTTTTCCGTCTTCGTCTTCTTGGCGATGGTCGAAAGGGCAAGCGCCACGTAGACATACATCCCCAGGGCGATCACGACGAACACCATCATGAACGCACCCAGGAAGGCAAGCCCTGCAGCTTGTCCTACATCCTCTTGAGCCAATACCGCCCTGAAAGGGACAAGCAGGCAGAGCAGGCCCAGGAGCGACCAGACCCCCGCCCATATTCGAGCTCGTTTTCTCATTGAACCCTCCTCCGTGATTTTTCTGGGCCCGCCGGCCCCGGCAGTCGAGCGCATGTCACCGCTCTACGAGGCACGATTCGTGCAACCAGGCACCTTTCGTTGGAAACCAGCGACTACCGTGCAACTCAGAATTCTTGATTTCGATTACTCGACCTGCGCGAACTCTAAGCGAAGGGCCTGGCAATGTCAAGCAGCACCGGCAGAGGAAAATGAATTTCCAGAATGTTTAGCTTTGCCTGATGGGCGGGATTTCAATAATCACCCGGAGAGGCGCATGGCGAGCCACATACTGAACCGTGGACCCCAGTAGTATCTCTTCGATGAGCGGCAGGCGGCGATGCCCCATGACGAGGCGATCGATCCGCTGCTCTTGTACTTCGCCCACGATGGCTTCGCCGGCCTGGCGGGCGCGCAACAGCCGAATGGAAACGGTTCGCGAGAAATGTTCTTTTGCGTATTGCTGGGCGCGGGCGAGGAGCTCCTTCCCCGGATGGTCCAGGACTTCGTCGTCCGCCTCGATGGGCGTTGCCATGGGAACCTCGACCACATGCAGAGCGATCAGTTCGCTCTCCATGCCGCCGCTGACCTGGCAGGCCAGCGCGACCAGACTTTCGACAGAATCCAGGTCCCGGATTGCCACCATCACCTTGGTTTTGGCCACGAGTCCCTCCGCTGCGCGTAGAAGTGCGCGAAAGAATATCCGCGTGACTTGCAATTTTCAAGCCGACTTCTCTTGAGCCGGGGCTTGGCCCCGGCGCGGCGCCAAGCAAACCGAACCCAAGACGCGAAATTGTGCTCCTTCAGGGGAAGCGCTTGCCCGACCCGGCAGAGTTGTATAGGCGGATCAGCGTGTTGATGTCCCGCTGGCTGGGCTGCTTGACCAGCGATCGCCAGAAGAGCGGCAGCGGAAGTCCCGGGGGGCCGAACTGGCGGGCTTTTTCCTGCACGTGCCAGAACATGATGTCGCCCTTGCTTTCGCTATGCCCCTTGATGCCCAGAGCGTGGCCGAACTCGTGCGAGACAATGGCCCGCATCTCGTCCTTGGACCACATGCGGCTGAGCTCGATCGTGATCACGGCGTACTTTCGGCTCCTCAACTCTCCTCCCTCATAGCGGAATTGCGGCATGTCCCATTCCTCGCCGGCAATTCCCTCCCCCAGCCTGGACTCCTCCCAACCCATGCGGATATCCGCAGCCTTCGGTAAGGCGACAAGTTCGAGGGGAAAGACCTTGCTCCAGCTGTCGTACGCCTCGCGCGTGCCCTGCTGCCACTTCATTTCCGGCGCGCTCCCCAGAAATACTTTGAGGGGCAAGGACTTCCACTCATCACCTTCGGACTCGTTCGAAATCCAAAAGTAGTAATCCCCGGCTGCCGGAACGTAGTGCGAAGGCCCCATCACCTCCGGCAAAGCCGGCAGGGACGCGAGGATCTGCAACCGGGCACTGGCCCGCGCTGCGTCGAATTTCAATTCGGGCCGGTCGGCGGCCATTTCGACGAATCGCCGCCAATCTTGAATCGCCTTTTGCCGGTCCACCATCTCGTTGGCAAGCGCCCGGTTGTGGAAAGCCTCAGCGTACTGCGGGTCTTCTCCGATAGCCCGGTCGTAAGCTGCCGCGGCCTCCGCAAACCGGTTTTGATCAAACAACCCATTGCCTTCGCGATAGGCGACAACCGCTTTCTCATGATCCGCCGCGAGTGCGCGTGCCGGCTCGACTCCAGCAAGCAAAATCAACCCCAGGCCGCAAAAGCTCATGCACAGGAGGTATCGACGCGCCATCTCCATGGGAAACCACTCCTTGACTCGTGGTGGCGCCACGCTGGTTACCCTTTCATGATAACGCTTGGAAACGCGAGACTCCATACGCCCGGTGACGCGGGAAGCCCGTGCTTCATCGTTTGGTTGCCCGATCAGCCTTGGCGCCTGGGATAGAGGGGGGCGCATGGTGGCCGGTTCTTAACCAACTTCCGCATGAAGGCTTGCGGCGCAAACGTCCTCCGTTGTGACGAGCCTAACGCCAACGGCTTTCATTTCCTCGATGGCCTTGCGCCCACCCTCTTCGGTGATGGCTTTGATGGCGTCAACGACCAGGTCCACGGGGAAGCCTCGTCCGCGGAGGGCAAGCGCGTCAGCCCGGACGCAGTATTCCGTGGCGACTCCAAACACTACGCAGCGTCGCGGACCGAGCGCTCTCAGGATAGCGTCGAAGTTGGGATTTGCGGAAGTGTCGTAGGTGGGCTTCTCGATAATCGTCTGACCCGACCACCGCGCCGGAGGCGTGAAGGCCCCCGGCCGGCTCGGAATCACCACAGCGTCGGGAAACTGCGTCTCCGAAATGCGCTGCTGCCCGGGCGACCCGATGACGCAGTGGGGCGGCCACAATTCGAACTCCGGATCGTTCGGCGCATGGGCGTCCGCAGAAGAGATCACCGGGATGTCGCGCCGGCGCGCGAAGGCCATCATCTTCACCAGGTTTGGGATAATCTCTTCCGCGCCGAGAACATACAATTTGCCGCTCGGCAGCATGAAGTCTACCTGCGTATCTACGTCAAACAAAACCACTTGCTCGTGCATGGGTCGTTCTCCCCGAGATTTCACTCGGTGCCGGCGCCGCGCGGTACGCCAAAATAGCGCTCGCGGACCTCGTCAAGAAGCTGCTCGAGCGCCGGACTCTTGATGACCGGATAGGAAGGGGCATCGCGCAGCCGACGATAGCGTTCCGGCAGACGCTCGAGGTTGGCGAGCGCTCGGGCGCGAGCTTCGGCAAGGGGTGGCGGAGAGGCCGTTCGACGGCCGTTCAGCATCACCGGTTCGAGCAGGGATGAACCACCCGGGAAGTCCTCGCCGGCGCGCGCCAAGACGTCATGATGAAATTGCCCACCGGGCGAGAACCGAAAGACCTGCTTGCGACCGGGCCAATGCACCTTTTGATCGCTGAACTTCGTTTTATACTCCGTGCGGCCGGCGCGCTCAGTCTCGACCAGCTTGTAGACCACGCTCAGCGCCGGAACGTCCCGAGAAGTCGCAAGGTCGGTACCGACACCAAAGACATCAATCGGCGCATCGCTCGCGAGCAGTTCCTCGATTTTGTATTCATTCAGGTCTCCGCTCGCCACGATTTTCGCGCTCGTGTGGCCGTGGCGGTCAAGGATGGCGCGGACCTGGCGGCTCTTTTCGAGCAGGTCGCCGCTATCCAACCTCACGCCGGGCACCTTCCGGCCCAGCGTCGCGGCGGTTTCCGCGCCCGCCAGCGGATCGTAGGTATCAATGAGCAGGATGGCTTGTTCCGGAAAGGTGTCGAGCAGAGCTTCGAAGCTTTCACGTTCAGTGGGAAACACCTGCGTCCAGGAATGGGCCGCCGTCCCGGCCAGGGGAATGCCGAAGCGGTAGCCCGCCAGCACGTTGGAAGTGGCGACACAGCCTCCGACGTAGGCCGCCCGGGCGGCGCGCACTC
>Ga0315275_10008273_pt1 | contig 10109 bp, 12 predicted proteins | sample YL17G03_0_MG_FD_205557 | JGI IMG/M metagenome (GOLD analysis project Ga0315275, IMG submission 205557) | Sediment microbial communities from Yellowstone Lake, YNP, Wyoming, USA - YL17G03_0 | ecosystem: Environmental > Aquatic > Freshwater > Lake > Sediment | place: USA: Wyoming | collected...
AGTGGTGAGGAAGGGCGACGTTCGGTGGGGTCTTGTCTTCCCGATCTGCGCTCTTGTCTTCCGGTGACGCTGGTGTTGCGTGGCTGCGTTGCGTCGGTTCGGCGCGTTGCTGCGTGCCTCGTTCCCCCTCCTTCCTTACCTGTTTTGGTTGTGCGATTATTTTTTTTGGCTTTTTTGCATTCGTGATCGTACGATATCAAGGTCGATGGTTCCTTTTGAATATGCCTCAAGAAATGTTCTCGTATCAATGCTATACAGACTCGTAGCGCACATGAGATGATATTCATTACAGGCAGCACTTTTCACTTCATTGATGACGTCCTTGGTGATAGCTGAGGTGAAATGAAAGTCTTCTGAGAGGAAGAGATCAACACCGTTCTTTAGGGCAGACACAAGGATATTACAATCATTTACCACATGATTTCCAGGGACTCCATGATCTTCCATTGAGCGGATACATGCTTGACCTAAAGCATCAGAAAGCAGCCGATTTTTAAAATCAATCACGGTCGCATGTGCATGAGTCCAGCGTTTTATTGCTTTTTTATAGGTCGATTCGGGGATACGTCCCCAGATTTTCAATTGTTCAAGCTCCGAGGCAACAGTAGCGGTGACAAAACAGGCAATACGGTCACGGGCTAATACATCCATGACTCTATCAACGAATGAATCATCTTTAAGTAAGAACGATGTATCAAACGAGACGCTTCGAATCTGAAGTTGTTCGACCATTTTTTTCCGCTCCACGTTTTCATAATATATACACAGTACCCTTTTCTATACATCGAGGGAAAAGATCGAGCGGACCTATGGGGGCCTACGATTTCGTTCCCCCGTTGAAAATCTTAACAAACGCCCGTTTTTATAGTTTGTTAATTCGCCGACATTTCTCTTTCTTTTTTTCTTTTTTTGTACTGCGAGTCCTTGTTTTTGTGCTAATCGTTGACAGATACAAAAAGAAAAAGGAGGATTTGTTAATATCTGAGCAGCTGTCTTAGTATCGGGAATGCGTATGGGAATCGCTGGAACAACAACTCAAGGAACTGTAATATCGGTTTGTTAAACGAATACGGCATCGTTATAGGCAGGGGGTCTGACCAGTTACTTTCGTTTCCATAGATGTCTTTTGCTTTCACTTTGATATTGTAGTTATCTTTTACATTCCAGATGTGTTTTGCTCCGCATGTTAATCCAGAGTTGTATGGTCCAAGCCATCCGCTGTTGTTACCGTCACCCCAATCCCATAGATAGTACACCTGGTCTCCATCGGGGTCAGTTGTACTTGTTGTATATGAATATTCTTGTCCTATATTGCCATTTGTTTGTCCAGATGGTGTACTTGGTTTATTTGGTGGGTTATTAAGTGGGGTGTAAACCGTAATCGTTTTTTGAGTAGAATTTTTCAGACCATTATTGTCTGTAACTGTGAGAATCACGTGGTAGTTTCCATCCGCGTAATAGCAATGAACAGGATTCTGCAATTGTGAGAAGTATCCATCCCCGAAATCCCACCACCAGGAAACTTTGATAGCATCAGGGTCTGTTGTAGAAGTATCATTGAGCTGTATGACATCACGGTTAGTCGGATTTGATGGAGCATATGCAAAGCTGGCGATTGGCGGTTGATTTTTAAAATCTTCATATAATGTCTGTATTTCCGTATCATTTAATGTTCTATCATAGACACGGACTTCATCTATGATACCATCAAAATAACGAGGCTCAGATTCCGTATCACCTCCAATATACAATGGTTCATTTGATTGAGAGATACCGCCACCTCCACCAGCGGAACCCCCCATCCACACTCCATTTAAACCGGCTTCATAAAAATTGCCTTGTTCATTATAAGCAACTGTTAAGAAATACCATTTTCCCACTTCAAGGTTAAAAGTGACATATATACTGCTATTATTAGAAACTGAAAAAACTTCACACCAGTATGGCCAACCCCACACATTTTCTAAATAGAAGACATAGGAATGTGATGAAGGTGAACACCATTTACCAACAATGGCTTGATAATTATTTTTTAATACGTCACATTTTATCCATGCACAAATAGTAATATTATTGGTGATATTCAACGTTTGACTATTTCCACAATTAACATAATCATCATCTCCATCAAAATTTAACCCACCATCAGATACGCCAGTAGTCCATTGCGCTCCATGAATGGCTCCATCATTCCCATTCCCAGAATAATCATGAGCAATAGCGCCACTCCCTTCATCAAAATTCCAATAACCAACTAAACCATCAGTTAAACCCAAAGTTTTTGGAGAATTCAAATCATTGTTAAAATTGGTTTTTTTATAAGAAATTTGATTAAGAGAGTTTGAATCTCTTTTAGTTATTTCTCCTAGATATCCACTAATACTCAGTAAGACACTTGTTCCAACAAACAAAACGATTATTCCACAAACCAAGCCTTTCTTCAACCAAATGTTTTTCATAACCTTTACCTCCGCCTTATATTTTTATAACAATTCTTGCTATAAAAACATATCCTTACAACCCTATTTTTTACCTATCAACCTGGCTTTCCATCTCAATAACACCACTCTAAGGATCCTTTTCTGATGATTTTTATTTTTTTCCTTAGTTTTTCACCGATCAAACATTGATCAAAACAGTTCTCGAAGGAACCACGTACAGATCCAAGATCCAACTGGAGCATGACAAAATGATTATTATCTTATTTTTTCAGTAAATCGGATTTTTGTTTTTCGTATCCCTCAATTTGTTTTAAACGTTCATCTGCGGTCTCTCGTTGAGATAATTCTTTTTCAATGTCTTTGACCATATTCATCCACTTGGCGTAATTATCCCCGGTAATTATCCTCTCATGGGCAAGTGTTAGTAATGCGTCCTCGAACTCAAGCATTATTCTCCTAGCTCCGATTGCCCCTCGATAAAGATTGAAACGTCTAATAATAAGCTCACTGACGAAGCGTGATACGTGACGTTCCCCACCAGCCATATCCTGTAATATTTTTTTTGTCCCATCTGATAATTTTAAATTAACTTTGACGAGCTCCATTTTTCAAACCTCAAACATGGTAGCCATTTCTATTCTTAATAAATTTCTATAAAATATTTAACAAAGTGGCTTTATAGCAACTATTATAAAGGCTATATGTATATCTACCTATGGTATAAAAATGATAAGACACGTTCAATTTGAACTTGAAGACCCCGACTATCAACGTCTATTGAAAGCCAAACAAGACATGACCTGGTCGGAATTTGTGATGCTGCTGACAGATAAAAACGGGAATCTTCCCACGATAATTTCCGGGGACTGATCCACATGAAGAAAATCGATGAGGGACAGTACCCCGCGATCGTCTCGACCAAGAAACAATACGAAGAGTACGTCCCCACGAGCTGTAAAGGGTTGCAACGATATAAATCGTATCATGCCAACGAGGAGAGCGCATGAAACGATATCTAAGCAGGTACGACCGTGGCCCTGGCCCTTGCGGTGTCTGCGGAAGAAAACTTGACAGCTCAGATTCTTACTCAGTCAAACCAGGAGCAACTCAACCTGTTTGCATTGACTGCGACTTAGATAAATTTTTACCACAAAAATCAAACGAAGAATAATAAAAAAAAGGAGACACGAAAGAAATGAATAACGAAAATGAAAAATGGAAGCCAGTACCAGATGACCGAGGAGAAGTAACGAAACTTCAGACAGGACAAAGCATCGAAGGAATCGTTATGGCAATCGAAGACAGCAACAAATTTGAAAACAAAATCTACAGGATCAAAGTCAAAAATGACGATGTCCTAAAAGTCTTGTTTGGCACGACTGTCCTTAACCGACAGATGAAAACCATAAAGGAAGGAACAGAAGTGAAGATCGAACGAAAACCAGACGGCCAGTCAAAGAACGGAAATCCAATCCAGATCTACAAAGTATATTCCGCTTAATAATAAAAGAAAAGCACTCGAATTTCATGAGTAGGAAGGTGAAACTAGATGGATGAAAAACAACTCGCGAAAATTAAGGAACGAAATCGGAGAATTATCGGCATGGCGGTCATCAAAACACTCGCACAGACAGACAGCGATGTTCACATACACTATCTGAACGAAAACAATTTACCACCCGGAGCACGATAAAAAAAGAACGTTAGTGCCATTCGGCGACAGGTTTTTCTCAATAGGTTTGTCCTGTCGCCCCTTCCCCCTAATTTATATGGATAAAAACTTAGTGAGGTGAAATGAAAAAAATGAACGATTCAGATGAAGTGAACATATCAGGTTTAACCCATACTTTTTTTAACTTTGCTTTTGTCGTCCGAGGCGACCTGCAACAGATAGAACGACTGAAAGAGTTTGCTCTCCTCGAAGGACTTACCATCAGATACGAAAGAGTGTCTACAGAGTTCCTGCGGGTCGTACAGGAGGAACGCCATGACTAAGACGATTCAAACATGTTTCACCATTTTTCGTAACAAAAACACTGAGGACACCATCCAACTCATTGATAGAATACGAAATCACGAGAGACTTCTCTTTTTAGATGTTCGATGGAACGGAGAGACATGACCGAGGATTACATCGACGTAACGCGAGAAGTCATAAAACAAGAAGAAGAACGTATAAAACTGCTGCAATCACCAGACCTTCTATATGATATCATAATAGCAATACAACAGAACGGTGTGATTGGGGAAGAAAACACCATCATGGCCCTTGTCAATAAAATAAACATGAGGCTCGTCAAAAACGCTCATCCGACAAGCAGCAACCTTATAGTAAGCGACAAGACCGGTGGTGGAAAAGACTACCTTATCACAAAAACATGCGAGATAATCGTCCCAAAAGAAAAATACTATCACCGGACAGACATCAGCGATAAGACATTTGATTACTGGAAACCAATCATAAAATGGGAGAAAGACGAAAACGGAAAATCACACCCGGTGACAGGATCATGGGATGGCTGTATATTGCACCTTGAAGACCCACGAGAAGAAGCATTAAACGGACAGTCTTTCAAAGTAATGAGTAGTGGTGGAAACGAAGTAACAAAAGTCATTGACGGCATGGCTCGAGACATAAAGATAGACGGTAAACCAGGGATAATCGTGTCAAGCCTGAAGACATCACTTGACCTTGAGAACTCACGAAGATGGTCGACAATACGGATAGACACCACACTTGGACAGACCAAAGCGATCAACAAGGATAAACTACGTCACGCTTCCGGGAAAAATAAAAGAGCAATCGACGGAAAACTCAAAGACGCACTACATAAAAATCTATTCCCACGGGAAGTGACCATACCATACGCAGAAGACCTGTTCAATATCCTCCCAGAAAATCTACTCAGTCGGACACAGACCGATCAGTTGCTTGACTCAATACGATCAAGCGCGGTGTTACACCAACACCAACGTAAAAAAACAGACTCCAGCACCATAGAAGCGAACCACTTTGACTTAGCATACGGATTGTTCGTGTTTACACTACTAAATAGCAACCACGGGATACCTATCAACACAGATGAAGAAGACCTTCTAGCAATCCTGTTAGAAAAAGGCCCCGTCTCAATAAACGAATTATCAAAAATCTACAAAACACACACCAAACAATGGATATACAACAACAGAGAAAAACTTGCGAACAAAGGATTCATAGAGACATATACCGAACGTACAGAATTCAAAAAAACAGAAGACACGGGCTACAGCAAAGACATTGAAATGATAACCATTGGAGAGAATGCAAATCTGATTTTAAAGGGTTTTAACGAGATTTTAAAGATGCCCCATATGGATGATTTTAATGATATTAATGATTTTAAAGATATATGTATAAGAATAGACAAAAAACGTGAAAAAGACGGTGTTGTGGCTTTATTCACGCAAATCACGTTAAAATCATTAATATCAGAAAATCAACCCGTTGAGACCGTTTTAAAATCAGTTGAAAACCCCATTAAAATCACCCAGCATGACCGGGTCAACGAGATCAGAGAATACTGTATGGGCAAAGAGTTCGTCTCGATAACAGCCCTTAATGACCACTTCATACCCTCAGATGTCTCACATCTGATAGAAAGTGGGTTACTGGTGAAGATTCCTAGTAATAATGGTTTTGAGAATTATAAATGGGGTGGTTAAAACGGCAAACGAGTCCGATTCTCAGAAGTCGTGTAAGAAAGAAAGTCGTGTTGTTTCGGACTACGAGGAGAAATAGGAATCATGTGGATCGATCGTAACCAGCTCAAAGAACAAAACGATAAGATCTCAGTGTTGGAGAATGAGATGAAGAAACTGCGGGAAACCGTCGAGGAGAACAACGTTCTCATTGAATTTCAGGAAGCGAAGATCTATGATTTAACGATTACAAACAGAGATCTTGTTGAGGGCGATCAGAAAGAGGTGCATGAGTTGAGACGGACAATCCGAACATTGACCAACAAGATTGATGATTTACAGGGGAAGCTTGAGAGGGGTGTGATCGCGTATGGTTAAAAGACTTTCTTCGGTGGAAAGGCGTGCTGAACTCAGTGAGTTTCTGGATGGCGTCGGCGTGTTAAATATTAACAAGTGTGAGCTTGCTAAAAAGTTCTTGGTCTCAGAGAAGGTCATTCGGAATGATATCAAGCTCATCATGTCTGACAGCAAGCCTGAGGACGTCGGCCTTCTATTCCGGAAGTTTGATGCTGCGTTCAACGTCGCCTTGTATAAAGCGTTAAAGAGTCTGTCAATGGCGAGTGGGTCGAAAGAGACAAACGACAGCATACGGACGCTCGCACTGGTTGTTCATGAGTATCTAGGAAGTCTGAGTCGATTAGGTTATCCTGTCGGGGAATCCGGGCAGCCTGTGAATGTGAAACCCTCTGTCGAACAGTTCAATGCTTTTTTGGAGTTGCGATATAAGAAGTCTAAAAAAACTGAGGGGAAAATACCTGTTGATTACAGTAGCCTTGATTATCGGCCACCAGGAGCCAGACATCAGGAGATAACGTCGCCACCGGCTCAGGATTCGCCCACAGACGAAGATGTGGATGACCTGGAGGAACTAACACCAGAAGAACTCAGAGAACTAGAGGAGGATGACGACGAATGTCAAAAATAAAGAAAACAATAATGCAATGCACAAACTGTCAACGAAAATATAAGGTCGACAACCCGTCAATCATTATCAGACACTGCAAAGGATGCAACCAAGAAACCGAGTTCGAGCGATTCAAGAAGGAAACACCAAAACCATTTATCAGCAAACAAAAAACGTTCACTGTCATGTGCACGTATTGTCAACGTGTTCAGACGATATCGAAGCAATGCTGTTGGTGTGGCCAGCGGTTCAATCGTCGCGGGGAAGCGGAGACGATCACCGACATCATTCTTAACATTCTCACAGGAGGAGGCGACAAAGGACTTGGATATATCCGGGTGACTGTCGATAAGTTTGGTATGCCCTGGTGGACAGCACCAAAGGATTCATCGGATTATGACGACCCGTTTCTCGCTAACGTAGGGAAACAAGGATCGAGTAGTTATCAAGGTCAAGGTGAATTCGCACGAAGCGATGACATCACACCTGTTCAATATCAACAGGCGACCACAACAGGAAAAAGAAGATTCATAAAATAAAATAGGAGAAGAAAGATAAATATGGTAGAAGAAAAAAAACAACAAATCAGAAAAATGACTGGAGACGAACTCACAGCTGGACCAAATAGAACACCCGAGGAATTAGAAAAAATGCAATGGCAGCAACGAAAAGAAATGCATGTGGATTCATTGACGCCAGATGAATTAAAACGCATACTTGCAGAGAAAGAAGAGGCGCGTATTCGCCGAGAACGAGATGCACGAGAGACAGAAGCCGCGATCAAAGAAAGAGAAAAGAAATTCCTTGATGAGCTTATCGCGGATTGTTTAACAGGTGACCCGGAGACTCGTTTTGCGAAGTTCCTGGTCCGAGCAAGCATGAAAGGAATTTTTGGTTTGAACCCCATGCAAGACCCAAGGGATAAGGCACGAGTCCTTACTGAGCTCTTGAAGTTTCATAATATCCAGGTCCGTGACGGTAAAGAGAAGCCATCGCGTGATGATTTTGAGAGATCAGTCATGTTTGTCTCTGATCCGTATATCAAGAAAGGCGATGTTGTCTTGACTCGTCGTAGCATGTTTCCAGAGGTCAGACCCGAGCAATTCGATAGGACACCATAAAAAACCTCCTTGGAACCATATATATGTCATGTAAACCAGGCTTAACAGAGGAAAAACACCCTTCCAAGACCACTTATTAAGGGAGAAAACGAAGAATTGAAACCTGTCAACGAAAATCCTATTAATGATTCAGGTGATTTGTTTCTCACCAAATCGAAGAACGATTTCGGAGGAGGTAAGAAACAAAAATGCGATACTTTAGAGAAGATAGGCAAGAATTTGTTAACCGATCTACCCCAACCAGGGGAGGAAACGGTGAAACAAGCCTATGAAATAGGTAAAATTTTTAATGTTGGCGAATTGGTAAGGTCACGTATTGACGATAGTAAACTCATTATCTCGTTGCATATCGACCGGTCCAAATACACAACCCACGAGGAATTATACCACGACATAAAGAAATGGTGGATTGAAACCAAGAATCGATCAGAAAAGACAATCATAGATAGGATACGCCACGCTCGATCTATGCAGAATCACCCGGTTTATCCGGTGAATTGGTTAAAATTCGAGCCTGAGCAAATACTTAACCAATTGATTTATCGGAAAAACACTGAATACAAAGAACGTGCTGAACAAACCGGAAACCCGACATACGGCACAACGCAACTACATAACCTATGGAAAACCGTTAACATGTTCGCAAAGGCTTACGGTATTGATAAATCGTTTTGGGGTTGGAATCCCCCAACAGTTCCAGAACCACAGGTTAAGATCGTTCCCAGGCCTGAAACCGTGAATCGATTAATGCACACATGGTATACAAACGACAGATTTGAGAACGCGCTTATACGGACGTTGTTAACCGTTGGTTTTCACATAGGGGTAAGACCTGAGGAGTTAATAACGATCAAAGTAGACGACATCAAGCTCGACGATGGGTATATCTTCATAAGGGAGCAAAAAAAGAAATTCAGGGAACGTCAAGTATGGATCGACGACGCGGTACTGAATAGTCGCCGGCAAAACTCATTAAGGAATTGGGTTGAGATATGGAGACCAAAACGAGCGAATGAGAACTCTGGGAGATCCCTCTTTATACAGAAAAACGGGAATCCGTTTCCGTCCGAGGACGCTCTCCGAATGTATTTATCGCCGTTTGTTAAACCCGTATGGAGCGATTTTAAGCCTAAGATAATGAGGGATTGGAGTGCTATCGCTCGGTTGATACGGACCAAAGAGGAAACCAAGAAATGGGATATCAGGACCGTTAAACACGATCTCGGACATAAAAACGAGGAAACAACCGAAGAGTACGTCCGATTTGCAGAAAACTATTATCGACGGGATCCTTATGATTGGTTGCGGGCCGTACTGAAATTCCATAAGAACAGCATGCACATGTTGCGACTTATGGGACAGGATCACGGGACGCGCCAAGAAATTCCCTAAATCTCGATAAACAAAAAAAAGGGTCTCAAGCGAGATGGTTTTCTCCTGTTGAAAATGACGGACCTATGGGGATTTGAACCCCAGTATCCGGCTCCGAAGGCCGGAAGGATATCCAGGCTACCTCATAGGCCCACAATGCAGAAGGGAATTGTACACCTACTATAAAACTTAGAGTGGTCTTGTTACATTTTGTTTGATTTTTTTCAGTTGTTCGAACTGGCATTTTGTCACGAAATTTTTATATACTGCCAAGGTCACATTATAACATGTTAACGAGTATCAAAAGGAGAAAAATTGGAGATAGTCCATGAGGAAAAATATTCTGATTGTCGACGATGACCCCGATGTTCGTACCACTGTAAAAAACATTTTTGAACACGAAGGACATGAAGTCTGGAGTGTCGAAAACGGCGTCGAATGTCTCGAACTTCTTGAAAAAGGATTCACCGGGATTCTTATTATTGATCTCATGATGCCACAGATGGATGGATGGGCAACTATCAAAGAAATAGT
>Ga0315275_10008274_pt1 | contig 10108 bp, 9 predicted proteins | sample YL17G03_0_MG_FD_205557 | JGI IMG/M metagenome (GOLD analysis project Ga0315275, IMG submission 205557) | Sediment microbial communities from Yellowstone Lake, YNP, Wyoming, USA - YL17G03_0 | ecosystem: Environmental > Aquatic > Freshwater > Lake > Sediment | place: USA: Wyoming | collected...
AAGCCCACCTTGGAGGCGGGATCGTTCAAGCCCTTGATGTCGTGCGCCCCATGGCAATCCGAACATCGGGCGGCCTTCAGGTAGCCCAGGGTGTAGGCCTTGCCGTGGAGCGTTTCCGTGTAGGTCTCCGACAGGTCCTTGTGACAGGACCCGCACTGCTGGGTGACCTCCGTCATGAACTGGTCCTGTTTGATGTCCTTGATCTTGTGGGCCGAATGGCAGTCTTCGCAGTTCGGCAGCTTCCTGTCCGTTTTGGACGCCGTGAGGCTGTGGATGCTTGCGGCATAATCCTTGTATATGCCCTGGTGGCAGGTAGCGCAGGTGGCCGGGATGTTCTTGAAATTGACGGACGACTGGGGCGCGTCCTTCTGGAAGATCAGATGGGTGTTATGGCAATCGGTGCAGATGGCAACGGGCAGCAGGCCCTTCTTGATCAAGCCCATGCCGTGGACGCTGCTCGAATAATCCGTAAGGACGTCACCTTGGGGATTCCTTTCCTTGTTCTCCGCCGCGAGCTGGCCGTGGCAGTCCCCGCAGAGCTTGGGGATGTTCGTCCGGTAGGCCTTGTCCCGCTCATCCTTCGGAGACATGACCTTATGTTTGCCGTGGCAGTCGGTGCAGTAGGGAGATTTCGGTTTCTTTTGGAGAAAGGCCTGGCCGTGATCGCTCTCGAAGTATTCTTCGGACACCTGGGCGTGACAGCTCGAACAGTCGACGCGTCCGGCCGTCTCGCAGGGCCGGCGCCGGAGAGGATCGATGTCCGAGTGGCATTTCACGCAGGCGATGTCCCGGTGGACGGACCCCTGGATGTCGTCCTTGACCACGGTGAGGGGAACGGTCGTCCCGTCCCTGACCTTATGGACGTCCGCTTTCTCGTGGCAGCGGAGGCATTCGCGGTCCGCCGTTCCCTGGACCAGATTCGCTTTGCGGATGGTGTGCGGCCTATGGCAGTCCGTACAGGCGGGGATGGCCCCGGGTTTCTCCTCCCAGAGCGCTCCTTTGATGACCTTGAGGTGGACCTCTTCGATCCGGGCGTGGCACTGGGTGCAGGTCCCGGCGATGTTCTTGACCGAGATCGTCGAATCCGCGCTCGTGTGAGGCAGGATGCGGTGATTGTCGTGGCAGTCGTTGCAGGTGGCCGTGACGATGAGGCCTTTCTTGAAGAGGGCCTCGCCGTGGATGCTTTCGGAGTAGTTGGCCAGAATGTCCTTCTCCGGGATATTGTAGACGCGTGCCACCGGCGCGCCCTCTCTGTGGCACTGGCCGCAGAGGAAGGGGATCTTCATCTTATACGTGTTCGACCGGACGTTCTGCCGGGGGAGCATAGAATGCGTCCCGTGACATTCCGTGCAGGTCGGGGCGTACGGGGCACCCCGTTTCAGGGCTTTGCCGTGGATACCGGAATAGAAATCGTCGTCCGCCTTTTTATGGCAGGGGGCACAGTTGACCTTTTCCAGTTTTTCCGGGTGCGGGAATTCCTCAACGGCCGCGTCGCGGTGGCAGCTGACGCACTGGAGCCCCTCGTGGACGGAGGTCGAGAGCGTCTTGGAGGTCATCAACAGCGAGACCGTACGCCCGTTCCTTGTGGTCGTCAGACCGGGATCGGCGTGGCAGGCTTCGCAGTCATCGTTGGTCTGAGGCCAGGCGCTGAGGGCGCAGATGAAGAGAAGGGCCGTAACTGCCGACAAACGGACGGCTGATTTCATCTTCATTTCTTTACAGTGCGCGCGGTATATTAATGGAAGGGCCTGAGCGTGTCAATAGATTCACTCGGAGAACGGCGGCGGCAAAAGGCGGCGGAACCCCGTCGGGTTCTTTGCGCGGACGGGCTCATTGCCTTGACACCGTGTTCAAAATATGATTAATTAATAGTCTTTGTCTTACCCGTTGCCGGGGTCAGGCGGGACAGAAATTATGACAGCCGATAACGCCTTTGGATAGGGGAAGATCCGATGAGGATGAACATATCCCGGAAAAACGTCCGCGACCCATTCGTCCTTAGGATCGAGGAGCTCAGCGGCCAAAAGATCCTGGCATGCTATCAATGCGGGAAATGCTCGGCGGGCTGCCCGGCCGTCTCCGAAATGGACATCCTGCCCAACCAGGTGATCCGCTATGTCCAGTTGGGCTTCAAGGACGAACTCCTGAGGTCCAAGTCTTATTGGGTATGCGCCTCCTGCTTGACCTGTAACGCCCGTTGCCCGAAGGGGATCAAGATCGCCGAAGTGATGGAGGCCGTTCGGCAATTTTCTCTCCGCAAACGCAAAGACTACGTCAAGATCCCCAGGCTCACGGATAAACAGAAAGAGGAGGTTCCGCCCATTGCCCTCATCAGCAGCTTCCGCAAATATACGTCATAAGGCACTTGAACGACCCAGATCAATTTCATTTGACTCCAAGCGATAGGGAATCAACGTCATGAAATTAAGCTATTTTCCGGGATGCACGCTGAAAGCCAATGCCAAAAACTTTGAGGAATCGGCGCTCTGCGCGCTCAAGAAGCTCGGTCTGGAGGTCGAAGAGCTTCGCCGCTGGAACTGCTGCGGGACCGTTTATTCCCTCGCCGCGGACGATCTCATTCATCATGTCGCCCCGGTCCGGAATCTGATCTTCTCCAAAGAGGCCAAGGCCGACGCCCTGGTGACGCTCTGCGCCATGTGCTACAACACCCTCAAGCGCACCAACGAGCGCCTCAAAAAGAGCGCCGAAGACCGGGACACCATCAACCGCTTTATGGACGCCGAGGGCCTGGCCTACGAGGGCGATGTCAAGGTCCTTCATATGCTGGAGATCCTGCGCGACGTCGTCAAATTCGAGAATCTCGCCCAGAAGGTCGTTCGCCCCCTGAAGGACCTCAAGGTAGCGAGCTATTACGGCTGCCTCCTGGTGAGGCCTAAGGAGATCGGCTTGGACAATGTGGAAAATCCACAGGTCCTCGAGAACCTCATGTCGGCCCTGGGCGCCGAGCCGGTCGATTTTCCCCATAAAACGGAGTGTTGCGGGGCCTATCAAACGGTCGATGATCCCCGGATCGTCGCCGAACGGACCTATCAGATCCTGACCTCGGCAAGCCTCCGCGGTGCGGACGTCGTCGCTGTCAGCTGCCCGCTCTGCGCGTTCAACCTGGACAATCGCCAGAAGGAGACCGTTGACCTCTATTCCGATTTCAAAAAAATTCCCATCCTGTATTTCAGCCAGCTGCTGGGCATCGCCCTCGGTTGCTCCGTGGAGGCTCTGCGCTTTGACCTCCATGACGTCGACCCAAAGCCTGTCCTGAAGCGAAAAGGATTGATCTGACATGGCCAAGATCCATTTTGGCGAGCTCAAGCCGAAAAAGGGAAAGATCCATATCGACAAGAATCAGTGCAAGGGCTGTGGGTTCTGCGTCGAATACTGCCCCCGCGACGTCCTTGAGCTTTCCGAGGATTTTAACGCGAAGGGCTATCATCCTCCGACGATCAAGGACGAGGACGCGTGCATCTACTGCCAGCTCTGCGAGGCCATCTGCCCTGAATTTTCCATCTTTGTCACTCTTAAAGAAGAGGAGGAAGAAGTTGAAAAAAGTGAAAGCCGACCCTAAGGGGGTTTTGACCGGAGCCCATTACCTGGACGGCGACTTCGCCATCGCCGAAGGCGCCCTGGCCGCCGGCTGTCGCTTTTTCGCGGGCTATCCGATCACGCCGTCGACGGAAACGGCCGAGAGGTTCGCCGAGCGCATCCCCTATGTCGGGGGCGTCTTCATCCAGATGGAAGATGAGATCGCGTCGATCACGGCCCTTATCGGGGCGGTTTGGGGCGGAGGGAAGGCGATGACCGTGACTTCGGGTCCCGGGTTCTCCTTGATGATGGAGAACATCGGTCTTGCCTGCATGATGGAAACACCCCTTGTCATTGCCAATGTTCAGCGGGGCGGGCCTTCGACCGGTCTTCCCACACTGGTCGGCCAGGGAGACATGATGCAGGCCAAATGGGGTTCGCACGGCGATTATCAGATCATCGCCCTGTCTCCCGATTCCCCGCAGGAATGCTTCGACCTTGCCGTCCGCGCCTTCAACCTTTCGGAGACCTATCGGGTCCCGGTCTTCATCATGACCGATGAGTGCGTGGGCCACATGCACGAGAAGGTCGTCATCCCGCCGGCCGACCAGATCGAGGTCGTCGAGCGGAAATGGTACGAGGGCCCCAAGGACAAGTACCTTCCCTACAGGCTCGATAAGGACATGATCCCCTTCATGGTCAAGGCAGGCGACGGATACCGTTTTCATACGACGGGCCTCACCCACGACGAACGCGGCTATCCCGTCATCAACGCCAAATGCCAGGACTGGAACGTCCGGCACCTCACGGACAAGATCCTCAAGCACGCCGACAAGATCATCCACGTCGAGGAAGACCGGACGGATGACGCCGACATCGTCGTCATCTCCTACGGCATCACGTCCCGGGTCGCCTACCGGGCCGTCCAGCTGGCCCGCAAGGCCGGCATCAAGGTCGGCACGCTGCGGCTGGTCACGGTCTGGCCGTTCCCGGAGAACCGCATCCGGGCCCTGGCCAAGAAGATCAAGGCCTTCGTTGTCCCCGAACTCAATCTCGGCCAGATCGCCAAGGAGGTCGAGCGCGTTGCGGCCGGGCGCGTCCCGACCGTCCCGGTCACCCACTGCGGCGGCTGGGTCCACGATCCTGAAGACATCCTCAAAGCCATCAAGGAGGCGGCGCTATGACCGAAGAAATCCGACACCCCGACACGAAGAACCCCATGGAGGATTTCCTGCGGATGGACCGCATCCCGCACATCTGGTGTTCGGGTTGCGGGATCGGCGTCGTCGTCTCGTCCTTTGCCGACGCCCTGCGCAAAAGCAGCCTCGACTTGAACAAGGTCGCGATCGTCAGCGGCATCGGCTGCACGGGCCGTGTGGCCGGTTATGTCAAGCTGGATTCCTTTCACTCGACGCACGGGCGCGCCCTTCCCTTCGCCACGGGCCTGAAGCTGGCCAATCCCGAGCTCAAGGTCGTCGTCTTCAGCGGCGACGGGGACCTCTTCGGGATCGGCGGCAACCATTTCATCCACGCCGCACGCCGCAACATGGACATGGTCGTGATCTGCGTCAACAACTTCAATTACGCCATGACCGGCGGGCAGGTCGCAGCCACGACCCCCATCGATGCAAACCTCTCGACGGCCCCTTACGGCAATTTCGAACACCCATTCAGCCTGCCCTATCTTGCCGACGCCTGCGGCGCCAGCTACGTTGCCCGCTGGACCTGCCTCCACATCCGCCGCGTGACGAAATCCATGCAGGAGGCCCTCGACAAGAAAGGCTTCTCCCTGATCGAGGTCATCGCGCCCTGCGTCACGCTGTATGCGCGGCGGAACCGCCTCGGAGACGGGCTGAACCTGCTTAAATATTACTATGACAATTCCGTCATTCAGCACGGAGCGGACACCCGAACGCTCGACATCGGCTATCAGGGGAAGATGATCTGCGGAAAATTCGTGGATCGAGAGAGGTCGACCTATCTCGACGGCATGAATACGCACATGAAAAAGGTCTTGGGCGAAAAGTATGTCCCCTATGGAGAGAAGCCATGAGCGAGATCCGTTTTTCAGGTTTCGGCGGCCAGGGAATCATCCGTTGCGGGCTGATCACGGGAAAAGCGGCCGCCCTCTTCGACAACAAGTACGCGACCATGACCCAGAGCTTCGGCCCCGAGGCCCGGGGAAGCGCCTGCAGTTCCCAGGTCGTCGTTTCCGAGGACCGCGTCCTTTATCCGTACATCACCACGCCCGACGTGCTGGTGTCCATATCCCAGGACGCTTATGACCAGTACGAACCGGAGCTCCGGGAAGGCGGCGTCCTCCTGATCGACACGGACCTGGTCAAGCCCAAGCCCGCGCGGGACAAGATCAAGCTGTACGGGATCCCGTCCACGCGGTTGGCGGAGGAGCTCGGCAACCGCATCTTCACCAACCTTGTCATGCTCGGCTTCTTCACCGCCATCACCAAGATCGTCACGCCCGAGGCCATGAAAAATGCCCTGCCCGGCCTCGTCCCGAAACGTTTTCTCGACATCAACCTCCGGGCCTTCGGGGGCGGGCATCAGTTCGGCTTGGATCTCCTGAACACGCTCGCTCAGAAAGGATGACCATGAAGCGCACGGGTGTATTCATCTGCCACTGCGGCATCAACATCGCCGGCACCGTGGACGTCAGGAAGGTGGCCGAAGACATGGCCAAGGAGCCAGGCGTCGCGCACTCCGTCGATTATGTCTACATGTGCTCCGACCCGGGACAGAACCTGATCGAGCAGGCCATCAAAGAGAAGAAGCTGGACAGCGTCGTCGTGGCCTGCTGTTCCCCGAACCTCCACGAAACGACCTTCAGGAACGCCGCCAACCGGGCGGGAATGAACTCCTTCAAGTGCGAGATCGCCAACATCCGGGAGCAGTGCAGCTGGGTCCACAAGGACAAGGACAAGGCAACTCCGAAGGCGGCCAAGCTCACCAGGAGCGCAGTCAAGAGGGTCCAAAAGAACGAAAGCCTCGAACCGATGAGCGTTCCCGTGACGCGGCGGGCGCTCGTCATCGGGGCTGGGATCGCCGGGATCCAGGCCTCCCTGGACATGGCCAACGCCGGCTACGAGGTCGTCCTCGTCGAACGGTCGCCCTCGATCGGCGGGCACATGAGCCAGCTTTCCGAGACCTTCCCGACCCTCGACTGCTCCCAATGCATCCTGACCCCGAAGATGGTCGAGGCTTCCAAGCACCCCAAGATCAAGCTCATGACCTACAGCGAGGTCAAGGAAGTGTCGGGCTACGTGGGAAATTTCAAGGTCAAGATCCTCAGGAAGCCCACCTACGTGGACGCTGCCAAATGCAATCTCTGCGATGAATGCACCAAGGTCTGTCCGATCGTCGTCCCGAACGAGTTCGACCTCGGTTTGACGGGCCGGCGGGCCATCTACATCCCCTTCCCCCAGGCCATCCCCGCCTCCTACACGCTCGACGACGTGAATTGTCCCGAGCTCTCCCTGATCATCGCCTGCGGAAAATGCGCCGATGTCTGCAAGGTGAAGGCCATCGACTACGACCAAAAGCCCCGGATCATCGAGGAGGAATTCGGCGTGATCGTCGTCGCCACCGGCTTTGATCTCTATGATAAGGAACAGATGGCCGAGTACGGCTACGGCAAGTACGCCGATGTCGTCGACGGCCTTCAATTCGAACGGTTGTTGTCGGCTTCGGGCCCGACGAAGGGAAAGGTCCTCCGTCTGTCCGACCATAAGGAGCCCAAGGAGGTCGTGTTCATCCAATGCTCGGGCTCCAGGGATCCGGAACAGCACTGCGCCTACTGCTCGAAGATCTGCTGCATGTACACGGCCAAGCATGCCATGCTCTACAAGCATCACGTTCCCGACGGCCAGGCCTACGTCTTCTATATCGACGTCCGCTCCGGCGGAAAAGGCTACGAAGAATTCGTCCAGCGTGCCGTCGAAGAGGACGGCGTGATCTATCTACGCGGAAAGGTCTCCCGGATCTTCGATGAAAACGGCAAGATCAAGGTCTGGGGCGTTGATACGTTGACCGGCAAGTCCATCGAGATCGATGCCGACATGGTCGTCCTCGCCCAGGCCATGCGGCCTTCCGCCGGGGCCGGCGAGCTGGCAAAAAGGCTGAAGCTCGGGCTGGACAAGGACGGGTTCCTCGCCGAGGCGCATCCCAAGCTCCGGCCGGTCGAAAGCGTCACGGCGGGAATGTTCCTCGCCGGGGCGGCACAGGCTCCCAAGGATATCCCGGAGGCCGCCGGACAGGCGAGCGGCGCGGCCGCCAAGGCGATCATCATCCTTTCCCAGGAGCGGCTCTTCCATTCGCCGACCGTGGCCAAGGTCGTCAAGAACCTCTGCACCGGCTGCGGGATGTGCGTCGCGGTCTGCCCTTATGATGCCATTGCCTTCAAGGACGGCAAGGTCGAGGTCAACGAGGTCCTGTGCGAGGGGTGCGGCACGTGCTCGGCCACCTGTCTCAGGGCCGCCATCCAAGTGAAGAACTTCTCCCAGCATCAGGTCCACGAAATGATCATGGCGTGCCTCGGAGGATAGAAATGACGGAAGAATTCGAACCCACGATCATCGCTTTCCTGTGCAAGTGGTGTTCTTCCGCGGGAAGCGACCTGGCCGGCGTTTCGCGGATGGAGTATCCGCCGAACGTCACGCCCATCCAGGTCATGTGCTCGGGCAGCGTGTCCCCCCTCTACGTTTTTTCGGCCTTCCACCGCGGCGCGGACGGCGTGCTTGTCTCCGGCTGCCATCCCGGCGACTGCCACTATATCAAAGGCAACTATTATGCGCGGAGGAAGCTCAGCCTCGTGAAAAAGCTCCTCGAGTACGTGGGCCTGGAACCGGAACGCTTCCAAGTGTCCTGGGTCTCGGCCGCCGAAGGCCAGAAATACACGCGCGTCATCAAGGACTTCGTCAACGAGCTCAAACCCCTCGGCCCCCAGACCAAGTTGAGGAGAAGCCCATAATGGTCAATATCGACGACCTCAAAACGGAAGCGAAAAGGGTCCTCAAGGGGGGGAACGTCAAGTACATCATCGGCTACGGGCGCGCCTCCGATACCTGGAAGGCCAACCCCGTCTTTCTCAGGTCGCCCGAAGACGTGGACAAGCTCGTCTGGGACCCGACATGCTTCCACAACCTGGTCCGCTTCCTGGTGGACGAAAAACGCAGGAAAGCCAAGGAGAAACCGCCGGACCCCCGGCCCGTCGGGATCGTCGCCAAAGGCTGCGACAGCCGGGCGATCGTCGTCCTTCTTCAGGAGAAGTTCTTCGAGCGCATGGATGTCTTCGTCCTCGGGGTTTCCTGCGAATCGACCGGCATGATCGACGAGCGCAAGCTCGCCGGGAAGACCGCGGGGAAGGACGTCCGCCGGGTCGCGTTCGGGGAGGATCAGAAATTTGTCGTCGAGACGGACGCCGGGACCCTGGAGATCGCCGCGTCCGAGGTCCTGGCCGACCGATGTCTCGACTGCATCGCCAACGTCCCCGTGATCTCCGATCATCTCCTCGGCGACCAGACCAAGAGGACCGTGGCCAATCCTTTCCGGGCCGTTGAAAAGATGGAGTCCCTGTCCGGGGACGACAGGTGGTCGTTCTGGAAGGACCAGCTCAAGAAATGCATCCGCTGTTATGCCTGCCGTTCGGCCTGCCCGATGTGCTACTGCGAGGAATGCGTCGTGGACACGATCAATTTCGCCGTGACCGCCGAAACGTCGGCCGAAGAGAAGGCCCAGCGGATCAAGTGGCTCGAAAAATCGCCCGTCGGCTCGGAGAACGTCTTCTATCACCTTGTCCGGGCCATCCACCTCGCCGGCCGCTGCATCGATTGCGGCGAGTGCGAGCGGGCCTGCCCGGTGAACATCCCGCTGCGGATGCTCAACAAGAAACTGGAAAAGGAGGCCAAGGAGCTGTTCGGCTACGATGCCGGCTTCGACGCGGACCAGCCAGCCCTCATATCCTGTTTCAGGGATGGGGACCCCGAGGATTTCATCAGGTGAGATAATGGACAAGATATTGGCCAAAAAGGATTATTCCCGGTGGCTCGAGAAACTGGGATCCTATCGCATCTTTGCTCCGCGGAAAAGGGATGATGTCTGGAATTACGAGATGGTCACCGCCCCGGACGCCGAACGTCTCGAGGATGTGATGACTGCCGTCCCCGCCAAGGGGATCGTTTTCCCGCAGCGGGAGCCTTTCTTCGAATTCGCCGAGACGGACGACGGCACCCGGATCACCGAGATCCTGCCGGAAGGCGAACCCGTCGTCGTCTTCGGGGTGAGGCCCTGTGAGGGAAGAGCCGTGACCCTCACCGACGACGTGTTCGGCGGCGAATTCGAGGACCATTACTATTGGAAACGGCGGAACGCCACGACCCTCGTCGGTCTATCCTGCGGCGCCCCCCCGTCTCCGAACTGCTTTTGTCTCTCCGTGGGCGGGTCGCCTCATTCGAAGGAGGGCCTGGACCTCCTCCTGACGGACCTGGGCAAGACCTACTATGCCGAAGCCCTGACGAAAAAAGGGGAGAAACTCGTTCTCGAAGGCCAAAAGCTCTTT
>Ga0315275_10008277_pt1 | contig 10103 bp, 10 predicted proteins | sample YL17G03_0_MG_FD_205557 | JGI IMG/M metagenome (GOLD analysis project Ga0315275, IMG submission 205557) | Sediment microbial communities from Yellowstone Lake, YNP, Wyoming, USA - YL17G03_0 | ecosystem: Environmental > Aquatic > Freshwater > Lake > Sediment | place: USA: Wyoming | collected...
GTCCCGATAACGGGGGACCCACCGTCGCCGCCCACTCGGCCTGTCCTCTCCGCGTCCTCAGCGTCTCCGCGGTGAACGCCGTCCGGCCTTTCAGCGGCGCGGCTCCAGGGCGAACTTCGGCAGGGGAAGACCGCGAGACCCTCTCAGCCTACGGGGCCTCGTCTCTGGCGGCTCGCTTCCTGCCTACTTCTCCCCTTCGCTGCCTTTAGCTCTTCTCGACTGCTGGATGCTACCACACCTCTGCCTGGGACAACAAGAGCGCGCGCGGGACTCATGCTAGCCCCCATCCGCCGTCGGCCGCGCCCGGTCCCGCTCCGACATGCCTCGGAGGTAGCCATCAACCGCTGCCTCCCACCGATCCTGCGCGCGCAGTACCGCCTCCACCGCCTCCCGCGCCGCCCCGCGGCCCCCGGGGGCTATGGTCACGATGTGGGCGAGATCCCTGATCTCCTCCACCGCGTCGGCCGGGGCAATGGCGATGCCGGCCAGACGCATCGCCTCCCGGTCATTCACATCATCGCCCATGAAGGCGACCCGGTCCAACGGGATACCCTTCTCATCCGCGAGGTGCCGCAACGACTCGGCCTTATCGCCCACGCGCTGAAGCACATCGCTGATATGGAGGTCTCGGGCGCGCCGCTCGACGACGCGAGATGCGCGGCCGGTCATCAGCGCCAGCGCCATCCCGGCCTCGCCGGCGACGCGGAGGCCCAGGCCGTCCTTGGCATCGAAGGCCTTTGCCTCGGCGCCCTCGTCGGTGTAGACGATGGCGCCATCGGTCAGCACCCCGTCCACATCGAACACCATCATCTGAATGGCTGCGAGCCGCGCCCGCAGCTCATCGGGCGTCTTCATTCCGGGCTTCCTTCCATCACCGCCCGCCGCGCCGCATCGACCGCGAGCACCTGCTTGAGCAGCGCCGGCAGATCCACCAGAGGCAACTGCGTCTCCCGGTCCGACTTCGCCTTGCTCGGGTCCGGGTGTACCTCCACGAAGAGCGCATCAATGCCCGCTCCAGCCGCCGCGCGCGCCAGCACCGGCACGAACTCACGCTCCCCGCTCGACGACGCCCCCGCCCCGCCGGGGAGCTGCACCGCGTGGGTGGCGTCGAAGACCACCGGCCAGCCAAAGCGCCGCATCACCTCGAAGCTGCGCATGTCCACCACAAGCCGGTGATAGCCGAACGCCGTGCCGCGGTCTGCAAGCAGCAGCCCGCGGGCCCCGGCCGCCTTCTCGACCACCGGCGCCATGTCCTCGGGCGCCATGAACTGGCCCTTCTTTACAAGGAGGGGCTTGCCCGTCGCCGCCGCAGCGACCACCAGGTCCGTCTGCCGGCAGAGAAAGGCGGGAATCTGTAGCATATCCACGACTTTGGCCACCGGCTCAGCCTGCCGGGGCTCGTGGATGTCGGTCACAACCGGAAGCCCTGTCCTCTCCCTCACCTCCGCCAGCGTCGCCAGGCCGGCCTCCATCCCAGGACCGCGGTACGAGCCAAGGCTCATCCGGTTCGCCTTGTCGAATGATGCCTTGAATACCGCGGGGATGCCGAACTCTGCCGCAACGACGGCTATCAGCCGAGCGATCTCGACGGTCATCGCGTGGTCCTCGATCACACACGGCCCCGCGATCAGGCAGAGCGGCTGGCCGCCGCCGATGACCGCACTGCCAACGGTAACCTCTCGGCTGAGCTGGTAGCTCTCCATCGCTTCCCTACCCTTCGATTGCCTCGGCGAAGGCGGCGACCGGGTCGGCGCCTGGCTCCAGCGGAATCGCGCCGCCCCGGACAAGGTTCCTGCAGCCGCTAGCGGCGGCGGGGTCCGGCCAATCCACCGCCAGCACCGGCCGGCCCTCCTCGCGGGCGCAGTTCGCCGTGTGCATCGCGCCCCCCTCGGGCCGGGCCTCGACCACGATCACCGCGTCGGCGAGCCCGGCGATGATCCGATTGCGGGCGAACAGCATCTTCGGCGACAGCGGCGCGGTTGGAGCAAGCTCCGAGCAGATCGCACCGCGCTCTGCCATCCTCCCGGCAAGGCCGCCCCTGCCGCGGGTCAGCGCGGTGACGATGCCACATCCGCAGACGCCGACGGTCGGACCGAGTCCCGCCAGCGCCCCCTCGTGCGCCGCCGCGTCGACCCCCGCCGCCATCCCGCTGACTACGCTGACTCCAGCATCGGCCAACGTCTGGCCGATGCGATATGCCTCGGCAATGGCCTGCTCGGTAACCTCCCTGCTGCCCACGATCGCGACCGCCGCCTCGGGCTGAGTCGAGCAGCGCAGCGACTTCCACCACAGCACCGGAGGCGGCGACGAGGTCGCAAGCAGCCGCGCCGGGTAGGCCTCATCCTGCCAGGTCAGCGCTTGCACTCCCTCCTCGTCCAGCGATGCAAGCTCGCGCTCGACCTGCTCCAGCCGCCCTGCCAGGCCCCTGATCTCGGAAAGCGCGGAGGCCGGCAGCGCCACTTCTCTGGCGAGCGCCTCCGGCCCTGCCTTGAGGGCCGAGGTGGGGCTGCCGTAGGCCTCCAGCAGCCTGCGAAAGCGCGAGGGGCCCAGGCCAGGCACGACACTCAGCGCCACCCAGGCGGCGCGCTCACTCACCGGTCGCCCCTCTGGTACCGCGTCTTCGTCACCGCCCCCACTACAATCTCTGCCGCCCCAGCTTCCTTCACCACCCGCCACGCCTCCTCGAGCGTCGCCCCGCTGTCGTACACATCATCCACGATCAGCACCCGGCGTCCGCGGATCAGCTCCGCGCGGCGAACCTTGAATGCCCCGCGCACATTCTCCTTCTTCTCGCTCAGGGACACGAGGTCTTTCTGTGGCCTCACCTTTCTGGTGAGCGCGATGAAACGAGGAAGACACCGCACGCGCAGCGACCTTGCTGCCGAGCGGGCAAGCTCGCACGCCGGCTCGAAGGCATGCCTGCGCGACGACGGGATGTGCACCACGACCTCGGACTGTTGCGCCGACACCGCCCTACCCAGCGCCGCCCCCAGCATCCGCCCCAGCGAACGCTCTCCCCCATACTTGAACCGCACCAGCAGCTCCCCGATCTCACTCCGCTCCGTCCCCTCGGCGTCCTGCGCATGCATGCCGAGAGCAATGCCGCGCGACCACGGGCCGGGGAGGGGGATCGCTTCCAGGTCCGCAAGCGAAACCGCGCTCGGGGGACCCTCGACCGGCGAGCGACTCAGCACCTTCCCCAGCATGTCGGACACGCGCATGGCTGTGGCGGCGAACACTCAAGCTCCCGAGAGGCTTACGGTGGACGGTGGCGGCGGGTGCTCCGCATCTCTGGCCCGTTCTCTTCTTGCCGCTGCTCTCATGCTCACCGCCAAGAGCACGGCGAGTGCTAGCAGCCCGGTTCCGCCAAGCCCCACGACGATCAACTCGGTACGGCGGAAGAGGGCATCCCAAGCTTCGGGCCTGTCTATCGCGGCGAGCCGAGCGACTGATCTTCTCGCCTCAAAGTACACCGCGAGGCCCGTTAGCCACATCGCCGCCAAGCCGGCCCAAATGCTGACGTTCATGAGCCGCGTCCAGCGGACCACTTCAGCCGAGTCATGGTAGCCGTCTGGGAGCACGCGCCAACGCCCGAAGCGCACCAGGACCAGCGGGGACATGGCACTCGACACGGCAAAGGCGAGCGCGCATACGGCCGCAAGGCGCGCCCAATCGCTGTCCCACGGAAGGAGGAGGTTGGAAGGACCCACGAGGACACCCAGCACCAGGCCCCAGACCATCCCGAGGCGATATGCGTTGCGCAGTTCGAGCCAGGCGCCGCATGCAGGGCATTGGCGCTTTCCCCGGCGTCCCTGCCGCGAGAACCGCCGCCGCAAGCCAGGCCATATCGGAACTGCCGTTCTGCAGTTCGGGCAGGGGAACGCCAGTCTCAACGATCATCCCTCCCGCAGTGCGTGTTTCAACCAGCAGGGGGCAGACGCCTGTCCAATCACCATTCAGATGGCGGCAGCGTTGTCGCTAGCCTCCTCAGATCCTCCACCGTATCCACCCCGGGCGACGCGCTCTCCACGACCACCACCCTGATCCTGTGCCCATGTTCCAGCACCCGCAACTGCTCCAGCTTCTCCGCCTGTTCGAGCGGAGTTGGGACCAGCTTGGCGAGGCCCAGCAGGAACTCACGCCGGTACACATACAGCCCGATGTGCCGGTACTTCACGGGGACTGGCTCGGAGCCGTACCCCGTGCCTGTCCCCGTGCGCACAAACGGAATCGGCAGCCGGGAGAAGTACAGCGCGAACCCGGCCCGGTCCATGACGACCTTGACAACGTTCGGGTTCGCCAGGTCGGCGACGTCCTCGCACGGCGCGGCGAGCGTGCCCATCGGTATCGTCGGGTCCGCCGCGAGCGGCTCCACCGCCGCATCTATCGCCGCCGGGTCAACTAGCGGCTCGTCCCCCTGCACATTGACGATCAGGTCCGCGGTGAGGGTGGCGGCCACCTCGGCCACCCGGTCGGTCCCGCTCGGGTGGTCGGCGCGAGTCATCACCACCTCCGCCCCGAAGCCGCGCGCCGCGGCGGCGATCCGCTCGTCATCCGTCGCGATGATGACACGCCGGCAGAGGCGCGACTTGCTCGCCCGCTCCCAGACGTGCTGGATGATCGGCTTCCCCCACAGCGGCGCGAGTGGCTTGCCGGGAAACCGGGTCGAGCCATAGCGCGCCGGGATGATGATGACCACCTCAGTCACAATGCGCCTCGCCTGGCTGATTCTACTGTCCCCGCCCTGGCAGCGTCAATGATCAACGCGCCCCGATGGCCGCACAGGTTGCGCCGGGCGATTCCTGGGTATCCCCGTCTGGGAGCGCGCGACCCACGCGCAGCGGCAGGTGGCAGACTCCAACGCACGCGGTCTCACCCGGCGGCAGTTCCTCGGCTCGGCCATCGGTGCTACTTGGGTACACCCTCAGCCATCCAGTTGCGACCGCCATCGTGGGCTGTGGCAAGCTGAGCGATCTCGAAGATAACATCGCCACCTGCCGCTGGCTCCGCCCACTCACCGCGGCCCAGGCCGAGGACCTGGAGAGGCGATGTCTGGGGTGAGGGGCGCGGCCCCCAACACCCGGCGAAAACATCCTCTCTCCGCAGTTGACAAGCCCTGGGCTTTCTGATAGCCTTACAGTTCGTCGCCCCTGGCGCCAGCCTCATTGACGTGGCCGGGGGCGTGCTAGTCCTCTGGTGCCGATGTGCCTCGGTGCATCGGCGGCAGAAACGGTGAGGACGACGGGATAGCCGGGCCCGCCGTGTCCACCTGGATTGACCAATCCAGGTGCAACGCGGCGCTAGTCCAGGAGTACCCTGGCAAACGATTATGCCCACGATTAGCCAATTAGTTAGGAAGCCGCGCAAGAAGAAGCGTGCGGAGCCGGCGCCGACCGTGCGATGGGCGTTAGGCTGGCAGTTCAACGCCTATCACCGGCGCTACCGGCGCGCGCCGGGCCCGTTCAAGCGGGGTGTCTGCACCCGCGTCTACACCACCAGCCCGAAGAAACCCAACTCGGCGCTGCGTAAGGTGGCGCGGGTGCGGCTCAGCAACCGCATCGAGGTGTTGGCCTATATCCCGGGCGAGGGCCACAACCTCCAGGAGCACTCTGTCGTGCTTATCCGCGGCGGCCGGGTAAAGGACCTCCCCGGCATCCGCTACCACATCGTCCGGGGGGTTCTCGACACCGCTGGCGTGAATGACCGCAAAAAGGGCCGCTCGCGCTACGGAACCAAAAAGGCCAAGTAGCGGGTCGGAGCCGACTACACCGACTCTCCCACCCCTAACGTCGCTGCGGCCTGATCTCGCATCAGTCAAGAGGACACGGGTATGCCGAGGAAGGGAGCGGTCCCGCGTAGGGTGCCGCGTCCGGATGTCGTCTACGGAAGCCGGTTGATCGGCCGGCTCATCACCCAGGTGATGCGCCGGGGCAAGCGGAGCGTGGCCGAGGCCATCGTCTACGGGGCGCTGCAGCAGGTGGCGACCCGCAGCAATCGCGATCCGCTCGAGGTCTACGAGCAGGCGCTACGGCAGGCCACCCCGCAGCTCGAGGTCAAACCTCGGCGAGTCGGCGGGGCAACCTACCAGGTGCCCATGGAAGTGCGCCCGACCAGGAAGCTCGCACTGGCGCTGCGCTGGCTGGTGGGCAGCGCCCACGCTCGGGCCGGGCGCTCCATGGCGGAGAAGCTTGCGGCGGAGCTGTTGGACGCCGCTTCGGGGCAAGGCGCTGCAGTGAAGAAGCGAGAGGACACCCACAGAATGGCGGAAGCCAACCGGGCCTTCGCCCATTATCGGTGGTAGTTCGGAAGCATCCGCCGTAGCCCGCTCAGGCGGGCGAAGGCGGAGGCAGGGAGCCATGGGCCGTCGACGGCTGGGGCTGCCCTGCGATGAGCCGGAAGGGTAGCTCGGCACAGGCATTCGGGAAGTCTCTGCCGGCTTCCGAACCGCCGCCCGAAACGAAGTCGATGACCTATGGCGCGCGTGTATTCGCTCGACAAGACGCGTAATATCGGTATTGCCGCCCACATTGACGCCGGGAAGACGACCACCACCGAGCGGGTCCTCTTCTACACCGGGCGTGTCCATCGCATGGGTGAGGTGGACGAGGGCGCGGCGACGATGGACTGGATGGCCCAGGAGCAGGAGCGGGGCATCACCATCACCGCGGCTGCCACCACCTGTCTCTGGCGCGACCACGTCATCAGCATCCTTGATACGCCGGGCCACGTAGACTTTACCGTCGAGGTAGAGCGTTCGCTGAGGGTTCTCGACGGTGTTGTTGCGATTTTCTGTGGCGTTGCGGGGGTGCAGCCCCAGTCCGAGACGGTATGGCGGCAGGCCAACAGATACGGCGTGCCGCGCATCGCCTATGTGAACAAGATGGACCGCACCGGCGCCGACTTCCATCGCGTGCTCCACGCGCTGCGATCGCGCCTGGGCTGCCGGGCGGTGGCGGTTCAACTGCCGCTCGGGCAGGAGGCGGATTTCCGAGGCGTCATTGACCTGGTGACCATGAAGGCGATCGTCTGGACCGACCCGGAGGGACGGCAGTTCGAGACCCAGCCGGTGCCGGCCGAGATGATGCCCCTCGCCCAGCGGTTCCGAGAGGCCTTGCTCGAGGCCGCCGCCGAGACCGATGAGGAGTTGATGCAGAAGTACGTGAGCGGCGATCAGTTGACAGAGGAGGAGATCCGCCGGGGCCTGCGAACGGGCACGCTCCAGTATATGATGGTGCCTGTGCTCTGCGGCGCCTCCTATCGCAACAAGGGCGTCCAGCCGCTGCTCGACGCGGTCGTTGACTACCTCCCCTCACCTGTGGACGTGCCTCCCGTCCAGGGACGCGACCCGCGCACCGGTGAGGCGATCACCCGCCGCGCCGACGACAATGAATCCCTCTCCGCCCTCGCCTTCAAGGTCGCAGTTGACCGCAACGTTGGCCAGCTCATCTACCTGCGCATCTACTCGGGCATGCTCACCCGAGGGGCCGTGGTCTACAACTCGACCAAGAAGAACTCCACCCGCATCGGACGGCTGCTGCGCATGCAAGCCAACCGCCGCGAGCAGCTCCAGGAGGCCTTTGCCGGCGAGATCGTCGCCGCCGTCGGCCTCGACGCCACCTCCACCGGCGATACCCTCTGTGACCCCAACGCCCCCGTCCTGCTGGAGACTATACAGTTCCCGGATCCCGTCATCTCCGTTGCCATCGAGCCCCGGACCAAAGCCGAAGAAGTCAAGCTCGTCGAGGCGATTGCGGCGCTCGTCACGGAGGATCCGACCCTTCACTCCCATACCGACCCCGATAGCGGCCAGATCATCATCTCGGGCATGGGAGAGCTGCATCTTGATATCGTCGCCGACCGGCTGCTGCGCGAGTTCCAGGTGAGCGCGCAGATCGGCCGGCCGCAGGTCGCCTACCGCGAGACCGTGCGATCCACCGCCGTCGCTGAGGGAAGCCATGTCAGGCAGACGGGCGGCCACGGGCAGTACGGGCGGGTGAAGCTCCAGGTCAGCCCGCTCGAGCGAGGCGCGGGGGTGGTCTTCGTGGACCGCACCAGGGGCGGGCCGGTGCCGGCCGAGTTCGTCCGCGCGGTGGAAGCGGGAGTGATGGAGGCGTCGAGCGCCGGGGTGCTGGCGGGCTATCCGGTGGTGGACGTCGAGGCGGCGCTCCTCGATGGGCATACGCACGCAGTGGATTCCAGCGAGATGGCCTTCAGGATCGCCTCAGCCGATGCCTTCCGCAAGGCGCTGGCGAGCGCCGGCCCGATTCTCATCGAACCGATCATGAAGATGGAGGTGATCTGTCCCGAGGATCGGCTGGGCGATGTGCTCGGCGACCTGAACGCCCGGCGAGCCCATATCACGGGGATCAGCGCCTCGCCAGGGCGCACCGAGACCATCCAGACGCTGGTACCATTGGCGACTACGTTCGGCTATGCCACCGCGCTGCGCAATGTGACGCAGGGCCGCGGCACTTATACCATGGAGCCCTCCCACTACGCGGGGGTGCCTGAGGATATCGCCCGCGCGATTATGCCGGGCAGCTATGCCGTCAGGGTGGCCTGACGAGATCAAGCTTACAGGGAGCTGTCACTGATGGGCAAGGCAAAGTTCGAGCGGACGAAGCCGCACGTAAACATTGGGACGATAGGCCATGTTGACCACGGCAAGACAACGCTGACCTCGGCGATCACCTATACCCTGAGCAAAGCGGGGCTGGCGACGCCGTTGAAGTACGAGCAGATAGACTCGGCGCCGGAAGAGAAGGAGCGGGGACTGACCATCCAGATCTTCCACGCCGAGTACCAGACGGAGAAGCGCCACTACGCCCACGTGGACTGCCCGGGACATGCGGACTACATCAAGAACATGATCACCGGCGCCGCCCAGATGGACGGGGCGATCCTGGTGGTATCGGCGGCGGACGGCCCCATGCCCCAGACCCGGGAGCACATCCTGCTGGCGCGCCAGGTGAACGTGCCCAGCATCGTGGTGTTTCTGAACAAGGTGGACATGCTGGACGACCCGGAGCTGCTGGAGCTGGTGGAGATCGAAGTGCGGGACCTTTTGAGCAAGTACGAGTACCCCGGGGACGATATCCCGGTGGTGTCCGGGTCGGCGACCAAGGTGTTGGAGTGCGGCTGTGGCAAGCGTGACTGCCAGTGGTGCGGCAAGATCTGGGAGCTGATGGAGGCGGTAGACAGCTACATCCCCATCCCGGAGCGGGCGATAGACCGGCCGTTCCTGATGGCGGTGGAGGACGTCTTCACCATCACCGGGCGAGGGACGGTGGTGACAGGGCGAGTGGAGCGGGGGATAGTGAAGGTGGGGGACGAGGTGGAGATCGTGGGCTTGCACCCGGAGCCGCGCAAGACGGTGGCGACTGGGGTGGAGATGTTCCGGAAGCTGCTGGACCAGGGGCAGGCTGGGGACAACATCGGGCTGCTGCTGCGGGGAGTAGAGCGCAAAGACGTGGAGCGGGGGCAGGTAGTGGCGAAGCCGGGCAGCATCACCCCGCACACCAAGTTCGATAGCCAGGTATACGTGTTGAGCCAGGCGGAAGGCGGGCGGCACAAGGCCTTCTTCACCGGCTACCGGCCGCAGTTCTACTTCCGCACCACGGACGTGACCGGGAGCATCACGCTGCCGGAGGGGCGGGAGATGGTGATGCCTGGGGACGACGTGACGATGACGGTGCAGTTGGGCCAGCCCATAGCGATGGAAGAGGGCTTGCGCTTCGCCATCCGGGAGGGTGGCCGCACCGTCGGCGCCGGGGTCGTGACGAAGGTACTGGAGTAGACAGACATGCCAGCGAGAGTCGCATTTCGGAGGAGCGTCCATGCGTAGGGATGAGCGGCGGGGCCAGGGCGAACGGATCCGCATCCGGCTGAAGGCGTTCGATCACCGGGTGCTGGACCAGTCGGCGGCGCGGATCGTGGACACCGCTCGGCGGACGGGCGCCCGCATCGCGGGGCCGATTCCCTTGCCGACCGAGATCAACCGTTTCTGCGTCATCCGTTCCCCCTTCATCGACAAGGAGTCGATGGAGCACTTCGAGATGCGCACTCACAAGCGGATGATAGATATCCTGGAGCCGAGCCCTGAG